>Ga0208629_101189_pt1 | contig 11012 bp, 7 predicted proteins | sample LakWasMet19_HOW5_2_FD_183865 | JGI IMG/M metagenome (GOLD analysis project Ga0208629, IMG submission 183865) | Freshwater sediment methanotrophic microbial communities from Lake Washington under simulated oxygen tension - Sediment Metagenome... | ecosystem: Environmental > Aquatic > Freshwater >...
GGTGCAGAATGCAGCCGTGATTCTCAACTCGGCCACGTCTGCGGCCAAGGCAGTTGAGATTGACGCTGCAGCGACGGCGTACAACGCCTTCGGGCAGCAGCTGGCGTTCGACAACCCCGCGCTGCTCCGGTACATCTACCTCAAGAACATGCGCTCCCTGACTGCCAACTCCACTGTGATGGCGCAGTTCAGCACGCTGTCAGCGCTCGTGCAATAGGCGTGATCGCGCAGGGTTCTGGAATCGGGGGTTGAAGGCTTGCCCCTGCCGTGCACGCGCTTGTAGCACGACACATGCTGGTGTGCTAGATGGCGTGCTTGTGCTGCGGGGCCCGCGTGGGAAGGTGGCACGCGTTGGCCACTTGTCGCGGCTCAGCCAATCGCTCGGACGACGCAAGCGCGGGGTGCAGGCGGCTAGGAAGATGTGCCCGTACGAGCGGAAACGCGGGCTAACGCGACACCGAGGACGCTTAAACTCGAAGGCTGCCCGTGGGCTGAACGACACCACGCAATGCATGCTGAGGCTCGGGCGAACAGCCAATGCGCCTGGTTCTTCCGTTGGGCTGGAATGTAGATCTGCTTGGGCTGGAATGTAGATCTGCTGGTCGGTTTTGGCATTTGAATTTGATTGTTTTCACTCTCGCGGCCCCGCCTATGTTGGTGTGGTTATTATACCGGCAGCACTCGTTGCAGTTGGTTCGTCGGTGCTGGTGTCGCAGAAAGTCGACCGTGCATCTCGAGCTCCACTCTGTTACCGGTACCGGTACCGTCAGACTCATGCAGCAATCCGTTGCTATGAACTCCGTAGTCCAACTCAAAGCCGCGCCGGAGCGAGTAGGCTGCTCGTCGAGGAACTGAAAAGGCAGCTCGCTTACGCTCGACGCAGATAACTGCAGCAGTTAACGTTTGCGTGGGAGCAGCGAATTCGAATCATTGTGATGTGGCCACATGTGTCCACGGGGCCGCGCGCGGGTCGCGATCGATGCATATGGGTACGAAAACAATTCAAGCACACTTCGAAGTCGAGTGCCTGTGACTGCGTAAGCGAATGCAATCGTATCCCGGCAACGAGTGCGGAGATCGATGTATCGACAGACGCGTTGGGGCAGCACATACCCAAGCAGGTGGTTCACGCTTGGCTCATTCCTCTAAACTCGCTCACTGACAATCGGGCCACTTGGGATTACTTGAAGCAGACGCCGGGCACATCATTTGAGGCTGGTCGCAGATGCAAACTGTGTGCACCAAACGTGGCATGTACCCAGGCCTCGGAGTGACCACCACGCCAAGCCTTCGAGCGGCGCGCGAGCACACACGTACTGTAACCAGCAACCGGCAGCGGGTATGAACAGACCACACACAGAGGGTTTAGATGCCGAGGCTTCTCAAATTTAGATGCCGAGCTTCTCGATGGCGGCCTTGATGTTGCCGTAGTTGGGCGTGCCGAGGCCCGTGGTGGCGTCCCAGCCGGGCGCGCTGCATGTTAGCGGGACAGACGGACGGGTTGCAGGCGAAGAGGTAGCGGTGACAGCGAATAGATGGCAGTGAAGGCACGGCCGCGATGCGGCCTAACGTATCGGGGCTGTGATCCGGGGGTTTCGGCCAGCGTCACTCACGCGTAGAAGCCAGTGTTGGCGGGGCAGGGGCAGGCATCCTGCACAACGAGGAAGAGTCGCATCGCGAACGGAATGGAGTTGAGCGCAAAGTGAGGTCTACACACGACCGTTTGTTCATGCACGGATGACCGATGCCAAACCCACCTCAGTGCACGTGTTGTCGCCCTGCACGACGTCGTTGAAGGCGCCCTTGAAGCTCGCGTGGATCTTGTACAGGAGCGGGTTGATGAAGCCGAGCACGGGCTTGCCGTTGGTGATGCGCCAGGCGTTCAGGTTGGCCACCAGCCCCGCGAACACGGGCGTCGCGGCGGAGGTGCCATCCACAGAGCTGGTCTGGCCCCCGAGCTCGATATAGTAGTTGTGGCCGACGGCGGCGACGTCAGGGGCGCCGCGGCCCGAGGCGTTGAAGTTGCCCGCGGGCACGGCGGTCGAGTTCTTGATGTAGGCGGACACGACGGCGTCCTGCCAGGCGGGGCGCGCCGCGACGTTGGAGAAGCCGCCGCCGGAGGAGAAAAAGGCGAGCACCTTGTTGGAGGCGACGATCTCGTATCCGCCCGTCGCGCAGGTGAGGCCGCCCGTGGTGCAGATGGGGGTGTTGATGGGGCCGGTCTGGCCGTTCTGCAGCTCCGTCGCGCCGACGGAGGTCACGTACGGGGAGGAAGAGGGGAAGTCTGCAGGGGAAGGAAGGGAGACGTTGTCGAGATTGAGGCAAGTTTATCGTGCGGGAGAGTGCGGTATTCCAGCGTTATAATATCGCCCCTATCCAAGCACGCACCAGCGCGGGTGGTGGGGCTGGAGCACGTGGGGTCGGTGCGGCCGTGGGCGCCAGAGTCGCCGGAGGCGGCCACCAGGGTGACGCCGCGCGCCGCAGCCTTGGCGAAGAGCTGGTTGACGGCGTTGACGAAGATGGCGGAGCCCGCGGGCACGGGCTGGTTCTCGCAGGGGGCCACGCCGGGGGAGATGTCGCACTGGTCCAGCTCGTACCAGGCGTAGGAGATGCTGCAGACGTTGCCGAGACGGGGGAGCGACGGCAGAAAAAATTGCGGTTGAAAAGCAGCAAGATATATCGGTCCGCCTGCCATGCACAAGGGTGCGGTTTGAGATTGCCGGCCTAGCGACGCACCTCAGCACGTTGGGGAGCTGGTTCGCCGGCTGGGTGGACAGATCCTGCACACGGAACGGAGTACGGGTCGGGGGAGGTCGCGGTCAGCAGCGCAAAGCTTAAGTGCAGCACTGCGTCCAGCGACACATGTCGGCGCGTGGCCTTATCATGTGTCGCAACGCTACCACTGCGCACCTGGCCGAACTCGTACTGCCTGCAAGCACAGAGAGGGGCGGGTGGAGTGCAGATTTGCGTGACAATGGAGGCTAGAATTACACCCACAAGGGCCAACAACGTTGGAGGCCGGAGTGCCGCCGAGGACCAGCTGCAGAAAAAGCTGCATGTTCAGCTCGCGCATACGACCGGTGCACCACGTACCAGTCAGACTCGGTCCAGTACCACTGCTGGTTGTTCTGCAGTCTCAAAAAACACGTTGACGTGGAGCAGCGATAGCCACACAAGCGGCGAGGGTGGCTCAGCAGCGGTGTGCTCGGTAGCACAACGCAGCGCGCTCATGCAACTGCGCCCGCAGCCGCCCTCACCTGGCCCATGGCGCCAATGTACTGCTGGTCCAGCGTGCTCTCAGCCTCGGGGTCGGGGCTGAAGGGGCCAATAATGTTGGCCTGCATGTGTCGCGGGGGAAGGGGATGGGAGAGGAGAGATGAGAGATGAGGCGAGGCCGGGTGCATGGTTTCCACCGGCAGGCTTGAGTCAGATGGGGCGCCACAGTCACTAAAAGCTCAGTTGCACAGAGGACAGCCGCAAGGCACGCACCGTGGGGATGGTGTAGTCCGTGGTGGTGGTGGCGGCCGCGAACGCGTCGAGGTCCGTCTGCACGAAGCTGCAAGCGGCGAGATTCGCGAGGCGCAGAGACGGCGAACACAAGCAAGGTGGGATTATAGACCAGCAGTCACATTCCAGTCGCCATCCACTGTCACTGTCCGCCGGGCAGCCGCGCGACTCACGCGGGGTAGGCCTGGAACTCGACGGGCGCCTGCGTGCTCTTGGCCGTGCCGTCCAGCGTGACGTTGTACATGCCGATGAGCGTCTGCGGCACGATGGAGTAGTCCACGTCCCCGAGGGCGCGGATGACCTCGATGGGGCGCACAGAGCCGGCGCGCGCGACCGGGAACTGGCGCAGGCCCGTCACCATGACGACCTTGCCCGTCATGTGGTCGGGCACGGTGGCGGGGGCAGACGTGCGGATGATGGTCTTGCCCGTCTGCGTGTGGCCGTACACGGACAGCTCGGTGGACAGCAGGCGCTCGATCTGCGCGACGGAGCCGGTGCACTTGAAGGACTCAGGGAGGCGCTTGCACGACGCGCCGGTGGACTCGGCCCAGGCGCGGACCTCCTTGGCGATGTGGAAGGGCGTGCGGGCGAAGTGGTCCGCCTCCTCCTGCGACAGCCACTGGCCGTAGCGCGCGTGGTCGGGGTCGGAGACCTCGAGCAGGGAGCGCTCCAGGCCGGGGAAGTCCTTCATCGGCATCGCGACGGAGAACCTGCAAGCGTGGCGCAGGCGTTCAAGCAACAAAATCGTCAGGGGGGCTCGACGTGTGCCGCAGTGTCTGCGTCTAATGACACAGCTGGTATTGTGCGCCCAGCCCTGAGCTGTGTTGACTCTGTTTGTCGAGTTGCGCAGACCCTGAGACGTGCTCGCGGAAGGATCGACGGCCCGCCTTCCGGTCTCCGTACTCACGTCTTGCTGGCGTCGGCAGACGCACGGCCCATAAGCTTCCAGTTCTTGCGACGTGCGTCCACCTGCCCGTGGGCAGCGGCGCCAGCGGCGAGCGAGGCGACGGCGATGGACTTCATTTCTGCAACATTCGGGCGGGTGCGAAGAGGCGAGAGTGCCGTAGGCAAGGTGTCGACCGGCCGTTCAAAAGCCTCTCTTAGAAGAGAGTGTGCTGGCTTTATTGCCAGCAAGCAGTGCCGAGCGCTTTGGTCGCACCGCCGCCGCCCCCGCCTGCCGGATATCCGCGCGGATTAGCTGTCACGGATATCACGGTGCCGACGCGACAACACGGTGATAACTTGTCAACGCACTGAAAGAGGCGACCAAAGAGTTGATCCAGAACTGTGACAGGAGGTTGGGTGTGTAGCCGGCGGCCGCGATTACGACGAACGGCGCACTATCTGGACAAGACTATCTGGATGTCTGCCGCCCGTGAATTTTGACGCCACGTCGTCCTCGCGAACTGTTGATCCTCATAGAGCCGCCACCAGCTAAAATTCGTCCGGAAACAATTAATTCAGCCTTTAAATGCCTCGTAGGCTGCTGAAGTTGTGGATTCTGACGTCGAGCACGATGGCGAATGGAGCCGAAATGGCGCTCAGCTGCCGCGGCGTGCGCAACGTGGTTACGACCGTCACTGATGGTACCTTGAAAGCACAGCCACTGGTTCCCCACGTCCACGCTTTGGCAACCTCAGAGCCATTAGCCACGCAGCGCACGTGTCACACTCTTCCACTGCCCAACGGGTCTAAAGCAACACGATGAAGCGCAGGGCGCTGAGTCTGACGACTTGGTTTTATCACCCCTCATTGGAGATGCGCGGCTTTGAGCCTCTTGCTCGATCGTCAGCGTTCTGTGTGGCCGCCAGCGAGATCGAGGACCACCAGCCAGGGTTGCACTTTTTCAGCGCCGCGCACGTGACGCACCCGCATCGCTTTTCGCATTTCTACCCGCCAGATAACTTCCCCTTCCTCTCAGTGCTGGAGGACAGCGACATCCGAGTCACCGTCGAAACACGAGACGTGAGGCAACATCTCCCGCACAGAACGCCCTGACGTGCCGTTCCCAATCGGTAATAGTTGCAACGCGCTCAACCTGTCTCTGTTGTCTGCGTGCTGCTGCAGGAGAACGGCCGTGTGCTCTCTCGCCACCCTGTGAAGCGCCGACTGTTTCCGCATCCGTCGAGGGACATGGTGCTGCTACACCTGGAGGATGAGGGTCGCTTCGTGGAGGCGGCGAAGGCAGCTGGCATCGGCCCCTGCGTGCTGTACGCCGGTGACATCGAGGGCAGAACGGTGAGCGGAGGCGGCGAGGTTGTGGTTGGTGCCGTCTTGCAAGATAGCCACTGTTGCTTTTGAGGAGTGCCGATCGTGTTGTGACCTGACAAGCTTCTGCAGGGCTTGCGGTTTCACGGTCATCTGAGCACGTCGCAGCTGCTTGCGGCCCCTACAGCCGCCGCAACAGACGCTGGGGAGTCCATGTGTCAAACTAGCTCGGCACAGGGCTTCGTAGATCGGCCGCAGATGGACGGAATGGAGGCGATCGCTGCGCGCGCCAACCAGACGGCCGACAGCGACGACGGCAGCGAATTCGCGACCAGCGCGGCTGCGGCGATCGAAGCGGGGGAAGTGGAGGTGCCCATGCCGCCGAAGACGGTTCCGGGCTTTTTCCTCGCGCGCAACGCGCAGCAGTCCTTTGCACGCACGGACAGCGCGTGCGAGACGGGCATGTGCGGTGGGCCGGTGGAGGTCGTGGAGCAAGACGAGGGCGACAGTGCAGACGGAGGCTCGGCGCCCCGTGCAGCGGCGGCGGCTGCGGCCGGACGCGGGATTGTGGTTGGCATGCTGGAGGGGATCGTTGCCCGCTCCGCCCTGGACAGCGGCGCTGCTGCTGGGTCTGAGACGGACCCGACAGACAAGCGCGCGCTGCGCTCCAAGGCCTCGCAGCTGCTCGCCGACGCCGCCGTCTTCATCCCCGCCGCAGAGCTGTACACCTTCCTGCGGCACGTGGAGGACACCGAGCTGCGGCAGCTGCGCTGAGCCGTTGGCATTGGCTCGCGCACACCAGCGACAGCGGCGCGCCCGGTGACGCCACGCTGTCGAAGCTTCATGGCGCTGTGACGATCCAACGGCGCAGCTGGAGTCAACCAAGCACGACCGCACTGCACGGCTGTTCTGCGCCGTCAATCACGGGTGTAGGGGCCCACTGGATGCGGTGCCGCGCAGCTTGCACAGCATTCTCGCGGCCGCCGTCGCAGGACAGCTCTGCGGGCATGCAATCTCGCTGAATGCGGCAACAGTCGCTGCGCCTAATGCCGGTCTGTCCCGAGCCAGTATCGACTGCATTGCACGTTGTCGCAGTGGCCTCTGCAGCGGCCACTTGGGCATCGGTGCCGCCTGACGGCGTACGGGGCCCAGACCTCGCAGCACACTATGGCTGTCATGACGTCCCTGGTCCACTACCGGTTTTTGGCCACGCTGCTCTGACCCGATTCTCACGACGCCGCCGAACAGCAGCGGTGTGGGGAGTCTCACGGCGCCTGTTCCAGCCACGTCAGGGCTGGTGGACTGCAAGCAACGTCTCTCTGGTGCAGTCTCAACCGCCCCCGATGGCTCTAGAGTTGCCACAAGGCATGCTGTGTGTCGCACAGACAGTACCTCCTGGCAAACTATCAGCAGCGACGCTCGCGAGAAGAGCATTGACCCCACTTCACCGGCGCGACCTGGTGCCCTCTGTCCTGTCTCCCTGCCCAGGCTTTGTCCACCCACCATCTATCGCCGTCGCAACACGCTGCGGCCTGCCATGCGTCTGCATGTATTCGAGCTGCTTGTGGAGCACGAGCGCCCCAACTTGTCCATCAAGCACAAACGTTCACGCAGCACACGCGCGGGCTTGTAGCCGGTTCATATTGGGCGCACTCGCCGACGCCGCGCAGCTTGCTCAGAGTGGTGGCGTTTGAACCGCAGGTTCAGGCCGATGGCCGCCGCTCACGGCCACGGTTGCCAGCACTGACCCAACGCTGCGGTGATACAGGCTACCATACACAGCAGGTTCGCTGCTGTCTACTGTTGAGCTAAGGTGCCCCATGTGGCACACGCACACAATAAGATACCAGTGGCAGCATGCCCTCACTGGCTCATCAGTGGTCGCAGTGCCGCGGCGGCCCGGCTCCGCGGCTCCACGTTGTTGGCGGGCCTACCAGGCTCAGTGTGCTGACCCGGGACTAGCTGCCAATGGCAGCCTCAGACTGAGGGCCCAGCGGCTAGCCGCTGCAAGCAGTGCTAAGGCTGGCACACCGCGTGATACTGCTGTCCAGCAGTGGCGTTGCCTCTCTGGCACTGCAGTCCGACAGCATCAGGCTTAGTAGCTGCCAGTGACCGCCTCTGGCAGTGCTGCGGCCGACAGGTGCTGTTGCCCGCCGGCCTGCTAGTGCTGCAGTGGCACAGCAATCGCCACTGTCGCACGGTTGCACTCAGTCTGTGCAGTGACTCAGGAAGCGTGCGGCAGCCTGCCTACGGAGCCTCCAGAGTCCTGAGGCGTCACGGCGTGCGACGCGGCGTTCACTCCCCGGGCCGGGCCGGACTCCGACCCGGCCGGCCCGGGACAGTCCGACCGAGTCGGGAGTCCGACTCAGTCCGACTCGGGACTCTGGATCCGGCTCGTCACGCAGCCGCTGCGACGGTCACGCTGCGAGTGTCGCAGTGGCAGAATCCCGCGTCCGAGCACTGTGGCACTGTGCACGGTTGTCATGCTGCGACAGTGTGACACCCGATCGCCGGCCCGGGTCGCCGGGCCGATCGCTGACATCGTTTCCCTTTCGCGGCGATTGAACTTTTCGACCGCGCAAGTCTCGTTAGCGTTGGTGGGGTCTCCCGCTTCACCAGCTCGATGTTCCGTGTCCCTAACGATACGTGGTGATCCTCTTGCTCCAGAAACAGGCGCTTTCTCTTCGCTACATTGCGCAATATCCGCCGACAACGTGCAGTCGCAACGGCAAGAGAGCTGTCGCGAGCCGTGCCCCGCACTTGCGCGTGGACCAGTCGCGCACCTGGGTATACGCTATGGCCCAAAAAGGCGGCACTCGGGGGTCCGGCTTGGCTTCATCTCCGCAGCCATCGCCGCAACGATCGTCTCGGCGCGGCTCCGCGGTGCGAACTGCTGCCGAGGCCCCCGCTGCTGCAACAGCTCTCGAATCGGAGCTTGCAGCAAGGGAAATTGTCAAAGGGTTTCTTCAACGTAACAACACAGCAGAGTTATGGTCGTGGGTGCAGCAAAGGCACGCAGAGCTGGACCAAAAGGAGGTCCTGCTGTTGAAGGCCGCGTCGCTTGGCTTGGGTCCTGGTCTGCCACCACCGGCTGCACCCGCTCCCGCGACGGATGCGACGAAAGATGCCCGTATCAGCGCACTCTCCGCTTTGCGCGATGCGCAGCGCGCAGCTCCTGCACCAGTGGAGCCCGCATCACCGCTCACTTCGCTCCGCACTGGGCCGCTCCCGTCAACAGCAGGAGCGGATGCGCCTTCTGCCTTGCGCTCCCGGCGTGCGAGCGCCTCGGGAGGCCACGACCTGGACCCTGCCCTATTGCCGGCTGTCAAGGCTTCTGAAATTCCTCGATCCGCTCGTGCTGATGGGCGATCGAGCGGGCCAGCTGACGCGGTTCAGGAGCCGGCGCCGCCGTTACCAAGTCTGCCGCGTCAACCAGCACCTCCACATAGCCCTCGACTCGCAAAGGTCATCGCCGCCATTCGAGACGGACTCCGTCCCAGCAGCGGCATCCGCGATGCCGAGCGCGTGTTTGCTGATTTTGATTCAGACGGCACCGGCAGTGTGTCCGCAGCGGATTTCGGCGATGCAGCCATGTTGATAGGGTGCGACCTCAGTGCCGGAGAAGTCGCGCAAATTGCTGAGCACTTTGGGGGCCCTGCTAGTGGGGACGTTGCAATGCACAGTGCGCGCTCGAAGCGTATTCAATATCACGAGTTGCTGGCTGCTGTATTTGCCGCGCAAGCTCAACCGGGTCACCTGGATGCCGATAGTCGGGGTTCGCAGCCGACCACGACTGTCCCAGTTCCTGCTGCTGCCGCCCCAGCTGCAGAGGCGCGTGATGTTCAACCAGGTATCCGTGCATCCGGGAAGGGTGTGGTTCAACGCCGTGATATCAGTGCGATGCCGGCTGGCGGATCTGCGAGTGCGCAAGATAAGCCGGCTGCGTCTGTCCCTCAGACCGTACTCTCGCAAGCCGCGCCCTCAAAGTCCGGCACCGTGCAAGCAGCCCCTGCTGCCGTTGTTGCAGCCCCTGCTGCCGTTGTTGCAGCCCCTGCTGCCGTTGTCGCAGCCCCTGCTGCCGTTGTCGCAGCCACGGCTGCTGATCCTGTGGGTGCGCAGCTCCACGCAGCGACGCCGCGGGCACGAGACGTTCTCGTGGACACAACGCGTGTAGTTAGAGCCAATGTGGAAGTGCCGCAGGCCATGCAGCCGCCGCTGTCTGCTAGTACCGCTACGCCAACGCTCTCGATGGCTGCTGCTGTTCCGTACCCAGCTGCAACGGCACCCGCGGCACCAACGTTTCAGCTCGTTCCAGCCTACGTAGCGACGGCAGGTGGCGTGCCAATAGCAGCAAATATACTTGTGCCCGCATCCGTCTTGCCGCCATCATCCGCATTCGTTCCCGGAACCTCGAACAACGCGTCGTTTGCTGATAATGGCGCTTCATCCTCGCATGCCTGGGATGGTCTGGGAGACACCCGACGCAGCGCTGTTGCACCGGGTCTAGGAGAGTCGATGCAGATGAGAGCCTCGCGTGGATTCGCCGGAGATGGGTCGGCCATGTCGGTTTCAGCGCTGCCCCCTCGCCTCGCTGCAGGCATCGACGCTGTTCTTCAACAGCACGACGCGATGCGAGCCGAGCTGGGCGCGCTCGACCCCGCGTTTTTCGAGGAGGTAGAGGATCTGAAGGCGCAGCACGCGCAGCTGCGGCGCCTGTACGATGCGAAGGTTGCGGAGCAGCTAGCGCGCGACAGCGGTAGTGCCATCACGCGGCGCGAGCCGCAGCCTCCGTTGTCTGCTGGCGCAGCCGCTGCAGCGCCGCATTCGGTGCCACCACTTCGACTAGCTGCACAGCCTGCTCTGCACATCCCTGCGGCCGCCTGGCGTACTGTTTCACTGCCGCTGGTGCCGCCTGCTGGATTAAGCGTGCAGTTGTCCCCGGACGCACACCCAATCGTCCAACAGCTCCGCCCTGCGTGGAGTGACATTGCTTACGGTCCGTCGAGGCCGCACACGCTACGATTGGCGATTGTTTCGGCCCTCCCTGATGGCAGTTCTGCCGCGCATCGCGACACCAGTGGCCCGGAGGCGCATGGTGCTGGCCCATCCAGCGCTTCTGAGGGTGGGCACCTGTCAAGCAGAAGCAGAGGAAGCCTCGAACGTGCGTCAGGTGCCGGCGCCAGCCGAGAGAGCGGCAGTGCTCCAGCGGCTTCGAGTGGTGGTGGCGCGGCGCCAAGCGCTGCGCTTGGTGTTGTAGCAGCCAACCGGGTAGACGACTTCCCCACCCGTTTGCCCGC
>Ga0208629_101190_pt1 | contig 11011 bp, 5 predicted proteins | sample LakWasMet19_HOW5_2_FD_183865 | JGI IMG/M metagenome (GOLD analysis project Ga0208629, IMG submission 183865) | Freshwater sediment methanotrophic microbial communities from Lake Washington under simulated oxygen tension - Sediment Metagenome... | ecosystem: Environmental > Aquatic > Freshwater >...
GTTGTGAAGCTCAAGGCATGATCGACTTTTACGTACCCCACACACATATGCATGAATTGATATTCCTCATCGGCGGCGACGTCGCGACGATCGTGATGTCGATCGAGCTCGTATACGTCCGCACGATCGTGCACGTGGCCGATCAGCCGCTCAGCGCCGGCATGGTAGGCGTTACCTCGGTTGCGAAGCTTCAGATTAAGCTGCCGCTCCTCTTACATAATGATCATGAGATCACGCCTTGCTCGCACCTACATGGACACATGCCCGTGACCAGCAGAAACTGTCAAACCTAGCGGATGCCTCCATCGCTAGCGCTCAGACGTGCACTCGGCTGGCAGATGCGACCTGAGGTACCGCACAGCATCGTCCGCTGTCAGTCGGCCCTCTCGATTCGCACACCACAACTGCTGCAGAAAGCTGCCAAATCCCCTCGGTAGCGCAAGACTAGCCAAGGGAAGAGCCTCAAGCGGAGGGCGGTCGCTCGGATCGTCGTTGCATGGTGGGCGCCTCCCCGCTGCAAGCTCCCAGGCGAGGATGCCAAAGCTGTACATATCGCAGGCTGGCCGCATGCCTCCCGTGCTCAGCGCTAGCTCCGGCGCACGGTACGGCGGTGTGCCCAGCCCGCCCATCGTGCGAGTCATCGAAGCATCGCGCGCCCGCGCCTTCGAAATTCCGAAGTCAGCAAGGCAGGCGTTGCCCTCAGCGTCAAGCAGCACATTCGCAGGCTTGACGTCGGCGTGGACAATCGGCTCAGGCAGTCCGTGCAGGTATTGCAGAGCCAGCGCCACCTGCCACGCTATCCGGAGCCGTGCAAACAGTGGAAGCGGCGGAAGCGAAGCGGCCACCGATGCGTCATACAGTCGCCTGCTGAGGTCCATTTCCTTCAGCGGCATAACCAGATACACACACGGGTGCTCCAAGTCATCGTACACATCGGTGCACAGCCCGAGGCACGGCATCACGTGCGGGTGATGCAGCGCCATCTGAATGCGCGCCTCCCGCAAAGACTCGTCGGATAGTGCCTCCTGCATCACAAACATCTGCTTTACTGCGACCCTCTGCCCCTTGCATGTCGCAGCGTAGGTCGTGCCGTAGGCGCCGCTGCCCAGCACCCTCCTCTTCGATGGATGGCTCAGGTCGACCGCGAAGTGTATATCCACGTACGGCACGCTGTTGATGCCCGCGAACAGAGACGCCCGGCGAGGCTTTGAGCTGTTGCCTTTCAGGAGGCGCTGGCGAGAAACCTTCCCCCACTCGGAGGCGCCGCTGGGAGGCGCGAGGGACAAGCTGCCATAACGGAGCCGTTGCCCGCGGCGGCGCGCCCACACGGCGCCAAGTATGCCCGCCAGCAGCGCAGCACCTACGGCGGATGCGATCACGGCCGCGAGCAATGCCTTGGACAGCCCACTAGGCGCCTGTGGCCGAGTCCACGGCACCGGGAGCTTACCGCCCAACAGCGCCACCCCCGCGCCTGTCGTGCCGTTGAGGGTGAACGTACCGGTTGCAACCAAGCTGCCTGTGCTGAGCTGTAGCACGGAGGTCGCCTGCATGCCCAGGTCGCTGCTGCCCACAGAGGCCCACGCGCTGCCGTTCCACGCCGCGATGCCGTTGAGGGGCACGAGGGGCGGCCTGCTGGTCGACGTGAACGACCCTGCAGCGAACACCACCGAGCCGTTCGCGTTGAGAGACAGGCCGCTGACCCCGATGTCGAACCCCCCTCCCATCGCCGACCAGGCACTGCCGTTGAAGAGCGCTATGTTGGAGACTGCGAGACCTGCGGTGCCCGCGAGACCGAAGGCGCCGCCGACCACCAGCAGGTCCTGCCAGACGGTCAGGGCCGAGACGGATGCCCCGTTGGCCTGAATGCCCCCGCCCAGGGACTGCCATGAGCCCCCGGACCACAGCGCAACGCCGCACAGCAGCACGATCTCACCGCCGCCGTTCGTCTGGAAGCTGCCGCCCACCACCAGCTGCCCTTTCCACATCGTAAAAGCCGCGACGGGGCCGTTGAGGCCGCTGGCGAGCGGTGCGTACGTCTGCGATGCGGTGCTCCACGCAGCGATGTTCAGGGCCACCGCCCCACCAATCTCCGTGAAGGTGCCGCCAACGAAGACGGTGCCACCATCATCCGGCCCGCACGCGACTGCTGATACAACGCTGTTCCCGGCTGCCCGGGCTGGTCCGCCAACCGTGCCCCAAGATCCGCCCGGTCCAAGCCAACTGAAGATCACGCCGCTAGTCCCCCAGCTGCCACCGACATACAGAGTGTCTCCGCACACGGTCAGTGCAGCGACAGTGCTGCTATTGGGAGCGGCAGCACTGCCCCACTTCACCCCGTCAAACAACGCGACGTTGCCCGCGATAGAAGGCGCGAGGAGTCCTGCCGCCAGAACATCCCCCTGAAACTCTGTGAGGCTGACCAAGCTACCGCCACTGAACGGAGATCCCAGCCAGCTCCACTGTGGGTCGTTAACGCTCGCCAGGGCCACCGCAACCTGGGCAAGCAACATGAACTCGCGCATGCCTTGCTGTGTGTTGCATCAAGCATGGGTAATAACGAGAGAAGTTCGCTGCAAACCAGGCAATGCAGGCATCGAAGTTTAAGCGTTTCGCACGACTCGCTGGCCCATTGACGGCCATCGCCGAACAGCGATTCCGCGACCCTCTGGCAGCAAGGCGTGTGGTGGTCTGGGTGGTTCGCTGCTGAAGGGTTCCCGTGGGCTGGGGCTTGGAACAACACTGCGACGTGCGGTGTGTGCGGTGTGCGGCGTATGAACACGGCAATGGCCGCCATTCGCGGGCGGCCATGAGCCCGCCGCACGCTCCTTGCCAGGCTGGTGCATCTTGTGAGCGCTCGTTGCTTCCCCTTGCTGCAAGCTGAAAGCATTGTAACCCCATTATGGGGTGGCCGCGGCTCCGCCGCGTGCGGCAGGTTTTTTGGCTGTCCTTCGCTTACGAGCTCACGCAAGCTCAGCCGCAATGGTACTCGCTTGCTGGTGGGTTTCAGACCGAAGGCGATTCCGTGTCTGCCGTTGCAGAATTCCAGGGCGTCCTCATCGCTGGCGGCGGGCTGAATCTGAGAGGAAGCGTCGCTGAGTACGATGGGCCCCGCTGGACGGTGGCAGGAGCAGCTGCCCCCACAAATCCAACGTTTGCCCTGGCTGTCTGCGACAGTCTTCTGTTTGCGGGCTACGCAGGCACTGATCACGCGTTTGCTCTGGGCTTTAGTTACTGGGGCGGCCCAAACGGCACTGCGTGGACGACGCCATCGACACCGTCCCCGGTACACGACGGGACAGTGATGTCGCTCATTTGCGGGCCACCAGGCTCCGTGATTGTCGGGGGTACCTTCGAGTTTGAGACTGCGAGCTACCAGAGCATCCGCAACATAGCCCTCTGGAACGGGACCGCGTTTCTGCCTCTGGCCGGCGGGCTCAGCGGCCCGGCAACTGCGCAATCGCAAGTCGCAGCAATGGCAGTGTGGAACGGGCAGCTTGTGGCGGGCGGTGCAATTCAGTACACGGGTGCAGACCCATCGGCGTCTCTGAACCACCTTGCCGCATGGAACGGCAGCGGCTGGGAGGCTGTCGGCGGCGGGGTCGGCGGAGCGTCCGACTATGCGCAGGCCCTCGCTGTGTTCCGCGGCAGCCTGGTGGTCGGGGGATTCTTCCGGGTGGCTGGTGGCGCGGGTGGCCTGCCGGTTGGGTTCATCGCCTCGTATAACGGCAGCGCCTGGTCCCCAATGGCCGGTGGATTGAGCAGCATTGTGATGGCACTGACAGTCAGCCGCGACGGCGCCACACTGTTCGCGACCGGAATATTTCGAGGCCTGATGAGCGGAGGTGCGCTGCAATTGAATGGCGTCGCTGCGTGGGACGGCGCTGTGTGGTCGCCGCTCGGGGAGGGGCTCGGCAACATGGAATCCCTGAGCAACGGCGGAGTCGCGCTCGCGGTGCTCAGCTCAGGCAGCCTGTTGGTGGGCGGTACCTTCCCCTTCGCTGGCCACGTCGCCTCGGCGAACGTGGCGGTGTACGGCACCGTGCCGCCTGCTTCGCCTACCATGGTCCCGTCACCTGTGCCCAGCCCTGCGCCGAGCAGAGCCCCGACGGGTGGTAGCGGATTGCCCCCCGCTGTGACTGCCGTAGCATCCACGCTTGGTGGCGCGGCTGCACTCTTTGCCGCTGGCTTCGGGCTGTGGATGATGCGCCGCAGGCTGCAACGTCGCCGGACGGCTACTGCAGCGGCGACGACGGGAGACACATCGAATGGTTCATCCACCGATTGGCCGACCATTCGTGACCTGCTGTTGCCGAAAACGCCGACTGAGTCCGGGGGTGAGGCGAGCGAAGGCGAGCCACTTGGCTGGGAGGTTCCTTACACGGCCATCTCGTTTGACGTGGACGTGTCCAACCCCTCCCGCCGCAAGGTACTGGGCAGCGGCGGCTACGGCACCACCTACGCGGCGACATACAAGGGGCAGACGGTCGCAGTAAAGCAGATGTTTGTGATGCAGGAGGCCCTGTCGCCCGAGTCCCTGCGGGAGGCGCGCATTCAGATGGCGCTGCATCACCCGCACGTGCTACCGTGCCTCGGAGTATGCATCGATGCTTATCAAGTGACACGCCCTTGCATATACTTGCTCACGCCGCTCAAGCATATGGACCTCAGCAGGCGACTATATGACACCTCGACACCTGCGTCACTTCCTCCATTGCCGCTGTCCGATCGGCTGAGAATAGCGTGGCAGGTGGCGCTGGCTCTGCAATACCTGCACGGACTGCCTGAGCCGATTGTCCACGCCGACGTCAAGCCCGCGAATGTGCTGCTGGACGCTGAGGGCAACGCCTGTCTTGCTGACTTTGGGATATCGAAGGCGCGGGCGCGCGATTCCTCTCTCACTCGCACGATGGGCGGGCTGGGCACACCGCCGTACCGTGCGCCGGAGCTAGCGTTGAGCACGGGAGGCATGCGGCCAGCCTGCGACATGTACAGCTTTGGCATCCTCGCCTGGGAGCTTGCAGCGGGGAGGCGCCCACCATGCAACGACGATCCCAACCATCGTCCTCCACTTGAGGCTCTTCCCTTGGCCAGCTCTGGGCTGCCGGACGGATTTGGTGGCTTTCTGCAGCAGTTGTGGTGTACGAATCGAGAGGAGCGACTGACAGCTGATGATGCCGTGCGATACTTCCGGTCGCATCTGCCAGTTGCTTCTCTGAGGGAGCTGACGGACGTCGACAGCGTAGATATCCCGTGAGCTTCCGGGCCCAGCTGTAGCCCACGCGCAACAGTACGCTTACATTCGACTTGCAATTAACAAGTTCAAGGCATGCGCACGCGCAAGTTTGAGCATACGCATCCCCTGGCCTCGGATTCGAATCCGGGAGTGCTCGGCCCGGTGTTTTCGAATTAGATGCGCACGCGTACGCGTAGCTTAAGTCGACGTCCGCTTGCATCGTGTGCCTCGCTACATGTACCGTGGCGCATTCTGAGATCATTCTTGATGGATGTCCCTCGCTCAATTCTCGAGTCAATTCCACAGGGCACACGCGTACGATGCAAGCGCGAAAGAGAACAAGATCACCGCGCAACTGTGCAGAAGTGCAAGCATTTTGACGTGACTGCGCCACCCGGTTGCATGAATACTGTCCATTTTATCGCCACGAAATCTCAACGGCGGCGTGGCAGCGGCTGCAGCGTCACAGAAGGGGCTGCAGCGGCCGGCCCGCGGTGCCCAGCGGCCAGGGCACCCACCCCCTCACCCTCACTTGGGTGCGGCGGGCAGGGCGGCGGAGGGCACGAACGCCTGGATGCCCGTGATGGCGCGGCCCAGGATGAGGGCGTGCACGTCATGCGTGCCCTCATACGTGTTCACCGCCTCCAGGTTCATCACGTGACGGATGACGTGGAACTCGTCCGAGATGCCGTTGCCGCCCAGCATGTCGCGCGCCTCGCGCGCGATGGCGAGCGCCTTGCCGCAGCTGTTGCGCTTGAGGATGGAGATGGTCTCCACGGGGGCGCCCTCCCCGTCCGCGGCGCGCTCGCGCAGGCGGCCCACCTGGATGCACGCGCCCAGCCCCAGCGCGATCTCCGACATCATCTCCACCAGCTTCTTCTGGATCAGCTGGTTCGCGGCGAGGGGCGCGCCGAACTGCTGCCGGTCCAGCGTGTACTGCCGCGCCGCAGCGTAGCAGAACTCCGCCGCGCCGAGCGCGCCGAAGCCGATGCCGAAGCGGGCCGAGTTGAGGCACGAGAATGGGCCGCCCAGGCCGCGCGCCTTGGGCAGCATCGCGCTCGCGGGAACGCGCACGCTGTCCATCCAGATCGCGCCCGTCTCGGAGGCGCGCAGCGAGAACTTGCCGTCGATCTTGGTGGTGCTCAGGCCCGTCATGCCGCGCTCCAGCACGAAGCCGCGGATGTCGTCCCCGGGCACGCGCGCCCACACCACGAACACGTCCGCGATGGGCGCGTTCGTGATCCACATCTTGGATCCGGAGATGACGTAGTCGCCGTCCGCCTGGCGCGTGGCCACGGTCTCCATGCCCGCGGGGTTGCTGCCCGCGTTGGGCTCCGTCAGGCTGCACGGCACAGGGGAGGGGGAGCGGGAAGGGAAAAAGGGAGGGATGAGGGAGGCGCTACAATGCTGGTCGGTGCGCTCGGCAACCGCTGCGGCGTTCGCTTGCTCGCACTCGCCCCAGCCTGCCGCAACACCCGCGCCCTGCGAAACGCACCCGAAGCAGCCGACGGAGTCGCCGCGAGCCAGGGGCGGCAGGTACTTCTCCTTCTGCTCGTCAGACCCGAACTTGTAGATCGGATGCATCACGAGGCTGCTCTGCACCGACATGGCGCTGCGGTAGCCCGAGTCCACGCGCTCCACCTCACGCGCGATCAGCCCGTACGCGGTGTAGGAGACGCCCGGGCAGCCGTACCCGTGGATGGTGGCGCCCAGCAGGCCCACGGAGCCCATCTCACGCATGATCTCGCGGTCGAACTTCTCGTGGCGGTTGGCGAGCAGCACGCGCGGCATCAGCTTCTCCTGCGCGTAGTCGTGGGCCGACTTCTGCAGCGGCGGACGGCGCGAGTGCGGAGGCGACAGGGCTGAGCACGCATCTCGACACGGTGCCTGCCGCAAAGCCGCCGGCAACCCAGCGATGAATATAGGAGACCCTGTTTGCGAGTCCCAATCCTGGAAGCACAGCGTGGACACAGCCCCGGTTGGCTTCGCGCACAGCACGACTGACGCACCATGACCATGCGCTCCTCCTCCGTGAGCAGCGTCTTCAGCTCGAGTGGATCCTGCCAGTCAAACTTGACGCGACCAGCCTTTGACGCCATCGAGCGAGCGGCGATCTGCGGCAGCGCCGCGCTGCGTGCGTATGCGGCAAGCGCAAGGCGCCCCATGGGGCGAACGGCACGCGAAACGCTCATTTTCGCAATACACCTGATGCGTGTATTGGCAGCCGCCTTGATTGGTGGGCTCGTCCGCAAGCGTGCAGCGCCTCAGATGCTCTCAGGACTGCAACGACCGCGCTCCAATGTGTGAGATCCGTCCGTCCCAAAAATGTGGAGAAACTCAAAGATTTGCAACCTGTTCGGTGTGTTCGCGTGGACCGCCCTGGGCTTGCGAAGACGCGCTTGGAAGCTGTGTGCTCGGTGCCACTTCGTTATCGACACCTCGTGCACTTCCAGCGCTGCAGCCTCGGAATGAGCGCTGCGCTGAGTGCGCTGCAGCGGGTCATCAAGGCGAACACCGTCGCCCGGGTCACCGCTCACGGCCTTCATTTGCGAACGATTGACGATTTGTGCGCGTTGTATCATTGTAGGGACGACAGCGAAGCGAAGGCGGTGTTCCATGGGCATGAGCCCTACTGGCCGTTTCTTTGGGCGGGCGGTTGGGCGGTCGCCGAACACGTGTATCGGCATCGGGAGCTGTGCCGTGAGGCGCTGGTTTTAGACATTGGGTGTGGCGGTGGTATTTGTGGTTTGGCGGCCCTCCAGGCAGAGTCAAGCCAGGGCGCCGACAACGGGGTGCAACCGTTTGTGGTGTTCAACGATATCGACCCGGTTGCTCTCGCAGCCGTTGACCTGAACCTGCAAGCCTCTTTTGCGGGCAGCCAGTATAACAACGTTCGCGGGAGGACACTGCTGGAGCCTGTGAACATGCTGGGCCTCTCAGTCTCGGAGCTGGGGCAGCGAATGCACGGCTACAGAGAGCAACAACTCGCCACGCAGCGCTTGCGGGTGGCGACACCGACAGGACCTGAGAGGCTGCCCCCTTCTGCAATAGCTGGCGAGCCTGTCAGACGCGCGACAGACCGCGGCCCGCAGCAGCCCCGCGTTCCCGTGGGTGAAGCTGAGGCCGGGCACCTGCTCGTGCTGTGCGGCGACGTGATGTACGACACGCAGATGGGGGCGTCCATGCTGCGCCTGCTGCACAGCCTGCTGCAGATGGGACAGCCTTCTGGTCATTGCGGCTCTCACAGCGCTGCCGCTGCCCTTGTCCCCGCTGCCAGCGCCGGATCGCAGGCAGCCTCTCGACTTTTCAGCAGCGTCACCGTGCTGATGGGCGATCCGGGCAGGCATGCGTTCAAGGCACTGGTGGGCGACACAAGCTCCGGTGCGCAGACCAGCGGGCCGCGCTCTCCACTGCAGCAGCTGGTCCCCACTGTCGTCGGGCGATACTCCCCGTCTCTGCAGCCGGACGACTGTACGTCAGGCGCGCACTCGCTGCCGCTGTGCCGGGTCGAGGGTCTGGATGGATTTGAGGGCGCGGCAGACGGCGGCGAAGTTGCTGTCGTGCAACTCACACTCCCGCCGAATGCGGTCAGACAACCCCTGCGGTGACGCTGACGGCGGATGCGGAGTGAAACTTTTTCGCAGTCACGGGTGCCACTTTGGCGATGTGTGAACGGCGAACTTCGAATCGGCGATCGGTACTTTTGGGCACCTCCAACCTTCAATGTGGTGCGAATGTCAACGCTTGCCAGACCAGTGTCTGTCCTACGGCACCGGGATGCTCAGCCGTGAGCATGCTGTCGTCACGCCAGTAAACGCCCACGATTGGCACATCCCCCGCTTTCCCATCTCCACGACTGCGCTGGCTCAACTCGCCCTGCCCGGCCCTCCCTAATGCATAGGCTGCAGTACGGGAGTCGCGGCAACCCCTGTCGGTGCGGCCGGGTCGATGGCCAAGTTGTTGGGGTTGCCGCTGTCCTGGCTGCGCAGGGGCAGGGCCCGCTTCCCGCCGCCCGCCCCGAAGCCACCGACGCCGCCTTTACCAGCGCTGGCGAGGCTGCTCGGCTGCCAACCCACTGGAGCTCCTGCCCCGCCGCCCTCTGCAGCGAGGACGTTCGGCTGCGAGCCCGACAGCTGCGCGAAGCGAGCCTGCAGCTCAGAGAGGGTGGCGCGGTGGGCCTCCACAGGCGCTGCGGCGGTGACCGGGCCTGCAGCGCCGGCGATGCCGCCCGCGGCGCCGCTGCCTGCAGCGATGCCCTCCGAGTCCGCCAGCGACCGCTCTGAGAGCATCACCGGGGCAGACCCGAGCCGCAGCGCCGCGGCGGGCGCGAAGCCGACCTTCTGGTCGCGCTGCCGCAGGATCAGTACCCACTCCGCCAGCTCAGAGGGGCCGCCAGCGACGGGCGCCGCCGGCTGCGCGCCGGGCGGCGCACCCGTGGGCAGGCGCAGGGGCGGCGCGGGGCCGTGCTCGAAGCTCTGCAGCAGCTGGAAGACGCGCGGCGCCCCCTCGCGACTGCTGAGCACCGTCACCTCCTCGCCCGGCCACAGGCCCAGCGTGGCGCCCTGCGTGACTGCGATGGTCGTCTGTGTCGCGCCGCGCAGGTGCCCCAGCAGGTGTCCGGTGTCCCACTTGCCGCTGGAGGTGCGGCGGACAGGGGTGCCGCCGACCCCCTCCGCCCCGCCCGCGACGAGAGGGGTGCCCTCAGGCAGCGGGGAGGCTGCGGTGGCCACCCCGTCCCTCACCCACGCCAGCATGCGGCAGGCAATGGGGGCGCGCAGGCCGGCATCCGTCGCTCCGCCCGGCTGCGCTGCCGCTTCCATCTCCGCCGCCTCAAGCGCTGCCGCAGCTGAGCGGGGCGTGCCTGGGAAGCGGAAGGGGAGGCTCTGCAGCGCGCCCCCCAGCAGCGGGTGCAGCGCCACGCAGGGGCACATGGCAGGGCCGTCCTTCGTGAACACCCGCAGCACGCTCGCCTCCTCCTCCGCCAGGGTCGCCGCCGCGCTGCCCGCCCCCGCACCCACCTTGGAGGGGATATCAGGGGCCGCTGCGCCGCCCGCTGCGATCCCGCAGCCACCGCCGCCCGCCGCCCCGCCCTGCCGCCTGCTCAGAATGCCCTGCCAGCGGCTGGCGCTGCCCTCAGCCAGCAGCAGGTCGCCCGTCCTGATCTCGAAGCCGCGCCGCAGCAGGGGCTGGGTGGCGGAGGGGTCGGGCGGACAGACGAGGTCTGCCGTCACGCGGCAGAGCGTCAGCTGCGGCGCCGTGTGGAAGGTGGCGCGCTGCAGCCCCAGGCTGCTGGAGCGCGTGTGGGCGCCAGCCGCTCCGGAGGCCGCCGCACCGCTGACAGTGCTTGCGCCGGCAGGGGCGCTGATGCCGGGCAGCTGTGCCGCTGAGCCCAGCCCCAGCCTCTCCTCCTCGCCCTCGTGCACCACCACGCTGCGGGCGTCCGAGTCGCTGTCGGCCGCTGCGCCGGGCGGGGAGGGTCCGGGGGTCTCTGCCGCTGCCCCCGAGCCAGTGGAGGCCAGGGAGGTTGCGGTGGAGGGGGCGATGGAGCCGCCCTCAGCGATAGTCGGCAGGGACCGCGCGCCGATGGCGCCGACCGGCTCCGGGCCAGCGATGCTGCTCCCGGCAGCCGTCGCGCCCAGGGCCGCACCCGGCGCCAGCTGCATTCCCTCCGAGCTGGCCGTGGCCATGCCCACTAGCGCAGCTCCCGTGACCCCAGCGACGGCGGCCGCTGCGGTTGCGCCCGCGGCCATTGGCAGGGCTGTGTGCCCGCTGCTGATC
>Ga0208629_101191_pt1 | contig 11001 bp, 6 predicted proteins | sample LakWasMet19_HOW5_2_FD_183865 | JGI IMG/M metagenome (GOLD analysis project Ga0208629, IMG submission 183865) | Freshwater sediment methanotrophic microbial communities from Lake Washington under simulated oxygen tension - Sediment Metagenome... | ecosystem: Environmental > Aquatic > Freshwater >...
CAATTCGACCACGCTGATCTCGGAGCCGAACGCATGATAGACGGTCGCCATTTCGAGACCGATGATGCCGCCGCCGACGATCAACAGCTTCTTCGGAACCTGCTTCAGCTCCAAGGCATCGGTCGAGTTCCACAAGCGCTCGTCGTCATTTGGAAACGACGGAATTTGCGTCGGATGCGAACCGGCCGCGATGATCGCCTGATCGAAAGTGATCGTCTTGACGCCCTCGGGCGTTTCGACTTCGACAGAATTCTTTGATGTAAACCGGCCGGAGCCCTGGACGAGATTGATTTTGCGCTGTTTGACCAGCCCCGCCAGCCCGTCATTCAACGATTTGCTGACGCTCGCCTTCCAGGCGCGAATCTTATCGATGTCGATCTCGGGCTTGCCGAATTTCAAACCGTGACTCTGAACCTCTTCCGCTTCATGGATCAGCTGCGCCATGTGCAGCAGCGCCTTCGACGGAATACAGCCGACATTCAGGCACACCCCGCCCAATACCGGGTAACGTTCGATCAATGTGACCTGTTTGCCGAGATCGGCCGCGCGAAACGCCGCGGTATAGCCGCCGGGACCGCCGCCCAAAACCAAAACTTCCGAATGCAATGTTGCGTCGTTCATATCGCGATGAGTCTCCGGGGTTCTTAAAGTAACAGGCGGCGAAGATCGCCGAGATAGGTTTTGATCGCGGCCATAAAGCGCGCGCCCTCGGCGCCGTCGATCACGCGGTGATCATAGGTCAGATCCAGCGGCAGCAGCAAACGCGGAATAAACTCGCTGCCGTTCCAGACCGGCTGCATCTTGGCGCGGGTGACACCCAGAATCGCGACTTCCGGCGCATTCACGATCGGCGTGAAGGCGGTACCGCCGATGCCGCCGAGACTCGAGATGCTCATACAGCCGCCCTGCATGTCGCCCGGCAGCAGTTTGCCCTGGCGCGCCTTCTCGCTTTTCTCGGCCAGTTCGGTGGCCAGCTGGTTGATGCTTTTGCTATCGACGTTGCGCAATACCGGCACGACCAGGCCGTTCGGGGTATCGACCGCAATGCCGATATTGTAATATTTCTTCAGGATCAGGCTCTCGCCGTCGCTCGACAGCGAAGCATTGAAGCTCGGGAACTGCTGCATCGCCGCAACCAGCGCCTTGATCAGGAAAATCAGGCCGGTGATTTTGACCTCGCCGTTCTTCTTTTCGGCATTGATCTGAGTCCGGAATGCCTCCAGGTCGGTGATGTCGGCCTCCTCATGGTAGGTGACCATCGGCAGATTCAGCCAGACTCGGCTCAGGTTTTGTCCGGTCAGGCGTTTGATTTTACTCAATTTGACCATTTCGGTCTCGCCGTATGGCGAGAAATCGACCGCCGGAATCGCCGGAATGCCGCCGCCGGTCGCAACCGCCGGTTCGGTCAGTGCCTTTTTGACATAGGCTTTCACGTCTTCTTTCAGGATGCGGCCTTTGCGGCCGGTGCCGGCGGTCACTTTCGCAATATCGACTCCCAACTCGCGTGCAAACAGGCGCACCGACGGCGAGGCGTGCGCGGCCAAGGCGGCTCCGGTTTCTTCCGGAATCGCGACTGGCGCGACCGGCGCCGCCTTCACAGGAGCGGGAGCGGGAGCCGCTACCGGTTCCGGCGCTTTCTCGACTTGCGGCGCTTCGACCGGCGCGGCTTGCGCTTTCGGCGCTTCCGCCTGTACGACCGGCGCAACGCTCGCTGCCGCGGCGACCGTCGCAATCAAGGTGCCTTCGGACACCTTGTCGCCGCGCTTGATAAAGACTTCCTGGATCGTACCGGCCGCACTCGACGGCAAATCCATGCTGGCCTTGTCGGTTTCGAGCGAAGCGACCGTCTGCTCCAGTTCGACCACGTCGCCCGGCTTGATCATTACCTCGACCACATCGATATCGGCGACATTGCCGACATCAGGCACTCTAATTTCAACCAAATTCGTCATTTTTTGTTTCCGCTTAAACTAACCAGGGCGCTTTGATCTCGGGATCGATGCCGTATTTGGCGATCGCGACTTCAATCTTCGCCGCATCGAACTGCCCCAAATCCGCGAGGCTCCTCAATGCCGCGATCGTGACATGGTGGCGATCGACCTCGAAGAAACGGCGCAGATTTTCGCGGGTATCCGAACGGCCGAAACCGTCGGTGCCCAGCACGATGTACGGCGCGGCGACATAAGGCCGAATCTGATCGGCAAAAGCGCGGTTGTAATCGGATGCGGCGATCACAGGGCCTTGCTGATTCGCCAGACAATTGCTCACATGCGGCACTTTGGCCGGCTCGGTCGGATGCAGGCGGCTCCAGCGTTCCGACTCGCGGCCGTCGCGCGCCAGCTCGGTAAAGCTCGGGCAACTCCACAAATCGGACTCGACGCCCCAGTCGCTGCGCAACAATTCGGCCGCCGCCTCGACTTCGCGGAAGATCACGCCGGAACCCAGCAACTGCACGCGCGGGCCTTTCTTCTTCGCGCCCTGGCGGAAACTGTACATGCCCTTCAGGATGTCCAGTTCGATGCCCTTCGGCATCGCCGGATGCTCGTAGTTTTCGTTCATCACCGTGATGTAATAGAAGATGTCTTCCTGATTCACATACATCCGGCGCAGGCCGTCCTGAATGATCACCGCCAGTTCATAGGCATAGGTCGGGTCGTAGCTGATGCAGTTTGGCACGGTCGCGGACATCAGATGGCTGTGGCCGTCTTCATGCTGGAGACCCTCGCCGTTCAATGTGGTCCGCCCTGCGGTGCCGCCCATCAGGAAGCCGCGGGTGCGCTGGTCGGCGGCCGCCCAGATCAAATCGCCGACGCGCTGGAAGCCGAACATCGAATAATAAATAAAGAACGGAATCATCGGCACGTTGTGCGTCGAATAGGAGGTGCCGGCCGCGATCCAGTCGCAGAGGCCGCCCGCCTCGTTGATGCCTTCCTGCAACACCTGGCCGTGCTTGTCTTCCTTGTAGAACATCAATTGATCGGCGTCCTGCGGCGTATACAACTGGCCGACCTGCGACCAGATGCCGAGCTGGCGGAACATGCCTTCCATGCCGAAGGTTCTGGACTCGTCCGGCACAATCGGCACGATGCGTTTGCCGATGTTCTTGTCTTTGACCAGAATGTTCAGCAAACGCACGAACGCCATCGTGGTCGAAATCTCGCGGCCTTCGCCGGTCGCCTCTAAAAGCGCCTTGAAATCGTTCAATACCGGCACGTCCAGCGCATAAGACTTCGCCCTTCTGGCCGGCAAATGCCCGCCCAATTCGGCGCGGCGCTGCTGCATATAAGTCAGTTCTTTCGAGCCTTCGGGGAAAGTCAGATAAGGCAGATCGTGCAACTGTTCGTCGCTGACCGGTAGGTTGTAACGGTCGCGGAACTTGCCGAGCGAGCTGTCGCTCATCTTCTTTTGTTGGTGGGTGATGTTTTGCGCCTGGCCGGACTCGCCCATGCCGTAGCCTTTGATCGTTTTCGCGAGGATTACGGTCGGCTGACCCTGGTGGTTGACCGCCGCATGATACGCCGCAAACACCTTCGGCGAATCGTGGCCGCCGCGGTTCAATTCCCAGATGTCGCGGTCGGACCAGTCGGCCACCATCGCTTTCAATTCCGGGGTATTGAAGAAATGCTCGCGCACATAGGCGCCGTCCTTCGCCTTGAAGGTCTGATAATCGCCGTCGACGCACTCCATCATCCGTTTCGCGAGCAGGCCTTCGGTGTCGCGCGCCAACAAGGTATCCCAATGCTGACCCCAGACCACCTTGATCACGTTCCAGCCGGCACCGCGGAATTCGCTTTCGAGTTCCTGAATGATCTTGCCGTTGCCGCGCACCGGACCGTCCAGCCGTTGCAGGTTGCAGTTGACCACGAAGACCAGGTTGTCCAGTCTTTCGCGTCCGGCCAGGCCGATCGCGCCGAGCGATTCGGGTTCGTCGGTCTCGCCGTCGCCGAGGAAGCTCCACACCTTGCGTCCGGTCGTGTCGGCCAGGCCGCGGTCGTGCAGATAGCGCATGAAACGCGCCTGATAGATCGCCATGATCGGGCCGAGCCCCATCGATACGGTCGGGAATTGCCAGAAATTCGGCATCAGCCATGGATGCGGATAGGATGACAAGCCGCCGCCGCCGACTTCCTGACGGAAACTGTCCAGCTGTTCCTCGCTCAGGCGGCCGAGCAGAAACGCGCGCGCATAATCCCCGGGCGTCAAATGGCCCTGGGTAAAGATCAAATCGCCGTCATTTTGGTCGGAAGGCGCGCGCCAAAAATGATTGTAGCCGACTTCATATAAGGTGGCCGCGGACGCAAAACTCGCGATATGGCCGCCGACGTTGGTATGCTTGTTCGCCCTGAGCACCATCATCATCGCATTCCAGCGCACATAGGCGCGGATGGTTTGCTCGATGTCCTGGTTGCCGGGGTATTTGGCCTGTCTCGCGACCGGAATCGTATTCAGATACGCCGTATTGGCGCTGAACGGCACATCAAAACCGCAATGCCGCGCGGCCGCGACCAATTGTTCGATCAGAAAATGCGCGCGTTCGTTGCCGTCTTTTTCCAGAACAGCCTGCAAGGCTTCAATCCATTCCCTCGTTTCAGCCGGATCGATGTCGTTCTGCCCGGTAATTTCTGAAATTAAATTGTTGGCCATTCTATGTTCCTGTTCTAGCGAGTAGTGTTTGAATTCGTTGCGAGTGAAATTGATACATTTCCGGAGCATTCCCCCAAGGTTCCGTCCCTATTTGCAAAAATCGCCTTAGCAGACAGCGGAGCCATCAGACCTCGTCTTAAAAAGGCGCATAGTATATAACAAATGAGAACGCTCACAGAACCTGTTTTAGCAATTCCGGGGGGTAAGGGAGAACGGCCGGTAATGCGCAAGCTCTTGCGCTCCGCGCAGGAATGCCGTTCATCGCGCAAGCCTTGCAAGCAGTGATTGCTGAATCCAGCCCATAGGAGCATGAAAGCCTTACAACCAATTTAAATGTACAATTAAAAACCCGATGACTCATACGAACCTCATCACTATCGCTCGACTTACGCCACAGCCCTTTGGCGAATCTCTCTAAGAACTTCAACCATCTGGTCTATCTTGCCAGACGGAAACACACCCTCCGGTCCCAGCGGATTAATATCGGTGAATGGCGACTCATATAGCCTATCCGGTTCCATCACGCCGTTTTCGGTCAGGTATTGCACGACAAGGTTGATGAATTCAATCTGGTTCGGCGTAGCCGTGGTGCCGCTGATGAACGCGCTGAATGCCTGCGTCGCCGCCTCCCTATCCAGACCTACCAGCGAACGGATGAAGATGCCCAAGCCGTGACTTTGTTCTTTCGCCTGGTTGATCAGTTCCTGCGAGCCGCCGGCTTCAATCAGCATGCGCTCCAGTTCGCCAAGGTCTGATGGCGTCAGCGGCTGATTGCGGCGCAACCTTTGCAGAGAAACATGGCTTTCATGCGCCTTCAGGAACTGACGGGCCTTCTCCCTGAATTTCGCCAAGTCCATGCCGGTGCTGACCTGAGGCAAATCTATTCTCGTCTCATCGCCCAATTCATCCTCGAAATCGGTATAAACAATTTTTTTCTTGCCCTTCTCGATCAGTTTCACCAAGGCCCGCAGATTTTTCCGCGCGGTTTCCAGCATTGCCACGGTCACATCCTGCCACCATTCGTCCCCGACAATCGCCTGTATCAGCGGCATTTGCGCTCTGATGGCCGGAATCGCATCCTGTTCTTCCAAGGCACTCGCGATCGCCTGGATCTTTTCGCGCAGGCCGACAAATCCGGGCTTGGCTTGCAGGATGGCGAGTTGGGTTTGCAGCACCAGCATGTCGAAGCGCTTAGCCTCTTCGTCCTCGTCCGCCAGTTCCGTGGGCAGGTTGGCCACGTTTTGCGCCAGCTCGTTGAAGTCTTCGCTGGAGAGATTCTGCCACGTCTCGGATTCCGCATACTTTTCCACCGCTTTACGTTGCGGCCGCACGACAAAGTTATCGAGGTTCATAGCCGTGACGGTTTGGTGCAGAAAAGCGGCCAGTTCCTCCCGCAACTGGGTTTCATTGAGCAGGTAATCCGCCTGCTCAGCGATCTGTTTCCTGGCAGACAACTTCTTGTCCAACTCCGCAATCATCTCCAACCGGGCCTTGAATAGCCGAGCGCCGAGAGGTTCACTGGCCGAGCCGTCGATATGCTCCGGATTCTGGCTGAAAAATTCCAGATTCTGGCAATAGTCGAACAGGTAAAAAAACTGCTTGTCCTGTCCCGGCGCGAATAAATCCGGGCAAAGCCGCGTCCCGCGCCCGACCATCTGCCAGAACTTGGTTTTAGAACGCACAATCTTGAAAAACACCAAATTGACGACTTCGGGCACATCGATGCCGGTATCCAGCATATCGACCGAGATGGCGATATGCGGCATTTTGTTCTTGTTCGAAAAGTCGTCAATCAGGCTTTGCGCGTATTCGGTCTTGTAGGTCACCACGCGCGCGAAATGGCCCTTGTATTGCGGATAATTGGCGTTGAAGCGTTCGGCGATGAATTCGGCGTGGTCGTTGTTCTTCGCGTAAATGATGGTCTTGCCTAGCCGATCGCCGCCGGCCACTTTCTGCCCTTTGGTCATCAGATGCGCCAGCACTTTATCGACGGTGTCGGTATTGAACAGCCACTTGTTCACGGCTCCGGCATCGACGGTGTCCGGCGTGGTGCCGTCCTCGTTCCATTCCAGCGCGTCCCACTGCTCCTTTTCTTCTTCGCTGAGGTCGTCATACTTGATGCCTTCGCGCTGAAACTTGAGCGGCACCGACACGGCTTTAGGCGGCACCAAATGCTTGTCGGCGACGGCTTCGTCCAGCGCATAGGCATCGGTCGGCACGCCGGTTTCCAGGTCGAACAGGCCGTAGGTGTTGCGGTCGATTTCATTCTTCGGCGTCGCGGTCAGACCGACCAGCATCGCGTCGAAGTATTCGAAGATGGCGCGGTATTTTTGATACACCGAGCGATGCGCCTCGTCGATCACGATCAGGTCGAAATGGCCGACACCAAAGCGGCGCTGGCCTTCGACTCCGCTCAGGCCACCGCTCAGGCCACCGCTCAGGCCACCGCTCAGGCCACCGCCCGCACTGAGCGAAGTCGAAGTGTCGATCAAGCCCATCATCGTCGGATAAGTCGAGACGCAAACCCGACTGTCGACGTGCTTTTCGGTGACCAGATTGACCGGTGATGAATCGGGAAAATGCTGCTTGAAGGCGTTGACCGCCTGGTTGACCAGCGCCACCCGGTCGGCGAGAAACAGCACGCGCTTGACCCAATTGCAGCGCATCAACACATCGGCCAGCGCGATGACCGTACGCGTCTTGCCGGCGCCGGTCGCCATGACCACCAACGCCTTGCGCTGGTTATCGATCTCGAAAGTTTCGCCGATACGGCGAATCGCGCGGGTCTGATAATAGCGTCCGACGATGTCGGGGTTAATCACCGCCTGCGCCAGTTTCTTGCGCGTGCTGCGCCGCTGAATCAACAGTTCCAGTTCGGGCTTCTTGAAAAAGCCCTGCACCGCGCGCGGCGGATGGCTGGCATCATCCCACAGCCAGTGTTCGTAACCGTTCGAGTAGAAAATGATCGGACGCTGGCCGTGCATAGTTTCCAGGCAGTCGGCATAAAGCTTGGCCTGTTGCTGCCCGACCTTGGCGTCCTTCCGCGTCCGCTTGGCTTCCACCAAGCCCAGCGGCTTGCCGTCATCGCCCCACAGCACATAATCGACAAAGCCTTTGCCTTGTTGATTGGGCATGCCGGTGACTTCGAACTCGGTATCCTGCGGCTTGTCCAGCGCCCAGCCGGCTTCTTTTAGCAACAGATCGATGAAGTAATCGCGGGTTTCGGCCTCGGAATAGTCGTGGGTGTCCGGCCGCGCCGAGTTGGCTTTCTTGACGGCGGCAACTTCCTCGCGCAGTTTTTTTAGTTCTTCGTCGAGGGCGGCCTTGTCCGATAGTAGACTGGAAAGCTTCTCGTCGCGCTCGTGCAGTTGCGTTTCCAGCCTTTGCAATTGCGCCAGCGTTTGGGGTGGTACGGTGCCAGCAGCCGGCAACAATGATGGCTTGAACAGCAGGCCGGGGTCGGGGCGCGCTTTTTGGCCATAGGTCCGTCCCAGCCAATAGCAAAAATGGAACAATTCCCGCGTTGCGGCCAGTGCATCGGCCGGCATCATCTTACGGCTGCTATGCACCGCCAGATTGCCCAAATCCTTAATCAGTTTGGTCTTGGTGAAAAGCGCCTCGCCGACCACCTTCCGAAAAGTCGGTTCGTGAATCAATGCGTTCAGGTGGTCCTGATAAGGAAGCTTCAGACCGCTGTCGTGCTTGTAAAGCCATGTCACCGCCAGTTCCAGGGTGCGCCGGGCGTAGAAGCAGGAGGTTCGCGGATCTGCGTTCGCCGTACCTTCGGCTTTAACGGCCGAATCGAACAACATTGGCCATTCGGTTTGGAGGAATTGGAAGTGAACAGAGTCCATTAGTTCAAATGCTCATGGGCTTCGTCGCGGCTCAAAGGCGTAAATTCGTCAACTGTCAGCGGACTTTTCATGAATTCCGCAAGCGTTTTCTCGACTTCAGGGGCCGCCGGATTGCGATTAGCCAAAAACTCGACAAAATCGAAGACTTCGGCTCGTTTGGCTTCGGGTAAGGTTTGTAAACGTTCTATCAATTCTGCAAAGCCCATGTTCAACTCCTTTCCGCAAGAAAGTGGGTATCAATATTAAATGCTCATTTGAAAGTCATACGGTTACTGCTCCGGCAATAACCTTGTCCCGCCATTTGTCCGGCAATGCCCGCGGGGTCAGCACGTCTACCGGAATGCCCAGCAACTCAGTGAGTTCGTATTGAATCGCCCGATATCCATCAGCGTGGTTTCCGGCGTGGGGTCGACCAGAATATCCAGATCGCTGTCGTCGGTATCGTCTCCATGCAACGCCGAACCGAACACGCGCACGTTCTTGACGCGATGGCTCAAGGCGATTTCGCGTATACGGTCACGATAGATTTGAAGGGCTAAGGATGGGAGCATGACGGACTCCTTGCAATGAGGTTCGGTGCATTATAGCGAATGGGCGCAATTTTGACGGCTTCATGGACAAATTGCGGTTATTTAGCCAAAATCCTACCAATTGGAGGCGGGCAAAGTTGCTCATTTACAGTTCTCCTCTAAAGGCACGGTGTTGGAGGGAGGTAAATAGATCGTCGAGTTCTGACAGCGCTGCTATGCAAACTTGTTTCTGACTCTCAACAGCTTGGACGTATTGAGCAAATTTTCGTTGAAGGCTGAGTGGAGGGGTAAATATATTTAATGGAGCTAAATCACGTTTATTAAGTTGAGGAACAGAGCTCCCACTAGCAATCGATTGAAGGTCGAAATCGGAGAACCATTGATAAAGGAATTGCAATTCTAAGCATTCTGGCTTAGGCCAAATAGCCATAAGATTTGGGTCAAGAATTGAATTTCTAGTGGTAATCCGCTTCTTGTTTGTACCGATTGCTTCCTCGTTTTGGAAAAACAACAGAACCGGCAGGGCAAGTGCATGCGGTTGCCCCCGGAGACGACGACCATTCATTGCAAGAGATTAACTCCCTTTCATTGCCAATTAAGTTCAGATCGGAAACTTTTAGTAGGAAATATCCAGCCTTTTGTTGAGAATACCGAACTCCAGCAGGTAATGTCGAACCAGCGAAAAACTCACTTGCTTCTTCTAGAGTTCGTGTTTGCCATCTCTTGGGATTGCTGACGGGACTCCCAAACATCTCAATGAAAATAGACTGCGTGAGGCTGTCCAGTTGCGCCAAGGCTTCCCGACGCTTGGTTCTGAGCGCATCGGCTTGGTCCAGAATCGCGGCGATGCGGCGTTGTTCTGGGAGAGGCAGCAATACTACCTCTACACGTTTTAGGTATTTGAAATGACGGTCATAACCAGCGTCCATTAAATTTAGCTGTCTCAGGAAGTAGTAGAGGTACTTCAAATCAGCTTCTATTTTTGGACGCAGGACTTTTACCCCATCTGCCCCCATACAAAATGGGAAGTCAATATATTTTATGCATCGTGTGTGGTCGCCGAATACGATGGCTGGGCGTCCAGTCCCACAAAGACGCGATTCGTCATCCACATATCCGGCTACCAAAGACTTCCCCTGGTCTACGACAGGGAACTGGCCGTTCTTTTTATATTCGCCTTGCGGAGTCTTAACGTTGCCGCCAGATTCATCCGCAAATACGTCAAGAAAGGGAAGCTGGTGGATTGTCATGAGAGCATCCCCTCCAGCACTTTCATCCCCTCCTGAATTTCGTCTTCCAGCTCGGCTAGCTTGGCGAGTATCTCCTTCGGCGGCAAATGCTCGACTTCCTCATGCACCACTTCCTTGTAGCGGTTGATGGACAGGTCATAACCGTTGGCAGCAATATCTTCTTTCGGCACACAAAAACTCTGCGCGGTGCGGGCGCGCTGCCGCTCGCTGCTGTCGCGAAGTGCCCAGCGGGTCAGCACATCCGGCAAATTGTTCTTGGCATGCTCTTCGGCATTCAGAATATGCAGCGGCGCCAGCCCCAGCTTGTCCTCCGCCAACAGCGGCTGGCGCTTGTCGTCCAGGCTCCAGCCATCGGCCTTCATGTCGTAGAACCAGACGTGGTCGGTGCCGCCGGAGTTGGTCTTGGTAAAAATTAGTATAGCGGTCGAAACGCCGGCATAGGGCTTGAAGGCGCCGGACGGCAGCGAAATGACAGCGTCCAGCTTCTGCTCCTCGACCAGCATTTGCCGCAATTGCTTGTGCGCCTTCGAGGAACCGAACAGCACGCCATCCGGCACGATGACCGCCGCGCGGCCGCCGGGTTTCAGCAGGCGCAGGAACAGCGCCAGAAACAACAGTTCGGTTTTCTTGGTCTTGACGATGGCCAGCAGGTCTTTCGCGGTGTTTTCGTAATCCAGCGACCCAGCGAACGGTGGATTGGCGAGAATCAGCGAGTATTTTTCT
>Ga0208629_101195_pt1 | contig 10991 bp, 11 predicted proteins | sample LakWasMet19_HOW5_2_FD_183865 | JGI IMG/M metagenome (GOLD analysis project Ga0208629, IMG submission 183865) | Freshwater sediment methanotrophic microbial communities from Lake Washington under simulated oxygen tension - Sediment Metagenome... | ecosystem: Environmental > Aquatic > Freshwater >...
GCGAGAGCCTGGGCAGCAGCACGCCGGCGAGCTCAGCGGTGTCGCGTGCCTCCGTGCACTCTGCGCGGTGCAGCAGCGACGCAGCCTCGCGTACCTCGCAGGCCACCAGCGACCCCTCCGCTGTGAGCACTGCTCGCACTTCCTTCACGGCCCCCCCAGCGGTCTCGGTTTTGGGCGCCAGCCACGGCGCGGGGGGCAATGCGGCGAGCCAGGCGGCCTTCGCACACGCAGTTGCGTCCAAGCTTCTCGCGGCCGGTGCGGACCCCAGCGCGGCCCCGGCTGCTGCGGCAGCGAGCTCGAGCTCGGGATCCATTCTCGTGTCTTCCGCTGGAGGCGCTGGCGGCGGCGGCAGAGTGATGGCTGCCGCGCCGGAGGTGACGATGGCAGCGCCGCTGGGCTCCTGCTCCTCGGCTGAGGTGCTGGGGGAGCAGACGCTGCCCCGGGCCCAGCTGGTAGCGGGAGACCGCGACTGGTCCGCGGAGGTGCAGGAGGTCGAGGAGGCGTACGCGGAGGTGTTCGCCGCCATCCGCTACCTCCACTTCACGCCCGAGCAGCTGCAGGAGGCGCTGGAGGATGCGGAGGTGGCCGCAGAGCAGCTGTTCGCTGCACGGGGCGGACGCACGGACATGATGCACAAGGTGCGTGGGGGGCTGCGGACCTGAAATGCGTGGGCTGATATGCCGTACTGCTGCGCCGGAGCGTTGCAGGAGTGCGATTGGGCCAGCAGATGTCGTGTTGGTGCCGCCCGAGATCTGATGGCCCATGCTCTTGCTCAACCCCGACGTAGCCTTGCCATCCCTGCCCCCTCTCGCCCCTCGCCCTGTCGCAGCTCGAGGTTGCCAACACGTACAACGTGCGCAAGCTCACAGAGCTGCACGCCCTGGCAGAGGACGGCGTCAGCGCCTTGCACTCCCGCGGCGCCGACGCCGAGGCTGCACCTTCCGACGGCGCTGCGGCCCCTGCCTCTGGCGGAGCCGGAAGCGTTGTCACCGCGGCAGCCCTCAGAGCCACCGCCACCATGCAGGTCGGGGACGGTTCGGAGCCCCTGGGGCACCCCGACGCTGCAGCGGTGAAGGACATCAAGTGGCCTGGCTTCCGCTTCGGCGTGGAGGTTCCGGGCGTCTTTGCCGCATCGATGGAGCCGACCCCCGACGAGGAGCCCAAGAGCCTCTCCTCAGAGCGGGTCTACTTCGCAGGGAGCCTGTGGTGCCTGGACTTGAAGCGCTACCTGCAGCGCGGGGAGGACGGCAGCATCGGGGGCGAGTTCATCGCGGTCTACCTGCGGCGCCGCAGCATGAGCAACACAACCTTCGCTGCCCAGGGCCTCTTCGAGGACCGCCGCGACCGCACCACCATGGCGTTCTCAATCCGCCTGTGCGGCAGCCCCGGGGCGCCCACCAGCAATTCGGTGTGCGGCAAGAGCGTGTGTGGCAAGGCATTCGGCGTGAGCAGCGAGTCCTCCTGGGGCTGGGAGAGCTACATCTCGCAGACAAATCTCACAGACCGCGCGACGTGGAGCCTGGGCGACAAGCTCCGCTTCGTGGTCAACCTGGACATGCTGTGAGGGACCTCCCTCCACGCAACGTCCTGCAGCCGAGCGCGTTGATCAACTGACCGCTGACCGCCCTGCACTCCGCTGCATCCGCACCGCTGCATCCGCACATTTGTTGACACCTCGGCCGGCATGTCGCGCGCCTGGCAGCTGCCGATGCGGCTGCGAGGCGCATCAGCTTGCTGCATCCCGTTGCATGGCGAAGCACTGTGTGGATACTTGGGTATGTAGGGAGCTGCACTGTCACCGACTACTTTCTACGCGATGCAGGAGCCTGAGGCTGCTTTGGCGACCCGCGCTGGAGATCACTGAGCCGCGATGCGATGCACTGCCACGCCTTTGCGCTCAGGAACGACGCTTAGCTTCTGCATGGTAGTGTCCCACTCAGGAGCGCTGTATCGCCTTCTTACTACTTTGAATGCGCTTCCTCGACTGCTCAGAGCCGATATTTCCGGATCCGCCGGCCGCCTGCGCCCGCAATTGCTATTGAAATCCTGGCGACTGGACGCGTCCCTTAATTTATCAGGCTTCGCGAAAGTGGTTCATTAATTCGAGCCTGTTCTATATTATGATGTAAGAGTAACGACGCCGACGCGTTTCGATAGCGACAATCTCACCGCGCTGTCGTCCAGCATAGAAACTTCCGTACTGTTGAGTGCACACCTTGTTGAACTCGAACTTTAGCTTGGCTCGATAACTGTCGATATCCAGTTCCGGTCACCGCGCTCATGGCCTGTGATGCTGATCCGGCTATCGCAGCCTCGCGCGCATCCCTTGATCGCTGGGGAGGAGCTGAGCACATACGGTTTCCGCCGCGAGCGTGCGGACGTGCAGAGAGCTGGCAATCAACGACCGACCACATTCAAGGAATAGGCATTCACGGCCAGCGACAGCGCAACCTACGGCCGCCTGCCCGCCACCGGGGCCGCCTACACGCCTACAGGCCCGACTTCTTCACCTCCGCGAGGGGCTTGGGCGCAATCATGCTCTCGGGCTTGACCCACGCGTCGAACTGCTCGCTGGTGAGGTGCCCCAGCGCGATGGCAGCGGCCTTGAGGGTGGTGCCCTCCTTGTACGCCTTCTTGGCGGTGGCGGCGGCCTTGTCGTAGCCGATGTAGGGGTTCAGGGCCGTCACCAGCATGAGGGAGTCGTGCAGCAGGCTGTGGATGTGCTTCTCGTTGGCCACGATGCCGTCCACGCAGTGCTCCGTGAAGGAGACGGACGCGTCGCCCAGCAGGCGCGCGGACTGCAGGAAGTTGGCTACCATCACCGGCTTGAACACGTTCAGCTCAAAGTGCCCGTGCGAGCCGCCCACGGTGATAGCCACGTGGTTGCCCTGCACCTGCGCGCAGACCATGGTGATGGCCTCGCACTGGGTGGGGTTCACCTTGCCCGGCATGATGGAGGAGCCGGGCTCGTTCTCGGGCAGGATCAGCTCGCCCAGGCCGCACCTGCAGCACGCAGACAGACAGCAGCGATGAACAGGGAAAAGCGCACGCGATGAGGAGCACGGTGGAGCAGATTCAGGAGAACGAGGGAAGGGGTGGGCAGCGGCCGACAGATGCGATAGAGCGCACCACGCACGACAGACGCACGCACAGGCACGGGAGGTGGGGCGAAGGGCAGGGCGAGTGTGCGGAGGTGTAATGCGGCCGCAGCCACGGGAAGGACTGCTGCTAAGCCGGTTTTCGCAACCGCTGGGGTATGCTGTCTGCGCTCTATCTGGGGTCGGAGGCCACGGGCGCGCCGGCTCCCACGAGGGGAGGCGGCCGCCAAAACCCCGCCAAAACGAGAGGCAATCGAGGAGCGAGGCACAGCACGGACACGGCAGCCACCGCCCCGAGGCGAGGGCACGGCCAGGGCCTCACACCCGCAGGGGCTGGAAGCAAGCACACGCGGACACAAGAGGCAGCCGCAGCCGCACAGCAGGAGGAGGAGGAGGAGGAGCCGCCGCAGGACGCACCGAGGGCCCGACCCGAGGAAGCGGACGTCGTTTGCGATCTTCATGAGGGAGGTGGCCGTGGTGTTGAGGGCGCCCGACGCGTGCACGATGGCGTCGTGGGCGGCGAGCGCCTCGAACTTGTTGGGGGCCGTCACGAAGGGCAGGCCCGTCTCCTTCGCGATCGCCTCCGCGATGCGGGCGTCGAAGCCCTCCACGCTGTTGAGGCCCGTGCCCACAGCGGTGCCGCCCTGCGCCAGCATGTACACGTGGGGCAGCGCCTGCTTCACGCGCTCGATGGCGTAAGCGACCTGCGTCGCGTACCCGCTGAACTCCTGGCCCAGGGTAAGGGGCGTCGCGTCCTGCGTGTGGGTGCGCCCGATCTTGACGATGTGGGCGAACTCCTTGGCCTTGGCGTCCAGCGCAGCGTGCAGGCGCTGCAGGCCGGGCAGCGTGACGCGCTCCACCATGAGGGCTGCCGCAATGTGCATGGCCGTGGGGAAGGAGTCGTTGGAGGACATGCCCATGTTCACGTGGTCGTTGGGGTGCACGGGCTTCTTGGAGCCCATCACGCCGCCCATCAGCTCGATGGCGCGGTTGGAGACCACCTCGTTCACGTTCATGTTGGTCTGCGTGCCGCTGCCCGTCTGGAACACCACCAGGGGGAAGTGGTCGTCCAGCTTGCCGGCGAGCACCTCGTCGCACACCTCCATCACCTTGGAGCCTGCAGCAGCGGGGGCAGGCACGCGCATAAGGCTCACCGGGTCGTCAGCTGACGAGGCGCACTTGCGAGGGCGCGCCTCTTGGGGATCGAGAAAGCCCTGCGTGATGCAACGCACCGATCTCCTTGGGCATGATGCCGTACTCCATGTTGACGGAGGCCGCGCACTTCTTGAGGATGGCGAAGGCTGCACCGGGCACGCGGCAGCGGGTTCGGCGGAGAAACGCAGAGTGATGTGCGCGCAGCGAACGCGGGTTGAATCGACGCCCATGGCGACACAATGGCACTCATCAACGTCCCGGGACAGTATTGACGCGGATCGGGATCAGCCCTTGCGAATTGGACTCGTTTCCTGTCCAGTTTCGCGCCCTGCATGTCGCAAAGATCAACGTCGGCCGCCCCTGCTGCAAACCCGGAAGACCCCGCTCCCGCACGCACCCCGGATGATCTCAATCGGCATGCGCGCCTGGGGGCCGCCGATCTTGAAGTTCTCCAAGGAGCGCTGGGTCTGCGCCCCCCAGTACACGTCGTTTGCCACCTCAACCTTGCCCATGGTGTCCGACTCCGTTCGGGTGCCCGCCTTCCCAGCACCCGCACCCGCAGCTGCGCTCATGGGCCGCAGGGACATCTCCGCAGCGGCAGCCATCGGAACAGCGCGCACAGCGGCGGACTTCCAGGCAGATGCAACCCGCCGGGAAACAGTGGGCGCTGCTCGGGACAGGACACGGCCGATCATCCTCAAGACAGCCGCGGCGCAGGAATTATGCAGGGACAGCGCAGACCTGCTGGCGGCGAGATCTGCGCGGACGGCGAAAGCGTGATCGATCAATGCCATGTCTGTCGATCAGCGAGAAAAACCTTGCCATTTCTGCCCAAAACAGCCGCATTCGTGTCGTCTGAAGAATCAACAAGCCGTGCTGTCCTTCGCGGTCGCGGTACGGGTGCGGTTGGCCGCAGACTCGAAGTTCCCGCTTTATTCACTGGGTGGACATCGGGAGTTGGTGTGGGCCCGCCGACTTGGTTTTGCTCTTCGTTGCACAGGCGCACACCATGTTGGGACCGTGCATCCGCCGCTCTGCCGCCCTAATGGCTAGGCGAGCTCCTTGTGCGATCGCTGACGTGTCGCCAGCGTCCATCAGCCGCTGCCTCGCCACGGCTGCTGCTCCGGCGGTGACGGCGGCAGCCCCTGAGCCAGAGACGGCGCCCTTGACTGAGGCCGAAATTGATGCCATCATCGAAGCAGACAGGGAGGAGCGGTTGTCTCGTAACCCGCCTGTCACGCAACGGCAGCGTATCCCTGGAAACATCTACATCCCGCAGGCGATTTACGATGAGAAGTACACGATTGAGGAGGCCAATCCGCTCGCGCACACGTACAGGGACGTGGGCAAGTACTTCCCTCTCGGCGGCGGCTCGGAGGATGGTTTGAAGGCGCTCTTTCCGGGTGGCCTCGCGGGCGAACTCGCGCAAGAGTTTAGCGGTGCGTTGACAGCTGTGTGAGGGGTTGGCCCGATTTGATTTGCGTTGCTGAGCGGGTCACACGGGGCGGGGCACGATGCGGATCGCAGCGGTGCGTGCCGCAGCCCTGCCTGAGCACCCTCAAGCCCGGGGGGGCGTCCATCACCGTGCGCAACCCTCCGCCCCTGCGCCCTCACCCCTGCGCCTCCTCCCCTGCAGTGACGGGCACGCAGGGTATGTGCGTGCGCCCCACTGGCGTCTTCCTGGTTCACGCGCTGGAGCACTGGCGACAGGTGCACGGCCGCGCACTGCTCAAGCAGGGCACTGCACGCGTGCTGGACATCGACGCGTCAGAGCCGTACAGCCCTGCGGACGTGGGGACGCCGCTGGGCGTGAGCCGGCCTGGCGCCCCTGCCCGCGCGGAGCGCCCTCCCGTCGCGTACAGCCACCAATCGCTGCCGACCAACAGCAGCGCGGTGGGCGACGCGTCCGTCTCCTACACGGGCTCCGACGCCCCCGTGCGCGGCAGCCATGTGTCCTCCGCGGACCTGAACTGGAACCCCTTCTCGCACCACCTGCGTGCCTACCACATGCTGACCGGCCCACCCGGCATCGGCAAGAGCGCCTGCCTCAACTACGCGGTGGCGTACGCGCGCTCCAACCGCTGGATCAGCGTGCTGGTGCCCGACAGCTTCGCCGTGATGAACCGCGGCCTGGTGCTCGTGGCCTCCAAGCGCCGCGAGGGCATGGTGGACCAGCACGACATCGCGCTGCGCATGCTGCGGGAGACGCTGTCGGGGCAGCGCGAGCTGCTGGCGCAGGTGCCGCAGCGCGGGCGCTACGCCGCCTTCCGCTACCTGCCGCGCGCGGTGGACGTCGTGGTCTCACAGCAGCGCGAGCGGCTGCGGCGCGCGGAGGAGGAAGAGCGGTCGCGGCTCAAGGCCACCGCTGACGCGAGCGGCAAGGCGTGGGACCCGTCCTCCTTTGTGTCCAAGTGAGTGGCTGCGTGGCTGTGGCCGTGTTCCTCGTTGCGCGGGTTTGCGGTGCCACCTGCAGGGGCTGGTACCGTTCTCCTGCTGCGACCCCCACACGCGGCGGTTTCATTCCCAGTTGGCCCCCGTGCTCTCAACCCCATGTCACTTCCGTCTCCTCGCCGCCGCTCCCGCTTGCCTCCCCCTTCCCCTCCCTCTTCCCCTCCCTCGCAGGTACGAGGATGAGTCTGACACCTCCGTCGACCGGTCCGCCTTCACCCTCGCGGACATGGCCGAGTGGGGCCTGGCCCACCCCAGCATGGCCACCGATGCCCTCGTGGACCTGCTGGCCGAGCTGCGCGAGGTGACAGAGTTCCCCGTGCTCATCGCAGTGGACGGGCACAACAGCCTGTACGAGCCGACAGAGTACGCGAGCGAGGGCCGCACCCTCGCCGCAGAGGACCTCACCATCCCTGCGGCCTTCCACTGCCTGGGGCGCGAAGGCTTCCGGTGCGTGCGAGCTTGCAAGCCTGGGGCTGTAGCTTGCGATCTGTAGTTTTTGGCCTGTGGCGCGGGGATGGGCGGGCCCTTTGGGCGGCGAGCTCAGCTCAGCGGCGCTGTGGGCTCAACGCGCGTTTTGCGGCGCTGCTTGACCTGTACAACCTTGCATCAGGGCGCTGCGCCGCGCCTGGGAACGCACCCGCGCTAGAGCCTTTGAGCGCCCCAGGCTTCGCAGCCCGCCTCGCACGCAGCACAGCCTGCCGCGACCGCGCTGCCTCATCTCCCCTCCTGACTCTCTGTGCCTCCCCCCGCCCTGCAGGCGCGAGTTCGCCCTCAAGCGCGGCCTCTACCTCACCACCGTCTCGCAGAAGCACAAGCGCCCCATGCGCCTCTTCTCCGTGGCGGACGTGAAGCAGCGGTACCGCATCCGCGTGCCCGAGGCGACCCGGGAGGAGATCCACTCCCAGCTGCTGCACTACCACCACAGCGGCCAGTTCTTCATGGTGGATGAGCGCGAGACGGTGGACGCCTTCGCCGTGGAGTACTACCGCACCCTCTGCAGCGGCCGCATGCGCGAGATCTCGCAGGCCGCGATGCTGCAGCTGTAAGCGGGCCGCCACGTGCGTGCACCCGCGCCAGCCGGTGCTTTCAAATCGCCGGCCACCTGCTGTCACGGATGCAAAACACCATCGACGCGATCCCGCCGCCGTCAGACACCGCTTCGTGCTCTGCACAGGACTCATCCCCACGCCCGAGTTAAGCTCGGCTGAGTCGACATTGGTATCGGTCGTCCCTGTGTCACGCATTCGGCACGCTCCGATCCGGGCGTGGGTGCGACCGGCCATCCGGAGTGCCAGCAGCGCCTTGAGCCCGACCATTCGGCTGTCTAATCTAAGCTGCGATTTGAAAGCACCAGCTAAGTAGAAGCAGGTTGGAGAGTCGTGTGCACTTGGGGGCCCGGAAGCGCTGCATGGCACCGGTCGACGCCATGGCGCTGCAGCGATAACGACCGTGCCGTGTCAACGACTCCGCACGCATTTTGAATTGCTCAGAACTTGTGTCTCGCTGTGCGAAAGTGCACGTGACGGCTTCGAAAGATCCACGTTGTCCACAGCTTGACGAGAACCCCCAGCAGGAATACATCATGAACACAGCCTCGTCTTACCCAACGCTTGCAGTTGCCTCCTGCGCCCGATTCCAAAAATAAAACCCGCCACCGCAGACGCGAGCTCGTGGACCAAATACCGCCGCCGCGGTCCGCCGCGTCAGCCGCAGACTGCGCGGCGAGTGACTCATGCACCCATTGAGAAAGACAGCATGCCACACTGACACCACCCGCTGTAGGAGCAAGAGTCGATGGCGCTCAATTATTGTGGCGAAAACTACAAGTTATGCGCTCCTCATGCATGCCAGCATCAAGTCGTGTGCCACGAGTCATCGAGGCACACACCGGGCCAACGGCGCCATTGCGCCAGCGAATCTGCTCTGAAAAGCTGGAATGGACCAAAACAAGGAACTGGGAGTAATCGCACCAAGCGGACTCGCGACAAATGCAGGGGCTTCGCTAAACTTCGCGCCCTTCTCAGATTCCGTGTGTCCCTGGTGGAATGCCGGATCAAGGACGTTTTCTCGTCGCCGCTCGAGTGTTGATGAGAGCAAGCATGTTCACATGTCTTGTGAAGGCGCCTGTCTGGTGCTTGGTTGAGCACACCTGTCTGGCGCTGCCCGCAACCCATCGAATCATTGGTGCCATCCACAACAGCACCTGCACGTCGCGATCGCACACGAACTTCTGGCGTTGGCGCCCTCTGCCTCGCTCGATTCCGCGATGCGGTCGGTAGCAAGTGGTTTGATCTTATTTTCGTGATCCTCGTGCGATGGGATGCTCGCATTCTTCTGCCACGAAGGGGGCGGAGACGCCGGGTCCGAAAGGCAGAGTCTCCAGCATCTTGGGGACGCGAGCTGCGCACTCGCCTGAAGGAAACGGCTCCGGCAAGCGTGATGGTCCGCCGGCGCGGCAAGACACCCCCAGTCCTTCTGGGTCGATGATCCTCCCACTCGGCTTGGTGTCAGAGCTGCCGGGGAACTCGACTCGAAGCCCGATAGCCAGCCACGCCACTCGGTTGCGGCAGCCGGGGGACCCCTTGACTGCACAAGGCGGGCCCAGTCAGCTTCTGGACGAGGTATCCTCTCGTGCAGGCGGCGGTGGCGGCCACGGCGACGCGAATTCACTCTACGGCGGCAGCGGTGTCGGCTCCCCGGCCCTCCCTGCCGGCCTCTCTTTCGCTGACCTGCTGCGGGAGCGCGCGCCTTTCCCATGGCGCCGCGGCCCCGTCATCGGCAGCGGGGCGTACGGCGCCGTGTACCTGGGCCTCAATGACATGGACGGCAGCCTGGTGGCGGTGAAGGAGATGCCCTTCCAGCTGGGGAACAGGGAGCTGTGCAGGGCCCTCGCGAGGGAGATATTCACACTGCGGTGCGTTGGCAGGTGGTCAGGGTGGACGAGGCGTTTTGTTCCGTTCTCTGCTGCGTGCCACTCATATGCCAACGTGGGCGAGGGAGGTCACAGCTTGCCGCTGCTGCAACGTGGTGACGGTCGATAACGCAGCTGTTGGAGCCACTGGCAGCCAGTTTCCAGACGTGTTGGATTGCCGGTGCTATGCGCTGCACTTCAGGCGGATGGCGAGCGGGTGATGAATCGACCCTCAGCCTGGCGCTCGCGTCGCTCGCCCCACTGCTCCCTTGCCTGTGCCTGCCCTGTCCCTACCCTGTGCCTACCCTGTGTCGCACCCCTCCCCTCTGCATGCAGACACCTGGACCACCCCAACATCGTGCGGTACCACGGCAGCGAGGTGAGGGGCAGCAGCCTCTTCATGCTGACAGAGTGGCTGCCGCAGGGCAGCATCGGGGACCAGCTGCGCACCTTCGGCCGGCTCGCCGAGATGGTGGTGCGGCGGTACACGCGGCAGCTGCTGGTGGGACTGGCGTACCTGCACGACTGCGGCGTGGTGCACAGCGACATCAAGGCAGCGAACCTGCTGCTCGGGGAGGAGGGGCTGCTGAAGCTGGGGGACTTCGGGGCAGCACTGCACGCGGCTGCAGTCCACCAGCCCAGCTTCGGCCTCACATCACAAGCGAGCAGCGCACGCGGCGGTGGCGGTGGCGTAGGGACCGCGGCTGCGCGAGGGAGCGCCTTCAGCAGCAACGCTGCCATGCACCCGCACCAGCCGCCGCCGCATGCGCTGCCAGTGCCCGCGTACGGAAGGCAGGGCAGCCTGCAGGGCCGAGGTCCGTGGGAGGGAGGCCACCTCCAGCCGCAGCCGCAGGGCACCCACTGGCCACCGCCCCAGGGGCATCCGGGGTACAACCGCCAGCTCTCCGCTGGCGCGCCCTCCCGCCCCCGCGGCGCAGGCATTCCGCCGGCAGCGGCAGCGCGGCTGGGGGCGGGGCAGCAGCAGCACTCGCCGCAGGCGCAGGGCTTTCGGCAGCCCCCGCCCCCACGGCGCGCCTTCAGCTCAGCGGGTGCGAGTCGACAGCACCACCTGCAGCTGCACCAGCAGCAGGGGACACACTCCGCCGGGTCTCAGAGGCTTCACCCGGCACAGGCCAGCATGGCAGCAGCAGCAGCAGGGGGCGCGCCGTCTGCAGCGGTGACACCGCGGGGCCTGAACGCGGGCCCGCGGCCGATGCACCCGCACCAGCGGTACCTGCCAGAGGGCGATAGCTTTGCGCCTGTGTTCAGCACGGGCAGCAGCGAGCCTGGCTCCGCGGAGAGCGGCAGCCGCGGGCACGCTGAGCCTCGTGGGATCGCCCTCCTCTCGCCCCGCCTGCCGCCGGCTGCAAGCGGCA
>Ga0208629_101196_pt1 | contig 10972 bp, 4 predicted proteins | sample LakWasMet19_HOW5_2_FD_183865 | JGI IMG/M metagenome (GOLD analysis project Ga0208629, IMG submission 183865) | Freshwater sediment methanotrophic microbial communities from Lake Washington under simulated oxygen tension - Sediment Metagenome... | ecosystem: Environmental > Aquatic > Freshwater >...
CTCCGCGATCGCGGCTGCGGACGCCGCGGCGCGCGGCGGCGGAGCGCTCCCCGCCGTCCCCCGCCCGCCCGTCGCCGGTGGCGGCGGCGCGGGCGCCCCCGCTGCCGCGGCCGGCGGCGGCGCGCTTGCGCAGCTGCGCGCGCACCCGCAGATCAACGACATGCGCCGCCTCGTGCAGGGCAACCCCGGGGCGCTGCAGTCGCTGCTCGCGCAGATCGGGTCGCAGAGCCCCGCGCTGCTGTCCCTCATCACCGCCAACCAGGCCGAGTTCCTCGCGATCCTGAGCGAGCCCACCACCGACGAGGAGGGCGACGAGGAGGACGAGGAGGGCGGCGGCGAGGGCATGGACGAGGACGACGAGGAGGGCGAGGGCGGCAGTGAGTGCGGCACACATATACGCTGACAGAGGAGCGAGACCGCCCGTGGCGTGGTCTGGTGCTGCAACTGCCTCAATGTGGTGCATTCATGCGTGCGCGCCCCGCGCTGTCACCCCACTCTTCCCGAGCAGCTGCTGGCTGCCCTCAGCACGATGACCCCGGAGCAGCGTGCCGCCATGGCCGCGGCCATGGGCATCCCGGAGGCGCAGGTGCGTGACGGAGCCAGCCGTTACTCTCTCCACGGACCCCGCTGTACGGTCTTGCCCTCACCGCCCTCTGTCTCTCGTTCCACTCTGTACCACACGCCATCCGCTTGCAGTTGCAAGCGTTGTCCAGCATGGCTGCGGCAGGCGGGCTTGGCGGCGGCGGCGGCGGTGGCCCCGCTGCAGGCGGCGCGCCCCGCGGCACCCGCATCGCCCTCACGCCCGAGGAGGCTGCAGCGGTGCAGCGCCTGCAGGGCCTCGGCTTCTCGCAGCAGCGCGCGCTGGAAGCGTTCCTCGCCTGCGAGAAGAACGAGGAGATGGCGGCCAACTACCTCTTCGAGAACCCCGAGTAGGCGGACTCGCGGCGATCGTGCTTGGGACGCTGAGTCAGCATAAACGCGAGACGGGAGGGCATGGCTTCGAGTCTGGCCCCATTCGTCGCGGTGTCCGCAGCAGTGAGCGCGGTTTCATGCGGCACTCTTGAAGTCAGTCGCTTTTGACGGTCGCGAGCGGAGTGTCAAATTGGCATTCGAGACTTGCGAGTGCTGACGCTGACGCGAATGTTTGCGACCGTTGACTAGTTCTGTTGAGTCCGTTTTGCAAACTAGCGCTTGTTCATGTAGTGCCGACACATCGATATCGCTGCGACATGCAGTTTTCACGACGACACGTATACACCGCACAAGCCATAAACTTCAGCCAAGCGAACAGCAATACCGAACTGCACACAGGATGTGTCCACGTGCGTGGGCGTACGCGCCACTCGAGTGGTTGAGCTTGCAGAGAAGAGTTGAAGCGTCGTCTCACATGCCCATGGGCGCGCCGATGCCTGCCCGGCCCGTGCGCTTCTCTGCAGACACTGGCTCCGGCATGGGTGCTGTGGCGGACACCTGCACCCGTCCGTCCTTGCGCAAGCGGAGCGCCGATGAGCCGTCGGCACCCGCGGCGCCTCCGCCGCTTGCAGCGCCGTCACTAGCGCCGGCAGGCGTCTCCGCTGAGCCTGGAGCCGTCACTGCCGGTCGAAGCGGTGTGGCTGGGCTGCGAGGCCCAGGAGACCCCGCGCCGGCGCCGCCGCCCGTGGAGGTGCGGTCTCGCGAGCCGAGCTGGCCACCGCTGTACCCCATGCGCGCCAGCAGCTTGGAGCCGATGCCCGTCGTGTGTCGCTCCCACTCCCCGCGCAGCGAGCTGTCAACGAAGAGCTGGTGCGTCTGCACGTCCACGTACGGGGAGGACACCACGGAGGAGGGCAGCGAGACCTTGCCGCCGGAGCCGAGCGGTCGCCCAGCGCTCCACTTCCCGTGGCTGCTGCTCGCAGTGCGCTGCGCCGGCGCAGCGGCTGGAGTGGATGTGGCAGTGGCAGGCGCAGCGTGGCCCGGTGTCTCAGACACACAAGGCAGTGGCGCTTTCACAGGAGTGCCCATCGCGGTGGCTGGTGCGGCGGAAGCGGCATCTGCCTCCGCTGTTGAGGCGCTTGCTTCCTCTGCGGCTTTCACCGGCGAGGAAGCCGCAGCAGCAGTCGTCGCAGCCTCATCCACAGGGTGCAAAGTTCCACTGGAAACAAAGGGCACCGGGTCAGCGTAGCCCAACCCAATGTGGGGTGTGATGTAGCCGTGGGGCACGGAGCTCCGCCCTGCTCCTGCGGCATGGCTCACGTGCCGATGGGCTTCATGAGCCGCTGGCTTGTGCACGTGCACGCCGTCTCGGGGTGACGACGCTGCGCTTGCTGTGGGCAGTGCGCCTGTTGCCACTGCAGCTGCATCGTGAGTCGGCACCACAGCCCCCGCAGCACCAGCTTGCGGGGCACCAGCACCGCCAGGGGCGCTCTCCTCGCCAGTGACAGAGTCAGACTCGTCGCTACCGCTATCCCCTGTGAGTTCGTCGTCCTCTTCTGCTTCGCTGTCCTCGTCATCGCTGCAGGACAGCAGCAGGTCGTCGTCCTCGTCGTCGTCGCTGGAGCCCGACCCCTCGCTGGCGGCGCTGGACTCGGAGCTCCCGCTCCCGCTCGAGCGGCGCGCCCGCGCTGTGTTGGCCTCCGCAGCAACGACGATCACCGACGAGCCCTCTGGCGGGGCGCCCACGACGGGCGCCTCCAGCACGTTGGGCAGCAGGCCACCGTCGGAGGCAGCGATGAAGGCGGTGAAGCCGTTCCGGAGCTGCGCGCCGGAGGCCATGATGTCGTCCCCGCGCCCCTTCCCACGGCCACCGCCGCCGCGCTTCCCGCCGCCGCCAGCCTTCTTCGCCTTCTCCTTCTTCCTGTCCACCTTCCGCTTTCCGCTGGCACCGGGCCCCGCTCCCTCACCCGCAGCGGCGTCGGGGTCGAAGCGCGCCCCGTGCCGTTCCTCTCGCTCCGCCCGCCGGCGCTCCTTGCCCTCTGCAAAGCGCTTGCCGGCGGCCTCGAGAATCTCTCGCGAGGCGGCGCCCTCGACGCTCTTGTGCCACTTCTCCATCAGAGCCGCAGCTGCCTCTCGCTGCTGCGGCGTTGGGCGCTTCCGCTTGCCCGAAGCGGCGCAGCATGCCGTCAGGATGCCCGACTTCCGCTGCCCCCCGCCCTGCTCCTTGTAGTCGTAGTATAGCAGGGCGCCCAGGCGGAAGACCACTTTCCGCGTGTGCTGCGGCAGTGACTCGACTCCGATGTAAGAGTACTTGCCAGCCCGCTCCAGCTCGCCGTCGCTGTCAGCGTCGGCCGCCTCAAGCAGCCGCGCATGCAGCGCATCCATATCGAACCCGCCCGATCGGGCGGTGGCACGACTCGCGCGCTTCTCGGTAAGCTCCGCCTTCCGGAGGCGTGCCTTCTCCTTGGCTCCAAGCAGCTTTTTGTCAGCTTTTGACTTGCCAGTCGGCGGTTTCGTAATTTGCTGCTGTGGAGCGCCCCTGCCCCATGTCCAGCTGGGCATGGGGGCTTCGGTATCTTCGGAGTCATCACTGGAATCGCGCTCGGCGGCGGGCAAGGCAGCCTGAGCAGCAGCGGAGGCGCTCGAGCTGGTCCCATCGCCGATTACGTCACTTGGGAGCGCAGCGCCCATATCAAGGCTGCTTGATTCATGAAATGTTTCAACGGGGGCGCCAGGCACCCCGGTGGATATCGGTTCCATAGCGCGTTCTTGAAGAAAGGCAAGAATCGCCCCCTTGATGTTCCACGTCCAAAAAAGCACACAACAGATACTGACGGTATAAAAACCTGAATTTCGGAGGAATGGGCACGACGCAGAGAGCTGCACTCATTCTCGTTGAGTGATCTCAGTCTGCGAGCGATTTTTTGGGAGTCGGTGAAGATGGACGGAAAGCCCAAACACAGGACGTTAAAACTATGCGGGCAGGGCCCCCTGTGCCCGTATCAACAGGCACACCAGATTACACGAGCGCTATTACACCTTTTAGCGTGGAGCACACGCCCTTGAACGTCGTCGGCCACGTATTGTGCGCCTCGACTCTCGAGCTACGGTTGCTGCACTGTTGCGCAACAGCTGTGAAGTATCACGCGGCTGTCTACCACATCTGACCCACCCAGATGGCGTCTCTACGCCCAAGGGCTGCGTTTGTGGCCCAAAAGCTTGCCGAAAGCTTTGAGATGCTGGTGGAAGAGGCGTCCGATTTCGTGAGGCGTAGTCTGCTGCGGTGGGATGACTTTTTTGCGTGCCGCGGCCCTTCGCACGCTCTCGTATACTTCCAACCTCGCTTCAAGCGCACTGAGGTGTGTAGTTGATGGTATGCTGGCCTGGGTGGGATCAGCGACGCGGCTGGCGGCGACCAGCGGACTCGTGCTTCGACTCCGGCGAGTAACGCCGCAACTTGTACCTCACCTATTGAACCAAGTGCCCTTCTCCACCCGCACGCAGGAGGGCGAGTACATTGAGACAGATGGTCCATGTCGCCTGCACTTCACCTACGGCGACGACGAGCCGCTCAAGGGCAAAGCCATGTACATGATCCGCGCCTCGGACAAGCCCATGGACGTGGACAAGGTGCGGGCGGGTGTTTGCGAGCTAAACTCTGCCCTCTCAATACACCTCGCTACGCTTACACGATCCTTCTCATATGTAGTTCATGCGCTACCCCGGTCCGTGCCGCCATGACCCATGCCGACTCTCCTCTGCAGGCTGGCGATTCCGCCATCATTGTCGGCGAGATTGCAGGGGACGCGCTCCGCAACCTCGAGTCGCAGCTCTCCGAAGTTTACGGTCGCCACATCGCGGAGCGCACGGACTGGGGGAGCGTGGATGACGAGTTCAAGGCGGAGCTGGAGGCGGAGCTGAAGCGCGCCTCCGCGAGCATCGCCGAGACGCGCCGCGGGCTGGTGGGCGGCCTGGACCTCACTCACCTCGACGCCAGCGTGGACCTGGACGAGCTGCTGAAGGCCAGCATGCAGCGCGCCAAGACAAAGAAGCTGCCCCTCGAGCCGGATCAGATGGCGATCCTTCAGAGTGCGTGCTTGGGCGAGCGATGGCGGTGCAGCGTTGTCCATGCGGCGAGCCCGCTGGCCGCATTCTCGTCGGTTTTGTGCGCTCGCGCCCCCTTCACCACTGCCCTCGTCGCCTTCCCCCCTCCGCGCGCGTTGCAGACCTGCTCGAGACGTGGGCGGCGCAGATCGAGCGCTACTTCGGCGAGATGACGGAGTGCGAGACGGTGGAGCACGGCGCCGGCCCGCAGGGGATCGTGAACGCGTGGCGCAGCCGTCTGCAGAAGCTCATCAGCGTGACGGAGCAGCTGAAGCGGCGGGATGTGCGCACGACTCTCACCCTGCTCACCGCCGTCACGAAGGGGCCGCCGGAGCGGATCCCCGCCTCCCTCTTCCCGCTGCTGCGGCGGTGGAAGGACCTGGACATCCACGTGACGGAGGCGGCAAACGAGGCCAAGGACAACGTCAAGTACCTGAGCACGCTGGACAAGTTCGTCGCCCCGCTGCACCACGGCACGCCGCAGCAGGTGATGGACGCGCTGCCCGCCCTGATGTCCAGCATCAAGATGATCCACACGATCGCGCGCTACTTCAACACGCCCGAGCGCATGACGGACCTGTTCGTCAAGATCACGCACGCCCTCATCGCCAACTGCAAGGCGCACGTGCTGGACGTGGACCGCGACGCAGGCGACAACCTGTGGCGCAAGGACTTCAAGGCGGTGATGCCGCGCCTGGAGCTGTGCCTGCAGGTGAACGAGCTCTACCAGGAGACGTACCGCCTGACCAAGGAGAAGCTCGCCGCGCAGACGATGGGCAAGCAGTTCGACTTCCCCGACGGGCCCATCTTCGGGCGCATCGACTCCTTCTGCCGGCGCGTGCTCAAGCTCATCGACCTGCTGTCCACCATCACGCAGTACCGCGCGCTGGAGACGCACCAGCTGGAGGGCCTCGCCCCGCTCATCAAGGAGTTCGACGGCCTGGTGGCGTCGCTGCAGGCGCGGCGCCACAACCTGCTCAACTTCACCGCCACCGACTTTGACCGCGACTACGTGGAGTTCAACGTGTCCGTGGACCGCCTGGAGGTGAAGCTGCAGTCCTTCATCCAGGACGCCTTCGGCTCCATCAAGTCCGTCGCGGCGAGCCTGGAGCTGCTGCACAAGTTCGAGACGGTGCTCAAGCGCGAGTCGCTCACCACGGAGCTGCACGGCAAGGCCATCTCCGTGTTCGCGGCCTTCGGGCGCGAGCTCGAGCTCGTGCAGGCCATCTACGAGGAACAGAAACACGGGCCGCCGAAGGCGCGCAACATGCCGCCCGTGGCGGGGAACCTCGCGTGGGCGCGCCACCTGCTGTCGCGCATCGACCGGCCCATGCGCCGCTTCGAGGCGGCGTACCCGCACGTGTTCGCGAGCAAGGACGGCAAGGCCATCGTCAAGCACTACAACCGCGTGGCGCGCACGCTCATCGCGTACGAGGTGCTGTGGTACAACGCGTGGCTGGACAGCATCGAGAGCTCCAAGGCGGGCCTGCAGGCGACGCTGCTCATCCGGCACCCGACCGACTCCCAGCTGTACGTCAACTTTGACGCGGAGATCCTGCAGCTGATCCGCGAGGCCAAGGCGCTGTCGCGCATGGGCCTCGCCATCCCCGAGGCGGCGCGCGTGGTGGTGCTGCAGGAGGACAAGTTCAAGCGCTACTTCAACGACCTGTCCTTCTGCCTGCGCGAGTTCGCGCGCATCACGGGCATGCTCATCCCCGTGACCGCCCCGCTGCTGCGGCCCGCGGTGGCGGACCTCGAGTACAAGCTGCGCCCGGGCATGATCACGCTCACCTGGACGAGCATGAACATCGACATGTACAGGCAGCAGGTGCACACGGGGCTGCGGCGCCTGGAGGAGCTGGTGCACAACGTGAACGACATCGTGGAGAACCGCATCGAGAGCAACCTCAAGCTCGTGTCGCGCACCCTGCTGGTGCACCTGCCCGCCGACAAGTCCTTCTCCCTCGACGAGTTCGTGGCGCAGCAGCAAGAGTACGTGCGCAAGCAGACGGCGGAGCTGCGCAGCAAGAACATCGAGGTGGAGCGCGCCGTGCGCGACGTGATGGAGCTCGTGCTGTCCTACTCCACGGACCCGCACATCCCGCCCGTGGACGAGCACGAGCTGCGCGCGCTGTGCGAGCACTACAACCACTTCATGCTCGTCACCATCATGCACTGCGTGAAGGTGTCCCTGAACGCCCTCAAGAAGCGCGTCTCCTCGCGCTTCGCCTCGGGCAGCGAGCGTCCCTTCTTCGAGCTGGAGGTGCAGCTGACTGGAGTGGACGTGGCGCTCTCGCCGTCCCTCGACGACGTGCAGCACGCCATCAACAGCTGCGCGGTGGCGGTGCTGGGCGCGACCAAGCACCTGCGCGACTGGCGCAACATCGACCTCGGCGAGCTGGGCATGCAGGAGGACAAGCGCGAGGACGAGGACGCCCCCGCGGCGGTGGGGGGCACCGGCGGCGGTGGTGCCGGGGCCGCTGGAGCCGGCGGGGGCCGGGGCGGCGCCGGTGCGGACGACGGCGAGGAGGACGCGTCGCACAACAGCGTGCCGCCGGAGCAGGTGGCGGGCTCCTTCTTCATGCAGGTGGCCAAGAGCCTGGAGGTCGTGCGCGTGGTGCTGCTGCTGACGGGCTCCATCCAGGGCGCGCGCTCCGAGGTGGAGCTCTTCCTCGCCACCTTCGACCAGTTCCGCTGGCTGTGGGCGACCGACTCCGACGCCGCGTACCGCGAGTTCGTCAAGCAGGGCCCGCGCATCGAGGACTACGAGAAGGAGCTGTCCAAGTTCGCCTCCGTGGAGGAGGGCATCGCGGCGGTGCACGCGGCTCACTACATCGGCGCGCTGTCGCTGCAGACGAACTCCATCAAGACGTCGCTGCGCACGCTGAACGCGCAGTTCAAGGACGCGTACAGCGACAACCTGCACCGCACGGCGCTGGGCGCGCTCAACTCGCTGACGGACTCCTTCCGCTCCACGCTCTCCAAGCTGAACCGGCAGCCCGCGGACCTCGCCTCCATCAAGTTCCTGATGGACGTCATCAAGGAGATCCGCGACACGGAGGCGCAGATCGACCTGGCCATCAACCCGGTGATGGACATGTACGCGCTGCTGGAGCTGCACATGCCCGACGGGTACATGAGCAAGGTGGAAATGGACGAGCGCGCCATGCTGCGCGTGACGTGGGGCAAGGTCATCGAGAAGTCGTCCGAGGTGATGGAGCGCATCATCTCGCTGCAGTCGGGCTTCCGGAAGCGGCTCGTGACGGACGTCAAGACCTTCAAGGCCGACGCCGTGACCTTCCGCGAGGACTACCTCGCGCACGGGCCGGGCGTCGTCGGCGTGCCGCCGCAGGAGGCGATGGAGCGCCTGCGCCGCTCCGAGGACGAGTTCGACATCCTGAACCGCAAGCGCGAGCTGTACGTGGGCGGCGAGCACCTGTTCGCGCTGCCCATCACCTCCTACCCCGAGCTGGACGCCACATCCAAGGAGCTGCAGCTGCTGGGCAAGCTGTACTCGCTGTACAAGGACGTCATGTCCCGCATGGACGAGTGGCGCACCATCCTGTGGGCGGACGTGGTGGCCAACGTCGCCTCCATGAGCGCGGAGATGGAGGGCTTTGCCTCGCGCTGCAAGAAGCTGCCGCGCAAGCTGCGCCAGTGGGACGCCTTCGACGCCCTCAACAAGAAGATTGAGGACGCGCAGACGGTGCTGCCGCTGCTGCAGGAGCTGTCCAAGCCGTCGCTGCGCCCGCGCCACTGGGAGGCCATGGAGAAGATCTGCGCCCGCGCCTTCCCCGTCTCGGACGCCGAGTTCAAGCTGGCGGTGCTGCTGGAGTCCCCGCTCGTGGAGCACCGCGACGAGATCACCGAGATCACGGACGGCGCGGACAAGGAGCTCGCCATCCAGAAGAAGCTGGAGGACATCGTCGCCAAGTGGGAGGTGCTGCGCTTCTTCTTCAACCCGTGGAAGGCGCGCGGCGTGTCCATCATCGCGGGCGCCGGCAGCGTGCTGGAGGAGCTGGAGGAGAGCCAGATGAACCTGCAGACGATGCTCACCATGCGCAACGTGGGCGTGTTCCGCGAGCAGGTGCAGGCGCAGCTCAAGACCCTCTCCGACACCTCCGAGACGCTCGAGCTGTGGCAGAAGGTGCAGATGATGTGGTGCTCCCTCGAGTCCGTCTTCCTCGGCGGCGACATCGCCAAGCAGATGCCGCTGGTGGCCAAGCGCTTCCAGAAGATCGACAAGGACTTCGTCAACATCATGGGGCGCGCTAACGAGGCGGGCGGCTTCGTGGTGGAGTGCTGCGCCAACGAGATCCTGCGCATGTCGCTGCCGGTGATGTTCGACGAGCTGGAGAAGTGCCAGAAGAGCCTGGAGGGGTACCTCGAGCAGAAGCGCAACAAGTTCCCGCGCTTCTACTTCGTGTCCAACCCGGTGCTGCTCCAGATCCTGAGCCAGGGCAGCGACCCGCAGGCCATCCAGGCGTACTACGAGAAGGTGTTCGACTCCATCTCCTGCGTGGAGCACGACAAGAAGGACCGCACGCTCATCACGGAGATCGTGAACCGGGAGGGCCGCGCGGAGGAGCACGTGGCGCTGCGCCGCCCCGTCAAGGCGTCGGGCAACATTGAGGACTGGCTGAACGACCTGCTGCGCGAGATGCAGCGCACGATGAAGGCGCTGGCGGAGGAGTGCGCGATGGAGATCAGCATGGTCTCCAGCGACCTGCCGCAGCTGCGCAAGTTCGTGGACAACGCGTGCGGCCAGTACTCGCTGCTCGGCCTGCAGCTCATGTGGACGACGGACACGGAGGCTGCGCTCGCCGCCTCGCGCAAGGACAAGAACGCCATGAAGCAGGCGAGCAGCAAGACGCTCTCCGTGCTGTCCACGCTCTCCAGCTGGTGCCTCCAGGACCTCGGCAGCAAGATGAATCGCACCAAGATCGAGACGCTGGTGACGGTGCAGGTGCACATGCGCGACGTGACAGCCGACCTCGCCAACCTCTTCCGTGCCAAGAAGATCTCGGGCGCCGACGACTTTGCGTGGCTGCAGCAGATGCGCTTCTACTGGGACCCCGACGCAGCCGACACCATCGACGACAAGGGCGCGTGCCTCGTCAAGGTCACGGACGTGCCCTTCGAGTACCAGTACGAGTACCTGGGCTGCAAGGAGCGCCTCGTCATCACGCCGCTCACGGACCGCTGCTACATCACCCTCGCGCAAGCGATGGGCATGAACTACGGTGCGTGGGTGGGCTCGGCTGCGACGCGGTGCCTGCGGAAGCGGTTCGCGCGCCGGTGAGCACCTCGCCTGCGTTTCACTCTCTCACACGCTGCTCGTGTTTGTCCCCGCTTTCACTCTGCAGGCGGCGCCCCAGCTGGCCCCGCTGGTACGGGCAAGACGGAGACGGTCAAGGACATGGGCCGCTCCCTCGGTATCTACGTGGTGGTGACCAACTGCACTGGTGCGTCAACTCAGCATTGATCAAATGCGGCCTCGCCCTCAACGTCGCTGGACGACCTGGCCAATCCTTGCTGCATCTTGCCGACTCCCGCTCACTGCCCGCCTCGCCTCTGCCCGCCTCGCCTCTTTCGGTTGCAGATCAGATGCACTGCGCGGACTGCGCCAAGATCTTCAAGGGCCTGTGCATGGCGGGACTGTGGGGCTGCTTCGACGAGTTCAACCGCATCACGCTGCCCGTGCTGTCCGTGGTGGCGCAGCAGATCATGGCCATCCTGAACGCGATGAAGGCCAACGCTGCCACCTTCAACTTCCCGGGCGACGCCACGCCCGTCAACCTGAACCCCGCCTTCGGCTCCTTCATCACGATGAACCCGGGCTACGCGGGCCGCCAGGAGCTGCCCGAGAACCTGAAGGCGCTCTTCCGCGGCGTCGCGATGATGGTGCCCGACCGCGAGATCATCATGAAGGTCAAGCTCTGCTCCGTGGGCTACA
>Ga0208629_101197_pt1 | contig 10969 bp, 2 predicted proteins | sample LakWasMet19_HOW5_2_FD_183865 | JGI IMG/M metagenome (GOLD analysis project Ga0208629, IMG submission 183865) | Freshwater sediment methanotrophic microbial communities from Lake Washington under simulated oxygen tension - Sediment Metagenome... | ecosystem: Environmental > Aquatic > Freshwater >...
GACGTACATTTCCACGCCATGCATCTTGCTGGACGGCTCGCAAGCCGTGTTGCACCCGGCGATCCCACCAGGCATCAAACCGGTCAGCATCAGCTGCAATGTGTATGGCGTGTCCATCCAGTTTTCGGATGGCCGTCAGCGGTACATCGGAGGCGACAGCTCCCTCGTTACAGGTGAAAGTTTCCCAATCCAGGACTATTCTCCTTTTTTGCGCCCTCTCAATCTCACCTACGTCGCTGGCAGTGTGGAGGCCGCGCGAACAGCCTCCGTTGTGGCTTTTGATGTTGCGAATGCCAGGCCGGTAGCGATCGCGAACCTCAACCCGAGCGCGAAGATCGTGTCGGGTGTAGCAGACGTGGGCTCCAGCTGGGAAGGCGCCGCTGAGTGGAATGTCACGACAGGGCTGCCGCTGGCCCTGGTGAACCACTCAATCCCTCCGAACCTCATGCTCGTTGGGTATGGAAGCCCGGACGACTGGGGGTCGCGGGGTGACTGTGATTACGAAACTTTCCAATCCGTACCACTGAGAGGGTTTCAAACTACACCCGGGCTGCCTATCGAGCCGCAATCTCCGTGGCCGGTGGTGACGTCTGTGGAGGTCCTGCGCAACACCCCGCAGGATGGCTTGTGGCTGCGGATCGGAATATGGCTTGACAACGAATTCTCTGGCGGGAGGCGGTATATGGGTTACGTCGAAAACCGCTCTTGCGACGTGTTTTTGACTGTTGACTTGCATCGCAGCTATCTCTGCAAGCTGACGCCTGCAACCACGGCGTCAGTGCAGCGATGGCCCGCTGCAGTGAGCATATCGTGGACTGGCGAGCGCGGCGGCCTCATGTACAGCGCTTACGTCGATCCGCAGCGCGTGGCTGATTTGATGCTGCAATGCGACACGAAAACCCAGGTCTGCGCCGGAGCCTCTGGGCTCGTCAGCGCCAGCAGTGGAAATGCATCGGTCTTCTATACACCGTTCAGCGTTGGTAGCATGTGGCTGTCGGCGCACTTGCTTGGCCGCCGTGCTGAGCTCCAGCTAAAGACAGTGCCGCAGGGTGCGCTGTTGGCGGCTGACGCTGCCCCCGTTCCTGGTGTCGTTTGTAGCATAAGCACCGTGACCTTCGCCAGATCTGCTGTTGCTGGGCCATCCGGCCACGAGCCGGTGTCTGCCTCCCCTGCACGCTTTGAGATAACTTGCACCGCATCCGCTCTGGACGCTGGGCACGCGCTTGCGTTTGACGTGCATCTGGTGCTGGGTAACTCTAGCATGTTTGTGACACAAGCCTTCGTCTCCTTCCTGACATCGGTGTCGATCTGGTCGCCTGCTCGCGAGGCGCCGTTTGCGGGACTTCGAGCGGGAGACGTGCTGCTGCTTGGCGGGCAGCTGCTGGCTCTTGCAGGAGCTGCTGCTGTGCCCATTGTCAGGCTGTCTTATCCGTTTGCGGAGGTGCTGATGGAGTTCTCAGCTGACTCTGTGGGGACCGCCGCGTTTATGGAATCGAAATCGGCTCAACTGTGCTCGAGTGTCACGCCGCTCAATGGGTCTGCCGTGCTGTGCGCATTGCTTGCGCCCTTCAACGCGAGCTCGCAGCTGCGCATTTGGGCGGAGGTTGCCGGTGTGCGCACTAATATCCTTGCTACCGTGTACGCGCCGCCCGTGGCTTACGTGGGGACCGTTCAGCCACTCTGCATGGCACTCTCTAACAACACGCAGCGGTTTGCTCTGCGCATGAGCGGGGCTGGGGAGAGGAGAGGTGATGTAACCGCGGTGAGACTGGCGGGACACGACTGCGACGGAGTCGAGTGGGTGAGCAGCTCGGAGCTTGCGTGTACGCTGGATTGTGGGATCTTGTCTGCCAGCGTGGCAGCAGGCGAGCCTGTGCAAGTGGATGTTGCGGTTCGAGGCGTGCCACCGGTTGTTGGCTGGTGGCCTCCATTCTCCCTGTTCCTTCCTCGTTTCACTGGCGTCTCCGAAACGGTCGAGCCGTTTGCCGCTATTGCGTCTCTAGTAGGCGGTGCTCACCCCGCGCAGACGGTGCGCCTGCAGTTGAACACTGGTTGTGGGCCGCTGGGCGAGCTGGCGTTCGACAGCCCGCAGCTGCAAGCAATCCAATCCATCGGTCTCGTGGCCGAAAATGCCGTTCCCGCGTCTGCCGCAGCGTCCGGGCTGTGGCGACCTGAAGCGGCAACTCGCGCTCAGCTATCAGCAGGCGACCGGCAGTTCTTCGTGGGACGCGCGCTCACTGTACCAGGAAGTGTGGCGGCAACGCGGGTCCGAGTGTATGTGCAGCTGGCACGCTGCAGTAGCCTGTTGCTCTCCCCGCAGGCGTACAACTACACACCCTCGGCAGCCATCAATGTGACGTGGTTAGAGCCGCCGTTGCTCTCGCTCGACGCGAGCAGCTCTAGGGATGGCTCCCCTCAGCAGCCATATTATCGGGTCCTGCCATCCCCCAGCGACGGCGCGGGGGCGTTTCAAATCTGGCCGTGCCCTTCGTTGCGTGTGGCTGCCTGTAACGTGCCGCAGGCCGAAGCAGCGCTCGCGTGTTCCCTCGAGCTGCAGAGTGGCTTGCAATCTGCAACCCCGCTGGACCCCAGTATCCACCTCTTAAACGCGTCTACATCTTTTACTGTAAGCCTCGACCCCCTTGGGACCGCTGAACTGCAGTGGTGTGGCATGGGTGTGCAAGGGGCGCTGCCTGGGACCCTGTTGCGGCTCCTAGCTACCTGTAGCTTGCCCTCCGATGCAAGCAAAACGACCACTGCGGCCTCTGCCATTCTCTCCGTTGATTTGCTGCACCTCGCCTGGACGCGAGGCCCTTCCGCATTCGAGCTGCTTCCGGCGCCCAAGACATCTGTCAGCTCTCTTGATGCCGAGACGCTGTCCCTCGCAACTGACCCGGGGCTGTCGCCTTATGCGCTGGAAACCCCCTGGCAACTGCTGCTGGAGCGATGTTTGGCTGAGGCTGCGTCAGGAGCCGAACGGGGGTGCGTGCCACTCAGTGAAACTCATCCGGCAAACCGCGTTTTGGGGACGGGCTGGCCGGTGTCGGTGTCGTTCTGGAGCTGCTCTGAAACCCCTGTGGTTACTGACACCGGAGTCGCTGGCGTTTGCGATTCGACTGCTCGGTTTGATCATGCTGAGAGACAGTGCCCGCCCTTGGCGTCAGATAGCACTCAGCGCTTGGAGCAGGCAGCCCTTTGGACACCGCTGTTAGGTCGAGACGCCACCGTTACTGCGTTGTTAGGCCCCTGGATAGCAACGGGCAATTCAAGCTTCAACGCGAGCTGGCTTGCTTCCCCAACTGGCCCCAACGAGCGGCTGGTGATAGGCGCAGCGCTGCAGTGGCTGCCTGGCGCATCGTGGACTGTGCTTGCGCCTGAAGCCGCAGCTTCATCCGCCTCAATCTTAGCAGCTTGGTCAGGCGTGCCGCCTGTCTTTCTCGCAGATCAGCCTACATCGGCGCCGCTCACGCTGCGGATCACGGCCCAGCTGCGAGCCAGTGGCAGCTCTGGCGAGCACCACCGCTCCGCCTTGGAGGCAGTGCCGATAGACTGTCTTGACCCTGTGCTCCAAGCGGCTGCGAATGGCACAAGCGTCAGCCCGCCAACAGCGAGTATTACTGGCGCAGCCGATCAGGTATCCGTCTCTCTTTGGAACGCGAGTGGGTTGGCGAACGGCTCCGTCGGATCATTCGGCTTTCCAAGCATAGCTGTTGCTGGAGGAGGTGTGGCCGTGATCACTCCGTTCGAGCTATCTGCCCGGTGCAGCTTTTTGGGGCACGACCTGCAGGTATATGCTGCTTCAATAACGCACACCGCACTGTTTTTGCAACCGGTCGGAGCGCTGGTCACACCTGTTTTGATGCCGCTGCCAGCAGGAACGTTTGCAATGATGCAGGCGCCTCGCGACTCGACGGCTGCGGGTGCGCTAACCCCTGTTGCGGTCACGCTGGCGAGCGGCTCCGGTGAGCGAGCGTCTGACGAGTGGCGCGACTACGCAGTTTCAGCCGGTGTGGTGCCAGATGTAGCGCTCCTGCTGCAACTCAACTGCTCTGCCGCGGCCATCGTGAATGGCTTGGCGGATGGTGCCACCATCCCTCCAGCAGCCTGCACTGTCAGCATCGATACTAGTTCGGCAGCCCGGCTCAATGGTGGAAGTGCCTCATCCAGCGCCGATGGCGTCGTCGCGACCGCGTATGCGGCTCAGACGCGATACTCACCAACCGCCAGTGTGGTTGTTGCCATCTCGCAGCGGGTCAACGGCGCGATGGCGGTGGCAACCTGGCCTGCCGAAGCTCTGGCTGTCTCGTCTACGCCAAACACCGCCGTTCTGGTGTCTTTCACGGCTGCAGCAGAAAGTGCCACTCTACCGGCCGCGCCTGTCGCCAGCTGGCGAGCATGGGCAGCCACGCCTGTGCTGCGCCCAGTGATGCTATGTGCGATAGCAAGTGGGGAAGTCGCTGCTGCGGGCAGAAGTGCGCTGCAACTTGTACGAAGCGCGACTCCGGCATTATTAGTGTTCCGCGACAGCATCGTATATCTCAGCACGCCGATGGCGGTAATCTCTGCTCTGGTCGCTGGGTTGGTTCACATCGACGCGGGCGGCGCCACAGCACCATCGACGTTGGTGAGTGCCATTGGTGACTGGCAAGTATCGCCGTTTGAAACCTTTGGCGCCACAAGCGCGCCACAGACTGCTGCTCCCGCAGCCTGTATGTTGCTGGTGCGCTGCAATAGCGATGAAACCGGGCTGTACGCTGCTGTCGCGGAAGCCACGGCGTTGGTAGACTCTGACGGCCTCGTTGTGTCGCAGCTGGTCGTGTCCGGGGTTAAGGGAAGCACTTGCGGCGCGTGGCTGGAGTGCGCCACCCGCAGTGGCAGCGTAGCCTCTGAGTTGCACATTTTCTATGTCGAAGGCCTCTCGCTCGAGCTCAACACAGCCGCCACATCGATGCAGCCGTTTGCCTTTATCGGAACTGCCGATGCGATCCGCCCGTTTGCGGACGCCGTCAGTGTCAGGCTTGTGGATAGCGGCACGCACCAGCCAGTGGCCCCAGAGGTAGCAGCTGGGGTTGAGTGTTCGCTCAACGTAGATGAGGCGTTCACACCCGGAGTGCAGGTGGTAGCTGCAGGGCCTGTCAGCTCCGAGATGAGCACAGCGTCAGCCACAGCCGCTATGGCCAGCGGGGTCGCCAAGTTTGTAAAGCCGGCTCTGATGGTCCAACAGACGTTAAGCGCGCAGCCTGACTCGGTTCAGCTGATTGTCAGCTGCGCCCGGGAGGCATCAGGGCTCCAGCTCTCTCTACGGCTTTCAGTGCCCGTCCTTCAGCTAGCCGTAGAGTGGCAACCGGAGGCTCCCACGCCGACCGTCCTCCTCTCCACACCGCAGACGGTCATGGCACGGATCAGTCAACGAGCACCGTTGCAAGAAGGAGCTCTCAAGGCTGCTGTATCCGCGTCCTACAATGCCACACTGTACGCGGATGCGCTGCCAGAGTGCAACCTCCAACTTTCAGCGCATACAGGGCTCTCTGCAGCATTGCTCGAGTTTGGGGGCTCTCTGTCCGATCGGACAGTTACGTTGCAGTCTACACCCCGCTCAAGTCAACTCATGGCTACCGCCATACTGTCAGTTTCCGGGAGCTACGGCGCTGCGGCTTCCATTGCCATGGTCTGCTCTGTGGGCGGGGTTCGTGCATCAACCGCACCCTCAACTATAGTGGTGCAACAAATGCTACCTGTGCTATCCATCGATGCTGGTCCCTCCACTACAGCCCTGCCTCGGCTGTCGGTTGCGCTGCCCAGCAGCGATGGCTCCACCATTGCCGTTGACCCTGCTTCGAGAGTGTCGTTTACAGGAAGCGTCACACTGGAGCCGATAGCCGACCCCGATGCCGTCTGCGTCGTGGCAGCATCCAACGCATCGGCGGCATCAGCTGCTCCAGCCGATGCCGCGTCCATCATTGACCCGACCCCGGGCTATCGCTGGAGCGAAGAGCTCAATGCAACGGTGCTGGCTGCGCTGTATGTACGCCCACAGTGGCCGCATTGGGGCGTGACCACCGCGCTTGTGCTGGAGTGCACGCGCCGTGGCAGCGAGAAGCTGCCCCTGGTGCACTGGGCTGTTGTTACGCCGAACGTGTCAGCGGCATGGATGACGCCGCCGCCTGCCAGTGCTGTCAATGAGCAGCCATTTTCTATGACAGCCGCGTTGTCGTTTCATGTGGTGCCCAGCCTGCATGGCGTACCCCCGGCCTCTGCAGCGGTAGCTGCAGCAGCGGTAATGCTGTCATGCAGCGTGGACGGCGCAGCTTCATTCTCGCCTGCGAGCATTGCTATCCTCGAAGCCCCATCAAGCAGCAATGCAGTTTCACTGCTGCCATCGCAGCCTGTGTTTGGCCAGGACCGGTTGTTTGCGCTGACAGTGGACTTTTCCACAGTTGCAATTGCCGCGCTGCCGGGCAAGCCTCAAGCTCTCCAGATACGTTGCAGCCTAGGCGCCGTTCCTCTGCCAGCATCAGTTGCAGAGGCGTTGACCGCATCTGTTGCGTCGCTTGGCTGTCCAGGCGGCCAGCGGGCTGCTGCCATCAATGGGATTGCTTGCGTGCCCTGCCCGAGCGGCACCACTTCCGAAGCTGGCAGATCATTGAACGGCACGACTTTCTTTGCAAGTGGCAATCAACAATGCCTCCCGTGTCCGCACAGAGGTGTGAGTTGCGTGCCTGGTCAGTCTCCTGCCCTGCTGCCTGGATTCTACCCGACATCATACCATGGCTGGGCTGGTATGGCTGCCACGCCCGCGTCGATGCAAGTGCAGTTGACTTCAGGCCTTGACTTCGTGGCGTGCCCGAACCCGCAAGCTTGCGTCGCCGACGTTGCGAACAGCAGCTTTGCTTGCGCAGCGGGTTATACTGGGCCGCTGTGCGGCAGCTGCGCCGACGGGTATTACCTGGTGGGCGCGGAGTGCAGGGCGTGCCCGTCCACCCCGGCCGCTGCAGCGCTGCTGACCCTGCTCGCCGCTGCCAGCGTTGCGGTGCTATGCGGCGCGCAGGTTCTCATCCTGCGCGCTCCGCGCAGCTCGGAAGCGCTAGCTGCTTGGCGTATTGCAGTTGACCTCCTGACGATGCTCGGAGTGATCGCGACGGCCGGCGGGAGCGGCAGCGGCACGCTCCGGGAGGCGTTTGCGTGGCTGCAAGCGTTGCTGATTCCCGGGGCGGGTGATAGTCTGCGTGTGTCGCCGCTCGTCTGTACTGTCGGCTTGTCTCTGCACTCTCGCTTGTATGTGCTGTGCGCTCTCCCGCTCGTGGGCGCTGGCATCGCTGCCGGGTTGCACGCTGTGGCGTGCGGGCGGGAGCTGCAACGGCAAGCGCTGGTTCGTCCCAAAGCGATTGGGGATGGCCACTGCGATGCTGCAGCCTGCGAAGTTGGTCGAGGAGTCGTGGAGGGCGAGCATCGGACTGCTGGATTTGCAGCGCGGGCATTGGGCATGGCCACACTGTTTGCCCTCTATCCAACCATCATGGCTGTTGCGCTGCAGACGTTCCGCTGCACAAACGACGCCATTGGGGGCACCTCCTACCTGGTCGCTGACCTGGCCGTGCCTTGCTCTGGGCCTGCGCATGCCGTTGCGATGTTTGTTGCGGGGGGAATAGTTATACCGCTGCTTACGCTGCTGCCAGTCGTGTGGCTGTGCAGTGCGTGGGCCGCGTGTGGGGCTCCTGCGGTCGTTGGCGCAATAGGCCGAGCCTGCGACGCGGCGGCGTTGCGGATGGATCCCCTTGCCTTCTGCACCGCTGGCTTGACAGCACAAGGCGGTGCTGCCCACCTGCGGGTGGGGGCGCTTTGGTTGCGCAGGATGTCGCTAGCCCTTGCTGTTGCTCTACCCACCACCCGGCAACTGCAGCTCTGCTGGTGCCTGCTCGTGCTCGCTGGGTGGTGTTGTTTGCATATGACCACTCCTCCCTTCGCTAGCTCCAGTCACAACACCCCAGAGCTCCTCTCCCTCGGCACCGCAGCCATCTTTTGCATTTTCCTTCTACTTGTCGCCGAGCTGCCTCCGACTGCACCCGCCCTTGGGGCCGCGCTGAGTGCTGTGTGTCTCGCGGGCACTCTTGCCGCCCTTCTCTGCATGACGAGGCGGATATCACAAGGCATGCGACATGGCGCAGCAGCTTCAACTGCAGGCCGCTGGAGCGCTGCCCGCAGCTTCTGCCGTTTGTCGCGAGGCATTCGCGCGAGCTGATGCAATCGCCGCGCAGTCGAGCAACGCTGGTAGGCAGCGGTGCTGCGTACAGGGGATGCATCGGGCAGCAGCTCGCGCAGGGCTCGCAAGTGTGCTACACGATGGCTCTACCCTCTGGCACGTGTTTGCCTCACTGCTTCTCTCGAGCCGATGTCAGTAGCTTCCCCCACTGTGGCGGAGCCACGTCCGCGGGAGTAGATCGGACCTGGACTTCCGCTCACAGCGCTGCAGCTACCATGTTACTCCGGGACTCGGGGATGTGTGCGCTCGCTTCGCCGTGAAGGCCGGCAGAATGCTTCAGCGCATCGCCATGGAGCCAATGGGAGCAGGCCATCCGCGGTAGAAAGGGTGCCGAGTTTATGAACTCGGTGCAGTACGTACAGGCCCGGTCGCAGATTGAAGACTGACCGCCGTTCCAAACTCGTGCTGAATGACGGACACTGGTGGTACCGGTCGCCGGCGCCAGCCGCATCAGAGCGGATCGGGTATGCAGCCTCAATGCTGCCTTGCGCCGTGCCTCAAGGGCGAATCAAAGAAGGCGCCACAGGCCGCGATCGCATCGTACGTGCCGATAGGTCGAGTCTGCGCCTCAATTGCAATGGCGTCAGGGATATCGATGGACCCTTTGCGCATGCGCATGCCGCCGGCTCGGTTGGCTTGTCACAGGGCTTTGCTCCCCATCTGCCGGAGGAAGGTTTGTGGCTACGCAAGCTGTTGCTGCTGCTCGCTAGCGCTGTTGCCCCACCACTCGGCTGCTCCCAAGATAGGAATCGCTGCGACATTTCCGAGCCGGTATCATTCGGCGCAGCTCGTGGACCGCCCTCATACTTGCGGATACCTTCGCAGCAGCAGCAGAGCCAGCGAGTCGCAATACTTCCGTTAGCGAGCCGGAACTTTGTGAAGGCAATCGCAACTCTCAGACAATGCAGAGCGCTGCAATCAAAGTGATCCTGTCAGAAAAATGAACACCTAGCCGTGCTAACGCAGCACGAATTCGGATGTCCTCCAACCAAGCAGCACACTGCCAGTTGTATTGAGCGTGTCAGCAGCCAGTAAACGCTGGGGTGCTGCACGGTGCGGCCGGCATGCGCGGGCCCATGTCAATGCGCGACTCTCGCATGCGAGACGCGAAATGACGCGACTTTGATGTATTCAATGAAGGCCGAAATGAGTCACAGCAACAACGTGTGCAAATCACACATTTAAATTGAACAATTTGCCAGCAATTTGCTCGAGCGTGTCCTGCGTCCGTCGGAACTTTCCAGATCAAAAGGCCGCAGTGCAGCGCGCCAGCAGCATGCAAACCCCACAAAACAACACGGTTGGCACTTAAAATTTACCTCGCTTTTGATGTTCTGAATGCTGCCTATTTCCCGCGCGCTTTTGCATTCGACAGCACCACGACAAGTTCGACACACCGTTCTGGCGTTCGTGCGGTCCCACACAACACCACTCTGCGTAGCTTCCATCGCAAGGTCAATGGCGTCTTCGGGAAGCGGTGGCGGCGCTCCTCGCGTTAGTCTTGTCCCGCCTGTGGGCGAGAATGGTTCGTGCGCTGGCGAAATGATGCACGGCGCCGTCGGGAAGATTGGCCCCGGGGTGCCGAGGGCCCACCCGGGCAACCCGTGAGCGTTGAACCGATATTCACCCCCTATCATTTTTGCAATGATTGCTCTGCAGTGGGTTCACGTCAGCCTGATCCGGAGATTGGGGCGCCAGGCAGCGCTGCCGGCGTTGGGTCGAGTGGCATCCTTTCAGCACCGGGCCAGCCTGGCAACCCGTTGCTGCGGCGCATGCAGCACATTGTAACCGACGTCCCGGCGACGCCGAGCGGGGGCACGGGCAGCACCGAATCGCCGGTAGTGCCCTCTGGCATGATCCGTGGCGCGGAGTCGCCGTCGGCTGCGCAGGAGGAGGAGGAGCTCATTCGGCAGGTGCTCGAGGCCGCCACCATCAGCGAGCGCGACCTGCGGATCCCCGCCGACACGGAGTGGATTGGAGCGGGCAAGCAGAAGTACGCGCTGCTGCTGTGCGAGGACGATCCCATGTTCAAGGGTGAGTCGGCTGAGGAAGGCCGACTGTCAGAGTCTTCTGGCAATGCCTGCTTGCCCGAGTCGCACCGCTCGCTGCTCTCTTGCATCATGTTGCCTCTACTCCAAGGTTTCGGACGCTGCAGAGGATGTGCCCGCCGTGTGGCTGAAGCTGCTCAAGGAGCGCAGCGACAAGGAGGAGTGGCACGTCTACCGCACTGCCGAGAAGGGCGAATTGCCCACGGTGGATGATGACTATCACGGCGTCATTATCCCGGGCAGCTCACACTCGTGCTACGAGGATCTGGTGTGGATTCATCGCCTGAAGGATTACATCCGCGCTTGCTTCATCCCGCTCAAGGCCGACCACCACAGCATGGAGCACTCCAAGAAGCCGCAGATCGTGGGCTCCTGTTTTGGATGCCAGCTCATTGCGGAGACCCTCGGCGGCTACGTCACCAAGAACCCGCGCGGTCGCTACATCGTCCAGGTGCGTGTGGCTCTTTGCGCAGGCGTTGGGTCAGGGCCGACTGCTGTCGAATGTGCATCCTGTCCCGATGAGCTCAGGCGCATCCGATGTGCTGCTATGTTCGTCGGAGCTATGGTCCACGCACGTGAGCTTGAGTCCACTGTGTTGATGCGAGGCTGCAGGCTCAGGAGATTTTCATCCAGGAATCCTTCGCGCGACAGCCCTTCGCGG
>Ga0208629_101201_pt1 | contig 10948 bp, 12 predicted proteins | sample LakWasMet19_HOW5_2_FD_183865 | JGI IMG/M metagenome (GOLD analysis project Ga0208629, IMG submission 183865) | Freshwater sediment methanotrophic microbial communities from Lake Washington under simulated oxygen tension - Sediment Metagenome... | ecosystem: Environmental > Aquatic > Freshwater >...
CGCCGCGGTTGCCAACGCTGCCGTGTTTGGTGGACGCGGCGCGGGTGGCGGCGGCGCTGGCGGAGGCGGCTGGGGTGCAGGGGACGACGGCGGCAGCGTCGTAACGGGCGACGGATGGTCAGACGCCTCCTCCGTCATGTCGACGGACAGCCGCGCAGACGGCTTCCCTGGCGGCGGCGGAGGGGGCGACGGATACGGCGGTTACGCGCACGGCGGGGTCGCCAAAACGCTGCTGTCCTCTGCCAGCGCCGCCTCAAACGTGTCAACCGCCTCGGCGCACGGGCGCTTCTCACACCTGGCGAAGAGCTCGCTGCCCGCCACGCTGGTGAGCCGCTCCGGCACGCTGCGGCTGACTGCGGATGGCATGACGCCCGCAGAGGCGGCGGCGCGCGACGCCGTTGCAGCGACGCGCGCAGCGACGCGATTCGACAAGCGGCGCGGGGGCGCGATGGCGGCATCAGGGATCGGGGGACTGACCCCCTCCTCCTTCCTGCAGGCAGGCGGCGGGGGCGGCGGCGGCGCTGGCTCTGTGATGAGCGGCGCGAGCGGCGTCAGTCTTCGCTCCGTCAGCACCGCAGGGGGTGGCCTGCGGGGGCTGGCAGCCCTCTTTGACGGCCCCTCCGGTGCCCTCGGCGGCTCCGTCTACGGCGGCGGCGGCGGAGGGGACGCCAGCAGCGTGGGCGGCCGCATGGCGGCAGCGCTGCGTCACGAGACGGACGGAGGGGACGGTGGGTTTGATGGCTCCGATCGGACAGAGGCGCTTGCCGGCAGCCGAGCCCGGTCCAGCGTCAAGGCAGACCGGGACGCACGGCGGAGGGAGCGGAAAGCCACGCGGCGCCGGCCCGGCAGCGCTGCGGAGGAGGAGGCGTGCGAGGCTGCCCTGCTGGCACTGCTGCCTGCTCTCAGCGTGGGCGGCGGCACCCTCTCCACAGCTCCCGGGGCTGGGCCGGGCGGATCGGACGGGTCTGCTAGCAACGACAACGGCGGCAGCGGCAGCGGGAGCAGCAGCGGAAGCAGCGGCAGCGGCTGCTGCGTGCTTGAGACCTGGTGGCGTGACATCATCGATCTGCACCGGCAACTGGCCCTGCTGGGCAAGGGCCGTGAGCGGCGTGCTCTCGAGGCGGCAGCGGCTGCCTACGCGGCGGCTCTGCGCGCCGTCGCGGCTGCCATGGGCGGCGTGACGGAGGCTGCAGCAGCAGCCGTGCCATTGTCTGCGGGGGAGGTCAGCGCGGAGGGCGACGCAGAGGCGGCAGCACCGCCGCTTCCAGCGGTTGAAGCGATGCCGCCCAAGCGTCACCCACGTCTGGAGGGTATTCAGCTCGTGGCAGCGGAGGCAGCGCGCGCTGCGGGCGTCCAGCTGTCTGCCCTGGGCCTGGCGCCCGAGACCCTGCCGCCTGTCCTGCGTGCACTGCTGCTCGGCACAGAACGCGGGGCGCGGGCAGGGGCCGCGGCGGGCTTGTCAGGCGATGCAGAGGCGGCCGAAGAGGCTTCATCTGCCGCTGTCGACGCTACGACGGCCGCGGAGTGGCGGGAGCTGTTCTCAGCGGTCGCGCCGCCGCCCGACCGAGTTGCAGCCGCCGTACGCGCCTCAGCGGCTGCCGCGGCGCTGCCGACGCAGCCGCAGCTGCTCGCCGGCAGTGGGTGGTGAGGCCTGGACTCGCGCTGGGCAGAGGTGCACGGAGAGGTGCGAAGCCCTGGGGGCAGCAACGCAGCAGCTGGAGAATACGAATTGAATTTTGCACGCCGGTGACGCACGGCTCCTCAATCACGTCGTGACGTGCACCACGTGGGGAGGGACGGCTCGAGCCTCAGCTGAGCCTCGAGCTCGTGCGCGAGCCTGCAGAGCTTGCTATGGGGCGTGCAACTGAGCTCGAGTTGACGGCCAATGACTGTTGAACGCTCTCCCAATTCCTTCGAGTTCGAGATCGAAGAACGGAACCTTCACTGGCCCAATGGTAATTACGCATGATCATGCATGCAAGTGTTTAAGTACATGCGCATGATCTGTCGTGCGCGTTACCTAATCGAAACGGACGTTCGACCAACTCGACGATCGCCCGATGATTAAGCTCCGGCCGGAAGCACCGGTACCGAGCCAATGCTTGCGCTTCAGCAAATGCCCGCATGCACGATCGATCTCAGACCTCTTCTAGATGTTGCTGACGACCGTTCGCTGCAACGCCACCATATTCAAATGTGTGGCGAGGTAAGGGTGTGGGACGCCGCCGCGAGCGATGAACGCTGCAACACAGCGCTGCAGACACTGCGCTTCAGACGCCGCTCAGGGATGGCTCCGCTCGCGCGCGTGTGGCCGAAATAGGCCTAGGCCCATGGGAGAGTGACACCGCAGGTTCGCACAAAGCTTACTACTCGATGAGAGCGTATCAGTCGGAGGGGCGTGTAACTCGTATCTTCGTGTTCCGTGTCTCAGGGGAGCAGCTGATGAATACCGCACAGGGACTGGGTCTCGCGCATCGGCCGCCAGGCACGCTTGAGTGCGTCGTCCGTCCGGCAAGGTTTCGCAAGCCGAAGCGCAAACGTGCGAGCGCCGCCGCTCATAACACATGCGATGGGAGGGTGAGACGCGATCATCGGCGCACCTCCGTCGCCGGCGCCGGAAGCGCGCCCGCGCCGCCCTTGGCGCCCGCGCCTCCGTCCATCCCATCTTCGTGGTGGTGAGTCACCAAGTCGGGCGTCGCGCCGGCGCCCCCAGACACGCTGCCTGAGGCAGCGCTGCCGCCGCGCTCCGCGCGCAGGCGGCGGGCGAGCGCCTTCTCTGCGCGGAATGAGATGGCCTCCTCCACCAGCAGGCGCTTGAACGCGTTCACGTCAAGCGTGTCGTCTGCCTCGAAGCCGAACTCGAAGCCGCCCGGGCCCACGGGCAGGATCGGGTCCGGGTCCGTGTACTGACTGCAGGGGCAGCGGGGAGGCAGGTAGGGGAGTCGAGGCAACGCAGGGTGGGAGGGTTGAGTCGGGGGTTGAGCGGGGTCAACGAGCCGACAGCATGATTTGGAGTCACGGGCGGCGAAGTCCATCTGGCCACTGCGGCGTCAAAACAGCGGCGCTCATTGCAGCGATACACAAAGAGGCGGCACGAGTCTCCGGGAACGCACCCGCGCACGGAGTCGAAGTAGGGGTGCCCGATCGCGTCCTCGACGGAGATGCGCTTCGCGGGGTGGAACTGCAGCATGCGATCGAGCAGGTCCACAGCCTTGGCGGAGGCGTCGGGAAAGATGGCGGCCCACGGCTTGCGCGGGTGCGGCGGCTGCTCCGCCAGGAACTTGAGGGCCTCCTCGGAGCGGATGTACTCGAGCTCATCTGCAGAGACTAGTGTGGAGGGGGCGAGGGCGGAGGGCGCGTGAGAAAGTACCGTGAATGAAGTGAACGGCATGCCGACTGCGGGAGGGGCTTAGTCGAGTAGCGAGCCCGAAGGCTGCTGCACGTGTCCCAAAGAGGGCGGCGACGCACCTGCGGGGCGGCTGCCCAGCACCTTCAGGTGCATCTGCAGCGTCTGCTTGAAGTCCGCGCCCGGGAAGAGGGGCTGGCGGCCCAGCAGCTCCGCAAAGATGCAGCCGGACGCCCAGATGTCGACGGACTGATCGTAGTGACCTGCAGCAGATGATAGGGGAGACGAGAGCGGGGCAGTAGAGCAGGGCAGTAGAGCAGGGCAGTAGCAGTAGTGGGGGCCGCTGCGAGTGCTGCGATTCTGTGTGACATGCACAGCAGCCTTAACCCGGCCGAAAGCCCCGCGGAGATGCACTGGCACAATGGCATGCGAGCAGCACATCAGGGCTCGCAGCAGCACAGCGCAGCACCACACACTGTGGCACAGCACGCCGCAGCACAGCGCAGCACGCCGCACCACAGTCAGCAGTACGCCGCAGGACGCTCCGGGGCGCGGTACCAGCGGGTGACCACGTGCTCCGTCATAGGCCCCTCGCCCTCTGGGATCTGGCGCGCGAGGCCGAAGTCAGAGATCACGAGGTCGCACGCCTTCGTCACCTGCAGGGGAAAGGCACGGCAGGACTCGCAACGACGGGAAGGGGAGAGATGAACGATGCAGCCCGGCACTACCACGCTTTCCCATAGCGCACGAGGGAGCACGGCCGGCTTCCACAGAGACCGAACGCCAACTCAGCCCTCCAAGGCAACGCAGGCGCCGGACGGCAGCCCCATCCGCCACGGCCACGCAGGCACCGATACAGCGCCAACAGCCCCCCGCGGCCGCCAACGCACCAGCAGGTTCGCGGGCTTGAGGTCGCGGTGCACGATGCCGTACGCGTGCGCGAAGCGCAGGCCGCGCAGCAGCTGGAACATAAAGTGCTTGAAGTGCGCGTCCTCCAGCGGCTGCGGCGACTGGATGATGCGGTGCAGGTCGCTGTCCAGCAGCTCCATCACCTGCGGGGCAGACGAGAGGTGGCGACGGACGCAGACGCGGCGCGGTAATAAGGGGGAGCAGCAGCGCGCAGAGGGGGAGCAGCAGCGCGCAGACGACGGTCACGGAAGCGCGAGCCTGATGGCTGAGCCCCAGGAGTGTGCCCGCGTAATTGAGCTTGCCCTGTGCCAAGGCCCCCCGCGTACCCTGTGCAGCTCGACCAACACAGCTCGATCCTCCTCACAACGCCACACGCACCATATAGAGCTCGTCATCCTCGATGTTGACCATGACGTCACGGAGGGTGATGATGTTTGGGTGCTTGCCCAGCCAGCTGCAGGGGGAAAAGCCATACGTGCGTGATGTGGAGGGTTGAAGGTGGCGAGTGGGCACGCATATGTCGGCCACGAGCCACACACGGCGTAGGAACCGAGAGGCTATGTACTCTAGCGTCTGCTTTCTGCGCTCGTTCAGGACTTCACTCAGACTGCCAGCCCGGCTGAGCCCGCAGCAGGCAGCTGTCCGCCACTGCGCCGCACAGCCCCCGCAGGCAGCGACCCCGCTACCGCACATCGACCACATGCCGCACGCACGCACCGCATAAGTCTAATCTCGCGCAGCGCGTGCACTCCGTCCGTCTTCGTCTCCGCCATCGGCGTCATCTTTTTGATGGCCACCTTCTGGCCCGTCTCGCGATTGAGCGCGGAGATCACGACGCCGTACGCGCCTGCGAGATGGCAAAGGGGACGAGGAACGACAGGGAAGACAACAACGGGTGAGGCAATTGTCAGGCGCCACAGGGTCGGAGAAAGACATATCCAGGTGACAGTGCATGAAAAAATAGGAGAACTGACGCCGGAACACGGAGAGCACGCGCGCACAGTAGCATCGCGGGCTGGGGGAACTCGCAGCGTCGTTCCGCCAGCACTCGGCCTGCAGCGCAGACCCACACTGTGGCGTTAAAGTTTGCGGTCAAAGGCTCGCATGCAGCTCTGGACAGCAGCCAGCGCGTGTCGCCGTCGCTGCGAGCCAACGTCGACGCGACGGTGAGAGCTCCGCTCAGGCGTGAAACAGGGACAGCAGCTCGACCACGTGGTTTCCGGCTGGCAGCACAGAGGCGTACGCTGTGGCATGCAACGGTAGTCGCTGCGCCCCGCAGGAGGGCACACGGCGAATCGCATCGCGAATCGGAGCGCGAGCGAGCACCGTGCACCAATGAGGTTGGCAGACCAGGCGACGGGGTACGGACGCATGTAGCCGCGTGCTCTCAGCACAATGCAGTGCCCGTTGAAGGCAGGCGTCGCTCTCAGCACCGACACTGAACGAGGCGCAAGCATTGTCGATCCCGCTTCGAACGGCAGCAGATGCGCAAACACCTCCGGCAGCGGATGCTTGGGGCGGTCTCCTCGCCGCTGGTCACTTTCACTCGGAGTCATCGGGCGACAACGCGCCTCAGGTAAGCCGCCCATGAGGTGCCGAAGCAACCGTGCATGTTGCATGCAATAATGCAGCTCCCTGCATCCTCGCGTAGTCGAAATCCCTTCCGAAACCCGTGCACTTCAGCCGGTAACGCTCTCAGCTGCACCGCACACCCACCATGACCCAACACCTTGATTGGCTCATATTTTCTCTCCACCTTGAAGCGAGTGGTGACTTTTACCCTGTGGCGACCAGAACCTGCACGAACACACACCCGCACCCCAAAATGGCTTACTTTGAGCGGTCGGTTTCGGATGATCTGAAACCAAGCTCGTTCTTGCGGAGGGTTGCAGCCCGCAACCGATCGTATTCGCGCCACACACCGGTCTCGTGGCTGATTTCAAACTCGTGGAGGTCCTTGGGATCGAGGGCCATCTTGACTGCGCTGAACTCACGACACCCGGGTTAGTGCGGGCGGCTCGGGGAATGTGAAACCGAGCGGGAAGTGTGAGTGTTGGGCAGAAGGCGGAACAGCGCACGCTGCGCTAAACAAACACGGGAAACAACTGAAAGTCGAGGAATTTTGTGAAAGCAAACGCGGCAGGCTGCAGAAACAACGACCATAATCGAAATTTGCGCAATCAATTCATCGGCGTCTGTCTGCGTGATTGGTGAGAAACAAACTTGTACCTGACGTTTGCAGCCACCCCTCATGTCAACCGAATTTCGCTACCGTTTCTATGCATCTGGGATGCTCTTTTGACATTGTGGGGGCGCGCCGCGGCGCGTGCAGCTCATGCGCGGACTGAATGAGTCAGGTCGGCGCTGCATTGGCAAGTGACCAAGTTGGAGGTCGACCTCGCGGAGGACTTACGGCGATTGATTCAACTCGCCAGTTACCTGATGGACATAGATTAGCAGCCACTTGCCGCTCGTCGGGTGTCGTTGCGATGATGGTCGAGCCTCACCACGCCTTCGTCTCAGCAACCTGAGGCTGTTGTAGTTCAACGCAGTGGCGCATGGCGTTAGCGGACAGTGCTAGGAACACGCGACGTGTAGTTGATGCAGGGGTGCGAAATAGTCGCGCAGCTGGTTGAATGGCGCGAAGCGCGCGCCTGGCCGCACAGGTGTGGCACTCAGGACTCCTCCGAGCCTTCCACAACTTACCTAATGAACCCACCGGCATGCCGGTATCGTGTGGGCTGCGCAAACTCTCTGTGTTCGCGTAGCTATGTCTGACGTGCAACAACGGCGCAGACCAGGGTATCTCTGACCGGCGCTGCTGCTCTGCTGGCTTGTGGCGATGCGTTGCGGCTTCGAATTCCACTCTCGCGAGTGGCGCCTGCCGCGCTTCCATCGCACACCGTAGCAGTGATGCCATGTAAGCTGCTTCATCGACCCGGCGGGGCGTGTAGGCGACTGAGCACGCATCGGAGCCCTGCTTCATGACCCCTCACCGCACGAGTGGGACACGCTGACCAGCGCTCGGATCGATGCCGTGGCGTGTGCTGCCGCCACTGTTCTGTACATCTTCAACAACCTTATGTCGATCGCTGCGCTACGGTGTGGATGGTGTGTACAACTCCGCGACCTAACGTCGCCACTCGGCTCAGCCGGAGTCTGGAGTCTGGCTCTGCCACAGTAGAACGATAGCGCGAAGAGTACGTACGAACAGCAGCGATACAACAACTCGCTACGCGAATGCCAGTTGAAAATATTGTTTATGGGATAGTTGCCAGTGGCGTGCCGCGTCGGGGACCCACGTCGGCGTTTGTTGAGATGATCCACCCTCGACCTCAGGCTATCGTGCCTCGCGCTCCATGTTCAGCTTCAACTCAAGCCTGGGCTCGATCCCGCTGGCGTCATCGTGACTTGTGAATGCTTTGCTCGCTTGCATCGATTGATTGGGGTATGCTGGAGTGATCATGATTATGAACGCTGCCCATCGGAGGAGCTGTGCCAGTGGTCCCTGCCAAATAGCAAGTTCACTTTACGTTGGGTGTCCAGACACCCGCGCGCTGCAGCCATGCTCGCACGTCTGAGAACCCACCAGGGGCGTTTCTCCCGGTGGAGCAGCGCGAGTGGGCGGCCCTCGCGGTCGCCCCGCTGGCCCAGCTCTTAGCGAGGCACCGGATCTCCACCCCGCAAAGGAAGCCTTTGAAACCTACGTCGGAATACCCGTCCCCGATAGCAGACACGCAACACGTGTACCAACGTTAACGCACGCTTGTGGCAGGCGCCTGCTCCTGCAGCCACTGTTTGTTCACAGATAACGATCATCTGGATATCGCGCGTGTTCATAAAGTCAACTTCCGGACTCAATGTGTCAGCATCTACGGAAGCCGAGAGATTCGAAGTGAAGCGCCTCCACTGCATAGATCCTGGCATGAAAATTCAAGGCGATGTTCAACGCCGCAGCTGCAGTCCATTGCGATCGAGCAGTGCATGCATCGTGAGGCGGACGGAGCAGACAGCTTCCGCATCATGAAGGCACGGTCAAGCACTGTAGAGGTATGGATTGCCAGCCGGTGACAGCTGCCGTGCTGTAGCTAGTGCGAGGCGATAGCCTGGCTGGCTTGGGTGGGGCGTTGGCTTGGAGCTGCTGCAGGGGAACGCAACCGTCTGAGCCTCAATAGCCAGGCTTCCAAAAGTGCCCAGCCAGGAGCGCACTGACGCACACGAGGGCGCATGCGACGAAGCACCACGTGTCCAGGCTGGCAAGCGCGTGCACCGCTTTCCCGCTTTCTGTGCGCGCCACTGCCAAAGACTTTTCATCAACCGGTAGCGGGTGCGCCAATGGATACGGCGCATCAGCGGCAATGGATGCTGGCGATTCGGGGCTGACCAGGGGCCCCGACGACCGGTCGATGTTGACGGCCGCCGCAGCCGTCTCAGGTCCGCGAAATGGGCTCAACAGCGAGACTGAGCCCAGCCTCGGCACCATCGCAGCCCTCAGCACCCGAAGCTGCAGGGGCCCCATTGAGGATCATGGAAGCCGGCGCAGCACGGCAGCCGACAGCGCCGCAACCTGGTGTCGCGGCTGCATTCGTGTCAGTAGCCGACATGGGCCACATCGCGATCACAGTCGCGGAAGCGCCGACGCGTCAACACGTCCCGGAACGGCAGGGGCGGGGGCCGCGGACAAAATCGTGGGTCCTAAAACATGGTGCGTCGGGGCTGGTTCCGGCAGGGCTGCTGCGCCTGACGCGGGTTGGCCACGCAGGCTTTCGACAATGCCGTGGCCTAGCGGCCGAGGGAACGGCGCCCCCGGAGACTCGGTTGGCGGCTCTGGCAACGCGTGCGGTGCAGCCCCCATGCAACGCACAGGCAGTGCTTGACCTAAAGGCGGCAGCATCGGTTCACGTGAGGCAGCGGAAATGAGCGTGACGAATGGGTTGGTCGGGGAGGCGGATGTCGTCACTGGTTTCATTGCCAGCTGCTGCAGTACCGCTGCATATGCATTGAAGGGCTGACTCCTCCGCATCGACACAGCTGCGAGGCTCGGCAATGGGGCTGCGGCTCCTCCAGTGTCGGCCAGGCACAAGCGTGCGGGAGTGACGCTTTGCACCGCGGACCCTCCCGTTGTCGGCCTTGGTGTGCCTTGGCTGTCGGCTGCGAAACTCGAGGGAGTGCAAACCAACTCGGACGAGGGGGTTTGCGGGAGTGAGGTTGCTCTCCGCACACCCAATGCAGGCGACGTCCGAGCTGGTGACGAGCTATCCCGCCTAGGCGCGGACAAGACGGCCGCGGTTGCGGGAACGGCCGCTGGTGCAGGAGACACACGTGCCTCCGAGGCCTCAAAGGCAGGGAAGGGGTTGACTGCTGCTGGTAAAGGAGTCGCAGCTACGGGGAATGCAGTTTTCACGGCCCCAACGGCAACTTGTGGCATCAATGCAACATCTGCCACGAATGCAGCGCAACCCTTGCTGGGCCTTTCACAGCCCAGTGGGGCAGAGCTCCCGGCACCTTTGGCTCCGCCAGTCAAGGCGTCAAGCTGCGATACCTGTGCAGCGACCACTGTCCTGTAAGCCGCCAGAAGGGTTTCTCGCAGAGCAGAGCCCTCTGCCGTGGCAGCGACATCCGCGAAGGTTACGACTGCGCCCAGGCTGAGCAGAAGGTCGACAGCGTCGGGATGGTTGAATGACGCAGCCAAACCCACCGCAGAGTGGCCGGAAGGAGTTCGAGCGCTCACCTTCGCGCCGCAGTCTTTTAGCACACGGATGCAATCCACCTGACCGGCGATGGCAGCGGTGTGCAGTGGCGTATAGCCGTGGGCGTCTCTAGCCTTCAAGTCAGCGTCGCGGGCATGCAGCGCGCGGATGCAGTCAACCTCTCCACGAAAAGCTGCGCTGTGCAGCCGTGGGTAGCCATGACTGCCCACTGCGTCCGCAGGAGTGCGGTGAGCATGCAGCCCGCGGATGCCGTCACCTTTTCCTGCGGACGCTGCTTGCCTTCCCTGACCTGTAGAGGCAGCCGCATGAACCCGCGTTGCGGGCTTCACAGCGCCAACGGCGGCAAAGGGGTTACCTGCCGCTGTTGACGGGGCTGCGAGTGTAGATGATGCAAATTTCACAGCCCCGAGAGCAGCGGAGGGGTTGGCTGCTACTGGTGAAGTCGCCGCAGGCACCGGGGTTGCAGGCTTTGAAGCACTGAGTGCAGCGGAGGGGTTGGCTGCTGCTGGTGAAGTCGCCGCAGGTACCGGAGTTGCAGGCTTCGGGGCACCAAAAACAGCGAAGGGGTTAGCTGCTGCTGGTGAAGCCGCCGCAGGAACCGGGGTTGCAGGCTTTGAAGCACTGAGTGCAGCGAAGGGGTTAGCTGCTGCTGGTGAAGGCGCCGCAGGTACCGGGGTTGCAGGCTTCGGGGCACCAAAAACAGCGAAGGGGTTGGCTGCTGCTGGTGAAGCCGCCGCAGGAACCGGGGTTGCAGGCTTTGAAGCACTGAGTGCAGCGGAGGGGTTGGCTGCTGCTGGTGAAGTCGCCGCAGGTACCGGGGTTGCAGGCTTCGGAGCACCAAAAACAGCGAAGGGGTTGGCTGCTGCTGGTGAAGTCGCCGCAGGAACCGGGGTTGCAGGCTTTGAAGCACTGAGTGCAGCGGAGGGGTTGGCTGCTGCTGGTGAAGTCGCCGCAGGTACCGGGGTTGCAGGCTTTGAAGCAC
>Ga0208629_101202_pt1 | contig 10946 bp, 6 predicted proteins | sample LakWasMet19_HOW5_2_FD_183865 | JGI IMG/M metagenome (GOLD analysis project Ga0208629, IMG submission 183865) | Freshwater sediment methanotrophic microbial communities from Lake Washington under simulated oxygen tension - Sediment Metagenome... | ecosystem: Environmental > Aquatic > Freshwater >...
GCAGGGGGCAGGCCCGCTGTATCGCAACCGCTCCGACAGCGCGCCCGCGAGCGCCGCGCCCCTCATGGCGCGCCCCGCCGCGGTACGCGGAAGCCGGGCAGCGGGCGGGGCCCGCACGCTGGGAACCTTCGGTTCCCCAGGTCGGCGTCCAGGGCGTCCGCGCCTTGGGGCTGGCTGTGCGCTTTCAGCTGGTGCAACTTGAGGGCACAAAGGCCATGCGTCACCATCCCCCGAGTGCCCGTTCACGTCCGCGCTGGCATCCAGCAGCACCTGCGCGGCCCCCAGAACGGCACGATGCAGTGCCGCAATCAATGGCGTGACGCTCTCCTCACGCAACCCTGCCGTAATGACGTCCACGCCTGCTTCTTGCAGCACCTGAAGAATCGCCGCCGCGTCTGTATGGATCAATTTGCAGCCCTGCGATGAAGCCTCGATCGCAGCGGTGGCCAGCGACAGCACGCTGGATGCTTTCAAGTTGATTGCCACGTCACGCAGGGGAGACCCGCGCACCACCCGCTTTCAAGCCCGCATCAGCCTCAGTCGCCAACGCGCCGCAAACGTGCCTGGCCACTTGTACCTGCCCTCCGGGCAAGGGCCTTCCGGCCCGCAACCCACCCTCCTACTGGCGGCGCGCCGCCGTCAGCCGCTGCAGCTTGAAGGCCTCCGCCTTGCTCTCCGACAGGCCCGTAGCTCCAGGGATCACAGGCCAGCAGCTGGCGGCACGACCATGGCAGAGTGACCTGTCGAGCAGCACCCCACAATTAGCAGTGGCGTGCCCGCGCTTGCCATGCCAGAAGAGCTCCGAGGCCCGCGGTGCCCCATGCTCATCCAGCGTGTCGCCATACGCCAGCTTTGCCCCGGCTGCGCCCCGCTGAGCAGGACTTCCCCCCAGCGCAGCGCCTGGTATTATGCTCGTCTCAGCCGCTCCAGCTCCTCCGCTCGCCGGGCCCAACACGGCGCTTTTCGCACCCGCACCCGCGCCCACGCCAACGGCCGTGTGCGCACCACCGTGAGCGCTGTACGCGAGCGCGGTCACGGGTGTGGCCAACAACGCCCGCTGCCGCACGTTTCCCCAGTGGGACATTGTGTTCGCCTCAGCCTCGCCCGCAAAGTGGCCCACCGTGTTACACACATCCGTGATAACGGCGTCGAGTGCGGTGTCGATACTCAGCCTGAGCACCAACACGTCGGCTGCCGGGGCGTAGAGAAGCGGCTTGAGCACTGCCAGTGCTGCGGCATACTTGCGCCCAAGTTCGCCCGTGGAGCGCGTCCGCGCCCACTTCTTGCACGCGCCCTGTAAGGGGCCAAAAGCGACCTGCAGCAGGGGCGCGTCCACGTGCTCGCCCACTCGGGCGAGCGAATACAAGCACATATCGCCCGCCTCCTGCACCGTGGTGACCTGGGCCGCAGGGCCGTCACAGCAGCGCGTACACATCATGCGGCGGCAGAGTTGCCCTTGGCCACCCAGCCACCGTCCACGGGGTACAAGCCAGCTCAGGGCTGCGAGGCAGCAATGCTGTGAAGAGCAGGAAACCACTGTGGCACACCTCCGAGTGAGGTGATCGCAAAGTGTGCCGCCACTTCGGGCGGCTCCTCATAGATGGCCGCCTCCGCGGCCTCCTCATGGCACGTGAACTGCGGCAAAAGCCCGGCCAGCACCAACGCCACGACGTCCTCGCACTGCAACCAATCTAGCGGCTGCTGTCCACTGACAGTTCCATCCTCCCGCCGACCGCCCAGGCCTGCAAGCTCAAAGCCGATGCGGCAGCCACTGTCGCCCTCTGCGCGCCTTGTCTTCCCAGGAAAGAAGCCGCCCAGGGACCGCCATAAAAGCCCGCTTCGACTGAGCTCAACCAACGCCGCGCAACGCGCCAAACACAAAAGGCGGCTGGTCAAGAAGGACAGGAACAGCGCGGGCAGCGGCCGCGTGCCCGCCGTCGTGCAAGCAAACAGCCGCCCTAATGACCAACTCCAGGTGCACGGTGTTTGCCTCCCCCTCTTGCGGAGCTCGAGGGATCGGGCACAACGATCCAGCACAAAAAGAGCACTGCATGGCATCCATGTGATTTACGAACGGCGCCTACACCAGTAGCACTGTGGCTCGTCACAGTTGGCACTGCACGCAGCCGACAGCAAACCTGATGAGTAACCTGCTCAGAGGCTCTTCAAATCCTGACATCGACTCCCTCTGCACTGGCAGCTGCGCTATCCATGAAATCTAGCTATTCAAAAATTTGAGGTCTCTCACCCCCTTCGAGCCACCGGTTCGCAGTTGCACCGCGACTCGCGTCGATCGACCCGTAGCTCACTCAGTATGGCGCCACGTCAATGCACCAACCACACTGTGCATGAGCTGATTGAGCGAGTATACCCTCCTAGCCGGAGTGTTGCAGAGTCCCCCGATCACACACTAGCTGCCCTCCCCACATCTAACGAGGTGGCTGATGGGTGGCAACCCAGCAGCGTATCCGTGGCGTGAGCGGTCGGAGCCTCAGGCTCCCCGATCCCTGCAAGAGTCGCACCCTTTTCACCCCAAAACGGCGCCCGCTCCACGGCGTAGCTCGATCCGTGGCCGATTGCATGACCAGAAACCTTTCCTGCACCGCGTGCGTGTGCCCCTTGACTGTTGAAGATCCCGACCACTAGCAGCGCAGGAATTTTCGGCGAGTATAAAAGCGGTACTTTTCCCCGGGCCTGTGAGCGGCAGTGTAGAGCACGCCTTGGCTGCACCCTAGTGGTCAGCCTGGGATGCGTGGTGGTTGGTTGCCGACTGGCGGCTTGTCCCAACTCCAACGGGCAGGCTTCGTCACAGCTCCGTGTGCCCCCTCTGGTGCGGGTGGCTACGATGGCAGCCTGGCCCGGGGTTTGGTTTTTTTTCCCGGTGATGCTGGGAGTGACGCCAGCGGCGGGATAACAAAACAGTCCCCCCAGTACCTCGGATATAGCTGTCGGTGACGTGATCTTGCGATGGGCGACTGCCTGCCGTCTGATCTGATTGTATAGGCCCGCGACAGGAATGTGTATGTTGAGTTGGATGACTCAACGCTGCCTGTTGCTCGTGGCAGCTGTTTCATAAGGGGGCCCCCCAACACTTGAACACGTGAACACTTGAGTAGCTACACCAGCCAAGCAGCACCGCGCAGTACGATGAAGCATGCATGCTCAAGCTCTGTCGCTCAGCTCACACACAGTCTTGGAGCACACAGAAGCCTGGAGAGCATCAGCGGCACCTCAACGGCTCAAGGAAAAAAAGGGAATGACACGTGCGCGAACGTAGAGAACGTTAAGCTGCGCATGCGCGCGTGAGCCCACTGACAAGGCAACGCCATGACATGCTGCGCTCCAGTACATCACCCTGCAAGCCGGAAAGCGCAACGATGAGGCCACCGGCGGCGAGAAGGCAAATACCTTGTCGAGGAGGCGCCGTCGCGCAGATTTTGCTCACAGGTGCCCCACCTCCAGACTCTCGGAGCGGTGTAGCCTGAAGTGCGAGAGGAGCGGTGTAGCCTGAAGTGCGAGCTGAGAGAAGATATGTCGGCAAATCGTTTTCAGTGAGCAGGAAGCGAACCGCTCGAGATAGGCTGGCGGATGCAGAGCTGGGTCCCAAGGTTCTTGCACGGGCGAGCCCTCAGGAAGCACCGGTCCCGGCCCCGGCTCCCGTTGCCGCTGCACCTGCCTTCCGCGCACCAGCGGCAGCTGCTTTGCCCGCACCAGCGGCACTCGAAGCACTGGGGTCAGCGCCGCCCTCCGGGAAGCCGCAGAAGGCAAGTTTGAACCTGAGTATGTTCATCTTCGACGTCCAGCTAAACCCAAGCTGAGCAGCAGGAACACCAAACGGCGCCAAGGCGAACAGTTGCTGTTGCAACGCCGCCTCGCGAGCAATCATCGCCAAAAGCAGCTGGTGCAGTGTCCCGTCGATGATGGAGGCGCCCTTGTCTTTCTGGTGAGACTCCAACCTCTCCTTCAAGAGCTTTGCGCTTCTATCGAAGTAGCCCTTTACAAGCTGCCGGTACCGCTTTGCCAGGGAGGCCTCTGCAAACTGCAGCACGGTTGAGACTTCGGAAAAAGCGAACGCATGACCGGGCGTTGCACTGTCGTCCAGGGGCGCCGCGTTGAGCGATGCCAAGGCGGCAGTCGGCTCAGGTATGCTCGAAGCCGTGGTCTGCTGCAGGCCATCACCGGGGTGGCCGGCGGCAAACGTCGAGGCCCCACTGCCGGCATTGGTCGAACCGGCACCACTGGGGCTGCCAGTGAGGCGATCGAGCATTGAGCGTGCGGTTTTGGCTGCCGAAAGCTTCGTCTGGAGCGCGCGGGCACTGGATAGGTAGACTGCTACGGCGGACCCGCATTCGATAAGCGCCTCCTTTGCAGCAGGAGCGTTAAGGATGATCTTCCGCCAATCACCTCGTGATTCTGCCGCACACGGAGGTGCCGCAGGCAGGTGCCATCGCTCACACGCAACTCGTGAGTAAGTGCTTGCTGCCTGCAGGGTTGTCATTCTCGGGCCGTCTGCAAGATCGCTGCAACGGCATAGCTCCAAACCAAGCTCGACAAGCGCGTTGCCGACAACCCCATCCGGATCATTGAGCGACGCGATGAAGCCCGCCACGGACTTCTCAACCACAGGCCGGACGGCTTCAGGCGTAGGAGAAGCACTCGACAGGCGAGTGGCGTACTCACACATGTCGTTGACAAACTTGCAATAGCCGCTCGCCAACGAGTTAATGGACCTCGCACAGGCATCCTGCGCAGCCGCGATGGCATCGGCATCGGCGACAAGAGCTGAGTGAAAGGCAGTCCGTGTAATCGCCTGAGTGCAGGCAACGGCCGCACCTGTCGTAGTGACCCAAGCATACCGCATTTTGCTGCCCAAGTCTCCGGCTGCAACAGCCGCCAGTGGCGCCTCAGCAGCGGGGAGCAGATAGGGGGAGACAATATCCCATATCCCGCCAAATTTGGAGGCGGTAGTTGCCTCCAGAGCTGCAGCCGCTTCGCTCAAGAGAGCAGCGTAAGAGTCCGTCGTCGACTGCAGCGCAGCAGAATCCCGTGCGAGGAGCGCATGCGTCACTTCCTCTGGGAATTTGGACAGCGCAGCCTCCTTGGGAGCTGCACGCACCATTGCTGCGCGCTCGATGGACTCCCGGCTTTTGGTGCCCAACCACTCGCAGAACGCTACGGTGAAGAAGCCCCCACGTGGAGCTGCGGTGTCGGTTACGAAGTGGTGTAGCGCCTCCCCGTCAGCAGAAGAGGCTGCCAAAATTGTGACATGGGGTCGCGGCCCAACGCATCGTATCGCTTTCTCCACATCAGTACGCCCGAGTTTACTCGTATCAAGAGCCTCAAATTCATCCTCCTCGTACACGCTGGCGTCACCACTCCCACACACATCAAGCACCAGCACAGTGTGCACCCATCGGCTTCCGCTGAGACCACCCTCCAGTTCACCGAGCGTAATGTAAGTGTCCCTCTTCGCAAGGGCCATTTGCAGCTCGGCTTTGGGGCCATGTTTGCGCTCACCATGGGTGGAGGCGTAAAACAGCAGCGTCGCATGCTGTTGCAAAGTGCGAGCCTCGAGCTCGAGCTTTGCGGAGATAGCCGTGAGTGCCGAGACAATCTCCTCTTTAGCTTCCTTCACGAAAACACGCGCCGGGTGCCAGCTAACGCATGCTGTGGAACAAGCGCTGGTCGTGCATTTTGCGACCCTGTACCCGACCGTCGCGGCTTTCTCGGCAACCCGACTCCCGTTCTCCGTGTTCGGAAGTTGAGTGCCTGGCCACGGCTCACGGTGTGGCTTGTCTTCACGGAAGCGTTCTACGACCTCATACTGCGGCACCAGCAACACCAGTTCGTTCAGCATGCTGCTAGAATGCTCCATGGTAGGTACGGGATTGATCCGTGAGGAACTCAATTCAGTGCCACAGTCGCAAGCTCCACAAGGCCGAGGCGGCGGTGTCAAGGTAGACGGATGTCAGCGCATTCGTTGCCTTGCCTGCTGTGTCTACATACCACTCAGACTTTGACTTTTCTTTTTTACACAACCGAGCTGAGCTAAAAGACCAGTCTGTCCGACGTCCGACGCGAGTGCCAACAAAGGCCGCCTCGCATACGTGGCTGCCTGCTTTTGCGTTGCTGCAAATACTAGTTGACCCATCATCTGCGTAGCCGGCACCTTTTCCCGACTTAAGTCGCATCGTTCCTGCAAGGACTACCGTCTACCGTACTGCCTCCGTTGTTGCGACTCGAACGACCGTGTGCCCGCCAGCGTTCGCACATTTGCTGGAGCGCGGTTGGTCAAGGCGGTCGAACTAACTTGTCCATGCATGCTAGCCGGCCCGCAGTGGCCAAGACCCGCGAGATCTACCAGAATGTCTGGCCCGCGCATCGCGACGCTGAGCAGTGGCGGCGGAGGTGGGCAGGGTGGCGGCGACGGCGGGCCGCCGCCCCGCGGCCGGAGCCCGTCATCGACCGACCGCGTTCCGCCCCCAGCAACTGGTTCAATTACCGGCAGGGCCGCACGCCACTCATCACGCGCGTTGTCGGGGGTGGGTGTGCTGCGGCGCTGACCCTTCGAGTTGCACCGACAGCGAATTTGCAGGGGGCGCCCTTCGCGAGGCGAGCGATTGCCTGCTTAAAAAGGTGCATCCCCCGAGCCGGCGCCAGCCTGCGTGGGCGCTGCTGACGCCACAGCATCCACCAGCGCAGCCCCCCTCGTGCAGCAGAGCGCCCGCTGACGGGGTGACGTAGCATACGGGGAGGAGTCCCCTCGACTCCCTTCGCTCTTCTGTGCGTTCACTGACAGCCGAGTTTTCTTCACTTGAGCTCCGTCGTCCGTGCGAAGGGCACGCACCTGCAGCACATGTCGCATCGGCGATTGCGCACGACCCACCCGCCCCTCCATCCTTCGCAAGGCAACGCGGGTGCCGCAGCGCGCTGATGGTGCTGAGTGCGTGACACCCGCGTCATCCCGCAGACGGCCTCATTATTGCACCATGGCAACCTGGCATGCCCCCACAGTAACAGTGGTGCCGGTGTGTCGGATTAAGACGCAGCCGGAGGGGTGGCCGTGTTGCACTGCTTGCGGGCGCTCTTGACGAAACGCTCCCACTCCGCATAACTCAGCTGGCACTTGCATCCACACACACCCGCGTCCATGTGGAACGCGCATGTGCGGGTTGCTGCGAGCGCACAATCGCGCCGGCGGCACCGGAACTTGAACGCAGGGTTAGCGCTTTCGCTACTGGCTGCCATGTTTGACGTCGACGCGAAGGGAGCCTCCTGAGGACAGCTCCGCGCCCGGCTGTTGACGCCGCAAACGACACGTATGTGGGCAAGACCCCGCGCCTTTCAGCGCTATCACACACCAACCACTGGCAGCTGCAGGGCGCGGCATGCGGCTGTGTCCTGCGGGCCTCGCTGGCGCCGTATACGTATGCATGGCCATGACGCAACTGGCAAGCGGTTCCTCGTGATTGGATCACGTGGCGGGCGCGACGACTAGACGTCGTACATGCGCGTGGCCTGCACATGGACTTGTGGCCGTACAGACACGTGTTCGCGTGAACGTTGGACTGAGCGCCAGTATCGGCTGTTTCGAATTCACGAGCACAAACTGGTCCACGAATAGCAACAGAGACGCGAGAGGAGTTGGATGTTGTGACGCTGGTGCAGACTTCGTCGTGAGCGCAAATCAGCCGGGTGTCATACAAATCAATCAAGCTTGCACACCACGCCTGTCAGGAGCGTGTGTCTGAACAAGGCTGTGCGCAGCGTGGACTGAAACACCGGGCTGATACGTCAGCACTGCACGCAGCCCAGTTCTCGAGTTCAATGTGGGCTGGCAGTAGATCCACGATCGCTGCAGCCGCAGCTCCATCAATCAGCAACAACGGTGAGGGTCGCAGATTGGTTCCGGGTGATTTGCCGAGGCCAACTTCCCACAGTCTCACGCCTCGCTGCCCTCCTCCTCGCCCTCACTGCCCTCCGCACCCGCTGCGCTGAGCGCGGTCAACAGAGCAGCCGCAGCCCGGTTGACCGCCGCGCCGTGCCGCGACAGGGCCGCTGCGACCGCGGCAATCGCCCCCTGACTCTCCAGCGCAGCTGCGGCGGCCGGGTCCCGCGCCAGCTCGCCCAGGGCCGCCAGATGCCGCCGCACAGCCGCCGCGCTGGCTCCACCGTCTTGCAGGGCTGCGATCAGTGCGGCGCCAGCGCTGTCAGCAGCTGTGTCGTGCTCAGTCGTCATCGAGTGAGCCGCGCTTGCTGCTGCTGCAACCAATGAGGCCGCGCCCTCGCCCGGCTCGCAGGTGTTGGACTCGGTTACTGCCCCTGGCCCGCACCTGGAGGAACCGGCATCTGTGGCGTCCTTGCCCGGCTCGCAAGGGTTGATGTTGACCGCGCAAGTGACCGCCGCACATGCAGATGCGTGGCCGGCGGGCTCAAGAGGCACACAGACACCGTCCAATCCATCGGCCGCCGGACTGTGATGCGCCGGCGACCCACGCGCATCCAAGGAAACACCCGTCGCAAGCAGGGCTCGCTCTGCCAGCGGATCCTCAGGCAGGTTGAGATGGGGGTGGGACGAAGCCCCGACTTGTGGCGTGATGAGACACGCTCTGCCAACGCCGCCCGGAGCACCTGCAGCAACAAGGCTCTCGCAAGTCTCCGGTACAGTAGAGGCTGCGGCTGCTGCAGCTGCCGCTGAGCCCAGCACCTCCACGCTGCCGTCGATCGCACTGAGACGGGAGCTAGCTGTGGCGGCGGCAGCGGCACACGGCGTTAGCGGCTCGGTTGCGATGCCGGGCAACAAAGCCTCCTCTGCGCGGTTGCTGGCTGCCCCTCCGCGACCCTTGCGACCCTTCGGCGGCAGCTTTCCCCGTCCGCCTGCAGGCCCAGCAGCCGTCGCCGCTGCGAGATCCCTGGTGGCAACGTCTGCAGCGGCTCCGACAGCTGTGCAAACACTACCACCGTCAGCGGATGCCGCGGTTGCGGGGGCAGCCGCGGGCGCCTGCCCCGCAACGGACCCAGAGCCACCAGACGACAAGCCCTTCGCGGCTGTTGCGGCCTGCACCGCGTGCTCCCTCGCCCGCGCAGCAACCGCGAGCTTCACCCCGCGGTGCTTGCAGGCGGGGCTGCTGCGGGCCCACGCTGCGATCGTCTGCAGCTTGCCATCAATGTGGCCCGCAATGTCCACGCGGGCACCAGCGGCCAGCAACGCCAGCGCGGCATCCCAGTGTGCGTTGCCACAGGCGCCGTGCAGCGGTGTAAGCTTACACCCTTCAGTGTCAACGGGCGAAAAATGCAGCACCGCCACCGCGTTGAGCGCTTCGGCGAGGTGCGGCAGCCCGCTGTCGAGCAGCGGCGGTAGCGCGACTGTGTTGTACGCTGCAGCGAGGTGCAGCGCCGTGATACCAGTTGACGTGCTGCGCAGCAGGCTGTCGCGGTCTGTCGCCAGAATGCGCCGCAGCAAAGCAATGTCGAAGCCAGGCGCATCTGTAGCCGTCAGCACCGGCCAGCTCTGCCCGTGCGTACTTTGCACGTCCACGCGGGCGCCGCAGTCCAGCAGCGCGTGCGCGGCAGACCCGGCATTGCTTGCCATCGCTAGCAGCAGCGGCGTATCACCGCGGCTGGTCCTCTCCTCCAGTGGCGCACCTACCTCGACAACCAGCCAGCGCACCAGCGCTGGGGCGTTCGCTTGCGCCGCCGCATGCAAGAGTGGAAGCGCATCAACCGTTCCTTGAGCCAGCACGTCCACGCCGGCAGCATGCAGCGCCTGCAGAACTGACAGTGCGTGCCCCTCGCTGACGCGCGTGGCTTCCTCTTCGCCGCGAATGCACGTTACGGGCGCATGAGCCAGCGGCACGCCGCCGGCACTCACTGCCTCGCGCACGCCCGCGGCCAGCACCGCACGCAGGATGTCCAGCCCATCGGCGCAGTCGCCCACTGTAAGCCCTTTGCAGCGGACGGTGCACTTGCCGCAGCCCCGCTCGAACACGTGGGCTGCTGCCGTCGCAGCATGTGCCACCCTGCGAGCCTGCGGCGACCCCGGCGGCAGCGCCGCTGCGCTAACCGCGCCCGCTGCGATGAGCTGCCGCACGACGGCGAGCGAGGATACAAAGCAGGCGAGGGAAAGCGCGGTGTCTCCAGCTGCATTCGTCGCGCCAATGTCCGCCCCTAGCTCCAGCAGCGTGGTAATTCCAGCCGTCGAATTCGCACATGCAGCCGACATCAGGGGCGTGTATCCGATCCCGTCCCGCGCTTCCAGCAGGCTCGGCTCCGCAGCGATGACGCGGAACAGCCAGCGGCGGCAAAAATCCGCAGACTCAGCGTCGCTGAAGGGATATGAGGCCTCCGTCATCACAAGCGCGTGAGTGATGGTGCGGCCGCGGGAATCAGCCCAGGTGAGCGACGCACCGCGCCCCAGCAGCATCGCAATGTCAAAGTCGGAGCTGCCACAGACAGCGATGCACAGGGGCCACGTCATGCTATCTCTAGGCAGTCCATTCACGTCCGCACCGGCATCCAGCACCAACTGCGTAGCTCCACGGAAGATGCGGTGGAGTGCAAAGATCAAAGGCGTGGTGCTTTCGTCAAGCGACCCGGCCGTAGCGATGTCCACGCCTGCATCACGCAACACCTGCAGAACGGCTGCCGATGCGGAGTCTGCACGGGTTTCATCGCGGCACTGCCATGCAGTTTCCATCGCGGCGATGGCCAGCGACTTGAGGCGGGATGCTTTGATCGCCACGTCACGCAGCGAAGGGCACGCGAGCAGGTGTCGCAGCGTTGCGACGGCGTCCGTAAATCTCGAGGAATCGCCGGTGCTTGCCGCACGCGCCGCAGCCGCTGCAGCATTTCGGACCAGCGCTACACCGACGGGCACAGGTATCGCGACAATCTCTGCAGCGTGGTCGCAGCAGAGGACCGCCATGGCGTCCGCACACGGCGCCTCT
>Ga0208629_101203_pt1 | contig 10941 bp, 11 predicted proteins | sample LakWasMet19_HOW5_2_FD_183865 | JGI IMG/M metagenome (GOLD analysis project Ga0208629, IMG submission 183865) | Freshwater sediment methanotrophic microbial communities from Lake Washington under simulated oxygen tension - Sediment Metagenome... | ecosystem: Environmental > Aquatic > Freshwater >...
CTTCTTGCAGCCAAAGCCAGCCCTGTGTACAAATGCTGGGGGCGCACGAAGTGAGTTAACTCTCGGCGCCGGCGCCGGGAGCACACGCACGAGAGATCGGCAACTCGCATGCGTGATCTGATCGAACACGGCGCAGTGAGAAAAGTGGCGCAGTCGTGAGCGGCTGCACCAGCGTTCTCAAGCGTCTGAACGTAGCGCCAGCCCACGACAGCCACGGAACAAGCAGCGGCGAAACCAGTGTCCATCGAGCAGGCTTGTGTCTCGTCAGGTATCCTGGGCACAATGCGTTTTTCTGCTTACTCTGGGAGGCGCTGGACATGTCCTGGAGCATGGATCGCGCCACAGCTCAGAAAGTCAAGTTGGCGAAGACTCTCCGTAGTTCGGCGCGGCCGTGGTGATCAAAATCAAGCTTGTAGGTCACTCGCGATCATCGCCACCAAGCGGGTTCGCTTTGGCGAGCTTCAACTCTTCGGGCTTGCGCTCCTCATATGTTTCGGCGAGCTTCTTCTCCGTAGCTGTGTCAAGTTGCTTTGTTGCGGCGGGGAACATCTCGTCTTCCTCTTCTTCGATGTGGTGTTCGTAGCGATGGCGCATGTGGAAGAATTTGGCGTTCCACTCATCCGATCCGAAGTCGAGGTCCATCATCTCTCCCATCAGATCATCAATCTCCTTGTGCTCGGCAACTGAATGCCGTGCATCATCACGCAGCTCAGGAGTGCCGAGCATTGTCGCGTACAGCGACTCCTCTTCCGCTGCTGCGTGGCTTTGCACCTCGAGCCGAAACTTCTCAAAGAGCGCTTTGCGCTTCTCCGAGTCGCCCTGCAGCGTGGCCAGTGCTTTCAACATATCCCGTTGCTTGTCGTGGTCAGCCTTCAGGTCCTTGTAAATCTGCGCCTGCGCCATGGTGAGCGGTTGTTCCGCGTGCAAGGCGTGGATGAGGCGAATGTCAAGTGCTCGCCGCAACAGGTGCGCGCAATTCCTGGCTGGCTTCAGAAGAGAACCATTGATATATGTGCTAAAAAGGCAAACATATGTTATGGGAACAGCTGCGAGGGAGCTTGATTCACATTTTGTTGAGGGTCCCGAGAAATCTTGAACACTTCATGCGCAACAAAACATTCAACCGCTGGCTCTGAAAGCGGCAGAAACATCTTTCCGATTCTCTTCGCACCGTCACTGCGCATCGTCACTCTCGCCACAGATACAAGTACAAATTACAAGCGTTAGCGTTTTCTGACTCCACCGCATTCTCAACAACAATGGGAGGCTTCGTTTCTCGGCTCTTTTCCTGGGCGTCGCCCGCAGAGGACATGCGCATCGTGATGCTGGGCCTCGATGCCGCCGGCAAGACAACCACGCTCTACAAGCTGAAGCTTGGGGAGGTGGTCACTACCATCCCCACCATTGGGTTCAATGTGGAGAGCGTGGAGTACAAAAATATCAGCTTCACGGTGCGTGCGCATGCCAGCGAGGCAGCCCTGCTGGCAGCCAAAATTGTGCGCCGGATGCTGCAAGAGCGCAAGTCTGGCGTTCTCCGCGTCGTAGTCACGCGACTGACAGCAAGGTAGCGCAAGCAGCCGCCTCTGCGGGCAGGTCGGATCAGAACCCTCGCTGCAAAGTGCGGCTTGTGGTTTCCTCGTCCTCTGCTGCCGACTGTGGCGACAATCCCTCAACCGCACTCTTCCGCGTTGCTCCGCAGGTTTGGGATGTTGGAGGACAGAAGAAAATTCGTCAGTTGTGGCACCACTACTTCTCGGGGTCTCGTGCGCTCATCTTCATCGTGGATTCGAACGATCGGGAGCGGGTAGCAGAAGCGAAGGAGGAACTCTGGTCTGTGATGAGCTCTGAGCCGCTGAAGGACGTGCCCGTGCTCATCTACGCCAACAAGCAGGACCTGCCCAAGGCCATGGCTCCCGGAAAGCTCGCTGCAGAGTTGGACCTGCCGTCGCTGCCGGCATCCCGGCCGTGGCACGTTCAGGGGTGCCAGGCTGTCACTGGTGATGGCTTGTACGAAGGGCTGGACTGGCTGTCCGCCACGCTCAAGTCCCGCAAGATGCGCGGGTAGTGCAAGCTCCGCGGAGAGCCCATTGTGTATTGCATGCTGAGGTAATCCATACATACTGGCTGCTCGCAGCCTGTTGAACGCTCGTTTATCCCACGATCCTGTTCCACATGAGGTTCCACGTTCAGCAATCGTGGATGGAAAGTTAGGCATTCGACTAACAGAGGGGCTGGCGCATCAAAGCTCGCGGACCTAAAAGGTGGCGTCGACCACGGGCGGTGAATTGTGTCAAGGGCGGCTGACACAGGATTCGAAAGAACGAGCGTGTCATCAACGGCCTTCCTGAGTTTGATTGCGGCGTACGTGCAGCAATCCGAGCCCCAGAGGACCGAGTCCCCGCACTTGATCACTTGGACCTGTCATCGGGCGGCCACGGGCGGCTCAGCCCGGTCACAAGCAACTCAGACCGGTCCACGACCGAATCGCATCGATACAGCGCGCGACAAAGTGGTTCCTGAGTGTGAGGCGCAAGATGCGCCTGCTTCGGGGAGAGTGATGCTGCGACAAGGTCAAAGGGTGAGCAAGTGCTTGCACGAGCTCCGTTTTTTCGGCCCGTGTCAGACACCCGACACCTTGCGAGAGTTTTACGACGATTTGGCGATACAACAAGCCTGATCAACGCGTGCAATCAATGGTGACAAATTAGCGAGCGCGACTAACATTGTGAGACCACGCCGCCGCTCGCCCGTGCCATTGTCAGGCGGCAGTGAGCCCGGCCGTTGCCAGGTCGCCAACGGCCTCACATGGCCACCATGTCCCAACTGAAGGCCTCTGCCACCCTCAAGCAGACAAGGGTCCCAGCAGCCGCAACGCTATGGGATGTAGTGTCCGCAATGGCTCCACCTGGAGCGGCGGCGTCCACAGCGTGTGCCATCATCGGTGACGGTGGTTTTGAGGGGTTGATCACGGAGAGCGATGTCGTCAAGACGGCGCACAAACTGGCGACGCAAGGCACACCTCTGACGGCGTTCCGAGTCGGCGGTCTGCTCGCTGGGCGCCGAAGCTTTACGCAGTTTCAGATTGCCGAGCGCGAGCCCACCTCTGCCGAGCTCCGCAGCATGGCCACGCGCATGGGCTGCCAGGCGGAGAAGATCAAGCACCTGGTTGTCACCAGCAAGCGAGACGGCTATGCGGGCTTTCTGGACGCCGTGGGCGGTGTGCGCGCGCTGCTGAACAGCAAGGAGCAGGAATCGGTGCGTGCGCACCTGCAGCAACACGGGCTGGGCCGCGACTGATTGAGGCGAAGCGCCAAAGCAACCGTGGATCCCCCGCCAACTCTCGCTGCTGCCCGTGCTATCTCCTATGTCGTCGGCGACCCTTGCATGCATCGCTCTCTGCTCGCGCCCCTCCGCTGCGCCTCGCAGTTCATCGCGCAGTCGATGCTGACGCTGGACACGCAGCTGCGCGGACGGGGCGCCCTCGCCTTCCACACAATCTCCAGCGGCGCCACCGTGCGGCAGGCCGTGAAGCAGATGGTGGACCGCAACATCAAGTCGCTCGTGGCGGTGCCCGACGGCGCGGCGCCCGGCGCAGCGCCGCTCCTTGCCGGCATCGTCACGATGGCTGACGTGTGAGTTGCCATGCACGCTTTGTTGTGCGGCCGTACACACGCTCGTGATGGGCCGCTTGGGCTCTGCTCAGATGCTGATATCTGGCCTCGGCGTGCTGCGCCGGTTCGGCGGCTGCATCTCACTGGCCGCTTCAAGATGAAGTTCCTGCCAAAGATCGCCGCTTGCTGCCTGCCCCCACACCCGCTCAGAAAGCCTCCTCGCGCCCCCTCTGCTCCCTCCCCCTCGGTGCCTGCCGCCATACCCGCCTGGCGCCCCCTCCTCCGCCTCCCTCACCCCTCTCCGCCGTCTGCAGCCTGCGCCGCGCCATCGCGCGCCGCCCCGACGCCTGGCAGGGCATGCGCGTGACAGACATCATGACGCCTGCAGCCGCCTGCCGCGTGATGCGCAGCGCGACCACGGGGTACCTGGCAGGCGTGAGCGCGATGGTGGAGGGCGGCTTCCGGCACCTGCCGTTCGTGGACGCCTCAGGGGCGCGCGCAGCGGCCGCGGCTGCTGCGACAGCTGCTGCAGGCGGTGGGGGTGGGAGTGGCGGTGGCTGGCTGAGCGCACTGGGCGGCCTCATCGCCCCGCTGTGGGGCGCCGGGGCCGGCGCGGCGGAGGACGATGAAGACGCCGCCCTCGCCGACGCTGCTGACGCAGCGGCGCTGGACGGCATGCTGCCTGGGGAACGAGCCAATGGGGAGCTGCGGCCTGTGGCGGGCGTGCTGGACATCAGCCACGTGCTGACGGCCCTCGCGTTCGTGCACGAGGCGGAGCAGCAGAAGCGGGAGGACGCTGCAGCACGGGGCGCTGTCGCTGGTGCTGCGGGCCGCAGCGGCGCTGGCGGGGCCGGCAAGGGCATTCTCTCACCCGGCGCCCCCGCGGCGGTCAGCGGGGTCGGCAAAACTCCTCGCACCGCCGCACGCGCGCGCGGGCGCGGTGACACTGCCGACGACGAGGATGACGAGGAGGGGAGCTACTGCGACGATGAGGAGGGCGGATCGCTCAGCAGCAGGGTGGGCGGTGGCCGCGGCGCTGGGAGGGACGCTGAGGAGATGGCTGCCGCTGGCACCGCAGCCGCAGCGGGCGGGAGGCTGCCGCCTCGCGTCAGTGGCGTCGCGGGCGCAGCTGCCGCTGCCGCTGCGCGGGTCGATGCGGGCGCGTTGCGGCGCGGCAGCTGCGCTTCCCTCGCCTCCCTCGCTGCCAGCGCAGCAGCGGCTGGCGGCGGTGCCGGCGGCTTCGATGCAGCCTCCACGCACTCAGACGGCGCCTCTGCGCGCGGCCGAGCCCTGTCCGCCGCTGACAGCTTCGCTGGCACCGCCGTCACCGCTGAGACGGCGCCCACGCGCGCCGCCAGCGAGGAGGGCGGCGCCGGCAGCGGCGCGCACGGCTACGGCCACGCTGAGGCTGCCGCTGCGCCGGCGCCGCCTGCCGCACACCGCCTTATCTTTGACGCCTCCGACCCAGCGGACGGACGGATTGTAGGCCTGCTCAGCAGCGCCGCGCGCGCGCACCGGCGGTACGGCGACCGCGTCAAGAGCAGCAGCGCCAAGATCGCGAGCGTGGCGGCCGCGGAGACCGCCTCACTGATGGAGGGTGGGTTGCCTGCAGTTGGCGGCGCGACGTGCGGCGTGGCACAATAGCCCTCGGCTTGTGCCATGGGGGCTGCACATTTGTGTCCAATGCAAGGCTAGGGAACGACAGATGGCGCTGGTTGCGAGAGCGTCGCTTCCTTGCACAGCGGCCATCCGAGCGTGACATGTGCTTGCGAGCTGCTCAGGCGCTGCAGTTCACTGTGCCGGCATTCTGGCGTCCTTGTTGCTCTCCTTGTGTTGCGTTACCGTCTCCACCGTTTGCATGTTGAACTGTCTGTCATCAAATCCCCCACCCTTACACTCTCCCCCGCAGAGCTTGTCCCCGTCGCACGCCGCGAGTTTAACGTCTTTGCCTCAGCGCACCGCGGGCCCCTCGCGCCCTCCGACGCCCCCCAGGCGCTGCGGGTGCTGGCGGTGTGCACGGCGGCGCTGGAGCTGCAGCAGCTGCTGCTGGCGTGCAGCATCCGCATGAACGAGCAGGACACGGGTGCGTGGGGCTGCGGCACACACGTCAGCGCATTATACGGGGGCTGCGGCACCCTCATCAGCGCATTATACGGGGGCTGCTGCACACTCGTCAACCCGCATTGCACGGGCACCCCCAGTCGGTTGTTGCCATTTTGCGTGCATCTGACCGAGAGCGTCCTGGACTCGTTGCCGCCCTATGAAGTCTGCGTTTGCCCCGCAACCTGTCGATATTACACACCCATCCTTCATACCCGTGTTCTTGCCTTTCTGTCTGTCCCGTGCAGACAAGCTGTCTCGCTGCGCCGCAGCAGCGCAGGCGGCGCAGCAGGTGCTGATCCTCACACTGCGCCTCGCGCAGGCGAAGCTGTACTGCCCCTCCGCTGCCGACCGCGCGGCACAGAGCGCGGCAGCGAGCGCTGCAGGCGGTGCCGCGGCGAGCGGGGAGGCTGATGCGGAGGACACAGTCTGTCCGGGCGACGCACTCGTTCACGACGATTCAACCGCAACGCACACCAGCGCGGCAGCAGGCGGCGCGAGCAGCTGTGAGGACGCGGAGGCTGCCGCGCACGCCCGCCTGTGCGAGCGGAACTTCCGGGTCGTGGACCCGCTTGCGGTGCTGGAGCGGCTCTTCGAGCAGGCGGACATCCTGCTGGCCTCCTCGACGGCGCACGCGGCGCAGGGGCTGCAAGCGGCGCTGGCGGGCGGCGCGGGTGCAGCTGCGGGTAGCGGCGGTGCTGCCCCCGTACCGGCGCCGCCTGCTGCAGATGCCGACGCCGATGATGTTGGCGGCGCAGGCGCCAGCGAGGAGGGGAGTGCGCCTGTGAGCGCTGCGCCGCCCCATGTGCGAGGCGCCACCCTCGCGCGCGCAGGCTTTGCGCTGCTGCGGGCATGCTCCGTTGTTGCGGGTGGGCGACAGTGCAGCGTCGGGCTCCTGCTTGACGCTGGCGTTCAGGCGCTGCTGACTCCGCGGCGGCCGCAGGCGGGCGGGAGTAATAGCTCGAGTAACGTTACGCAGCGCGTGCTCGAGACCGTGCGTCTGTCGCTGCACGCGCTCACTGTGACTGCGGGGGGCGCACTCTGCTCCCTCCTCTCCCGTGTCCCTGAGCTCAGCGTCGCGATTGCGCCCCTGCTGCTCCCGCTCTCCGGGTGCACAACAACATCGGCAGCTGCACGAGCCTGCCTGCTTGAAACCGCGTGCGTTTCCCTCCAAGCCGCGCTGAGGGGCGCGTCAGGCGGCACCCATGCCCCTCCAGCGACAGTGAGTGCATACAGGACTGCCCTCTCAGAGCTGCAGCAGGTGACCGTCCCGCTGTCTGCAGCGCTTGCAGACTACAGACAGCACGTGTGGCCTGCGATAGCGCCAACCCTGCTCGCGCGCGCGCAGCTGTTGGCTACTGCTGCGAGCGCTCTGGGCCGGGCGCTGCCCACAGGCCCAAGTGCCGCGGCGGCTGCGGCTGCCACGGCCCTCGCGAGGGCTGCGCTCGCTGACGCGGCAGGCCCAGCGAGCCCGACAGCCCCCCTGGCGGAGGTAGCGACGAGCGTGATTGCAGCGCTGCGGCAGCTCGTGCCCGCCGCCCTTGCCGCGCCGCCGGCAGAGGATGCAGACAGCCTGAGTCCGTACCCTCTCCTCGGGGTGCTGCAGGCGCAAACGCTACTTGCCCAGGTGGTGTGCGTCTGCGGCGCCGCCAGATCGCTCGAATGCCTGCTGCCTGCGCTCACGCCCTGGCTGCCGGATCCCTCAGCGCAGGCGGCCGCGTGCGTTGAGGGCCTGCAGCGTGCCGAGGCGGTTAAACTGAAGGTGCGGCAGGAGGGCGACCTGCGCCGCAGCGTGTCGGACGCGTGCGAGCTTGCGACCCGCGCTCTTCTGCTGTGCGCGGGCAGCCCACTGGGCGCGCCGGCGACGCCGGATGCGCCTGCGGCCTCTGCGGCGCTTGAGGGAGCGGCGGTCCATGCGCACAGCATGGCAGCGGGTGCGGCCATGCTGCTGGGGCGTGGCGTGAGCGTGCTGCGCGACCTCGCACACCTGCGGCGCGACGCTGCAGACGTCAAGAGCCTCGCAGACCTGCAGGCGCTGCCTGAAGGGAAGCGCGCGACGCTGCTGCAGACGCAGACGGCCGTGCGGCGGGAGCTGCGGCTGCTGCAGCACGGCCACGGCACGGCAGAGAACGATCTGTGTGATGCGATTGCAGGGTACCACCTGCTTGAGGCCCAGACCGCCGGTGGCGCGCAGGGGACGACTTCCAGTGCAGCCTCCCCCGCCGACTCCGCCGCCGCGGCAGCGCTGGCCTCTGTGTCGGCGGCAGCAGCCCCTGGCGAGGCCGGCGTCTCGCTCACGGTTCTGTCCGAGCTGTGGATCTCCGCGCACACTGCGGCGGATGCGGTGCTGCCGGTAGACCCCGAAGCCGCCGCGGCGGGCAAGCGGTCACGGAGAGCGTAATATCGTTGCCATAGAACGGGGGTTCTGTGTGTGTGGCGGGTATACGTAATGCAAATCAAAGGGTACCCGGTCAGGATCACAAGTGCTTCGACGATGTAAGGACCAGCCGGCTCGACTCGACGATACTGTGCCCTCGAACAGCAGATCCGAGTCCGTTAAGATTCAGCTCAAATTATTTCACTCGTGGTGCTGACCGTGCTGTATCGAGTCCATGTGAGGCGTGCAGAATGTTCGCAATTTCAAAGCTGGTCTTATCGAGCTGCAGTCGTCTTGCTATTGCAGGCCGAAAACCATCAGCCGTGCGGTACACCCCGAGAGGCTGCTGCTGCTTCCGGCACGAGCACACCCACCGGCCTGCGATTGCAGACAAGTTCGAGAATCGGGAGAGGAGCCAGCCGCGACAAAGAGGAGGATCACGCAGGCAATACTTGCGTGGAACCTCTGGTTCCTGCTAGAAATGCTCGTGTTTTACCCCGCCCCGAATACACCAGTCCGAGGTATTGTGTAGTCACCGTGTTAGAGCGCGGCCTGCCACTTGTGAGCAGTCGGCAGCCATTTGCATGTTTGTTTCGTCAATGTATCGGGAGTTCGAGGGGACGAGGATCAACATCGGTATGCTCTGGCAGCGCAGCAATAGGTCACCCGAGCAATGGGTCACCCGTCGTAGACTGGACAAGCTCACGGCAGTCCTACTTCACTGGAGAGGCGCACAGCAGTCCTTCTCCACAGAGCACAAAGTTCCGCAGGCGCAGATCTCTGACACCACCAATACTCACACCGTCACGGCACGCGCAGCGCCAGACCCATCAGCGAGCGCAACAGTCTCGACAAGCGAGGCCGCATCGTCGGTGTAGCACTTATACTCGCACGCGCGCAGCTTGGCCGCTGCTCTCTCCATGAGCTCCTCCTCAGCCCAGCGGAAGGCCGGGACGGGGCTCGGCACCTGCGGCGTGCTGGAGACGCTGCCGTCCTGGATGGCCGAGATTGCGCGCGCAAACTGGGCCGCGGCGGAGCGCACGAGCGCCCACACCACGGCAGATAGAGTGTCCCCGCGGCGCACTACAATGCGCTCGGCGCTGACCACGTCGCCGAGGTCAAGGTCAGCGGTGGCCCAGTGGCACATCACCCCGAGGGGCAGGTCCTCCAAGATCTCCCGAATGAATGTCGTGGCGCCGCGGTACGCGCCCGGCAAGGATGGGTGGCAGTTCAGACAGCCGCGTGTCGGCAGGCGCAGGATGTGCGGCTTGATAATTCGCGTCGTGCCGAAAAGGATAACGTCAGGCGCCGCTGCAGCAAGCAAATCCCCGCAGTCGTTGTGGTTGGACACAAGCTCATATCGGATGGGCGGTAAATCGGGGTGGGAGGCGTTGGCAGCCTCGATCTGCTCGACGCAAGGGCCTGGAACCGGCGCGGACTCGGCGAGCGTCGACGTGTACCATCCGCCTTTCATCTTGCTCATTGCAGACTCCTCTTCAACCATCAACACAGGGCGCACGCCGTGCGCGAGCAAAGACTGGAGCATCACCCGGGTCCAGCCGTGGTCCTTGAAGCCGAGGTGCACAACCCGGAGCCGTGCGACCTCCCCAGCGACAGTTTCGCTTCGCGTCGCGGCCATCTCGAATCAAGGTGGTCCACGGCAGCGGTTGCTTAGCCGAAATAGAAGTGCAAGTTGTGCGCGCAGTCTGTATGGCCGAGGGTTCTATTGAGCAAATCGCGCTCAACCTTCGAAGGGATCTGGGCGTCTGCGTGGCGGCTCTACCCTCAGAATTACCGAGCCTCCAGCGGATCGATAGCGGTTTGCTTGCATGGACGGGTGCCCAAGCACTGTTCCCGCAAGTTTGCGCTTTCTTGTCGAAAATTATGTCACGACCCGTTGAAATGGACGAAGAAGATGCACTGGGTGTGTCGGTTGGCCTGCACCAGGATTGCCGGGACGAGGCTCCACAAACACTGAGAACTGTGATATGGCCCGTGACATTCAGGCTACTCTCGCTTGTGAATGTCGTTCTCCTGTGTGCAGTCACCGGTGTGAAGAGGAAAGCCGCCGCATCAGCGGTCGGATCCGTGACTGCTGCTGACCCATTGGGCGCCCGGAAAGAACCCCGGGCGGACGCGGCATCCGTGCGGATCGCTGCCACTGGAGGAGACAGCTTCAATGAGCACTATTTGAGATATTTCTATGGTTCGTAGCTGTGGCTTTCGTGGCGTGATGCATGAACAACTGTGGGGCACTTGGTCACAACAGTGTCCGACGACATCCTGATTTCTTTCCCGGCGTGCAGCAAAGCTATTTCCGTACAAGCTCATGTTTAGATGGCTATCGTACGGCAACGGTGAGAAAAGGTTTCGGCTTTTGTTGCTTCGGATCGCTGAAGCCAATCCGGGTCGGCTGCTTGTCATCGTGGCCCCTTCGCACTCCGCGCCCCCTGCCCCGGCCGCAGACCCAGACTCGCTCTCCACCTCCAGGTCGCTGAAGCGCGACTTCTTCAGCCGGCGCGAGTGGAACTTTACGATGGAGAACGACGTGTTCGTGCGGTACCTGTGCTTCCGGGACGCGGACGAGCTGGCCAAGGCCATCCAGCAGAAGCAGCCGCACAAGATCGACGTGGGGGCGGTGTTCTCCGCCAAGGTGCGTGCGTGCGCATGCCGGCTAGCCAGTTTGCGGCTGTGCCTGCCTGCTGGCCGGCCTGGGGGTGCGCGCGGGGACACTGCGGGCGTGCAGCGAGGGGCGCGCTAGCAGGCACGGGATGTATGCAACCGAGTGGTGGTAGCCTGTAGGGTGGGGTGTGGGGGGCGTGGGGCGTGGCCAGCATCATTGATGCCGCACAG
>Ga0208629_101204_pt1 | contig 10934 bp, 6 predicted proteins | sample LakWasMet19_HOW5_2_FD_183865 | JGI IMG/M metagenome (GOLD analysis project Ga0208629, IMG submission 183865) | Freshwater sediment methanotrophic microbial communities from Lake Washington under simulated oxygen tension - Sediment Metagenome... | ecosystem: Environmental > Aquatic > Freshwater >...
GGGGGGGGGGGGGGGGGCAGAGGGCACACGGGGGTCAGAGGCAGCGGTGCGGGGACAGCGGTGAGAGCTGGGAGCTCACGAAGGCGCGGCACAGGCAAGAGATGCAACAGCGGTAGTGCAGTGAAGGGCCACGGAGGGGTCCCGGAGGCTGCAGCAGACGCGGCCACGGCAGTCACCGCAGCCGCAAAAGTAGCAACCGCAGCTGTGCCGGCAGGCACAGAAAGGACAGCAGCAGCTATCACCCTGGATGCAGCTGCGGCAGCAGCAGCAGCCGTCGCCCTGGATGCAGCTGCGGCAGCAGCAGCAGCAACTGCGGCAGCAGTAGCACCAGCAGCAGCGACTGCTCCCTCACCGGTAGCTGGTGGAGTAGGTGTCGTCCACGCGGCAGCTGTAGATCTTGACGGAGGCGTCGAGGGCCACGGAGGCCTTGGCAAAGTTAAGGGGCTGCTGAGAGGAGGAGGAGGAGGAGGAGGAGGAGGCTGCGCCGCCCTTGCCCGGCTTGTTTCCAGCAGCTGCAGCAGCACCCTCGGGTTTGCTGCGCCCGCCGCCTCCCGCCACCACATCATCGTCTTCGTCGCTCTCACTGCCACCTGCTGCGCCCGCCCCGTCGTTGAAGCCGCGCTTTCCGCCGCCGGTTGCACCGCCCTTGCCCTTGCCGCCTCTGTTCTCCTTGCCCCCAGCTGCAGCAGCAGCAGCCTTTGGTCCCCCCGCACTCTCGCCCTCGCCGTCCTCCGCCTCCTCGTCCTCCACCTCCACCAGCGCGCCCATGTGGTCGATCAGGGGCAGCGCCCAGCTGTTCTTGGCGTTGATCTTCTGCAGGGGGGCAGGGGGGAGAGGGGGTGGAAGGGAGCGAGTGAATACGGGAGCGGGGTGGAGTGCGAAGGGGCGTGTGGGCAATGCAGTGTGGTCACATGGCACATCGACGGCACGAGCCTGCGTGTGGGCAGCAGTGACAGCTGCAGCCACAAAACAAGTCCGCGAGCCTGCCCTCAGGCTACGGTGGGCAGGGCTGCACGATTGAACCGTGCCCGCCGCCGAACTGTGGAGCCACGCTGCGCGCTCCGCCTCCCCTCCCCAGCCTCCCCTGCGATCTGCGCCCCACTCTCAGCACGCAGGCGCGCCACGCACGTTCTCGGCGCTCATCTTGGCGATGGCGCTGTACATGCTCTGCAGGCCGCCGCGCCCGCCCACGCCGCCCGCGCCCATGAGCGAGGGCAGCGCGGAGCCGCCCGCGCCGCCGCCAGCACTCCCGCGGTTGCTGTACGCGGTTCCGAAGGACTTGCGGCCGGCGCCGCCACTGCAAACGCGGTTGAGAAAGGATAGAAAGGAAGCCACAGTCGCCGTACAGTGCCAGTCCGACGGCTGGGTGTCGGAGAGGGCAGGGCCGTTTCCCGTTCACAAACCGAAACGCGTTCGCCGGCTTGGCTGCAGGGACGTCGTCATCGCGCCCAGAGCGGTTCAGCACCGAAACCGCAGACGATAGCCGCCGTGACATCGTGGAAGCGGATCAGTGGTGAGCTGGCGCCCGTGCGAGACGCAGCGAACTGCCGCGTGCCTCGCCGTTAGTCGTTGACGATGGCTCAACACGTTCACGACCGGCAGCGTCCGAGAGCAAGCACCAAGGAGCACCACGGAGCTGTAAACCTGTTTTGTTTCATTGAGACTGCTGCGTGGGTCCACGCCGCAGGGAAACCAAACCCGCACGGACACAAATCAGTCTGTAGTCTGTCGGCGGCACATTTTCGCAGACGTTCGCGCCGTGCGCAAAGCGCGCCGTGTCGCGAAAGAAGTCTATATGCTTGAATCACCTTCAGTATTGGGTATATCAGACTGAATATATTTTCGCGGTGCTGCGAAGCTGGTGTACACGAACGTTACCTCGCGTGGGTCGCGAGTGCCTGCGTGCAACTTGCCCACCCGCTGGACCCCGCAATGGCAATGCAGCTACGGAACTCGGCTATCCTGTACGGCAGCGGGCAGGCGGGGAGTCCCCACCATCCGCTCGTGACAGCTGCAGCGGAGCACCTCCCACCGGAGGCGGCCGCCGACCCGCTGGTTGCCGCAGCTCGTGCGTTGGCTGCGATTGACGCGCAGGCGCACGCCGCGCAAGAGATCTCACGGCGCAGCACGACGCTGCCGCACCTGGTTGAGGAGGGGAACGCGGCGGCGGCGACGCTGCTCGGGGCGTGCCTGGCTCGCCTCGGCCCGCTGCCGCGGCGGATGCCCGTCGACGTGGGCCCGCAGTCCGCGCCGCCGCTGGCGTCCCTGGCTGCTGCGGATGCGCTGCCAGACGACACTGGCGGCGCGCTTGTGCCGCCGCTTGCGATGGCTGCAGGCGATCTCGACGCCCTGGCCGTTCGCAGCCTGCTGGCGGTACTGGACTGGGGCTGCATGGTCCTCGCAGACCCCCTCGCCTGGCACGCGCTGGAGGCGCTGTGGGGGCTGGACGCTGCAGCGGCAACACCGGCAGCAGGCGCCGCTGCGCGAGTTGGCTCGGCCGCTGCTGCCGCGCCAGCGTTCAGCGGCAGCAGCAGCAGCAGCAGGCCCCTGAGCGCCGGCGCCCGCTCCCTGCTCGGCCACTCGCGTGCCTGGCGCGGCCACGCGGCCGCCTTCCTCGCCAACTTTCACGACACCATCTCCACCCTGTGTATGCTGAGCTACGTGAGCACGGGGGAGGCCCTGCGCGCTGCGATCGACATCGGCAACGTGCGCTGGCACGTGAGCCAGCACATGAGCGCGGGGCGCCCACGCGTGCCCGTGGTGCCCCCTGAGCACATCTTCGTGACGCCGCTTCGGGAGCCCGAGTGCGGCACGGTGCGGGCCCTCGTGTGCACGAAGCACGTGATCGTGGTGGAGACCGCAGAGGGGGAGGCGGCAAAGACGGGGGTGGAGGGGGAGGGGGCGGTACCGGCAGCGGTAGGCCGAGAGGGTAGAGACGCCTCTCGCGCAGGCGGAGGCGCCTCAGGGGCAGGCGGAGACGCCTTTACGGCGGCGGTAGGCGGAGAGGCTCAGCACGCTGGGGCAGGGACAGGCACAGCAGTAGCTGCTGGGCAGCGGCAGGGCGACCGCTTTGGCACCGGATGGCAGCAAGGCATCGCCCTCCCTGATGCGGCTGCGGCTGTTGTGGGTGCGGGTGATGCATCGATCGGCCACGCGGCGCAGCGGCTGTCAGGCGGGGCTTCAGAGCAGCCCGACGAGAGGGAGAAGGAGGAGCAGCAGAAGGGGGCGCAGGCACAGGGGCGCCGCAGTCGGCAGCCGACGCAACCCACCATGATCACCAGTCCAATGCAGCCGGGGGTGCCAGCTATCTCTGCCGTCACTGTTGCTTGTGGTGACCGTAGCGGCGCGGCGGCGGTCAGCGCGGGCACCGCAGCTGCCACTGCGTTTCATGCCTCCACGCAAACCCTCGGCGCGTCGCCCCGTGGACCCAGCAAGCCTGCGCAGGCGCCAGCCCACCCTGTGCACCCCTCCGCAGCACCCATTTCACACCACCTCGGCAGCAGCAGCTCCTCCTCCACAGCACCCCGCGCTCGCTCCCGCTACGAGGAGCCGCGGCCGCCGCTGCTGGGGCGGGGGTATGACTGCATGCTTGACGTGGGCCCTGGGGCGCTGCCCGCGGGCTGGCGCTGGGTGCCCTCTGACGTGTTGGTCTTCTTCACGGGCACGGACACGGGGGCGGTCTGGTGGGGCACCAACCTCTCAACGGGTCGTGAGGCGCTGGCAGCCCCGCGAAACGCGGAGTGGGCCCGCCTGCTGCTGCCGGGCGCCAACAGCGCCTGGTCGCTGCTGCCCGGCTGTAGCGCTGCCGCTGCGTGCACCGGCGCCGCTGACGTGGCAGCCGGCAGCGCTGGTGCTGGCACTGGTGCTCGCGTTGGTATGGCTGCAGGGAGGGGTGGAGCAGCAGCAGCAGTCGCAGGAGCTGGCCATGGGGCAACCGCTGCAGGGACGGCGGAGGCAGCCGCTGCTCGCGAAGGGAGGGGTGGTGACGCGGCAGCGGGGCCGACAGCAGCAGCCGTGCCCGCTGCAGCGGCTGCCCCCGCCTGCGCCTATTCCCTGACGCCGGCGCAGCCAGCCCCTGCATCCGGCACCCCAGGAGATGTCGGCACCGCCAGCGACGGCTACCATGCACCAGCAGCCGTCCCCGCCTGCGACCCTGCCTACACGGCTGCAGCGGTGCTGGCAGCGCTAGAGGGGCCAGGGCTCGTCCGTCCAGCTGCGGGCGGCGGCAGGCGGCTGCCTGAGGGAGCATGGTCCGCCACCGCAGCGCCCCCTGCCCCGCCCTCAGCCTGGGCAGCCCTCTCAATCGCCTCCGTGCTGTCGCTGCACCCGCTGTCGCTGCGGCGGCGGTCGGCGGCAGCGAGGGTCGCGGCAGCAGCAGCGGATGCGCACGAGGAGGCCTCTGCTGCCTCCCAGCTTGCGACAGCGCCTGATGCGGCCGTGGCCGCGGGCCCCGCTGCTGCTTCCCCCGCAATGGCGGTGTGTCCCTCCGCACCCGCTGCTGCTGCTGCTGCTGCCGCTACACATCACAGCGCCAGTGATCTGGTGTCGCTATCCAACCAGCAGCAGCAGCACCCCCAGGCAGTACCTCTGCGCAGCACAACGTTAACTAGTGGCAGCGTCGTGCAGCAGCCACAGCAGCAGCCACAGCAGCGGCCCCAGCAGCGGCAGCCGCAGCCGCACGCCCACGCGGGCTTTGCACGCCTCTTTCGTGAGATCTGGCCTGAGCTGAAGGCGGCGCTGTCCTACCGTGGCGGCTGGGGCCACTTCACCTCCGAGAGCGAGGTGTGGCTGCTGGGGCACAGCATGGGAGGCGCCCTCGCGACCCTCGCTGCCCCCGCCATCCTCTCCCTCATCCCGCGCCCGCAGGACCGGCCGGGGGTCCTGGTCACGACCCTCGCATCCCCCCGTGTCTTTGACGCCGCCGCTGCGCGCGCCTTCGCAGGTCTGCACGAGATCAACCTGAGCCGCTTCGCGGTGGCGGGGGACGGGGTGCCGGGCCTGCCCCCGCGGCTGCTCGGGTTCAGGCACGTGGGCGCAGCGACGGTGCTGCGGCCGCCCCCCAGCGAGTGCGGGGCCCGCGGTTGGAAGACGCTGGTAGCGAGCGGCTTCCGGCCCGCAGCGGCGCGGCGGCACAGCGCGAATTGCTACCGCCGGGCGCTGCGGCGGCCCGGCCCTGCCAAGTACATGTGGCAGCCGCAGCTGCAGGCCCCATCGCATGCGTCTGACCACGCTGATACTGCGGTTGCGCCCGCTGGCTCCGGCAGCAGCGACAGCGGCAGCGCTGCGGGCTCTCCGCGAGGCGCCGTGTCGCTGGGGGCGGGGGCAGGTAGCGGGGCGGCTATCGACCACAGCCCGGCCTATGTCAGCGCTGTGAACGGCGATTTCGGTTATGGCGGTGGTAGTGGCGACACTGCAGGCGGCATGCCTGGCGGTGGGTTCGTGGACCTGCCGTTCGACGCCCCGATGCCTGTCACGTAAGGGCTAGGTGCAGCATATGCTGAGTCGCGTATCAGTGGGCTGCCCCTGCTGCTATTTGTGCTTCATTAGTGTTCCTCGCGTGTCGTGGCAGGATTTGCGGTGCACCCTGCAGCAGCATCTGTCCTCGCAGACGAATCGGCATACCTCAGGCGGCAGAGCACGCGCACGGGAATGCGATTTCAGGCGATGTCTTGTCCGCTGTTGCGGTTCATTAGGCACGCCGTCTAGGCCAAGAGGAGCTCTCAATTTCCGGCTGATGACCAACTGCCCGTGCTTGCAGCAGGACATGCTTCCTTCGCTTCGTGATCCGATGAGTTACCAGGACTAATTGTGACATGGCGCCGTTCCAGCTGCAGGGCGGTGTTGTGCTGTCTTGGTGGGTGATGCCTGTACCGGTGGGTGGTTGATGGGTATTTTACGGCTTTGATCGTGAGGCCCCCGCAGCTGGCAGTGCGTTGCAATATGCTAAGCTGTGGACGTCGGGGACCACGTCCACGGGGACCGGTCTACGTGCGCAGCTGCCGAATCGATTGCGAATGCAATGGGGACCTGCAGGCTTGTGTTGTGCGTTTGGTCTGGGTCGTGCACGCGTGTGGTTTCACTTTTGATCAACGTGTTCAACTTTCTAATTAGCGAGCATAGGTGTTCGCGTTTCTCCACGCATGCGAGCTGTACAATTCGCTAGGTACGTGGAGGCAATTCGAATTCACTTGTGACACCAGAAAATCGGCGTGAATTTCGCGCCGTATTTGCTGTGATTGGGTACGTTACGTATCGGTACCTGGTGCGACAGGTCAATCGACTTCATCATCAGCTGCAGTTGCGGTGACTTGAAGTCCGATCGCGACCACGTGCACGTGTGCACGGCCTCATGGTCAATGCACATGCCACGCTGGCGACGCGTACGGCGCAGTCGCATGTGTTCACACAATGCAACATGCAAACGTAAGGGCCCTAGTTGCGGGCCTTACTCGAATGTCGGCACGCGAGGACGTTGCGTAAGGGTGCTCCGGGCACCGCAAAGTCACATGTGACCACACACATCACATCGACATATGGCCATGTCCGGTTGCGGGTCCGGTTGCGGGCCGCATACACATGCAAATGCAGGCGCACTGAACATGAGCTTCCAGGAGTTGCGGCGACGTCGGACCGCCTCGGGCCAGCGCCTCGCGCGGACCGGTGCAGCGATAAGCATAGATGAACATGCATGCCACCGCAGCCCTTCCGCAACCGGACGACCTGTGCCGTCCCCGCTCGGAGTGCGATGCTGATGTACCCTCCCCTGCCGCGCCTCAGACGCTGGCAGGCGAAAAATGGTGGCCGCGGCCACCGCTGCCGGCTGCAGCAGCTGCCTCGTGCGCTTGCCCGCCCCGCAGCGGGTTCACCGTCTCAACATTACTAGGCCGACCCGCACAGCGCTCTTCGCCAACGAAACCGCCGGCAGCGGCAGCGGAGCCGAGGCCCCCAGCGCGAGCCCCGTTGAAGCCGGCGGAGGGTCCTCGAGGATCCGATGAGGAAGCGAGGGGGACTGACCGTGGCCGGCAGCCCGCCACGCCCACTCGAACCGCTGCGGCTGACCACGCCCCGCCCGCGCCGCTGCCGCTGCCTGTGCCGGGGCACGACCCACCAGAGTATCCCTGCCGTTACGAGAGCCGCGCCCACCCCCACGCCCGCCGCGGTGCCGGCGGCGAGGGCAGCTGCCACTGGCAGTGGCGAGAGGCTGACACCGCTAGCAGCACTGCCTGCTGCAGAGCCGTCCCCTCCGCTGCCTCCGACATCGGCCGCCGTGCCTCCACCGCCAGTGATCCCGCTCCCGGCCGCAGCGGCGCCCGCAGCGGGGGAAGGCGAGCCACTGTGGCACTGGCAGACGCTGGAAGTCCCGCCCGCTGGAAGAGGAAGGCTGCGCATGGAACGGAGCTCAATGGCGCGTCAGCGGACGCTTCGACAGCCCCAGGACCGTGCGCCGGTGGCATGTCACATGAACTTTGAGGTTAACTTTTGCGCGGCGAAAATCATCGAGAGACTTCATCAGCCAGAAATGCACGCCAAACTGTGGCTACCACAGGCGTGTCATAACACTAGCCACGAGAACAGGATGGCACGTGTGCGGTTTCGTGCTGCCAACGTCTTTTTTACGAGGTTCAAAACGGTTCAGAATGGCCTCCGACACTCGCTCAGCACGCGCACGCGCCGAGCCGCCATGGCGCGAGCCCCTGGAAGATGCCGTTCTGCGGCTACTGCAGCAACCGTGTGATGTTGGCCCGTCGACCGCAACCCTTATGGCAACGCTGCGTCGTGACCGCGCTGCGGAGCTGTCGGCGATGCCGGTCCCAGCCGCCGCAGCGTTGATCAATCGCAGCGTGCTGGCTGGCGTGCGAAGCATGCACATCGGCACTCTAGAAACTCGAGAGGATATCCTGTCAGCGCTGCGCTCACTGCTTTTGGCTCCGCTGCTGCGTGACGTAGCCATTAAATCTTCACGCTTCAGATCGCTGGCGATGGCTGCAATGGGTGGGCTTCGTGTGCGTTCGGCTGACGCTGACGCTGCTGTGACAGCGGTGCTGCAACTGTTGCGTGAGATCGGAGTGGACATAACTTCGGCAGGGACGCTGGAGAAGGCCACGACGCCGTTATGTGTCGCGATTGCACAGACTTTCCTCGGTGCCGCGCAGGTGCTGCTGGACGCAGGCGCGAATCTGAACGAACTGTCTGCTGATCGTTCGCGGTGGCCGCTGGTCGCCGCCGCCCACGGGTGCTCCGACGCGGGCATGGCATGGTTGTTGGAGCGCGGAGCGTCGCTGGCTCTTTTTGATGAAAACAGGCTCACAATCGCTCACATGCTGGCCAACGGGGCCGAAGATACGGACTTCTGCTGCCACTGGCTGCGCCGCGCCATCGCAGCGGAGCCGAGCCTGCTGGAGGCGCGGGACAAAGCTGAGCGCACGCCTCTCGTGATAGCTGCCGCAATAGGGTGTGCGGCAGAGGCTGCTATAGCCACGCTGCTGGAACTGGGGGCGGATCCAACGTCTTTTGAACGCAGCCGGTAGTACAGCCCTGTCTCTTGCCTGCAATGCTAACTCGATGCCTCTTGTGCGTCAACTCATGGCGGCGGGCGCAGCCAGTGCAGCGGCGCTGCCGCCAGGGTCGCGGCAAGCTCGCAACGTTGCATTTGAGGCAGTGATGGCAGCGACTCGCACTCCCCAAGCCTGCGACGCTTGCGATGCCCGCTGCGGGGGCGGGCGCCGCAGCACCTGCGCCGACGGGCTGGGTATTCTGCGTGCGGTGCTGGCTGCGGGCGTGCGGGAGGCGGTGGACCCGGACGGGCGCTCGGTGGCGCGTTCAGTTGTTTCAGCGTTGTTGACTCCGGGTTCCAGCCGCGTTAGCGCAGAGCGCGCGCTGACGGCCTTGCAGGCGCTGCATGCCGCCGGCGTGGACGTGGTGACTGCGGGACCCGCCGACCCTTGGCCGATCCTGCATTCAGCAGCCATTGCAGATGCCCCAGCGGCGGTGCGCTGGCTGGTCAGTGTCGCTGGCGCGCCGCTTGAGGAGAGGGACATCGACGGCTACACGTCGCTGCTGCATGCCTGCTCCCTCGGTCAGTGGGCGGCCGCGCACGCGCTGTTGGACTGCGGCGCCCGCGTGGACGTGCAGAGCACGGATGAGCAGGGCTGGTGGCCTGTGCTGGCGGCAGTCGAGTCGGCCAAGTTCAATGACACCCTGCTGCGGCGGCTGCTGACAGCAGATAGCGACAGCCTGCTGCGCTGTATGGTGGGTGGCGCTTCGGCGCTGCACGTTGCGGCTGTTGGCAACACCCCGGCACTCAATGTCCTGCTGGGCAGCGGGCTGCCGCACATGGCCGAAGCGATCAACGCGGTGGCGGCGCAGCCTCCGGGTGAGGAGGAGGAGCAGCGCGTGGTTACCAAGGGCACGCCGCTACACATCGCCTGCGGCGGCTCCAACTGGGACGCCGCGCTGGCGCTGCTGGCCGCTGGCGCCCGCGTGGACATCACCGGCGACATTGAGGGCAAGCTCCAAACGATAGCGGAGTTGGCCCGCCGCAGTCCTGCCTGCAAGCACCGCGGGGTGAAGCTCGCGATCGCTGCGCGGGCGAGGGAGCACGCGGCAGCGAAGGCGAGGCAGGTGTGTTCCGCTCCGCCTGGCCCTGCGCGTGGTGGCTCGGTTGACGCACAGTCCGACACATCGTGTGCCAGCTGCGGAGGAGGGGGGCTTGCATGCTCCGGCAGCGAGCTTCCCTCTGTCACGGGAGAGTCAGCCGGCGCTGCCGCGGCATGTGCCAGCGCGGCTGGTGACGGCAGTACCGCTGCTGCTGGATCAGGCTTAGCCACGACCGCGGCAACGAATCACACAGCTGGTGCCGGAAAACAGGTTTCGACCGGTCGCAAGGGCCGCGCCCGAGGGGCCAGGAACCGCACAGAGGAGTGGCCTGACGACGGATCTGTCAGCGCAGCAGCCGCAGCCCTCCCGGCAGTCGATGGAATCGTCGCAGCCCTCCCTCTCTGTGATGGACCGAATACCTGCGAGGTCGGCGCCTGTGCCGCCGTTGACGCTGCGTTGGCCCCCAGTGTGTATGTGTCGCTTCCACCGTCGTTCTCGCCCGCAGACGAGCCTCCAGCCCCTGCTGGAGGGCTGCCCGATGCGGAGGCTGCTGCGCCTGCATCCTGCGCTGCCGCCCCCGGTGTAGCAAGCGCTATCAACACCTGCGAGCCGAGCGGCGTCGCTGAAACCACCCCCAGCGGTTGTGGGAGCTGCAACGGCTGCGAAGGTCCCGGAGGCTCACGCGGTAGCCGTAACACCTGCGAGCCGGGTCCGACCGCGAGGTACGCGGATGCAACGGCTTCCGCCGAAAGCCTGCAGAGCGTGAACAGCTCTGACACCACAGTTTCGTCTTCGCTTGCCGCCCTGCGGGACGACGGAGCCAGCGCGGCGGCTGTGCGGGCGGCCCTAGCCGAGCTGGCGCGAGACCCGGGCGCCGCAGCTGCGCTGGTGAGGCGTGGAGCCATGCTTACTGTGATGGCGGCCATGTCGCGGCACGGCGTGGCGGTCGCCCGGGCCGCGGGGCCTCTGCTGATAGCACTCGGTTCTGCGGCAGAGGCTGCTGCAGAGGCAGGTGGGGGCCAGGGTCAGCAAGAGGGGGAGGGGGTGTGAGACGACGGCAGGCGTGATCGAGGGGTGGGCACTCCGGTGCTTGCGGTCTACCCTGAACTCTGGATCTGGTGGTCCATGGCGGCTGTTGCGTGTTTGTAGCTCCGCCATTCCTGTCCGCGCGAGCATCTGCGCATGGAGCTGCGGGTCGCTGGTGTGGCCACATCGTGCGCCGCTCAAGCAGAGCGCACGCGAACTTCGAATCCAAGCCTCTGCGCTCACCCATTGCGCGTGCTTCCGTCCCAACATATACAGTTCGCGCCCCACACCCCGGAAGGTCCGGGGCAGCA
>Ga0208629_101205_pt1 | contig 10921 bp, 3 predicted proteins | sample LakWasMet19_HOW5_2_FD_183865 | JGI IMG/M metagenome (GOLD analysis project Ga0208629, IMG submission 183865) | Freshwater sediment methanotrophic microbial communities from Lake Washington under simulated oxygen tension - Sediment Metagenome... | ecosystem: Environmental > Aquatic > Freshwater >...
CAGGTGGCAGCGTCGGGAGCGGAGGGCGTGTCCGTTATCGCCGCGACGGCTGCTGCTGCCGCGGTGCTGACCCCCAGCAAGGTGCCACACCTGCTGCGCGTGGATGAGCCAGCAGCCGTCCAGTTGGCCGCCCCCGCAGCGCCGCTCCTCCCCGTGGCTGCCTATGCTGCCCCGCTGGCCCTCACTGGGGATGCGCTGGCAGCGCTGCAGGGGGTGGCGGCAGACGCAGCCAAGCCGCAGCAGCAGCCCGGTAAGGCTGCTGCCTCTCGCCCGCGTGCAGGCACCGGTGCAGGTGTGGCTGCCCCCGCGTGGCCTGCTGCAGCCCCCTCCTCCTCTTCCTCCATCGCCTCCCGGGGCATCGCCCTGCCAGGCCTTGCTGCACCCATGCCGCCCGCTACCGCTGCACCTGCTTCAGTCGAGGCGGCTGCCCCCGCTGCTGCAAAGGCCCCTGCGCCGGATGCCGCCACAGCTGCTTCCGATGCGGCTGCGACGGAGGGTGATGCAGCGCCCGTGACCCTGCCCGCGCAGCCCCAGCAGCTGCCAGCGTCTTCCCGCCCCTGCGAGGCTAGGTCTGAGGCGGCTGGCACCGCAGAGGCGCGCCTCAGCAACAGCGGCAGCAGCACCGGCAGCGAGGGCGCCGTTTCAACCGCTGCCTCCACACCCACCACAGCCTCCGCTGCTTCCGCTGCCTCGCCGGTTGACTTGGCTGCTGCTGCTGGTGTAGTGCCGTCAGCCGCCGACGCAGCCGCGCTGGCTGCAGCAGCAGCTGGCGATGAGTGCAGCCGGGACGACGGCGGCAGCTCCGTCGTCTCGGACGCGAGCGCTCAGACGGGCTGCTCGAGCGTTCTCTCGGGCACCGGGGGCGGCCGGGCTGGCTCCCGCCTGCGGCCTGGGCCCCCTGCGGCGGCTCCCCGCTCCCGGGAGGCCTCGTCTGCGTCCGCCGCCTCGCTGGCTCTGCACAAAACTTCCAGCAGCGGCTCCGTCACCAGCACACTCAGCAGCAGCGGCCGCCTGACCGGCCCCACCGCCTCCTCCGCAGCCCGAGCCCTCGTCAAGCCCGCAGCGGCTGCTGCGACTGGCGCTGCCGCTGCCGCCCCCTCCGTGAGCCTCTCGGGGCGCACCCGCCGCTTCCAGGTGGGTCCTGCCGCTGCCGCTGCAGCCGCTGCGGCACCGACGGTTACGGCCAGTGCAGACGCCACTGCGCCGGCACCTGTGGGGGTCGACGCCCCTGCAGCCCCAGCCGCCGCCTCTGCGGCAGCGCCCATCCAGCTCCGGGTGCGCGCAGCAGTGGGGGGCAGCGAGGCGGCACCTCGCATCTCTAGGGTGCCCAGCGCCAAGGAAAATGGGGCAGGGGCAGGGGATGCAGCGGCAGCCGTGGCAGGCAAGGGCGCTGCTGCTGCTGCTGCCCCCACGCTGGTGCGCCCTGCTCGCACCACCTCCTCAACCGCAGGCACACGGCTGCTGCGGCCCAGCGCACCCGGTGCGCCCAGCGCAGCTTCCGGCGGGGTGGCCAGCGAGTAAGGGGCACTGCACTCCCTCGCGTGCCGCCACCCCATTCCCTCGCCACAGCTGCTGCTGCTGCTGCTGCTGCTGCATGGGTGCACCGCAGAGGGCATACCTTGCTCAGCACGCATGTGGGGGCTGCTGCAAGTGCCTCGGTGCTGCATCGTGCTGAAGCAGCACAGAGGCCTTCAACTGTGATTTTCTCTCTGTGTGTTGCCATGGTTGCTGAGCCAGCGTGCGCGTGCGTGCGGGTAGTGGCCCTCGCATGCGCGACCTGCCATCGGTCTTCGAGCACTCGCCCATCGAGCTAGCGATTGTTTACCTAGTAGTGTGTACGAGTTGAATGACACCGACCCCGAATCGGACCGTGGGAAACGTTAGTTAACGATCTCGACGACGTCGCGATCGATACCTGTTGTTATTGGTCGACGATCATGACGCCCTCGAGGTCGCAGCTGCAGTCTCCATCGATACGAAATCGAATGCATTGCAAAGCCGCGGACGCCTAAATCTTCGCGATCGGCGGCCCGCCTCGTAGATCTGCCGATCAGACGCGCATACGATAGCGTGGGACAGACCCAGGTTAAAGCTCGACACTCAATCGATCGGTGGGCTTCCATCGACCAGAAGGCGCCTGCTGGGTGCTTATTGCGCGTCCCCCGCCGAAGCTCCCCCGCCAGGTCCAGCCGCGCCGGCCCCCGCGTCCGCTGCAGGCCGGCTTCCGCGCTCCCTGCTCCGACTCCTTCTGACGTCAGACCGACCACTGTCTCGCTCGCGGCGCCGGGATGACCGATGCCTGTGCCGGCGCCCCTCGCGTCGGTCGTCCTCGCCGCCGCTGCTGCCGGTGTCGCTGCCGCTCTCGCTGCTGGCGCTGGCGCTCCGGTGCCTGCGGCGGTGCTCCCTTCGGTCCCGGTCGTCACGGTGCCTGTCAGAGCGATCCCGCCTGCTCGCGTCCTTCTCCCTCTCCCTCTCCCGCTCCCTCTCCCTGTCGTGGGGCCGCCTGCGGCTGCTCTCATCAGCCTCGGCACTATCCCTGCCCCTGTGGCTGCGGCTCCTGCTGCGACTGCGATCCCTGTCGCCCCGATCGTCGTCACGTCCGCGGCGGCGCTCGCGCTCGCGGCGGCTCTTGCTGGCGCTGCGGCTTCGACTGCGACTGCGATCCCGCCGCCGCCTGCTGCTGCGGCGCTCATCGTCCCGGCTCTCTCCGCCTCGCCGCCTGGAGCTGCTGCCGCCGCCTCGCCGCTCGCTGTCGCTCTCGTCGTCGTCGGACACCGGCGCAAGGCCGATGGCTTTGGCGGCATCTGCAGGGGCCATCCGGCTGCCTGCTCGCTTCTCGGCCTCTTGCCGGTGCAGCGCTGCGGCCTGCAGGGTGGCGGGAACGAAAGGCGAAATGCGCGCGTGAGCGTAATGGCGACCAGCCCGAAGTTGTGCGGTGCACGGTTCTGAGAGGACAGACGGGGACACGCACCGTATCGGGCGCCACTTTGACAGCTGCCTCTTCCATTCGAGCATGGTGCAACTTCTTCGCCACGAGCTCCTGATACAGCTTGTTGATCACCTCACTCTGCAAGATGCATGCTGATGGCAAGGGCACAAGCAAGCAACGCAAGGCGAGCAGACAAAGATGAGAAGGTGCTGCCACGCCTCGTCTGACGGCCCGAACGTTCGCAGAACCGAGCAAACGACGCCATCAGATTAGCAAGTTACCTTGTTAGCAGGCCCCTTGGCTTTGATGCTCGCGCCATGGTCTTGCAGTGGGTGCCTCCGACATAATCCAACGTAGCACGTCGGGCACGTGCCGCCAGCGCGCGACATGTCGATTCGTTGAACTGTTGAGGAAAGTGCGCGGGGACGCTCTGATTCAACAGAGGCCGACCAGCAGAAAGCGCGCCTCGGACAACAAAGTAGTTCGCGAAATATCTTTCGTGGGGTGCACGGGGCAGTCTTGAGGGCCCCGCGCTTGCGACGCACGCAAACCACAGCGGTATAAAATACCGAGTTCGAGATATTAAATATGCTTCTGTGCTGCGTGTGTGATATTTTCAACACGGGCTGGCGCCGTGGTCGCTCTTCCCAGCCATTCGCAATGAAATAGAGAACTCTGACAGGCTCCAGCCGCTGATCTCTGTACCACGACGAAAGGGTCACGCGCGGATCATCGCGACCTCTCCCTGTCCACGTGACCTGTGACTGGGGCTATCGACGGGATACGGTTGTCAGAAAATGGTGTTCTTCCTGACAGCAAAAGGTGAGACAGGCGTGAGCTGGCCACGCATGCGGCGCACAAGCATCAATCAATCCACTCGGACACTTTAGTGTGCACTCAATGGATTGGCTCTTGTGCAGATGGCACACCCCTGTTTGTGGGGCGCGATAAGTATGAGAACGAGGACCTGATCAAGTGGGGCTGGCCGGAAGACGTGTGGTTTCACGTGGATAACCTCAGCTCCCCGCACGTGTACGTGCGGCTGCCTCCGGTACGTGTTTGGTCGCGCGCGCAGAGCCGGCCGCGGCTTGACTGCTTCGACGCGGGCGCAGTTACCCGGGCGAGTGAGACTCCGGGCACCTTCCTTTCCTCCTGCAGGGCAAGACTGTTGAAGACCTGACCCCCGACGCCATCCGGGACGCGTCGCAGTGGTGCAAGCAGGGCAGTATCGAGGGGTGCAAGCTCGCCACCTGCGTCATCATTTATACGCCCTGGTCCAACCTCCGCAAGGATGGCAGCATGGCGGTGGGTCAGGTGTCCTTCCACAACGACAAGCTGGTGCGCAAGTACACTGTGCTTGAGAAGGATAAGGAGACGCTGCGTCGCCTGGAGCGCAGCCGTGAGGAGAGCTTTCCGGACTTCGCGACGGAGCGCAAGCGCAGGGACGACGCGGAGCGGGCGCGCCTTAAGGTGGCGCACCGCGACCGCAGCAAGGCGGAGAAGGAGCTGGCGGACTCCCGTAAGCGGGAGAAGGAGGAGCGCTCGTACGACCGCCTGTTTAAGAAGGACTCAGCGGCAGGCGCGGGGGCGGGGGGCGACGGCCTTGAGGACATGGGGCTGGGGGTCGCACCCAGCGAGGACGCGAGCGCGGCGGTGAGCTACGAGGAGGGCTTCATGTGAGCACCGCAGGCGGTCATGGCGTAACTCCGCAGAATGCTGGGTTGGGGCAGCGGGCTTGCGACTAGCGCGCCCGTGCGACAGACAGGGCTGCCGCTGCCGCCGTCCCTCGATAGTGCCATGGGCGACTCTGCGTCAGTGGATGTAGGCTAGTGGATGTAGGCTCTCGATCGGCGAGCAGCCCTGCCTCAGGTGGTTTGCCGCGTGGGTGTCGCGTTGGCGCACTGCACAGATTCCGGGGTGCTGCGCCCACAGGCCCCGCCTGCGGTCAATCCGTGGACACGGCCGCTAACACGCATCCGTCGTGGCGGTCGTGCACCAAAGGCTTGACACCGCTCCATGAAGTCCCACCTCCTCCGCAACGCCCTCAATGGTGTTTGCCCTTCATCGCTATCTGCTCATGCCTCGGAAGCTGATCGGAGCGGGTGCATTGCCTGCCGCCTGGTTGCTGGCAACCACCGAACGCGCCTGTCGCAGGTGCGCGACGCGTTACTGACGGACAGGGTTGCTTGCGGACCCCTGTCATACCAGCTGCGCCGATGGCCCGCGAGGTGCACCCAAGACAGCAACTGCCTTTTCGCGTGATGTCACGACGCCGGAAATGTTGCAGCCGTAGCTGACACACAGGCCGTCCTGCTCACACGACTGGCGCCGCGCGCCGGTGCCTGGGCGTCCCCCTCGCTGTTCTCGCTGAGCAGTACTGGGAGAATGACCCCCTGCTGTACGCTGGTTGTGGGGGCCAACTTCTGAATACGGTACCCGCTGACTGTGCACGTCGGTGGGGCGCCTTGCCCGAGCGGCGGCTCTGCCACCCGTGGCCGTTCATGCCTGATACGTCTCAGAATTAGCAGCTCGAAGCCTCGTGCCGTGCCGCCTCCGGGGCCGAATCACCGCCATCTCCGCCTCGTAGGTGTCGCGACCGGGTTTCCGGTGGTTACAAGCACGCATGCACAGTCAAGACGCCGCTCCAGCCGTCGGCATTGCCAGCCTCCTAGCCTGTATGGCTGGCGCAATGTGACCGGCGAGGCCCCGCGTCGCACTCAAGGGCTTTTTGGGAGTCGGTTCGTTTCGTGCCGTCCCCCGCGAGGCAGCAGCCCCCGCTACCAAGCGCGAGTGACTGACGGTGCATGCGACAGACAGCCCCGTACTTGCCGTAAACGAGCTGACCCTGCCAGGGTAACGGCGACGGGCGGTGGCACCCCAGAGGCTCGGCCAGGCGGTCTTTTCACCTGCGCAGTGCACGTATCCGTTCGCGATCGGTGCTCGTTCAATTGCAACTTGCCCTGCCCGCGATTGCGATAGCTTCGGTTTTACATGCACACGTGCACAAGCCTCGCCTCAACCAAAGCGCCAGCACACAAAGAATTGACTGGATAGAATTGATCGCGGGCTTGCACGCAAGCTCTCGTGCCACTTGTGACCATGTCGTTGGAGGAGTAGCAGCGGTACCGCTGTTTGATGCACATCTGTTCATGCTTCAAGAAATACCAGGAGCTTCAATGCACCGCGTCGGTGTGTTTGCGAGGTTACGAGCTGTGAAGCTGGCAACACGCGACCGCACCCACCGAGGGGCTCGCAGCTCGGGCCATTGCATCTCGTGCCAGTGCCTGTCTCCGGTGGGCTCGTGGCTGCGCGAGAGTCGTCCGTTCACCGCGCACGGCCATGAGGGCTGCAGCGCGTCAATGAGAGCGCTGCGACAGCCAGGGCGCTACCGGCTTCGGTCGTCGTGCAGCTCCAGCACGTCCAGCTGCAGGATGTCCGTCTCACAGCCCAGCAGCGAACCCACGTTGGGCGTGGTGCGTCCCAGGTCCCCGTGGCAGAACTCCTTCACGTAGGTGCCGGCAGAGGTGACGAGGCCGAGGACGAAGAAGTGCGGGCTCAGCCACTGCAGCAGGCGCATCTCATGCACCACCTTGCGACGCGTGAGCAGCGCCCGCCGGTGCATCACCCGCACAGGGGTCGTCTGCTGGATGGGGAGGTCTGCGAGCTCTGGGCGCAGGTGCAGGTGGGTCGTCAGCTCCGCGGCGCTGTGCGGCTTGGCTGACCAGCAGGTGGCCGCATACACCTTCCGCTTGCTGTCCGCACCGCTCTGCAGAGCCGCGAAGCCCGCACGCGTCTCCGCGCTCAGGCCCCGCAGCTCGATGATGCCTCCCATGCGCGCTGCCGCGCTGTTGACGGTGTTCTGCAGCGCGGGCAGGGCCGCGAGCGGGATGCAGCTGGTGGGGCAGTCTGCCAGCTCCAGGATGCAGGGCCTGCCCGCGCCCAGCATGCGAACGTCAATGTCCTCCCGCCCCGCTGCGTGGAAAAGGAAGCGGAAGGAAGAGGGGGCAGCAGCGGGGGCAGCGGGGGCGGAGACCGAGGGTGCAGCAGCTGCAGGCCCAGGGGCACATCCATCGCCGCCAGCCGCAGCGGCCGCGGAGCACGACGCCGAGACCCCGGAGGAGCCGGGAGCAGCTGGCATGCACGCTGCCGCAGCGGCTGCCTGCCGCAGCAGCCGCTCGTCAACGCCGCGTGCGATTGCGGAGTGAGGCAGCGGGATGGCGCCCCCTGACGCCGCAGCTGCTGTGCCCGCAGCAGCCGGGAAGTAGACAGGCCCGCCACCCTCCAGCGCCTCCGCGCTGGCTCCAGGCAGCGCCGGTGAGGGCTCGATGGGCGCTGCCGCCCCCGTGAGGCGTCGGCCCTGGTATGCGAGAGGCACATAAAGGGATCGGGCGGGCTGGAAAGCCTGTGTGAGGATGCGTTCCGACAAGGAGGGCGGCAGGGAGGGCGGCGCCTCCGCTGCAGCCAGCCCCATGGGGGCAGGGGTCGCGTCGGTGTCGGCTGCGCCGCGAGCCTGCCGCACCCGCAGCAGTGTGTCCGCCTCCGCAGCGCTTAGGGCCTCCAGCTGGTCAAAGACGGAGGGCGTGTCGCCCTCCGCCCGGCTTGCAGCAGGCCCGCCGCTGCTGCCCTGAGCGGGGGCTGTGGCCGGCAGCAGTGCGGGGTAATGGGCCAGCACGGGGCTGAGGTCGGCAGCGCCGCGCACGAGGGGGCCGCTGCCAGCGCTGCCGAACACAGCGCCCACGACCCCCGCCGTGGCCTCCTCCACACTCGTGTCGCTGCCGACCCGCTTGCCGTCGATCCACCAGGCGGTCTGCGCGAGGGTGCGAGAGTACTTGTTGTAGCGGGCCCGCAGGTACAGGGGCAGCCGCTCAGCGTACGCTGCGATGCGAGGCAGCGGGCCCTCCTGCCCCTCTGCCCGCGGGAGCGCCCGCCCGTCCGTCCCTGCGGCAGAAGTCAACTCCTCCCCCTCAGCCTCGGCCCTCTTGCTGTCTGCCGCCGCCAGCATGCAGGGCGGCATGCCAATACTGACCGTCAGTCTCAGCGAGGACTCGAATGAGGTGTTGGGGCAGCGCCACGCCCGCCACGTCTCCGACTGGGCAGCAGCTGCGGGAAGACTGACGCTGCCATCCGCTGCAGCGGCAACGGCTCCTGGCTGCGTAGCCGGCGTAGGGGCGCCGCTGGCTGTGTCTGCTCCCGCGCCCATCGCCTGTCCTGTCCCGGGCCCTGCGGCCGCAGCCACGTCGCAGCAAGCGGCGGCAAGATTATCCGCGAGAAAGCCCGCCGTCGCCGCTGCGCCTCCTGCGGCACCCCCACTCGCGGTGCCAGACGCGGAAACGGTGCCGCTGACTGCGCACCCCGTGGCTGCTGCTGCTGCCCTGCCCTCCTCCGCGGGGGCCGCCCAGTCCTCTAGATCAGGCAGCCCTCCGTCCCTGCCGTGCCCGCTGGCGGTGCCGAGGTCCACCCAGAGGGAGGCAAGCCGCTCGCTGTCAGCGACGCCTGCGGCGGCAGCGTGTGCTCGCACAGGCAAGGCACCAGCTGGAACAGCGGGGGAAGCAAGGGGAGCAGCCGCAGAAGGCGCAGGAGCGGTCTCTACCCCGATGGATGGCTGCAGCCGCGCCGCCACCTCCTCAACGTTCAGCTGCAGCGCAGCACCGCCACCCGTCCCCTCTGCAGCGGCAGCTGCACACCCGCCGTCCACCCCCAGCGCAATGGGGCGTGGCGGCTCCACCCGAACGCAGGCCGCCAGGTGAAGTGCGATGAGGCCCCTTGCAGCCTCCTTGACCTCCCGCACCCGCAGGGGGAAGGAGGGCAGGCCCGCAGCCCGCAGCACCCGCTTGCGCGTGGCGTGGTCTGAGAGCACGAGCTCTGGCGGGAGGGTGATGTTAATGGACAGACTGCTGCCGGAGGCGCCGCGCTGGCCGCCCGCTGCCGCCCCGCCTCCAGCGCTGCAGGCCGCAGCCCCGCCCCGCGCGGCACCACTGCTGCTGCTGCTGCCCAGAGCTCCGAGGGGGGCGGTGTAGCAGCCGCGCAGGTCATAACCTGTCGCGAGCAGGCCCACAATCACGTCAGCCCACCAGCTGCCGCGGGAGAGGCGCATGCAAGGAGCAACCAGAGGGGCGGAGCCTTGCCCTGCTGCGCCCTCCCCTGTCCCCTCCTCACCCTCCTCGTCACCCTCGAACTTATCATCATCCTCATTGCCTGCGAGACCGTCGCTCTCACCGCTGTCATCCTCATGCGCAGGCTCACCCGCAGCGCCAGAGCACGCAGCGTCGCTGTTGTCCATCCCAGCGCCAGCTGCAGCACTCGAATCATCTGCCGGCCGTGCGCGCTTCACCGCACGACCACCGCCGCCACCAGCGGCAGCTTCAGCAGCAGAGACGGAATGAGGCGCCGGACGCTTGGAGTCCCGCCATTGAACACCTGCTGGTGTCGGGTGCGTGGGTGCATCGACATCAACAGCGGAGCCGTCCGCAGCACCAGCGGAGCGCTCTTGCTGCCGTGCCAGCGCCCGCTGCCGCAGATACAGCTTCTGCTCTCGGTAGCTCTTAAACTTATTCGCTGCTGCCGCTTGCTTGCGGTGCGCGATGGCGAGCCGGATCTCCTCCTGGGCCATGGCAGCGGGCCCAGCCGACTTCTGAACGATCGCGGATGCCTCACGGTCGAAACCAAACACGGAGACACCCTGCAGAACGCCGCAACACCCTGCGCAGGGATGACGGTCTGTATCACTGCTGCGCTCTGGAGCGTCGATCCTATCAATCTCAATGCCGTCGGTGACGGTCCTCAGGACCTCGATCAGAATGGGGTCAGGCAGCAGATAGAGGCGGGTGTGGCAGAGGCCGGCGTAACGCAGCGCGCACCGCGAGCATGTTCCCACCCCATTGAACGCAGCTGAGAGCAGCTTGAAAGCAGCCGGGTGCCTGGTCAAAGCGTGCTGCAGAAAGGCGACGAGGGGCGCCTGGCCGCAAGCAGCTCCAGCAGCTCCACTGATGTGCGTTCCCGATCCGCTCATGCTAATTGGTTGAAGAATCCAGACTGAGATTGATGCGGGGCATCAAACCCTTCGCGTGCAATGGGGCTTGCACGACTCGATCGGTGATATCGTAATGCCACGAAGCGGTGTGCGTTGACCGTGGAGGAGCAGTGGGACAACAGACCGACTTCTCTGAACGTAGACTCGTTCCAGCAGCCCACCGGGCCTCTACTGAGGCCCGTGTCTGGTTGGAGTCAACCACGTGTCGATATTTCAGGGCGGTTCTGGGAGGCGCGTGCGCACAGCGCGTTGCGATGAGAGCAAGCGAAGTTAGTCCGAAAGCTCTCGTTTCGATTAGCCCAGTCGGCTCTTTCGCTAATCCCTGAGATGGGCTGCGGCGGCAGTAAGGCGAGCGCAGCTGGCGAAGCACCAGAGGCCCCTCACCAACAGTCGACCGGGCAGCCCACCCAGCCAGTCAAGGTCGCGGGGCAATCTCCCGCGCACCAGTCGCGCGCACAAGATGGGCAGGCGAATGCATCCGCACAGGCCAGCAGCGCCCAAAATGGCGCTAAGTCGCCACACGCAGCCGATGCCAAGGCGGGCGGGGTGATCCAACCACCCACCCGGACCAGCTCCGGGGCCAATGTAATCACGGCACCGCGCGCTGGCAGCAGCGGCGGGCTCGGTGGCGGCGCCGCCGGCGGCCTCAAAATCTCGCTCGGCGGCGGGCATGGCGGCAGCCACTCCAATTTGTCGTCCCTGGGCGCGTCCACGCCCGGGGGCAGCTCCCTGCCCCCCGCGCAGCAGACGCCCGGAGGAATGCGACGCAGCGGCAGCGGCAGCGTGGACCCGCGCGCCCTCGCCGAGCTCCCCTCCGCCGCGGTCATCGCAGCGGTCTTCAACGACGTGGGCTACTTCGAGAACATCCTGGAGATCGTGGCGCGCAATGCGGTTCGGGAGGGGACGGCGAAGGCGGCGGGGCTGCATGCCGCGGCGCAGAGCAAGGCAGCCGCCGCGGCAGC
>Ga0208629_101206_pt1 | contig 10920 bp, 8 predicted proteins | sample LakWasMet19_HOW5_2_FD_183865 | JGI IMG/M metagenome (GOLD analysis project Ga0208629, IMG submission 183865) | Freshwater sediment methanotrophic microbial communities from Lake Washington under simulated oxygen tension - Sediment Metagenome... | ecosystem: Environmental > Aquatic > Freshwater >...
GCGCGTGCTGGCACGCTGCTGCGGCGATGGCGAGCCCGGCATTGTGCGGCTGCTGGGAATGGGCAGCTTCTGTAGCGACGACGCCACCTCGCCCCCACTTTGCCTATCCTTGGGGTCGACGATCAGGAATCGCTCGGAGTCATGCTCCTCGTCAGAATTAGCTGATTCTGACGTGCCAGTTCGCCTCCGCGAGCCCTCACACGTGTACATCGCCACGGAGGCACTGCTTGGAGGAGACCTGAAAGCCGTCATCCGCTGCCTGCACGGCCCGCGCGACGGTGGCGCAGGTGAGCAGGGGACTGCAGCATGCGATGCGGAGCTGGTTGCCCGGTTCATCGCTGCTGTGCTGACTCAGGCGCTGTCTCGCCTCCACTCTCGCGGCTGGGTGTACCGGGATCTCAAGCCAGACAATGTCATGCTTGCTGCCCCTGCTGCATGCTCAGCATCTGCCACTGTGGCCCCTTTACCCTGTGCCGCTGCCCCTGGCGTGGGCTACCCTGTGCTTATCGACTTTGGGTTCACGCGTTCAGTGCCATCGTTGTCAAGCTGGGGTTCGGCTTGCAGTGCGACGGCTGAGGGGACTCCGCGCAGGGGGGCAGCATGCGGGGGGTCCGCCACTTCGGCCATTACTCCGTCTGAAGCAGCAGCCGACGTCGCTGTGGACTGGGAGCTGCTGCAGCAGGTAGCTGTGCGGTCGCGCCCGTGCTGCGCTTGTCCGTGCGTCAGCGGATGCGGTGCCGCTGCTGGCAGCTCCCTTGCTCCGCCTCACCCCCACGAATTTCATTCCCTCGCGCAGTCTGCCGTCCACTTCGCTCGCCTCGCCTGCTGTGCGCACGAACGCATGCCCGACACCTTGGGCAGCCCGCCGCACTGCTGCGCGGGCAGCCACCCGCGGGGCGAACCCCAGCTCGTACGACGCACCTCCTGCCTGGGCACCTTCGGCTACATGGCGCCTGAAGTGCTGCTCGGGGAGCACGCGCCTACCGCAGCAGCAGGTGCGGGGGCACCCGCGGGGGGCGGGGACAAGCGTGCGTCCGCGGCTGCAGCAGGCACTGCGGTGTCACTGCCAGGAGGACCTGGCCATGCTGCGAGGGCAGGCGCTGCCGCTGACGTCAGCGGGTACGGATGTGAGGTGGACATTTGGTCCCTGGGGGCTCTGGTGTACCAGCTGCTGACGGGAAGGGTGCCCTTCCCCTCCGAGGAGGATAGCGCCGCTGAGGTAACGCTGGGACCACCCTCTCCCATCGCGCCTGCGACGCCAACGGCCGCCGCTCCGGTCGTGACCTCCCCCAGTGCCTTCCAGGCCGCGCGTCTGGCGCTCAAGCCGAGCACGCTGCAGCAGGCGTTGGCTGCGACACCAGCCTCCCTGTCTCCCGAGTGCCACGCATTTCTGGCTACCTGCTTGCGCCGCAGCGGTGAGGGCCGGCCCGCATCTGCAGAGGCCCTGCTCGCGCACCCCTGGTTCGGAGAGCTGGCGAGTGGCGGTGGCTGCGCCGTTGGCGATGGGCTTCCGGGTCGCAGTACAACCCTTCTTGCCTTGCCTGCGATTTCCTGGGCAGCACTTGCAGAGCGATCATGCCCCGCACCTGGGCCGCTGCAGCGCATTGCCACGGCGAGCAGGTCTGCCGCTCTTCAGAGATTTTGCAGCGTTCCGGCCACAGAGGGGCTGCCATCGTCGGGCGCCAGCTCGGATGACGTTGACGGCGCGTCAGGTATTCCCCCCGCATGCTTCGAGGCCGGCGTACCCATGGAATCCCCATTCCTAGAGTTTGACTCCACGCTGACGCGGAGGGATACAGCAGCATTTCCTGGCTGTGGGCGAGTTCACGCATGTGCTTGAAGTTAAACGTCGATCGAATGCAGCTTGGATCACAGCGGTTGCCGTATGCGGCCAAACGCCTCATACATCTCGCACTATAGCTACGTCGCGGTGCTCTAGGGATGCGCCAACGATTAAAGGCGTGTCCATGTGGTGGCAATTGCATCTTGAAGTCGGGCGCTGCGCGGGGCTTTAGCTTCGAATTCGCAGGGACGGGCAATGTTGTCGCAGCTGCGATGCGCTGCACGTGACGCTGCGCACGTTTACCGAACGGATCGTGCCTCTGCAGCCTACTAAAGCTGTTCAACCTGCCCTCAACGCCGCCACAGACTCGCCCTCATGCCCGCGCACATCGACCGATGACTCCAGCTCACGCCGTGCCTCGCGATTCATCTGTGTACTGTGTTACGAATGGGATCGCTCTGAGACTCCGGCCTCGTAGAAGCTTGAAGGTGGTGGCGTCAAGGCATCATGATTGCCTCCGGCGTCCCGCGACCGGCGACTGCCAGACGGGGTGTTCCAGTCTCCGGTGGGCTGTCCACCACTGCAACGAGTTGCCGGCTCAGTCGCGCAGATCAGAGACTCGCTGCTGCGTCTCCGCAAGTGTGGGGCGAGCTCAACGCCTTGCTGTGCGCGAGCTCGTGACGGTTGAAAAGCTCAAGCTGTCACGTGTCGCTGATGGTGTCGTCAGCAGCGTGCAGGCGGAGGAATCTCCACAGCGTACTGCACCACACAGCGTGCCAGCTCAGCTGCGGCAGATCGGAGGTCGGCGGCCTTTGCCCGCGCCTCGGCATCCTCCCCAGCCTCGATCTCCGGCACGCCTGCCCGGCACTCTTTGAAGGTGACGGGCGGCATCAGCCACAGAAACGGGACAGCAGCACCGTCGCCCCTGCCCCATGCCGCATCCGGGTGGAGGCGGTTGACGATGGGCAGCATGCCGTGAGAGGCGGCGTCCTTGCCGAGCAGCAAGAGCTTGCGCTCACTCTTCACAGTGGCGCCGGAGCAGATACCCGAGGCCTCGATGAAGTCCGCTGCGGCGAAGCACGCCTTGGCCTGATACCGCCAGCCGCCGAACTTCGATGCATCGGGAAGCAGTTGGGCAGCACCCTTGCCGAGCAGCTTCGTGCCTGCCGCGCGCGGGACGGTCAGCTCGCCTTCGCCGCTAGAATCGATGGTGGCGCCTAGCCGTGCCTCCGCACTCTTGAACAGCTCGGGCAGCCGGGCGTCAGCCTCGCCGTCATGCGTCACATGAGCGTTGCCCTTGCCCTCGCCGCTAGTGCTGCCCACGCCGAGGCGGCGGATACGGAACGAGCCACCTGCTGCCATCTGCGTGTCGCACCACCACTCCCAGAGCGGAGAGCTCATGCCGAGCCAGCGGTTGTCTGCGAGCATCTCTGCTAGCAGCGCGAGCCGGTCGGCCATCGGCTGGTGTCGCAGCTTCTGCACGACACGCTCGCCGACGTACTCGCTGGCCCAGCCGTAGGTGACTCGGGAGTAGGTCTCGTTGATCTTGTAGTGGACGATGTCGAAGCTGACATCCCGCGCTGCCACGCTCTCACTCCCCGTGCGCACCAGCTCTTGCAGAGCACCGACCCTCTGCGCTTCGATAGCCCCATCCAGCGACCAATTCTCGTCATCCACGCGTCTGAGCACTTGGCGCGGGATCGGGCCCCAGCGGCGCATGCGCTCCCGCGCCGCATCCTCGGCCACGTCGCCGCCCATGTCAGCGAAGCAGTAGTACTTGCTCATGAGCAGGACCTCCTCGGGCGTGGGCGGCGGCATGTACAGCGACGCCGCATCCTTCTTGAACTGGTGGTACATGGGCCTGCCGAACACGCCAGCTCCCAAGCCGCAGGGGGAGCTGATGAGCAGTGTTGCAGGGCCGGCCACCCTGGGCTCGCAGCCGTCTGCGATGTACACATCGCTAATGCCTGTGCCGAGGCAGAGCGGCACATCCCTACCGAGGCCCGTGGGGTACTCGTAAAGCACGTTGCGCCCATCGCGGGCAAGCCGCCAGAGGGCGTACCTGCACAGGGACGCGGGGTTGCAGCAGAGCGCACAAGTCGCGTAGGAAGCAAGGCATCGCAGCAACGCACAAAAGCTGAAGCAGCGACGGGGAGCCGGAATGACGAGGCGCCGACGCTACGCCCCCACTCACATGCCGAATGAGCTCTTGCCAATGCCGGACACGCCCCGCAGCAGGTTGTGGTAGCGCTGGCTCGTGGTGTCTCGCGTGAACTCCCGCAGCAGCTCCTCGTAGAAGTGCTTGAAGACGGGGCGCACGAACAGCACGCTGGAGTCGAGGCCCAGCCAGTGAACTGGGCGGCCGGCGTCGTTGGGGAGGACGAGCAGCTGGCAGCCGCCCTCAATGTCCTGTACCTCGGCCTTGAGCATCGCGGCTTTGAAGGCCGCGGCGCGCAGCCTGGCGTGTGTGCGACGCTTCAGATCATCGTCGCAAACTGCGAAAAAGGAGAACAGGAGCGAGCCGTGCTCGCCCGTACCTCTATGAAAATGCTGGCGCTCGTGCGGCGCCAAGTGCGTGTGCATTGCTTTGCGGCGCCGTGGACGGAGCCTCACACGCATGCGCTGCACGCGTTACTCACCTACAGATGCGACAGCTGCCGCCTCAAGTTGCCGCGCCGCTGCGGCGGCCGCCCCCTTGACCACGATGCGGGTGTTGGCCCCCTCGGGCAGCGCGTCCTTGACGCTATGTCTACTGTCCAGCGCTGCGTCCAGGTCCTTGCCCTGCTGGTCCGAGGCCACGTGCAGTGTGAGGGTACTCGGATCCCCCGTCAGGTTCAGCGTCCGCGCAATCTCGCCTCTCAGGTCCGGCACTGAGACGCTCCTGTGAACTGCGACTTCAACAAAGCCGGGCCCGCCCTCCTTCTTCACCCACAGCGTGCGGTACTGAGTGGACACAGCGCGCTTGCTCCGCGCCTCCTCGATCGTGGCAGGGGCGTGGTGTGTAGAGAAGGGGAGGGGGCAGCCGCGGCCGAGCGCGGAGAAGTGGCCCACGCGAGCCGACGCGCACACCTAAGAGGCAGATTGTGTGTGGAAGAGAGGGGGAAAGAGACAGAGTGAGATGACAAGAGTAAGACGGCAAGCGGGAGTGCAATTGTCGCCGCAAAGAAGCGCCGCAAACTCAACGGCCCAGCCGCCACCCTCACAACACACCTGGCGGGCATCGGCAAGCGCGGGCGTTACTGAAGTGAAGTGACCACTCATGGAAAGGGTGATCCGTCGCGTCTGCAAACACATTGAACTAGAGTGGAAGCACCCCGACAAGAACAAGCAGTTGGGAGCAGCGCACCATGAGACCTGGGATGCAAACGGTTGCATGCGACGAAATGCACCCGCACAAACTGCTGTTCGACGCAAGCTGCGACGCGCAGGCAACCCCGGCGGCCGCGAGAAAGCGGCGTACAGAAACCCCACCACGTGCCTGGTATTTCGGAGCGGAGAGCGTCAACAGCCGCATTGTGGATGTCTTCGGCGGTCACCGCACCGCACTCCCTCTCCTTTGGTGTGAGTCAGGCAGCAACTGAGGTTAAAGTTGATGTTGTTGTGGTGATGGTTGCGTTGATAAGCGGGTATCGGCACAGTTGACGCCGGTCCACGCTGTCGACAGCGAGCGTGACAGCGTGACGACTGCGTCTGCAGGAGCCAGGCTGTCGGACAAGTCGCCAACATCACTGATTGGCGAACCTCACGAAGAGCCGTCCCAAACAGCGCGCAGCGCGGAGCGACACTTGGCAAGAAGCGAGGCGCGCTGGTGCACTCGATCAGACGCCGCGAGTGTTAATCGCCAGCTTCCACCAGAAAGCGAGGTGTCGCACGGCGTCGCACGCAGGTCAGCGCTGCTGCACGCGCAGCGAACCTTCCATTCGTGTCTCGGTGCACGTAGGTTGGCCTGGGCGACGGAGCTCTCGTTGCCGCGGCATGCGTTTCGAGGACAGGATCACAGCTTTGAGCCCAGGCGCGATCCACTTTCGACACCAACCTCGCGCTTTCCGTTTTAAAACCAGCCCCGCGCGTGTTCCTCCAACGTTGAGAGCTTGCGGAGGGCACTTGTCCTGGCTGTCAGCGCTTGACCTGTGGCAGCACCCAGAGCGTCAACCTCCACATGGCTGTGCGGGGAAAGGGGGCGACGCTGGCGAGCCGCAAGCGACTCCATGTGGTTCTCGTTTTTGTTCTAATTGCTTTTTCAGCGGCGTGGTTGACGTGGTTGCTCCCCCGTCTCAGCCGTATCATCATTGGGGCCGCAGGGTCGGATGACAAGCACAGTTCGGATTCCCGTCCCGCCGCACCCACGGAAGCGGACGAAGTTGCCACCGCGTGGGGCACTTCCGGTACCGCAGCCGCTGCAGATGCAGCGCTGGCAGACATTGTGTCCAGGGTTGACCGGTTGAGCAGCAGGCTGGGGCAAGTAGCCACGAGCCAGCGAGGCGCGGCTCCGTTCGCGGCTGACGGTGACGATGCGTGGCCTGAGACGCCGTCCTCCGATCGCCGCTCGCCTGCATCACCCAGTGCACAGGTTGCAAAGCCTCTTTCTGTGCGCTTGGCTGAGACAACGGCGCCGCCTCTGCCCGCACCCGTGCCAGCGCGAGCTCCAGCCGCACTGACTGCGCTGGCCGATGCCCCGCTGCTGCTGATTGGCATCCCAACCATCCACCGGGGCGAGGGCGAGGACTACCTTGCGCGCACGCTGCGCTACATTGGGGCAGGGTGCGCGCAGCCTGCCGCTGCGTCTCCCTCGGACTGGTTCCACTCCCTGCCCGGCTTCGCCCCCGCCCTGCTGGCCCGCGAGTGCCTGGCGCCGGGGCCGCACCCGCTGCGCCTGCGAGTGCTCGCCATGAACAACCTGCGGGCCGAAGCCGGACAGCACGTGGTGTGGGCGCAAGCGCGCGATGCCTCTTGCGCTGCGGGCGGGGACGGCAGCAGCGACCCGTTGGCAGCGGGCTGCCGCAAGCTGGAGCACCTCGGGGGCGTCCACACTGCATTCCTTCCGGCGGCGCCGGCTGCGGCACAGCGCCTGGCTCCTGGCCCACGTGCAGCCAGCGTGGGCAGTGACGGCGGCCTCGGCTGGCCCAGCGGCATGGTGGCGTGGGTGCAGAACGGCAGGCCCGTGCAGGCAGACGGCAACGACGAGGGGAGTCCAAATGTGCCGGGCGCGCGGGTGCGCCGACAGACGAGGGACGTATGTGATCTGCTGGACGCCGCGCAGGCGCTTGCGGTGGGGGAGGGCAGCAGTGCTGCAGGTGCAGCGGGCGCGCAGCAGCCCTCGCTTGCTCACACGCAGCAGCCGGGTTCGCAGCTGCAGGCTGGGCGTGCCTCGTCCTCTTTCATGTTCATGGAGGACGACTTCAGGCTGTGCCCGCGGGGCGTGGAGGCGCTCGCATATCTGCTGGCGAAGGCGCAGGCTGTGCACCCCGACTGGAACGAGATCCGGGTGTCCTTCGGCCTCAACGGCGGCATTATCCGTGCGTCTGACGTGCCCGTGCTCGCCGCATACTTCAGGGAGCACCTGGCGCGCCGCCCGCCAGACCACCTGTTCGTGGAGTGGTTTGCAGGAGAGACGCCCCAGAGCTCCGCGCAGAAGCGGAGGCGGCCGCACCTGGCCTTCCGGTACAACCTGCTGGAGCACTTTGGCTTCAAGTCGTCGCTGCGGTCCCAGGTCTCCCCGGTCTACGCCTTCTGCTACGACCTGCTTAACGACGGCGTGGTGTTTGCCGTGGAGGCCTTCAAACCCAACGAGTGCCCGATGGATGACGTGTGGCCCTGCAAGCCACCAGGGCAAGCGCCCGCCGTCCCGCATCGCATTCCATTTGCGGAGCTCGCCGCGAACGCGCGCACAGACACCGTCCAGCGGTGGGCGGGGCAGCAGTGAGGCTCCGTCGCAGTGCGGGAACGTCAAGGTGCTACTGCGGGGAGGGTGTGGGTGAACTTTGTCGTGTCACCTCGGCCCACTCGTCGGCATTCCGCTCAGCGTCGCATGGGTGCTGGCGGGTGCCAGTATTGCTCCGACTGCACCGTTCACGCCCCGGGCTGGGGCAGGGCATGTGAATAACGGTTGTAGGGAGGTTGCATGATGACTCGGCGCTGCCCACCACGTTGTCCTAGCGCCGACTGCCCGTGGCGGTGCTTCAACAACCCAGCGTCGAACGCTCGACCCCGTGCTGCCGGATTTAGCTGCGCCGCTCGTGTTGCTTGCGCACTGCGACAGCGACAGCGAGCTTCGTGAAGGTAGACGCGATTTGAGCAGCGCGCATTGCTTGCGCGTGTGCGCCACTTGACCTTCAGATCTCGACTGCTGTATGCCATCGATATCCTCAGCCTCGGCGGTCAGCGCTGCAGCTGCGGGGCACTCGATCCCACAATTGTGATAGCAATCACGGGGGGCACTGCACGCGCAATCGCGCCGATTTGATGGCGCCGGCGGCTTGGGATGATAGAGTTGAGCGCCCACGCTAATCGCAGCGATATCGAATGTCGACGCCTCGCGTTCACATCCAGCGTCGGTTTGGTTCACGACGCAATTCAAACTTCGAAGTCGCATCTGCAGTCCCACTGGTGCGGCCCGCTGGCGTGTGGTGTGGCGGCGGACAGCAGCGCCGGCGACCAGCGGCAGACACCGCCCCGCGCCCCAGCCTCCCCCTCACGCCTCGGCGTAGTGGTTCAGCCGGTAGAGCAGCACGCGGCCCTTATCGTTGCCCACCGCGATGTATCCCGAGTTGGGCGAGAAGCTGGTGCTCGTGACGTAGTGCAGCGGGGTGCTGGAGGAGGGCCAGTTGGAGAAGGCCTTGCCGCTGCGCGTGTGCACGAGCTTGAAGCTGTCGCGCTCGCGCTGGCTGCCGATGGCCAGCACCTCCCCTGCCCCCGGGGAGAAGGCCAGCTGCGAGATGCCCGTGGTGAGGTGCATGGAGGTGAAGAGGGGCTTGGGGGGCACCCCCGCAGCGATGTGCGGGGCAAGCACGGACGCGGAGGCGCCCGCCCCGCTCGCTGCAGCCGCCGACACCGCGGCAGTGACGGCAGCCGAGTCCAGCCCCACGCTGTAGCGGCGCGCGATGTCTGCTGCGGAGGAGTCGTACACGTTAACGACGCCTGCGGAGGAGCCGACCGCGTAGAAGCGCCCGTCCTCCGTGCCCGCCACCGCCGTGCAGCCCGTGGACCCCTCGTCCGCGTGCCTGTAGATGCACCGCATCATGCGCAGGTCCCACCGGTACACCTCCCCCTCCCCGCCCACCGTGAGCAGGTCGCTCCAGCCCGTGTGGCTGCCCGCAGGGGACAGCCACGGCTTCACGAAGGCGGCCGCGCGCACGCTGCCGTTCATCTTGAGGTTGTTGACCCACGTCTTGGTGTGCTGCGACACCAGGATCACGTGCCCATCGTTGCCGAGGAACCCCGTCAGCGGCACGTTGTGAGTGGCCGCCGCACCCGACCCCGCAGCCGCCTGCAGGCAGGCAGGCGGCTGCTGCACCACCACCGACTCAAGACTCTTCTCCTCGCGGCCGAGGATGCGCGGGATCTTGTGCGCCGCCCCCGCAGCCACGTCGTAGCAGTAAAAGAAGGGCCGCCGACCCGCCACCCACACCTCGCTGCCCTCGTAGCTCCACGCGGCGCCCGCGATGGGCATGTCCGGGAAGAGCACGGACGCCACCTTGGCGTTCTTCTTGCCGTCCACTGCAAAGAAGCGCAGCTTGTGATCCAGGCCGGCCGTGAAGAGCACGGAGCCGGCGCTGTGGTGGAAGGAGGCGGCCTGGATGACGGCCTGCGAGGGCTCAGCGCGGTTGGCGTCACGCACCCGCGTGATGGACAGATGTCCGGGCGGAAGGACTGCCACCCCGTCCCCGCTGCCGCTGCGCGTGTCCACCACGGACGCCCCAGCTCGCCGCAGGAGCGCTGCCTCGTCTGCATCGTCATCCTCGTCGCCGTCAGCGCCGACCGGGTACTCTCCGCTGTCCCCACTGCCCGACCGCCCCCGTCGCCCCGAGGGCCAATCCGCATCTTCGTCGTCTGACCCGCCGGCAGCAGCCTTCTCCGCTTTTCTGCTTCGCTTCACTGATGGCAGCGTCGCCCACCCGTCCGCCTCATCGTCGCCGGCCGCCGCTGCCGTGTTTCCCTTCGACAGCGTTGCGTGCTTGTCCCGCAGCCGCTTGCTGTACTCTGAACCGGTTATGGCAACCTCGGTTTCAGCCTGTCGCAGCTTGCGCAAGCGGGCGGTGCCCGCGATATCAACCAGCACTTCGGAATCATCTTCGTCGTGCCAGCGGGCACCAGCCGCTGGCCTTCCGACAGACGCCCCAGCACCATCCGTTGCTCGGTGGCTTGCAGCCTCGGAAGCTGATGGCAGCGTCATGCCGCCACCAAAGACCAGGGCTTCGAGTTTGCTCTCATCGTCATCCAAGTGTGCAAGCGTGGCGGCGTCGGGGCCGTCGCGCTTGTGCGTTTTCTTGCTGCCGGGCTTCGATTTACGCCGACGACTCGGGGCTGTTGCCCCAGTGACGGCAGCCGCGCTCGTAGCGGCTGACATGTGAACGGTCGTCGAGGCTAAGGGGTCGTGGTGTGGTTGGCCGAGCAGGTCCCAGAGTTAGCACACCGATTGAAGCAGCGCCTCCAAAAACAAGCTGCAATACACGCATGCGCGACCGTGGATTGCCCAGCAGCTTATGTACGGCTCAGACATGCCGCGCCGTTGCGTTTCAAGACGCATGCGTTCTGTCCGTCAAGGTTTTTACAGGTTTTGAAATCGTCGAGGGATCAGTGAATGGGTTACTCGCGTTCGTGCGGCACTTGTCCTGTATTCCCATTTTGCTGATATTCCTTCATCGACGTCCTTTCAAAATGTCAGGAAAGGGTGCTCGGCAAGCGCCGGCAACCTCGCCGAGTCCGGTCAAGCTCGCCGCCGTGCTAGCGGCGGCAGTCGCACTCCAGGTGCTCCTTGGGCAGCTGATCACTGCCAAGTGGGTGGCGATCGCTGGGGGTGGAGTTGGCGGAGTGATCGCCCTGTGCCTCAGCCTTTTGCTCGTCCAGGTCCTCGGCCGCAGCGAAATCAATTGGACTGTCGCTCTCGCATCCGTGGCGGCGAGCGCGTTTGGGTCGGC
>Ga0208629_101207_pt1 | contig 10917 bp, 8 predicted proteins | sample LakWasMet19_HOW5_2_FD_183865 | JGI IMG/M metagenome (GOLD analysis project Ga0208629, IMG submission 183865) | Freshwater sediment methanotrophic microbial communities from Lake Washington under simulated oxygen tension - Sediment Metagenome... | ecosystem: Environmental > Aquatic > Freshwater >...
CATCGTGCGTCAACAAGCGGGCTCGTACGTGTGCGTGTAACCTCCAGGTGCGGCGCTGAGCAGCACGCGCACAGGTTGTCACAGCGCAGGCTCGTATCACTCTGAACCCAGTGCAAGAACGGTTTCAGGAAACCGCGATTCGACCCCAATTGTGACCACCCCTACTTTCGACCCCTTCTTTGGCTCGCCGCAAATGAGTGTCAGCAGACCTCCTGCTTTGCCATCATCTGGATACATGCCACGCCGCACTCGTTTTCTGGCCCAGAGTGCCTGATTTCGCCATTATCCCGCCTTCGATTGGACGGTGCCGGCAGGCTCCGTTGCTGGTCGACCTGACAGCTCTCAGGTTGCCGCCTGAACGGTCGCCATGGGCTCTAACAGTGATCTTGACCGCCAGATCGAGCAACTGAAGCGATGCGAGTACCTGAAGGAGTCTGAGGTGAAGGCGCTCTGCGCCAAGGCTCGCGAAATCCTGGTCGACGAGGGCAATGTTCAGCGCGTTGACGCTCCCGTGACGGTGTGTCTGCAGCCCAAAACCCGCGCCAGCGCCGCTGTAGTCTTTGGATGATTCGCGGATTGGCCGCATTTGGGGCGGCGCATCGCGCTCGCTGGCCTTACGCAGTGCGGCGGAACGCTGGTTGCGGCAGAACCGCATCCCATGATCCGGCCTCCAACCCAACCGTGCGCACCTCCCGGCTGCTGTGCTGCTGGTTGCAGATTTGCGGCGACATTCACGGTCAGTTCTATGACTTGATCGAATTGTTTAAGGTGGGCGGCGACTGCCCAGACACCAATTACCTGTTTCTCGGCGACTTCGTCGATAGAGGGTTTTACAGGTTGGTGCGCCGCTGGTGCGATTGATGCCGGGGGATCAATCCCCTGCACGACCAGGCGGCGTGCGCGCGAGGCAGTGGCTGGAGCTTGCACGAACGCACCATCGCGCCGCAACTCGGACGACACCCTGTTTGCCACCGGCACTCTGCAGCGTGGAAACGTTCTTGTTACTGCTGGCGCTCAAAGTCCGGTATCCGGATCGCATAACGCTGATCCGCGGCAACCACGAATCGCGGCAAATCACGCAGGTGGGGCGCGCTGTTGTGCTGGCTTCGAGAGATGGCTGCAGGGGTCTTGCCGGGCGCCGGACACTTGTGCGTGGACCTGACCTGGCCTGCCGCTCCGGCTCACGTCTCGCTTCCCCTCCCCCTGGCCGCAGGTGTACGGCTTCTACGACGAGTGCCTGCGCAAGTACGGCAGCGTGAACGTGTGGCGGTACTGCACGGAGGTGTTTGACTACCTGTCTCTGTCCGCCATCATTGAGGATCGGGCGCTGTGCGTGCACGGCGGCCTCTCGCCCTCCATCAACACACTGGACCAGATCCGCGTCATCGACCGCAAGCAGGAGGTGCCGCACGAGGGCGCCATGTGCGACCTGCTGTGGTCCGACCCCGAGGACATCGACGGCTGGGGCCTCAGCCCGCGCGGTGCAGGTGCGTGTAGTGGCATCGGGCTGGGGCTGGGGCGTGTGTCGTCATGGCATGGCAGTGGCGCATCGAACGTGCATGCTGCTGCTGTGGCTGCTCGTGTAGCGGAGGCACGTGAGAGGTGCAGCTGCCGCGGGCATCGCGTGTCATCTGCGCTGGAGAGGGGCTGGCACTGACCTCCTGCCTCGCAGCCACCGCAGGGTTCCCCCACGTTTCGTCTGTCTTCCGTCTTCCCCTCCCTCTGCACACCTGCTGCCCGCGCCCTTCCTGGCTCGCCAATCCTCAGTGTTTCACCCCGTCGTACTGTCCGTCCACGCCCTCCCCTCCCTCCCCTCCCTCCCCCCCGCCCGCCCTGCAGGCTACGTGTTCGGCGGCGACGTGGTGACCAAGTTCAACCACACCAACAACGTGAACTTCATCTGCCGCGCGCACCAGCTGGTGATGGAGGGCTTCAAGTGGATGTTCGACGAGCAGCTCGTGACCGTGTGGTCCGCGCCCAACTACTGCTACCGCTGCGGCAACGTGGCTGCGATCCTGGAGCTGGACGAGCACTTGGAGCGCAGCTTCAAGATCTTCGACGCGGCGCCGCAGGACGTGAGGGGCGCCCCCGCCAAGAAGGTGACCCCCGACTACTTCCTGTGAGGGAGAGGGGGAAGGGGATGTGACGGGCGGTGGGGCGGCGTGCCTTCGCGGCTGCCTGCGACGGCATGGGGATGCGCGGGCTGAGCAGAGGTGCGCTCCACAGAGGCACTCCACAGAGGGCTTGCCAGGCTGCGCTGTTGGCTGTGCTGCCTGGCTGTGCACACGGCAGCTGCCGCCAGCGCTCCCGCGAGAGCACGGCGCGTGGCCTGCCGCTGACACGGCTTGCGGCGCGGCTGCGGCACAGGCGGTGCAGCAGCGCGCCTCGTGACACGGTTTCAGCGCAAGCTGGGTTTTGCGCACAGCGGGTTCACTCCACTTGCCTCGTGGCCGTGCTGATGGTGTTCCGCGTTTCACAGCAACGCCGTGTGGGCAGTGAAAGCGCAGCAGTGTGGTGGTGGCGGCGGTAGTGGTGGCCGCAGGGCAACGGCTCTACCATCTACACTGCGGCAGTGCCTCGTTCCGGTTGTTGCTTCAGCGGCCGCTCCGGCACGCTGCGACGTCTGCCGCCTCAGCTGTTGCTGTTGCTGCTGCAGCGGGTTTCAGCCAGCTGCCGTCTGTGGACGCGCGTGGGTCTGGGCTCGCCTGCAGGGGGCAGCTCTGCCTTGGGCGCCCTGCCGGCGCGTGCGAGTCCCAGTGTTGGCCTCGTGTCTCGTGGCGGCCCGCGGAGTACCTCTTACAGATCCTCGCCCGCTGCCCTGTCTCGTCTGCGGCTGCGGACAGAACACCCGCAGCAACGCAGCACGGGCGGCACCCCGGGGCGCTGAGTCGCTGTGCGGCCAGCTGCGCAGCAGTGCATTCAATTGTGGCCGTTGTTCTGTCGCGAGTCTTCCTAGGCGCCCGCGGCGCAGTGCCGGCGTCGTGTGACTCGTTGACTCGGATCACTTCAAGAAGTTCGTCCGCTTGACTGTATCGATGAGTTGCCTCTACATCGCCTCCTCCTTCGACACACTGCCGGTGGTTCAGTGCTGAGTGAAGCGCCCGTCACGACTGCGTCAACCACGTGGGTCATCAAAAAGACGTCGACGCGCCACACTTGTCAGTGAAGCTTAAGCTGATCATGAATCTTTAAGAGGATGGCAACGCAGTAATCGGCGAGCAGTCGCTTGGACGGTGCAAGCAAGAGCGGATGCAAGCCAGGATCGCCAGGGCAGTGCGAGCGCTGCTAGCATGCGCTGCGCATATGCATGCATGCGGGCAGGGCGCATCACCGCCAAGCGCAATTGCAAGGGCCGACACACATGTCGACGCCACGCCACGACGCGCTAAGATGGGGTAAAGCGCAAGGGCCCGATTGCTCGCGGCACAGTGAAGGGGCAAAGACTCAGACAATACATGCGGTGCAGCTGCGGCACGCCGAGGCATGCGCAATCGCTGCACGTGTCGAGGTGCGGCCAGGCCTACGCACCCCGACAGCAGAAGCCGAACCTCAAGTAAACCTCAAGGCCTCCCCTCCCGGCCCGCGCGGGGATTGCGGTGCAGACAGGCCTCCAAAGAGAACACGCTCAGACCGAGCGTGCACACATTTCAGACCATTAGGCGATCCAGCGGCACCTGGCACTGCGCGGGGCCTTCACGCGGGGAACATCTTGTCCACCTGCGCACGCATGTGCTCGCGCGCAGACTTGAGCGCGTCCTTGCTGGCGCCCTTGATCGCATTTCCTGCCGCGTGCATGGCCTGCAACAGGCCGTCCTCCTGGCTCTTAACCGCCTTCTGCAGGCGCGGAAGGAAAGCGAAAGCGGCAGGCAGAAGCACGCACGCGTCGGAGGAAAGGATTTTTTTTTTCGCGCCAGCTTTCAACAGTGTGAACACGAGCACGGAGCAGCGGGTGAAATGTACGGGCCCGCCTGGTCTTGGCGGGCTGAGACAAGAGCACAGCCCACAGCCCACAGCCCACCTTCCCGGGGCCACCTCCGCACCTGACGCTCTTCGGCTTCCGCGGCGATAGCCTGCCGCGCAGCAACGTCCTTGCGGTAGAGTTTTGTTGCCGCTTGTTCCTCCTTCCTTCGTGCAGCCTCAACCCTGCTCGCCTCTTCCTTGACTTTCGCCAGCACACCTCTGCGCTGCGCAGCGGTCGCTTCAAGCTTCGTCAGCTGTTCAGCGTGCCATTCAATGAGGGCGCGCTCCAGAAACTTCGCACGAAAGCCAGCGCTGTCCATTCGGACACCAACGGCCTTCGCGGCGGGCTTCGAGGACGCCGATGTCTTCGTGCGAGAGGGTGCCATCTTGATGGATCTTTGGCGTCAGTTGAAGGCTGCTTCTGAGACAAGGAAGAAGTTTACAAGGAGAAGTCTGTTAGAAGTGGGTGCAGTAAGTCAATTCAAACTCGAAGAGTCGAGAATGATGGCAGTGGAAGCGCATTCCATGTCAATACACACGTCGCAAACCTGCGCGCACAGACGGCGGGACCGGCCGTTGGTTTCGGCCGTCCCACGATTGCCAGGAAGCGTTTTTCGACAAGCTTCCCTCGTCTCACTGAAACCTAACCTCGTTATTGTCTCCTTTTGCCGTTGTGCATCTCGAAGCTCTGTTCGCACGCTGGATCGCTCGACACAAAGGCGGGCGACTCGCTCAGGACCTGCGAACTGGGGGATTTCCGACCGATCGCAGCGCAGCGCGCAGCTGCTCCATCGTTCCTGTCCTCACCATGAGCTCAGCTACGATGCCAGGGCCGGGCCGGGAGGATACACGCCTGCACCTCGTGTCTGAAGCGCTAACGAACCTCCTCATGAAGGTCCAGCAGGGCTCGGACGCCGCGCCGCGCCTCAGCGGCCTCATCAGCGGCTTGATCCGCTCCATGGCGGACGTGCTGGCGCTGGAGTCTGCAGGCGGGCCGAGCGCCGCGGACAGCCTGCTGCAGATCCTGCACGTCATCCGCTCGCACGAGGCGCAGCTGCTGCCGGCGGGTCGGCTCCTGCACCCTGCGCGCAGCTCCAGCGCCAGCCCGGACGGCGGCAGCCGCCGCAGCGCGCCGAGGGGCAGGGTTGAGCGTTCTTGGGGGGCGAGTGCGGGCGCGTGTGCGGTCGCTGGCGCGCACGCAGCGTCGTCCCGTCCGGCGCATGAACCCTCTGCGGCGGCTGCGGCTGCTGCGTCGGGTGGGCGCGGACGCCTCAGCAGCGCAGCGAGGGGCGCGCCGCCTGCGGTTGAGGAGGAGGAGGAGCAAGAGCAGGGGGAGAGGGTTGCTGCAGGCGCGGGGGAGGCGGGGCTTCTGCGGGGAGGGAGGAAGCCGACTGCCGCTGCTGGTTCATGTGCTGTTGCCGCTGCTGGTTCACGTGCTCCCGCCGCTGCTGCGAAGGGTTCGCGTGCGGCTGCCGCCAGAGCAGAGCTGTCTGATGCAAGCACAGGCGCGGGGGCAGCAGACGGCGGCGGCGGCGGCCTACTCGCGTCGGAGCCCGAAGACGGCGGCGCGGGTGCCCTGCAGGCTGTGAAGGCGGTTGAAGCTTCCTTCATGGCTCGCCTCGCTGCGGCGGCGCAGGAGGCGGCGGAGGCGCTGCAGGCAGCAGCAAGCACGCGCACGGCTGCTGTCGCGGACGGCCCTGAGGCACGGGGCGGCGGCGGTGGCGGCGCCGCTGGAGGCAGCAACAACAGCAGCAGCAGCTGGGATTTTGCACAGCCGCTGCCTACTGCTGCTTCTGCTGTTGCTGCTGCTGCCTCACACCGCCTTCGCAACCCACCCGCAGAGGGCCGCAGCAGCAGCGCAAGCGCGGAGCAGCAGCAAGGACAACAGCAAGGGCAGCAGGGGCAGCGCTCCTCCGGCCCCTCTGCTGCCGCCCTCGCCTTCCTGCGGCGCCTCACCGGCACCCCTGCCGCACCCGCGCCTGTGCCTGCACTTGCCCTTGCTGCAGCCCGCCTCATTGACCGCGCCGCTGCAGGCAGCCGCAGCCACACCGGCCCCCTCACCAGCGGCAGCAGCCTTCTCGAGGCGGATGGCCCCCCTGCCCACGATATCACAGGGGGGGACAACAGCGCTGCGTGTGCGTGGCGCGCCGGCGATGGGGGCTGCAGCGACGGCGGCTGGGGTGGCGGCCCCTACGCGGAGGGAGGGAGCGGTGATTACGGTGATGAGCAGGGCAGAGAGGGCGGTGGCGCATGCGAAAGCGCCCGCTGCGATGAGGCGGCGCAGCCCAGCTATGACGACGTGGTGCAGTCTGGGGCTGCTGCTGCGGCGGAGAAGGGTGGCCTCCCCGCTGAGCCGGACGAGGGGGGAGGGGACGAGGGGGACGGGTCGGCGAAGCAGGTGTCGACAGAGGAGGGGCAGGGGGAGGGGGAGGCGGAGGAGGAGGGAGTGGGGCCCAGCGGCGAGGGCGATGCTGGAGCAGCGGGTGCCGCCTCCCCGCCCCAGCCCCCGCAGCACCAGCTGCGCCTGCCGCGCCCCCTCACCCTCAGCAGCGGCCTGACCCTCTCCTCCCTGTCCATCCCGCAGGGTGTGGCGCCCCTACCCCTACCGCAGCACAGCAAGCACACCGCGCCCAGCGCCGCATCCGACACCACCGCTGATGTTCGCCCTGACCCGTCCGCTGGTGCAGGCCCTGACGCCACCGCCACCGCTGCATCTGCCGCTGCCCCTCCCGCTGAGGCATCGGATGGCCTGCTGCCCGCAGCTGTGGCGGCGTACAATGCGCGGGACCTGCCGCGCCTGCTGGCGCTGCTGGCCCGCCTGCCCACCTCTCGCGCCTCCCGCCTGCTGGTCGAGCTGCTGGCGCTGGGCGCTCGCTTCACGGGATCGGGCACGCAGCTGGAGGGCTCGCCAGGTGTGCCGCTGCGCAGCTCCCAGCTGCTGCAGGCGCAGGGTCCAATGCAGCAGGCGTCACTCCAGAACCCGCATCTGCTGCTGCAGCAGCAGCAGCAGCAGCAGCAGCAGCACTTGCAGCATCTCCTCGGCGGCGGATTCAGTGGCGGTCAGGACGGCCCCTCCGGCGGTATTGACGCCGCCTCTGACGCCGGCGGCTACGGCAGCAGCAGCAGCGGCGCCTACGGCTGGGGCGTGTCCGCTGCCCCGCCTGCCGGAGGGCCTGTGGACGCCTTTGGCCGCCCCTCCGCCGCCTTCTCCTCAGCCGCGTCTGTCGCCAGCGCAAGCACCACGGCAGCCGCGTCTGTCGCCAGCGCAAGCACCACGGCAGGCGCCCGGTTCCATGGAGCGGGCCCTGGCGGCGGCAGTCTGGGCGTGCAGGCACGCAGGCAGCAGCGCCTGCTGCAGCAACGGCGAGTGATACAACTGCAGCAGCAGCAACAACACCTGATGGAGCAGCAGCAGCGTGTTGTGGAGCAGCAGCAGCGCCTGCAGCAACAACGCCTGCTGCAGCAGCAGTGGCTAAAGCAGCAGCAGCAGCCGGTGAGAGGCGGCGGCGCTCGCGGCCTGGGTCGCGGTGCGAGCACTGGGACTACAGCGGCTCCCGCAGCAGCAGACGTGCTCACCGACCGCATGGTCTCGGCGCCCACGCGTTCAGCGGCGCAGCGCTTGGGAGCAGAGGCAGTAGACACGGGATCGGGTCTCGTGTCCGGCCGCAAGCGCAAGGCCTCAGAGCGCCCGCAGACCGCCGCTGCCGTGCCGCTAGTCCCCGACTCGTCGAGCGGCCGCAAGTCCAGGGGAGGCGTCGGCTGCCCGCCCGCAGAGACCGCTGCGGAGGGCGCTGTCGCTGCCCTGGGCAGTGCCGTTGTTCCCAGCGCTGCCGCTGTTCCCAGCGCTGCCGCTGCACCTCGCCTGCAGGATGCGCCTCGCCTGCAGGATGCGAGGGCGCCTGGGAAGCCGGCCTCGCAGCCGCCGAGCAGCAAGCGGCCCCGTGCCGGGGAGGGCACCGACGCTCCTGGGGAGGGCGAGGAGGAAGAGCAGACTGCGTCGGCGGCCATGGCTGGGCTGGAGGCAGCGATGGCCTCCGCTGGAGCTGCACGCCCCTCCGCAGCCGCAGCCGGCACTGCAGCCGACAGTGTGCCCGCCCCGCCTGCCCGCCCCGCTGTCCAGGCAGCGGCCTTGTTTCGTACAGGTGCGAGCGCCGCCAGAGGCTCAGACGCAAGCGCTGGAAATACACGGCTCGGCAGCAGCCGCAGCAGCAGCCGCAGCAGCAGCCCTGCTGTTCCCTCTGAGGCCAGCCCACGCCCGCCGCAGCAGCCGCGGCGGCTCCGGCGCCGCGTCAAGCTCGCATCTGCACCGCGTGCCAGGCAGGCCACCCCGGCCCGCAGCGATGAGAACGAGGGCGATGCGGAGGGCAACGATGAGAACGAGGACGCTGCTGGCAGCGGATGCGATGCCGGCGTCGCTCCGCTCGCCCGCAAGCGGCGCGGCCGCGGTGCAGGCTTGGATGGCGTGAGTGCACGGGCGAAAGCTCTGGGCGAGCCCGAGGCAGCAGCCGCAACCATATCGCGCCCACAGCAGCTGCCGCTGCCGCAGCATCTGCAACCTTCGGCCAGCGGGGCGGGCGTCACGGCCAGCAGCGCGGGCGCTGCAGTCAGTGGACCGGGGACTGCGGTCAAGTGGGGACGCGGAGCGGTCGGCTTACCCACCGGCTCCGGCGGCAAGGCGCGTGCTGCCACTGCTGCTGCTGCGCCGGCTGCCGTTGATGTTGGGTGTGTCGCTGCAGCGCCGCACGCCCGCCTCCCCACAGCTGCGGCCACTGCCACAGCCCGCTTCGGCAAAGCAGGGGCGGCAGGGACGGCTACGGCTGCGGCTGTGGCTGCGGGTGCGGGTACGGGGGTGGCTTCAACCGACACGTTCTCATTCTGCGCGGAGGAGGAGGGTCGGCCACAGCTGGCCCTAGGGGCGGGCAAGTCCAAGGGCGAGGCCGCGGGCAAGCGCAGCGCTGCCGTGTCGGCTCAGCGCAGCACCGGGGCGCTGCCCACTGGCCTCGCCGGTGGCCACGCCGGCGGCCTCTCCAGTGACGGCTCTACAAGTGACGGTCGCCTGCGGATGCAGTCGCCGGCGGTCGCGCCGCTGCCGTGGGAGGCTCCTGCCACTGGAAGCGGTGGCAGCCGCGGGCCGGGCAGCGGCGTTGGTGTATTGGCGGGCAGCAGCAGCCGTGGCGGAGGCGGTGGCGTGCAATACCGGTACGGCGGCAAGGGCGGCGGAATGTCCGTCTGGCTCAAGCCGCGCTGAGGCTTGCTTGCTCATCATGTAAGGCCGTCTGGTTTCAGCCCAGATCAGCCACCTCATCCGATCAGCCACCTTACTCCTGGCGTGGATAGTCCACCACTCCATCTTGATTGATCCCGAGGGAAACCCCGAACGGGGGGCTGACGTTGGCCACCTTCCCCAAGCGCCACAGTGGTCGGCGAAAGGAATGAGAGCGCGTGGAGGAGTGGACAGGGCGAATGTGCAAATCAGCGGTTCCGATCAGGGGTTGACGCATGCAAGCGCGTCATTTGGCTTTCTTGTGCCACTGTCCCCCGGTTTTAGCGTGTTAGAAAGGGTTTTACTTGTGTTGGGGTCGCGAGCTGACCGCCCGCATGCGGCTTGGCTGTGCCTCTGGGGGCGACCTGTGGGTTGAGTCTACGCGCAAGCTTGCGGGGCGACACCGGTGTGAGGAGAACGCGCGAGCTGGATTTGTGCCGCGGTCATGGAATACTGACCGGCCTGGCCGACGATTGCCCACCCGCGCACGCTATCGGGACGTATCCGCAAGCTCTCATGTCAGACGGTGCAGCTGCAGCGATTGTCATCGTCAGTATCATTGACGCCGCGCCGATAACTGAAAGATTCTGTGTCTGTATCCACCGTACGCGTCTCATCACGGTCTGAAGCTCGGACCAAAACATACGTATACAACGTTGACTTGCTCCACGCTGACAGATTCCGTGGATATCGATCGCGATGCAACAACACAGCCGAACTCGAATATCCGGACGCGGTATCGGTGCAGCCTGAATTGCAGATAGAGCCCAACTGAGATAGTGTTCATTGCAAGGCTGAATGTTTCGTCTGGCGCCGGCACCCCACACCGAAAACATCACGAATCGTCCAGCACAAATCTGCATCTGTTTGATTCAGAGGTTGTTGGAAAGTCGCAACACAGCGCAGCATGCCGCGACGGCCACTGCCTGCTAGCGGTCAGGGCTTGCTTACAAAGGTTCCCTGTAGCACACCCCTCTCGAGGATGCTTTCTGAATCATCGCCTCGAGAACACGCGGCCGTCAGAGCCTGCCGTGTGGAATAAGCCTCTTTAGAACATGCCCACGATGCGGCCATCGTCCGCGAGGTCCACGTCGTAGAAGCCAGCGCGCAGGGGCAGGCCCGGCACCGTCATGATCGCGCCGCAGAGGGGGTACAGGAACCCAGCGCCGACGGACGCGCGGATGTCGCGGATGTGCACGCTGAAGCCCGTCGGCACGCCCTTGGCGGCGGGGTCGGTGGAGAGCGACAGATGCGTCTTGGCCATGCAGATGGGCAGCTTGTCCCAGCCCAGGCCCGTGTACGCGTCGATCTTGGCGTCGGCGTCGGGGGAGAAGGAGACGCCGTCCGCGCCGTAGATCTCGCGGGCGATGGTGGCGATCTTCTCTCGGATGGGCATGCTGAGGGGGTACAGGAATTTGAAGCCGGACCCCTCGCCCTCGCCCGCGCGCGCGGCGGCGCACGCGTCCATCACTGCCTTGGCCAGCTCCACCGCGCCCGCGCCGCCGTGCGACCAGTGGTTGCACTCCACAGCCGCGAGCGCGCCCGCGGCGAGGGCGGCCTCCTTCACGAGTGCGATCTCTGCGTCCGTGTCGGTGGCGAAGCGGTTGACGGCCACGACGGGCTTGACGCCGAACTTGGCGATGTTGCGGATGTGATGCTGCATGTTGCACACGCCCGCCCTCAGCAGGTCCAGG
>Ga0208629_101209_pt1 | contig 10914 bp, 6 predicted proteins | sample LakWasMet19_HOW5_2_FD_183865 | JGI IMG/M metagenome (GOLD analysis project Ga0208629, IMG submission 183865) | Freshwater sediment methanotrophic microbial communities from Lake Washington under simulated oxygen tension - Sediment Metagenome... | ecosystem: Environmental > Aquatic > Freshwater >...
CCTCTGCGTGCCCGCCCCCCACTGCAAGGCTGCCAGGGACGGAGGCGTAGGTAGAGGGGTGGGGGGCGTGGGAGCCCAGTCGGGGGGACGTGCGAGGGGAGGTGCCGGCATGCATCTCCCCTCCCTCCTCGCCCCCGCTGCCCAGCAGCAGCAGGCTCTGCAGGGCCGGCGAGGAGGAGACGGTGGGCATGCGGCTGCCGCCCAGGCCCCCGCTGCGCCCGAACCCGCTGCCAGCAGGCACTGGCTGGTACTGCTGCGCCACTGCCAGGTGGGAGGGGGGCAGGGGCGGGCGGCCACCGGACGGCAGGGGCACGCCAGCAGCAGCGAAGTGACCCTGCCGCCCGCTGTCGCCGTCAGTGGAAGGCGGCGAGACCGCAGGCTCCCCCTCCAGAAGCAGGTGCCCGCCCTCGCCGCCGGTGCCGTTGCTGCTGCCGTATGGGTTGGCGTCTCCACCGCCCCCGCTGCTGCCAGGCCCGTGCTCCGCCCCGCCCATGCCAGCCAGGTTAGCCGTGCTGAAGCCTGTGCGGTGCAGCTTGTAGGAGGGGGCTGCGTCGCTGCCGCGCAGGGGGGCTGCGGGGATCACTCCCCCCACCCCCAGGTGCGCTGCCTCGTCCTCCAGGCGCGCAGAGGAGGGCGAGGAGGGCAGGCCGCCGCTGCCGCCGCTGCTGATGCTGCCCATGCTGCCGTGACCGCGCTCCTGCCCGAGCAGGCGCGGCGGGATGGCGGACGGTGGCCGCCCGGACATGCGCTGCGAGGCTGAGATCACCCCGCTGCTGCCGAGGCGGGAGGCGGGGGCGTGGTGCCCGCTGGAGCTGTCGGTGACGGTGGCCGGAGCGCCGCCGCTGCGCGCGCGCTGGCCGACGCCGAGGGCGCCTCCGCTGCCGCCCCCGCTTGCGCTGGAGGGCAGTGCCCTGTGCTTGAGGGCGTGCCGCTCCGCCTTCACGCGGCGCTCCCGCTTCCGCGCCTCCTCCTCCAGGTAACGCTCGTTGTAAGTGTACGTGCCCGCCACGTCCACGCGGAAGGCGGCGCCCTGCGTCTCCTGCCCGAAGGTCATGGGCATGCCGGGCAGCGAGTAGAGCAGGTCCACACCCGTCCAGGCGGAGCGGCCCAGCAGCAGGGCGGGGTAGGGCAGGCGCGCAGAGGAGAGGGAGCGCAGAGTGACGGTGGCGCCCCCTGCGGGCATGCTGCCTGCAGGTCCCACCATCAGCCCGTGCAGCGGGTGCGGGAAGCCGCCCTGCCCGCCGCCCCGCAGGTGGGTGTATGCGAACTGGGGGGCCGCCTGCGGGGGCACGACCCCCTCCTCCTCGCCCGCCAGCAGAGCCTTCAGCACGTGTACGGGGGCCACCTCGCGGGGCAGGGACACGCTGTTGATGAGGCCGTTCTTGTCCACGAAGCGGCCGAGGGCGCAGGCCATCGCAGACACCACGTCCAGCGCATGCGGCAGCACGCCTGAGCGCGTGAGGGCGGGGGCGCGGCCCCAGTGGCTCTCCCCCGCCACGCTGAAGTCGGGCGCGATGGCCCACAGGGACCGGGTGAGCTTCACCAGGAAGGGGTTGGCGTACGTGCGCGCCGTCCTGCTGCCCCAGTAGCCCACCTCGCTGTTGGCCACCACCACCTCGCCCTCGAGCACCTCCCGGGCGCTGTAGTGCCCCTCCCCGTCCGCGTCCCGCCGGAACAGCTCTCCCGTGTCCAGCGCCTGGATGAAGGGGTAGGACTGCGCGTCGGGCAGGTACAGGCCCCCGATCCCGAACACCTGCACCAGCGTCTTAACCTCGCTCAGCAGCACGTCCCACGCCTCCAGCTTGCGGTAGTTCAGCAGCTGCGTGTCCTCCCACTGGTTCTCGAGGCTATCCGTCCCAGCGTGCACCGCCGCCTGCCCGCGCATGTCCAGCACGTGTGCGTACAGGGAGCGGTACTTGCGGTGCGGGCGCGAGGCGGAGACTGAGGCGTCGCACTGCACCACCAGCCGCATGCCCAGGGCACGTGCCTGCGCCACCAGGCTCGCGAAGCCCACGTGCCCTCCCAGCATGCGGTTGGGGATGTGGCGGTCCACGACGGCGTGCGGGTTGGCGTCGGGGCGGGCAGCGAAGGCGCGGGTGCCGGAGACGCCGTCGTCTGCAGCGGGGGCGGAGGCGGCCTCAGCGCCGCCCTCGCCCGCTGACGCGGGCAGCGCGAGGCCAAGCCCGCCTGCACCCGAGGCGGCAGCGGCGCCGCCAGCTGCGCCGCGCAGCAGGGCTGCGAGTGCTGCGGGGTTGCCAGGCACGATGCCGGCCCCCGCGACGGCTGCTGGGGCGGCTGCGGGGCCACCGCCAGGGCGAGGGGAGGTGCCCGCGGGGCCGTTGCTGACCGCAGCGACGGTCGTGGTCGCGCCGGCAGCCGCCCCCGCCGCAGGGAGCGGGAAGGTAAAAGGTCCAGTCACCGTGCTGGGCCTGTGCACCACGCCCCCCTCCTCTGCGGCCCCCTCCTGCAGGCTGAAATACCCAAAGGCATTCTCATCGCCGCCCTCGCTGTCTCCCAGGCTCAGGCGGCTGCTGCGCCCAGCGTGGCCAGGCAGCCCATGGCGCGCTGAGTTCGCCAGCGCTGGCGCAGCAGTCCCGGCCGCCGCCCCGCCTGCGCCAGCCTGCAGCCCGCCTGCGGAGCGGTGGGTGGTGAGCTCGGGGGCAGCTGCCGCGGCATCCGTCTCTCCCCAGCCATTATCCCGCTCCAGCGCGCCCAGCACGTACAGGGAGGAGACGCCAGAGGCTGCAGAGGGGCAGGGGGACGAGGCAGAGGGGGGTGCGCGAGGGCAGTGGTGGGGAATGTGCGAACACGGTGGGAAGGAACAGGACTTGCGGGCAGGGCCCCAGCGCAAGATCGAAGATCGATCTCCGTTGCGCTGCACAGTGTCAGCGCGCGCCCTCGTGCCCAGTAGCTTTTTCCTCGGCTTCACAGCCAGCAGCCCAGCGACCAGTCATTCAGCGAGCCCGCCACGCACCTTTCAGCTGTGCGAGGCGTGCCGCCACGTCGGCGAAGGTTCCGTGGCGCAGGATGTCGCCCCCCTCCCCGAAGCGCATCCCCTCCAGGTCCACCACCACCTCGTGCCAGTGCTCGCTGCGCAGGCCGCCGCGCTGCACCACCCAGCGCCCCTGCGCGATGCCGCCGTACCCCAGGGCTGCGACGGCTGCTGCTGCGGAGCCCTCGCCCGCGGACGAGGCGTCGAGGCCAGCCTCGGACGCCTGCGGGGGGGCCGGGGAGGCAGCGGCCTTGGGGACGGAGGGCACGGGCTTGGCGGTGCCGTCTGCGGTCACTGCCACGACGCGCCAGTCCACGTAGCCTGCAGGGCGGGGAGGCATCAGAGGGGTCCAGTACAGCGCAAGGTGGCCCGGGGCGAGTAACGTTTCAATGCGCGGATCTCAAGAGCGCGTCCGCTTCCGGGAAGCACGGGGGGTAGCTCGATGGCTGCGACGGAGGGGTCCGTGCGCAGGCAGCAAATCGCGGGAGGCTGCACTCACCGCAGCGGCTGAAGGCAGCAAGCGGCAAGCGCACCCTGTGAGCGGGCACCCGCACCCAGGTGAGGGGCTGGGAGCCGGCGCCAGGCTGAGGCGCAGTCGCGGTCAACGAGGCGGTGTCAGCGTCGCCAGCAGCTGCGCCAGCAGCGGCAGCACCCCGCACCGGCACCCACACCATCTCGGGCTCCACGGAGGGCTCGTGCAGGGTAACCACGTGCTCCGCAGCCCCGGGGCCGCTCCACTCAAAGGCGGGCGCGCTGACCAGCACGCGAAAGGCCTCGCCCTCGCCCAGCACATGCGTGGTGCTGACCTCCACCTCGCACGCCTCGCCGACGAAGGCGAGGGAGGTTCGGTGGGCCTGCGCCAACTGCCAGTCCACGCCGTCGTAGAGGCAGTTCAGCATGCGCACCGCTGCACCACGGGCACGCGCGTGGTAGTGGCCCAGGCAGGCCACGAGCACGGCTGCAGGGGAGACATGCGAGCGCGGGCAAGGAGGCACGGGTTGGAGCGGATCACTGCGCCAGGCGGAGATTGAGAGGCAGAGCTGCACAGCTTTCACAGTAGGGTGTGGTGCCGCACGCACCTTCCACGGCGTGAATCTTGTCCCTGAACTGGCGCAGGCCCTCCTCGGACCGCACCACGAACAGCAGCGCGTTCAGGTCCACGTTCAGCGCCTCCAGGGCGCGGCGCACCAGGCCAGCGCTCGGGTCCGTTAGCACCGCGGCGTAGTCGTCGCGAATCTGCTCCTCGCCTGCCATGGACGAGACGTGGCGCCAGGCGGACAAGAAATCCCTGCAGCGACACGGCGTGGGAAGCGAGATCAAGCGGCTCAACTCGGCGCAGCATCAGCTGATCCGCGACCACGTCAGAGACGGCGCACCAGGCTGCAGGGCGCCGCGCTCGCACAGCGTTGTCAAAACAGCAAGCCACACACTTTTTGGCGGCGGCGTGCCAGCGGGCTGCGAGGGCATCCTCCTTCGCAGCTCTCGCGCTCCGCTTCCCAGCTTCACTCGTCGAAAGCTCCACAATCCGCGTCCACGCCGCCTCCGCCGCTTTGACAGCCATCGGTGCAGTGCCCTTGGGCGTGTAGCCGTGAGCGCGCAATGTCAACGGGGTTCTATCCCACGCTGCCCGGTGATGATCCGCAGAATCTTGGGGCCTTCCTATGACTCGATTTTTCGGTTTCTGTCGAAGCACGACAGCACCGCAGAGGAATCCAACAGCGATGGCAAATTGCCAACGCTTAAATACAATGAAAGACCACGCTGCAACACGAGCAGGTTTCGTGCTTCACGAGAACGACGTGATCGATCGACCACACCCATCTCGATCGAGACAGACACGAGTCCCACCGTGGACTCCCACGCGCGATGCGAATGGTGAAATCGACATGTGTGCAGAGGTGTGCATATCTGCAGCGACGTGGAGCTCTCAACCAATCACGCGAACGACACGCGATGCTGTCACCTGGAACATGCATCGCCGGCACGCCGACCGGCCCGGGTCGAGTCACCCCGCCCCTCAACACTGTGGAAGCAAACAGGCGTGGGACCCCGCAGCTCGAAAACACATGCAGTATATCGCTCGACCGATCAGGCAGCCGCGCAACCTCGAAAAATGTGGAGCCGCCATACGCGGCGCCTGGAGGTTGGTAAGTTCTCGCCGCGGAGCTTGTGCTCTCTCAGCACATCACGTCAGAAGCCCAACGTACCGAGCTTTTGGATACCTGCAAGGAAGGGACATGGTGGCACGCGCAGCTGGAACTCAGAAACGACCGTCGCCGCGCCGCGCCGCGTTCAGCTCCGATCTGAACATACCGTCGAAGCAGCTCAGGCCACTGGACCTGCACCTGGTCGGCAACGTAGTACAGCAGCTTGCCTGTAGCGGACAGGTCATTGACGCGGCAAACAGACTCCACGAACACGATCCGGGTGCGCAGCCATCCCACGCCGCGTAGCACCGCGGCAGCGAGACAAATCGGAAGGCATGTCCCAGGTCCGTTGCACAGGATTACGTCTGGCTGAAGCCGGCTCACAAGCCAAACGCTAGCCAAGATCGCTCGTGCGGTCGGTATCAGCGCCGCTGCGTAGGACTGCCCGACCTCGCGGCTCCGAGGTACTCGCCAGACCACAGCATTCTCGGGAATCTCCTGCAACATCACATCAAAGACAACAATCCCAGGACGGCGGAAGCCATGGATAGCGGGGCGATGATGCTTCCACTGGTTCTCGACCTTCAGGAGGCATCGCTGGCCTTCGACTCATGTCGGCGCCGCGCACCTTTCGAGCCTTCGCCCGAGATTCGGACGTGATGTCCGTAGCAGCAGCAACAAAATGCCTGGGATGAAAGCGGCCTGAATCAATGGCGGGGAGCAGCTTCATCATTTCTGCAGTATGCCCGCCAGATCCGAGGACCACGAGAAGCGACCGAGGCTCGGCACGCCCCTTGGGCCGCCGACAGCAGCCGGTCACATTTGCAACAACCACGAGCGCGAGAACGAGCCCGACGAAAGCCACGAGCGCAGCAATCATGGCGTTTCGGGACAGTCAGCGTCCTGGCGGCGCCACGCGGACCAGTCGGTGATGGCCCCGCGAAATGATCGTCGAAATCATCGACGATCTGGCCTAAGGCTCTCCACTCTATCGATAGAATTCGACAGCGGCCGCCTGGCTATCTATCTATCGTTTCAAAACAGGCCATCTATCTATCGGATGTCTATCGCGAACAGTCTATCGATAGACTTCTTGCTCTATCTGATTGGCTCCAGGTGGGACCGACAGACAGTCCGACAGAGTCGGAAGTTCCAATTGGCTGCGTATCGCATATTTCTATTACATCTGTGGCACTCTCTGGGCTCGGAGGAGGTCAAACAGTGACGATCGAGACGTTCCGTCTGGCGAGCCGCCGCTTGGTCTATCGATAGGCTGCCACGGCCCAGGTTCTATCTATCTTCCACCGCCAAAAGCGTGTCTATCTATCGATATATCGCGAAGGCCGTTCTAGCGATAGAGTGGAGAGCCTTAATCGGCCGTCACTTGCGCCGTTTTGGCTTAAAACTGTCGACGTGTCGACACGCTTGGACCTTACGCAGCACCGTCTGATAACCCCAATTTGCGGGCCCCGGAGTGACTTCTTCACACGCTGGTCGGCACGTTCGTGGCGTGGTTTGGTCCATTCAAAATGGCATCCAAGCCGCGGGTGCTTCCTGTGCTGCGCCTCCAAATGCTTCTTGCCCGTGGCGGGAGCTTGATATTTGACCACGCATTTCACTGGCCCAGCGCCGACGCTCCCGTTGAAGAGATTGCAGCGCTGAGTCAGTCCATGCGACAGCTGGGGCGCGAGCTCGCCTCCGGCGAGCTCGTCTCGTTTCGGCTTGACATCCCAAGAGGTGCTGACGAGTCCGAGGGCGTTTCCCCCGTTGATGCCGCATGCCTGACGCAGGGTGGAATCATTGGCGTGCTGTTTTACGAGGTGGACCCACAGCTGACGCCTTCATTGGTCACAGCTATTCTCAGCTTCTCCGTTAATGCGTTTGCCGCCGCCTTCCCTGACAAGTTGATCGAGTTGGCTGCTGTGCCGCCGAAGCAGGCCGCTGGAGTAGCTAAAGCCTTACGGGAACATGCAACTTCGGAACTCGTCTCATCACTGTTGGGCGGCCTTCGAGAGGAGCTGGGTGTCGCGCTGCCAGCGGAGTGACGATGGGCAGCCAGCATGCCGAGCCATCACGCAGGTGAACCGGCACGGCTACTTCGAATCAGCACCCGCCCGGCATATTGGCCGCGGGGGCGCCTGCTTGATGCTCGTGCTCGAGGCTGCTGCCCGTTGGTTGGTCGAGCGAGGTTCAAGACACCGAACGGGAAGCCAGGCGCCCTGCCCTGCCTGCCTGACCCTTGACGACGTACAGCGTGTTCGAGACACCACATTCAGGGCCTTCCGTCGGCATCGCGTCAGCACCTTGACGCACACACGCCGGCGCGTGCTGCACAACTCAGCGAGGCGCGCGGGGTGCCGTTGTGGGGCATGCACAGCTGCCCGTGAGCGATGCAACAATGCGCTCGCCACGGCCAGCTCCGCTCTGATCTGCTGTTTGCCGCTGCAGTGGTGCTTGTCAGGTTGCAGACAGCTCGCTGCCTTGCCGCATACATACGCAGTGGCCCTGTTGCCGTACCGCGGGCGCTGCCTCGCTTCCGAGTAGGCAATGAGTTGCTGCGCGTCTCCTCCGCCTCAGCTCGCGGTTCGCAGCCAATGCATCGGCAGACAGGTGAGCGCGACGCTGAGCAGCAGCAGCGATGCGGTCACGTGCCGAGCGTTCGGTCGCCGGGGCGCTCCACCTCGGCGCCCTGCAACAAAGCACCCTCCCCCTCAAATCCCTCGTTTCCTGCCATGCAGGCGGGCCCACACGCCGCCATGAAACGGCAGCCGAGTGCACGCCGCGGACTTCCATGGGTGGAGCTCCAGCTCCCGCGCTCCGCTCTCGAATGGCTGCATCAGCGCTGCCTTCCGAACCGCACTGCCCGATCACGGCGCGCCCGCTGCATGCGCCTTCGGCAGGATGGTGTGGGCCACCGGGTCAACGGTGAACCCCGCCAGCACCCGTGCCATGCCCTCATCGAAGGGGGTGGGGGGCGCTGCCAGCCCCGCTGCGACGAGCTTGCTGCAGTCCAGGAGGGCGTCGTGCGGGCGCGGGGCGCCTGCGGGCGGCGACGCGTCCCCTTTGATGTGGCCAGCGGGCAGCCCCAGAAGCCCTGCGATGCGCTGCGCCACGCTGAAGCGCGTGAACTTGTCGCCGCTGCTGTAGTGCCACACGCCGCCGAGGCGCTCGCCACCCCCCGCTGCCAGCAGGCCCCCTGCGATGCGCACCAGCGTCTCTGCGATGTCGGTTGTGAGGGTGGGCACGCGCACCTGCCAGTCGTCGAGGGTGCGCGGCACGTGGCTCTCCACCACGCTCTTTGCGAACACGGTGATGGCGGACTCGGACACGTCGGGCGAGGGCCCGTACAGGACGGGCACTCGCAGCACGAAGGCGTGCGCGTGGCCCGCGAGCGCGGCGTACTCCCCACGCAGCTTCTGGCGCCCGTACGCGTTCAGCGGGGCAGCAGGAGACGTTTCCGTATACGGCGGGGCCTTGCCGTCAAATATGTAGTCAGTTGAGATGTGCACAAACGCCGCGCCGGCGCGCGAGGCTCCGCGAGACAGGTGCCACACGCAGTCCACATTGAGAAGCTCGCTGCCCGATTCGTCTGACTCGCACACGTCTGGCTTGCGCTCCGCAGCAGCGTGCACAACTAGCGCTGGCGCAGTGTCCACCAACAGCTTTGCAATCGCGTCCGAATTGCGGAGGTCGCACCGCACGCTGTCCGGCCCGCCGCGACTAAAGCTCACGCCGGTAACACGGAAACGGCCCGTGTCTCGAAATGCCTGAGCGATGGCCCTCCCAAGCAACCCCGTGGCACCTGTGATCAGCACAGTTGGGAGTACAGCCGCCATTCGAGACGGCTCCGAGCTCGCAGCGGAGAGCGGAGCAGCGCTGCGCACGATACACAAGTGTGTCACTGCGGCAGACAGCACCAAGCATCGGCCTTGCTGTTGGACGTAGATAACTAACAAACAATCCGGGTCACAGGAGCGTGTTACGTGTGGCGCAGCCTGTGGAGTACTGGACACCGAGCCGAGACTCCCTCGACACTTCATCCGCCTGATGAATCGACTCAACTCTCGGAGATTGTGAGAGCCAGTGCTGCGCTGCCGTTTGCAGCAATGTACATGAAGCACGTGTGCATTCCAACATGAAAGGGATGCTTTCCTCCCACGTAGTTAGAAGAGTTCGGTTAGTGTGACTGCACCAACGTTAACCCACAGAGTCCCAGTGCCGTCCGAGTGAAGGTACCCGGATCTGCGCGCCCACGATGGATACCGCACTCGCCGCCGCAGTGTCAGTTGATGGCAGAGTGGCACTCTTGCGAGCTCGATCTACAACTCCGTTCAAGGGAAAATGTTGAACGCAGCCACGGTGGACCGTTCCGCAAACGTGCGGGACATAGCGTGCACAATAGTGTAAGAGGCGTCAACCTTCAAGCGATGCGCAGGCATTGTGTGCACGGGTGAACCGCGCAGACGCGGGGCACGGGCGAATGTGGAGAGGCCGGTGGCCGCGGCGTCGCCAGCAGCGCCCACGAGGGCGGCTACTCTGCGCCACCGCTCGCGCCCGCCTGCTGCTCGGACAGCAGCGCTGCGTTGCGGGCGCGCACGTCAGCGAGCTGGCGCTGCAGGTCTGCGATGCGCACGTGCAGGCTGGCGTCCCCTCCGCGCTGGATGGCCCCCGCGTCCAGCGCTGCCATGTCCAGCGCCTTGCTGACCACGGGCGAGACCGCAGAGGCCACGCCCGGGGTCTGGGGCTTGCGGGCAGGCGAGGCTGCGGGAGGGGCAGCTGTCGCGGGCGATGGCGCGCGGGCCCCGAGGCTCGAGGGCGTGGCCAGGGCGGGCCGCGCGTGGTGCTGCGGGGAGAGGGGCCGGGCGTGGTACTGCGGCTGCAGCATCTGCTGCGAGGGCGGGAGCACCACGGAGGCCAGCAACGAGCGCACAGACAGCGTGGGCGGCAGCTGTTGCGCTGCGGGCTCGGGCTGCTGCTGTCGCTGCGGCGCTGCGTGATCCTGGGGCGAGCTGGGGCTGTCCCTGCCGCTGGCTGCTGCGGAGCGCGCTGGGCTGGGCTCCGGGAAGGCACCCGACCAGTCCTCTGCCGCCTCCGCTGCAGCTTCGCGCAGCAGGCCCACGACGTAGGCGTGCATGGAGAGCGAGGAGACGGACAGCGGAGGGGCGGAGCGGCTGCCAGCGGAGTCGCTCGCACCTGCGGCGGGGGCTGCAGCCTCCGCTGCGCCCTGGGCAGCGGGGCCGGCGATGGCCACGGCAGCTGCCACGAGCGTGCGCGGGGAGTCCTGCGACGGCGCGCCCTCGCCCGCCCCCGGTGAGCGTGCCCTGCGCAGCGCGGGGGAGCTGGAGGCAGCCAACCCGCGCTGGCTGGAGCGGAGGGTCGCGGAGAGGGGCGGGGAGGCCAGATGGACGCGCGCGGGCACGCCCACCGCAGCGCTGGCTGCGGCAGCGGAGGCGCCGCCGCCGGCAGCGAGGCTTCCCAGCATTGCGTCGGCGAAGAGGCGCGGCAGGCGCTGCGAGTGCTGCGACGCTGCGCCAGCGGCGGCTGCGGGCCTGGACGGCGAGGCGGCGGCAGCTGAGGCAGCGGCTGCAGCTGCGTGGCTGCCGGGCAAGCGCACCGCCTCCAGCAGGCCGCAGGGGTCGCGGCCCCGCGCATCGCGGCTGCGGGCGAGGGCGGCAGCGCCTGCTGCCGCGGCCCCCGAGGTTCGAGCGGCCCTGCCCCAAGCGCGAAAGGCGGGGTGGCGCTGCGAGGCCCCGTCGGCTGCGGCGGCGGCAGCAG
>Ga0208629_101210_pt1 | contig 10911 bp, 3 predicted proteins | sample LakWasMet19_HOW5_2_FD_183865 | JGI IMG/M metagenome (GOLD analysis project Ga0208629, IMG submission 183865) | Freshwater sediment methanotrophic microbial communities from Lake Washington under simulated oxygen tension - Sediment Metagenome... | ecosystem: Environmental > Aquatic > Freshwater >...
TTTCGGGCGGTGGGTGCTCGGCGCCAACACGCCGGCTGGCGTGTGCGTGCGGCGCGCCGTGAACGGGACGGCTGTCGAATGAGCGGCGCTGGCGACGCTGGTGGGTGGAGCGCCGTCGTCATCATCCTCCTCGTCGCTGTCGTCGTCCACTATCAGGCCTGGGGGGTGCCTGGGGGCGGGGGTCGCGCGCGCCAGCGAGGTCGCACGGCTGCGCTGTGAGCCAGCGTGGCCCACCGGTACCAAGTGCGTGTGGCACACGCCCGTGTGGTCACCCGAGGCTGTCGACGGCACGGGGGATTGCGCATCACCCACATCACCCGCGTCGCCGGCCCCGAGATGAGGCGGTGCAGCGGGGCTCCTGCTCGCTGGCGCGTGGGGCCGTGGCATCGTCGAGGCCTCCCGCTGGGAGTTGCTGCGGCTGCCGCGACCGCTGCTGACGGACCCAAATCCGACCGCACCGCGGCCGCCAGAGCGAGGTGCAGCGGCCGCTGCGCCAGCGCCTGCGTGTGCATCAACCGTGTTTCCGTCCTCCTCCGCGATGTCCATGATGGAGGGGTGGACAGGAACGGGGCCACGCGCAGCGGCAGCTGCCGCAGCGGCAAATTGACTGCTGAGAGGGGAGGCGGAGTCATCTGAGCCCCCGCTCTCCACGTGCGCTGCGGCGCTCTCGCGGCGGCTGCCTCCGACGGAGCGCGCTCCGACCGCTGTGGTGGGCGCGGTTGACGCGGGGGGCAGCGGGCTCTCGCCGCTGTCACGGGCAGCGCGCCACTCCTCCGCAGCTGGGGCCGACCGCTTGTGGCTGCGCCCGCCGCCCTGCTTGGCGGCATCGGAGCGGGCGGAACCCGCGCCTGCAAGCGTGTTGAGCTGCAGGAGCCCCAGCGGCAGCGAAGGAATGAGCGGGAAGGCAGGCGCTTGCGGCCCACGGCTGCCTGAGGCGCCGCGCCGGGCTGCAGAGCCACGGGCAGCAGAGCTGGAGCGCGCAGACGACCCAGGCGCCGTTGAATCGAGCCGAGGCCGCTTCGTCGGCTTTTGCCCGGACGCCGCCGAGCCTCCGCCGTCGTACGCAGAGGCGGTGTCTGATGGGCGGCCCCGCCCGGCGCCTGAGGCCGCAGACGAGCTGGACACCGCAGAGGCCGCACCAGAGCGAGATGAGCCTGCGCCGGAGCGGGCTGAGGCCGCTCTCAACGCTGAGTGAGGCACGACAGCGGAGAAGGCGGATGAAGCGGAGGAAGATGAGAAGGAGGAAGAGGAGGCAGCGGAGGCGAAGCCGCGTGCCGCGTTCTCGTCGCTCGCGCCCTCGGCGGCTCGTTGGCTTGCGAGAAACGCGTCAACCGCCTCAGCTGCGGGGCCCGTCTCGCCCGCGGCGCTGGAGAACCCGTCGAGGCTGTAGAGGGGCACGCGTGCGGCTGCGCAGAAGGACGCAGCCAGCGCCACAAACCTCGCCGAGGGGCTGCTGCCCTCGCCGGCAGCAGCTGCGCCGGAGGCACTCGCGGAGTGGGTGGCCGCCCCTTCCGCAGCGATCCGGAGGGCGAGCAGGATGGTGGGTACGTCGATGGGAGCTTGCCTCACGACCGTGTCCCAGTGTCGCGCCCAGGGCCGACCTGGGAAGACGCGCGCCTCTTCCGGCGGCACGGGGTGCATCCCTTGCTTGCCGGTCGTGATCTGCAGGTCAGAGAAAGTCGCAGGTGCAGGGCAGATATCTGTCAGAGCATCGCGCGGTGTGCGGCGCACTGTGTGCGATCAGCGGCTGAGAGCGATCTGCAACCCAGGGTGCCATCCAGAGCGTGTGTGGCTCGCCCGAGCAGCTCATTTTTGCGCGGTACGAAAGGTTGCTTTCACAGACGCAGCACCGGCAGCTGCCGTCATCTGTACTGTGGCGTGCCCTCCCTCACCTTCGACCGAACGATGAAGCCTTCGGAAACGCCGCTGACCCAGCCGGAGGGCAGGTGCACCAGCTGCAGGTGCAGCGGGACGTCTTTTTTCTGGGTAAACTCGGCCGTTGGGGTCGCCTCAATGCCGGTCGGCTGCACCAGCACCTGGAGGTGTGTCCCGTCGTCGTGCAGCGTGAATGAGCCGCTCAGCGGGGTGGATCTCCATCCCTCGACAACTGGCAGATCAGCTGTGCCGGGGTTATATGTGGCAGGGTCGTATACGTCACTGCTCTGGCGAGCAATGACAGCCCATTCCTTCTGCACACGATGGCATTCGGAAGCTTGAGACCTGGAGACTGATCGCACAGCATTGTTTGCCTGATCTCAAGGGGTTTGTGTGGTGGTCGTGATACAAATCACTCACCGCATCCGCACCGAGCAATAGCGGCCCGGTTGGGCGCGCTCGTATGATCAGCGCACCCTTGTCTGTTTCGACCACCGCAGCGCTGGGGCAGTAGTTGCCGTCTGACCGCTTTTTAGTTCCGGGCAGTGGAAGCTGTAGGCCCCTGAGATCGTTCAGAACAGCGTGGATGTGTCTGCTGTCGGCTGGCTCGGCTCGAGCGGCTGCCCGTGGCCCAGGCGGTGCGGGAGACCTCCCGCCGGCAGCTTTACCCCCAGCGGCACTCATTCTCGGTACGGAACAGTCGAACTGCGCTGCAGCGCGCAGAATGCCAGCTTTCGATTAACACATTGGAAGTCAACGCTGTCGGCTTTGTGTCAGAGATACGGTTCCCAACAGTTCAAAAACGGCGTCTGTCAGACTCTGTCCACTGTTCCCATTCCAATGAATGTGTGACTCATACGCAAGGGCGCTTGAGTTCTTGTGCGCAAGACAACGAGCTCTGCACTGGGCAACCTCGCGCCTCGACTCACTGAGTGGCAGCCGAACGGTGAGCCGCTGACTCAGCTCAGGGCTCATGATCGGAGCTGGTCGCAAGTCGCAAGGCTCTCTCAGATTGTCGCGGCTGCGACTCGCTTTTTTGAGTTAGCGGCGGCAGGTCAGATATCGGCATCAGCTGTCCAGAAGTCATCCAGGCCATTCGCCACAGGGAAGCCGAAAATCGCCGGACCAAGACCCGCTGCAGACGACGCAACCGAGCGGCGCGCGCTCGAAGATGGCTGGGTTACACAGGCGGGATCAGCGGGAACTCCACGAGAAACGTGGCTCGGCAACGCCACCGCAGGGGTGCTCGCCGCCGGCGGCAGCAGCGCCCCCATACTCGTGGTACGCAGCAGCGCCCCGCCGCGGCCTGGCAGGTCGAGCAGCATCCCAGCGGAGGAACCACACAGGCCCCACACGCTGCTTGCGAGGCTGGCCCCAACTGGTGGCCAGCGCAGCGGGCTCGCGACGCTGTGGCCACTCGGCGTCGGGCCTCCGTCTCCGCGTGCCCCCGCAGCCACCGGCCCTGCGGCAGCAGCGCCCGCTGCTCCCCTCATTATTGGTGTGAGTGCGGGCGCGGTCACCGCAGCGCGATCGAAAGCTGACGGGCGGGGCACGGCTGCGCCGCCCGCTGCAGCAGCTGCGGCCCTCGTAAAGCGAAGGAGGGCGTCTGGAGCCGCGGTGGGAGATGCGGCAGATGCGACAGACGTCGCGGGGCGAAATTGAGCGGAGGCTGTGGCTGGCAGTGCGCCGCCAGGAGCAAGCGTGCGGGCCCCAGCGCCGAAGAAGCCAGGCAAGTACCAGGCGACCGAAGCTTGAGGTAGCGCCGGCGCCGCGGCGGCGGCGGCGGCTGAGCCGTGGGCACGCTGCTGCTGCTGCTGCCGGCGGGTGGTGGTAGCGGTTGCGTTGTCCGTGTCCATTGCGACAGAACCGCTGCTCCATCGAGCATCGAGGCGACCGACAAGGTGGCGGCCAAGAGAGGCTGCGGCCTCACTCTCATCCCCGTCAACATCATCATCGTTATCCTCCTCATCGTCGTCATCCGACCCGCCGAACAGCAGGCTGCCAGCCGCAGCAGAGCCGCTGCGGTAGCCGCTGCCCCTGCCCGGCGACGCGCAGCAGCTGGTGGTGGAGGCGAGCGATGGGGAGGAGGAAGGGGCGGCGGCGCCAGGCAGGGCATCCGCTGCGGCGCCCGCGTTTGTGCAGCCCGCACCGCGAAACTCCGTTGAAGGAGCCGCGTTTATGCGGGCGGCATCGCGAGACACCGCAGGGGAACCCGGGGCAGCGCCGCCGCCGATCGCAGCACCTGCGGTTGATTGGGAGGCGCAGCGCCGGCTCGCGCGGCCCCGAGAGCGAGCGGAGCGGCCCGCTGCCGCTGGTGGTGCAGCGGCAGCGGACGGGGGCTGCGTCGCCCTTGGCTTGATGCGGGCGGTCGAGCGACTCTTGAGACCGTGCCGAGGGGTTGCGGCAGGCGGCACGGAGGCGCCAGGCGCGCTGGAGGCAGGGCCTGTCGACCCCACGCGGCGCCGCTTGGCGGCAGGAGGGCCAGCAGCCTCGTCCTCGCCATCAGGTGACGCGGACTCAGTCGGAGGTGGCAGCGCAGGTGCAGGCGCAGGTGCAGGCGCAGGGGCAGGGGCAGGCACAGAAGGTCGAGGGCCGCTGCCGTCGCCCTCAACACCGTTGCCGTCGTAGGCAGGTGCAGCCTCACCCTCCTTGTCCTCCTCGCCATCCTCCTCCTCGTCCGCCACCGCCTCCGCCGCCTCGTCGCCACCGCCGGAGCCGGCAGGGGCCTCGCTCGGGTTCGGCGGTGCCGCACCGCCGACGGGAGGCGGAGACCCCTCCGGCGCATGAGCCGGGGCCGACGGCACCGCTCGCGCAGGCAGGTGCACCGCCTCCAGCAGCAGCGGGTACAGGGCCGACCCCTCCTCTCGGCTTGACCCGTCGGACACGGCGGCCCAGGCCCGGACACGGCGCAGCCACCCGGGGTCTCGCGACGCCGCCTGCAGCCATGCGCGCACTGCGTCCGTCGGCAGCGGCGGCTCAGGGAGCGCCACGTCCCAGGCAGAGGACCAGGCCACGCCCGGGGCGCGTCGTGCAGCGCAGCACGTCATGCCACCCGTGATCTGCAGAGGAGACGCGTGCAGCAAACAGACACAATAGATCGCATGAAATGCCATGCCAGACGCGAATAATGTGAGCGGAAGAGGCGCTCAAGTTAGGTGGCGAGTTTCGCCTCACGACCACACAAGCTGTCGTTTCGACAGGCCACCGATCTAGCACGCAGTGCTGCAAGCTCTTGCTCCCCTGTGCTGCCTCAAGCGCACCTTCTTCCGCAGAACGAAGCCCTCGGATACCGCGCTGCACCAGCCCGACGGCGGGTGCACCAGCTGCAGGTGCAGCGGGACGTCCTTCTTGGAGTGCTTGGAAGTCTTTAAGGTGTTGACTTCGCGGTCAGGCAAGACGACCCGGAGTTGAAAACGCCCGCCGGCGGCAGGTCGCAGGTCGGAGGTCGGCAGCAATGCAAGTTGGAGGCCATCAATCACGGGCAGGTCGGTGGCGGAGACCCCGCGCCGCACGACGAAAATCCAGTTGCGCTGCGAAGGCGAGAAAGGGATGGATGAGTGCGTGGGCGTGGGCAAGTCAGGATCACCACGTACGTTAAGACGCCGCCAAGCCGTAACCCGGATTACGTGAAGCAAAGCATTAATCCTGCCCCATGTAGGTGTGTGCCCGCGGTTCCGGCCTTCCCGCCCGTTGCGGGAACACCCTTCCACCAGGAAAAGTCAGATCTGACCGCACTCACAATATCGCGATCGGCAGGCGCACCCGAGGGATCTACAGACACCAGCATGCCCCGTTTGCTAGAAGAGACGCCAGTCTCCACCACCGGGGCGCTCGGCACGCGAACTTGAGCCGAAGCACCCGGGGGCTGGACCAGAAGCCCATCTCCCAGACCCGACAGCTCGATGCTGCGCGCCATTGCGGAAGCGTGATGGGGAGGAGCTCCTGTCAATGAAATAGCGTAGCGCATGATTTATACCGATGGTGTTGCAGTGTATTGAGAAGGGTGTCGAGCGTACGTTCGATAGTTCGATATCGTCAGAGCAAACGTCCCAACGTCCGCCTCATCATTTGCAAGTTGTAGAGCAAGCGCTTTATCGAACCCAGCGCGCCGTCACTCAAGCACTAAGCCTTGGGAGCCCGCGCCTCGCGAGCGGGCATTGGTGCTGTGCACCATCACCGACGTCGGAGCGTCGGCAGTTCTGGGAAGCTGTTTGCCTATGACAGCAGGGCTCTGACATGCAGCGCAGCTATCTCGATGCATGCAGCAGACTTGGAGTGGCGCCGCACCCGGGGCTTGCATTGCAGCTGTCCCTGTTGTCCTCGGCTGAACTCGACCCAGATGTGTTGAGCTCACCGGACTCCGCGAAGCGCGCGCGGGCACAACAACCGTGCAGGCTGTCGGACATGCTGTTGGACGGCCCAGATCTGGGCGCGCTGGCAGCAATGATGCAAGATCAACACTGCGCGAGCCTGCATCTGTCGGCGTGCTCGCTGGCGCCCACCGCCATGAAGCGGCTCTCCGGTATGTCCGCGTTGCAACATCTGCATCTGGCATCCTGCTCTCTGACTGATGAAAGTCTTGCATTGCTGGTGCGCGCCCTGAGGGCCTGGAACGTGCTCACGAGCCTGGACGTCAGTCACACGGGCGCAGCGCAGGGCACAATCGCTGCACTTCGCGACTGGCTTGGATTCTGGGAGTGTTCGCTGCAACGACTCTGTTTAGACGGCTGCAAGGTCGGGGACATTGGCAGTACAGAGCTGTGTTGTGGTCTGGAGGAAGGCGCCCGCAGCCTGCGGGTGCTTGGGCTTCGAGGAAGCGGCTTGGGCGCGAAAGGTGCGAAAGCGCTGCTCTCAGCTGCGCAGCGGAATCCCCGCTTGCTCCACGCCCATGTGGATTACAGCACTGCGCCACCGAGTGTGTTGGAGGCGCTGCAGGCCGCCCTCGCACTTAACGCACAGGTGAGGCCGGCGTGAAGCTGAGAGTTGAATGGCACTGTTGTCGGTTCAGCGCAGCGAGGAGATGGCGTGCTGTCAGCTGAAAGCGTGCGCACTCTCTTCGACCTCTCTGTTTCATCGCCGATGGGGTGTCTGGCTCGGTTGTGCCCTTCCCTCCCTCTTTCGTTCGCAGGAACTCAACCACCAAGTTGTGCAGGAGCTGGAGCGACGTGCGTGCAGCGCTGGCGATGACGTTTGCGCGGCTATTTCCTCGCTGGAGGAGGGGGGCAGTGAAAGTGTACCCCCTCTGCTGCCGAATGGAGTGACGTGGCCGCCTGCCGCTGCCTGTGCCTCCATGTGGCGAGCCCTCCCCGCAGGAGCTGACATGCGCTCGGTGCTGCCAATGGTTCGACTGCACGGCGGCTCTGCTCAGGTTGTTCAGGAGGCTCTTGTCGCAGACGGCTGTGCTGCTGTCACCACTGGGAGTCGGGAGGTCTCAGCCGTTTGCAGAGCTGCAAGCACGCCCCGCCCGGCTTCTCGACTGGTTGATCTGACAGCAGCATGGGATCTTCTGCCGGGCGCCACCCGGTGCTGCGCCGAACTGACGCTTGTGTCGGTTGTGTCATCCTCAGTCCCCAGCAGCCCGGCGCAGCAGGTGCGCTGGCGAGTGGTGCGATCTGCCGGGAAGGCCGTCGGCTCGCCATCGCACGACCCAACCCTTTCACTCGGCTCTGGCGTGGGTCCTGCCGACGGCACGGGACGACTGCCCCTGCTATCACCAGTGCTGGGCAGCGGTCTGAGCACGTCGAAGGCAAGCTATTCGACCGCGCAACGAGCTGCGGGGCAGTTTGATCGTAGGAGTGCGAGTGGCGGCACCGACGCTGCTTCGGCGGATTCAGTGACGACGACGACAATTAGCGGCAGCCACAGCGCGATGAAGCTGCAAGCCTTCTTGCGTGCTTTCACACCTGCACGCAGCGAGCGATCGCTGATGCTGCCGCCTTCATCGCCCAGCCCCGCGACCGGCGCCGATGACCTGCTGATGGCTGCATCGTCGATCGCCGAGGCGTGCGCAGGCAACGGCACGTGTGCCACAGGCGCGCCCTGCGTTGACGCTTGTGGACACCCCCGGCAGCTGATTGAAACGATTGCTCCTGATGCTACCATCGCTGAACGGGCGGGAATCTTAATCCAGCAGCACCATCGCAACGCAAGCCCCAGCTGTGTGGAGGCCGGTGTTCCGCGTCCGGGCAGTGCTATTGATGCTGCACGCCCAGGGGCGGACGCACCAGTACAAATGCCGCCGGCAGTTCTCGAATGCGAGGCACCGCCCGCTACCGTCAATGGCTTGACGACCACATCTAGCGAAGCCGTGAGCATTCTGTCCAGCGACTCCCGAGTCCAAGGGTCGCGCGTTGAACCTTTCGCGGCTGAAGCCGCCGGCGATGAAGCAGCGTTGCCTGCGGGCGCGGTCGAGTCATCCCCGGGTGCGCTGCCGCAGGCGGAGGAGGGTGCTTCGGCGCTCGCGGAGGCTGCGGCAGGCAGCCCGGCAGGAGGGCGCCGCAGCAGCAATGTGAGCGATGAGGCAGAAGACGGGCCTGCAGTACACGCCCCCGCTGCGATGGCCCACGCCACAGAGCAACTGACTGCGACGCCGTCCCTTCCCTCGCCTCAGCAGCCCTCAGCGATCCGTGTGTGGCTTCACTCCTCTGCGCTGCACTCGCAGGTGCATGCAGTTGCGAGCCACCGCGGACCAGGCGCTTTCGCCACCGCGGTCGTTCAGCCACCTCTCGCTGCTGGCTCGCCACAGCTGTCGCAGGGCGGGCACCCTGTGCTTGCGGGCTCGCTCCGCACGCACGCGCCTGCAACCGCCACACGGCGCGGTGGCGCCTCCGAGCGGTCGCTGCCGCCTCCGCCCCCACACCTCGCCTCGACCGACCCTCTGCCAACCCTGGTTCCGCTCACAGCGGGTGAGGCTGTCGCCAGCTTTGACAGCCACCTGGCTGCGGCAGCCCTGCACAGCCCGGATTCACGCGGCCGCAGCCTGCAAGATTCGTATTGGGGCCTGCCCGCGAGCGCTGCTCTGCGTGCGCAGGCGGGCGCAGCCGCAGGTGCCGCGGGTGCGGGCGCGCTCTGGCAGTCGTCTCTGCGTGCCTCGCGTGTTCCACTGGCAGCGGATCCGAGCTCGGTGGGCGCAAGGCTAGCTGAGTCGCATGCGTTGCTGACCGCAGACCCTGCACTGCAGGCTCTGGCGAGCACGGCGCTCACGCACTCCTCCGAGCGGTTGAGCGACGTCGCGGAATCAACGGGCTCTGCGAGCCATGCGGCAGTCTTTCCACGGCAAAACGCAAGTCCAGAGCCCCTGGGTGCGAAGGCGGCATGGAACGAGCCCTTGCAGGCGACTGCCCAAGCACTCACATCGCCGTCAACCGCGCTGCAGCCGGCACCCACTCGCGCCGATGTTGTCGCTGCCACGTCACAGCTGCAGCTGCTGCGCGTGCAACTGTCCGATGCGGAAGCGTCGGTGCGCACACTCGCCCGGCATGCGCGCAGCCCGCAGCGCCACCCCGCTGACGCACTTGCGTCGCAGCCTGGGCGGGGCTCAGCGCCAAACCATGCTAGCCCCGCAGCAGCCGATGTGGCACACGATACGGTGGCTGGTTCCGTTGCCGCACTTTCCAGTAATGCGCCTCTGGCGCCTGCCGTCGGCCCCGGCGAGATTCCTCAGCTGGCAGCCCCTCCGCCTCGGCCCGCAATGCACGTGCAGCAGCCCTCGGTTGATGGACTGCCCCGCGCCGCTCCGCAGCTGCCTCGATACCAGTCGCCCACCTGCAGCAGCTCCCCACACGGCGGTGCCTGCTCCCGCAGCGGCTGTGCAGCTGCCGGATGTGCTACCGCCAGCGCTGGCCGCTTTGCGCTGCTGCGGGATCCAACTGTACCCAACCCAGCGCTGCAGCAGGACGATGATGCTGCTGCAGCGCATGGCAGCCGCACCCACGCTCGACGCAGCCCATCCGGATCCTCACACTCTCGCGGGCCGAGCGCGGGCAGCGCTGCTGCCGATCCGTACACGGTGAGGGTGGCCGGGGCGCCGTCACTGCACACGGACCGGTGGATGCGGTCGCTGCGCAGCCCCAAGGCCGACACGGACGCCGGAGGCGGGCTAGGCGGCCGCCGCTCGGCGCGGCCACTGTCCCCGGCATTACGTTCCCCGCCCAAATTGCAGTCTTCGAGTGTGTTCGTCGAGGCAACGAGCGATGGCGCCAGCATGGCTCAGGCATTTTCGCGCCACCTCCGCGGCACGTCGGCCGCCAGCTCGACTGCCACATTCAGCTCTGCTGACACTCCTGCCGCAGTTGCGAGCGCAGCTGCGGCCGAGGAGGCGTCGGCGGGCGGTCTCGATAGAACCGCGCCGTCCGACAACCGTGCCGACGCCGCGATTGGTGCTCCTAACGCACAGTCTGCAACGGCCGCTGCGGACCAAGCGCGTGCTGCGACTGGCGGGCAAGCCACAGGGCAACACCGGACAGTCAGCCCTGCCAGCGGCGGGCAGGTGTCGCTGCTGGGACTGCTGGCGGCTGCGCAGGGCTGGCCTGCTGTCTCCAGAGGGGGAAGCCCGCGCGCGACTCTGCCGGTGCCGCCCTCCGAGCATGCCAGCGGAGCGGGTGCGCCGATGCCGCACCACGCGCCAGGGCTGCCGCCACCAAAGCGAGCCCACTCGCCCCGCCCTTCCTCCCCGCTGCCTTCACTCAGCACCTTGCTGCACTGGCCAGGCTCACCGCAGCCTGTGCGCGTGCCTGCAGGCACGCCGACTCAGGAAGCGTCCGGCCTTCAGAGTCCAACGCCAGTGTTGCCTCCGCCGCCTCCGCAGCTGTCCAGTTCCTTGCGTGCGAAAGCGGTGGGTGGGATGACACCGCCAGCACACGGAAGCGCAGCGCAGGAGCCGCCTGCGCCTGATGACTTCAGGCCTTCGGTTGCCTCGCCCTCACTCCCTCAGCAGCACCATGCAAGTCGAGCCGCTCACGCGTTCGCCGCGGCAGTGCGATCGCCGGCGCTGCACATGCTGCACGCATCCCGCGCGGTCACCTCGCCTGCAGCGCC
>Ga0208629_101213_pt1 | contig 10901 bp, 8 predicted proteins | sample LakWasMet19_HOW5_2_FD_183865 | JGI IMG/M metagenome (GOLD analysis project Ga0208629, IMG submission 183865) | Freshwater sediment methanotrophic microbial communities from Lake Washington under simulated oxygen tension - Sediment Metagenome... | ecosystem: Environmental > Aquatic > Freshwater >...
GGCGGAGGCGCTACCTGCGGGCAGCGACCGGGCGCCGCGCTTGCAGGTAGTGCCGCAGCACGGAGCGATGCCCAACCCGTCGGCACTGAATGTCGAGGCTGCTGCTCAGTTCCAGGCGGCGGACCATGCCAGCGCGACGCTGGAGCTTGCAGCGGCAGCTGCTGTGGCGGCGCCGTGCGTCGCACCGTCTGATGATTCATCCACCATTCAGACGCACGATACGGCTGGCCAGCCCCACGGCAGCGCAATGCAGCTGGCGGACGAACAGCTGCCGGAGGCGGCTGCAACCGCAGCAAATCCTCCGTTCGCCATCGTCCCAGCCGCCGTGGCACTGGCAGGCGATGACTCCGCTGCTGCTGCTGCTGCAGCGGCAGCAGCAGCAGCGGCAGCAGTAGATGCGCAGGTCCAGGCGGTGGCGCTGACCCCGCCTTCGGGCGACGTCTTCCTCGCAGTCTCTGCAGCAGCAGCAGCAGCGGTGGTTGACCCTCTCCATGCCGTGAGGGCGCTCGAGGCATGGGGCGCGCCCGCCACCCCCCAGTCTGCCGGGGTTCAGCTCAGCCCAGACGAGGTGTCTGCCGTCTCACCTGTCCTTCCCGCTCAGGTGCACCTTGCGGAAGCACAGGGCCTTGCGGGGGAGGAGAGCAGTGGCTCCGCTGCCGCCGTGTGCATCGCCGACACCGCGGCTGCGGCGCCGCCGGGGGCCTCTCAGGGCCAACTCGTAGCCGTCAACGGCAGTCCCGGCTCGTCAGTCGCTGCCGACGCAGCCGCTCACGTCCCTGCCGCAGAGGCTGATGGCGCCGGTCATGCCCATGACCTCGCGCCCGCCGGTGCTCTCCTGCGCCTGCCGGAGGCCAGCTGCACTGACGATTACAGTGCTGCGGCCCCGCTTGCCTCAGCAGCAGCTGCCGCAGCAGCCATTGCGACTCACTCAGGGGTCTCCCTGCCCGTCGCTGACCACCTCTTCGCGGCAGCGCCGCTGCCGGCCCCCGCCCCCGCAACAGCCGCCCAGCCGACAGCTGTTGGTACCGGCTTTAAGCCTCTGGTGCGAATCATGGCCTCCAACGACCTGCCGCGGGCGATGGCAGAGCGAGCGGCAAAGGAGGCGGAGGCAGCGGGCGCAGCTGCGGTGGCAGCGCACGGTCCCGCTGGCCCTGCCCGCAAGGCCTTCAAGCCGCCTCGCCGCGGGCCTCTGCCGGCTCCTGCAGCCCCAGTGGCACAGCCCGGCAATGGCGCTGGTGCGGATGCTGGGGCCGGCTGCAGTGCATCCGCTGAGGCGAGCGATGTCGACGAGAACACCTGCCAGCCAGCGCGTGACCAGGCTGCGGCGGCACCTGTGGGTGGCGGCGACGGCTCCTTCACAGACACCGGCAGGCGTGCTCTCGCGGCACTGCAGCGAGGGGGTGTGACCGCAGCAAACCTGGCTGCCGCCCGCAAGTACCGCCGGCTGTGCAGCGTGCTGAGCGCAGTGGCAGCAGCTGGATCAGCCGGCCGCGCTGCCCCGGCATCCGCAGCCTCTGGCACAGCAGCTGCCCAGACGGCGCAGCCACCGCGTGCGGCTGCAGCCCCAGCGGCTCGCAAACCTCTGTCGCTCCCCTCCACACCCATCCAGCCGCCCCGCCCCGGCCCGGCGGCAGACTGCGCCGTCTTACTGAGCGCGAGTGCAGGGGCTGGTGGCGTTGTAGCCACCGGTTTGAAGCGCCCTAGGGAGTCGGCAGCTGCTCCAGCGAGCGCAGGCGCGGCCGAAAACTCCACGGGCGCAGCAGACGTGACGCTTGCACAAGTCGCCATCGACGCTGCGGGCGCGGAGGCTGCAGCAGGCCACGTGGGTGAGGGGGCCATGGCCCGCCCTGTTCGCAGGCGCACGGAGGCCCTTGGTATCGCCCCCAACGCCGCCGTGATGGCGGCTGTCGCCGCGGCGAAGGCGGCTGGGCGCGGCAGCAGCGGCAGCGCCCCCATGCATGCCGCTGGCGGCGAGGCGGCCGCGGACGACGATGCTGCTCCCTCTGCATTCCGCAAGTGGGTCGCCTGGTCTCGCGCCTGCGCGGAGCAGCAGGCGGTGTCGGCGGCGCAGCCCCGTGCAGCAGACGCCGGTGCAGCCGCTGGTGCGGCACACCAGCAAAGCTTTCCGGGTGGCCGCTTCGCTGCTGCCGGTGACTGCTTTGATGATCTGCCTGCTGGTGCCGGAGCCGAGGAGGGTGCGGGTGCGGCTGACGCACTGCCTGGCGGCCTGGAGTGAGGGCAGACTATGGCCTGTGAAGCGAGCAGGGATCACATCCGGAATATCTCGCGGCGATGCCCAACCGTGGCATGGGAATGGCGATGGATGGCCAATCCTGCAGCTTAGCACTCATGACGAGCATGCAGCTTTGCCTGCGCGCAGCGGCGGCTTCGGCACGTGCCTCGCTTAGTCATTTAGTCTCTTAACGCACCGACATAGGTGCGGGCGCCGATGTCAAGCGCGTGCGCATGCATATGCAGCGACGCAGTTACACCTGCCAATGCGGATATCCATCGATTATCGCAGACATCGATCTCGTTTGGCGTGCATGTTGAAGCTATTGCAATTGCTTGAATTGTGCAAGGCCTTTCGGATGTGCATGCTGTTCTTGGGCCGTTGCATGCCTTCGTGTTGTTGTTGCCAGCAATGGTCGTGCAGTGCGCTACGAGTCAGACCATTGCCCTGAACTGAACGTATGCGTACGCGAAGACGATAACGTGATCGATAGATATCTGCCAGCTGCAGCAGTGCACGTGCGCATGCAGGCCTAGGCGCGCGGTTGACACGCCGCGCGGCGCATTGATCGTGATCGGCACATTCATGAATTCAAGGCCGACTTGCAGTTGCAACGTTGTTCAAAATTGTGGTTAACTGCGGTGGCTAGCTATAGAGCGCGTATTGCATCCCAGCCAAGTTCGCCCCAGCGCCGGCGCCATGGCTACCAGCCGCGGTCGAGATGCAGCCTGAGGCGACAATCGCCTGGCAGATCTGACGCAGGCCTCACTACCCTCAGCACGCACTCCGGTGACAAGAACCGAAGAGCACGAGGGGAAAGCGGCCTCAGGATGTCGCATCTAACCCACTCGCACGAGCCGCTCCATCCGACATCGACAGGCCGCACAACACTCACCATCCGTCTGACAGTGCGCCCAGAAGTGCCGCGGATTTTGCTCTATGGCCACAAGGCTGTGAAGGACGCCGGCGAGTCGTGGGACAGATGTAGCAAGGTCAATCAGAGGAGGCTGCAGCTGGAGAACTGATGAGCCACCGGAAAGTCGCCCTCTGGATGCCATCAGTGAGGAGGCGCAGCTGTCACGTACACAGGCGCGCATGCAACAAGCGGCGAAATGCAGTCCAGGTCTGCCAGAGAGCGAAACGAGCGACACACGCCATGCTCAGCACCAATTGGAGCAAAGCGCTGTGGTCGTCTGCAGTTGGGTCGCCCACACGCAGACGGAACATGCCAGAGTCTTGCCAGACCCGCCCAGAATCCGGATCGGTACAGGCCACCAAAACCCAGCGCAGCGGCTTGCGCATCGCATCCTCCGGGAAGTGGTGGTCTTCATCCCACCGACTCGCATGTGGCGCACACTCCTTTGATGCGAAATCCTTTGCCGGGCCGTTTGATAGGCAACCCATTGATGGTGGAGAACGCTCGCGCGCCGGCGAGTTTTGATGTGTCAAAGCGCACATTCCTGTGTTGTCATCCGTAGCCGGGCTCCACGCTTCACACAGATTGTTCCCTCTCTGCCCCGCTTCACCCAGATTGTCCCTGCTGTGACATCATGTTGCTGTCGGTCTCGGCGACGGCATCGAATCTCGGTGACTGAGATGCCAGAGAGGGCCGCAAAGGTTGAATTGGCGAGTCACGGAGTTGGTCGCATGAAATGCGGCTCTCGGAGAAGTGGCGCAGACACGGATCGCGGACTTTCGTTACCCGGGCGGTCGGCCGTCGGCCGTCGGACTTCGGGATTTGAGATCATACCATTGCGAGTGGGCCTTGAGTTCGCTGTACAACACACTTCAAGCCTGCTTCGGAGTCGTTTGCCCCAAGATAGTCCAGTCAGATGATCTAGATCGCTTGAGTTGCCGATCAACTGGCAGGACTCCGCCGGATGTCAACGCCACGAGCCGACAGCGCAGAGTTCACAGCAGCAGCAGCAGCCGACGCAGTTGCCGCAGCTGCTGCTGCTGCTTTAGTTGTACCAGTACCGGATACAGCAACAGGCGCAGTCGCCGGGGGGGCAGTTGATGCAGAGGATGGAGGGCTACTAGCGAGCGCAGAGGACGACAACTTGAACAAGTTGAACGGACCCGCTCCAGCCACCTCAGGCGGGCGTGCCGATCTCGGGGGCATCCTCGAGGACAGTGAGGACGAAGATGAAGAAGATTTCCCAGCTGATAAGGCAGCAGTGTCAGCTTCTCGCGTGCACAACCGCATGACAAGCGGCGAGGACGATACCGCTCCACTGTCCAGCAGCTGGCGGCGAGTGGCTCTTGTGGCCGCAGCCGCGTTTACTATGTTTATCGCAGGCTTTGTCTCCTACCGCATCGCCCGCGCTCAGTCAGACGAGAGTGCCGCATCGATGCTGATGGCGGTATATGAGTCGGACGACCCGCGTGCCCGCACGCAAGAGATTCTCATCGCACGGGGCGCGACGCTGCCCACAGCCGTGGCCACCCGCTCACCGTCGCCCACGCCCACGTCAAGCGCGACGCAAAGTGTGAGCGCGTCCCCAGCTCCTACGAGCAGCAGTAGCAGTAGCAGCGTGCCGATCGGCACTGCGGCAGGTGACCGCGTTGCCACGCTGACGTGCCACGACCCTGGTGATGGCGATGCCTGCAACGGCTCGCTGCCCTCCGAGGAGCAGCTGCAGCCGTTTCGCAAACCGGGTTGGGGTGTGAGCCGCTGCGCCATGACGAACTACCCTCAGCCATACACTTACCATGGTGCGTTCGCGCTCCGGCTGCGTGCCACTTGCAGTGCGAACCTTCGGATGTGTGTCACCTAGCTCGCCCCACCGTGCAGCGTCCGCGTGGCTAACGTACTGCAGCTGCATTCATCGTCACGTTTGCTCATAGGCTCGTCCGCTTGTTTTCTGCATTCGCAGGCCAGCCGCGCAAGACTGGGTGGCCATTCCTCTCCTGCGACACGTGGTGGTGAGTTCCGCTGCCCCCGCCTCGCTGGGGCAAGCGAGGCGGCCACTTGTCTATCGCCGCATCCATACCCCACAGCCCATTGCCGTGCGCGCTCTCCCGGGTACCCTGCAGGGAGATCGCGGACCACCACAGCCTGGACGATGATGTTTACGGGTGCCCGAGGGAGCCGGAAGAGTTTCGCTGCGGCGACACAGTCTTCATGCACAGGGCGACCGGTGACTTTTCGAGCTGGCTTGCCAACGAGCACCAGCGCGTGAGGTTCCCGTACATCGTGCTTTCTTGCAGCATGGATTCGCCCGTCCCGTACGCGAGCGCCATCACCGAGTGGCAGCGCGTGGCGAGCGCTGGGCCGGGCGCCATGCCGAAGCTGTGGGCGTGGTTCGGACAGAATGTGGGCGCCGCGTCGGGGCACGTGCCGCGTGCGCGGTCGGTGCCCACCGGTTTCCCGCCGCATGGCTGGGAGCCAGGTCAGTGAGATGCCTGGTCGAGGCGCAGACACCCGGATGCTGTGAGCTGCGGTCACCCAAGGCCTGGCTTGTCCGCTGGATGGCGCGGGGCGACGCTCTGAGAGCTGAAGCAGGCTACCGCACACCACCCTACCCTTGCTGGTCCCCCCGCTTCTGTGTTGCCGCAGGTAACCTGACCCGCATCCGTGCCCACTACTTTAGTCGCCCGGACGATGCGCGCGCCGCCCTGCGCCGCAAGCTGCAAGCATTCCTTAACGGAACTTGGGAGCGGGAGATTGCGCGCGCGCCCACGGACACGGTGTTTGCAGCATTCACGGTGGCCCTCAACGCTGGGGAGCGCCGAGCCGCAGCCGACGCTGCGGCGCGCGTCGGAAGCGCCAATCGCGCCATCTCCGCCGCGGACTACCCCCGTGAGATGGGACGCGCGCTCTTCGTGCTCGCGCCTGGAGGAGCGGGCATGGATGTGCACCGCGTCACAGAGGCGGTCGCGGCAGGCGCGCTGCCCATCCTGCGTGAGAAGTTCTGGCCCGCTGAGTACTACGACGGCTGGCCACACGTGGTCATCCCGAACTGGGAGGACTTGACCATGCCCTGGCTCAGGACTGCCGCTGCTGAGGCACTCCAGCAGCTGGAGGCCAACCAGTTCGACTTCAGGCGGGCGTACGCCCCGTACCAGCTCGCTCGCGTGCGCCGCGAGCAGGCGCGAGCGCGGGCATGGTGCGCGGAACATCTGGGAGGCAGCAACGCCACAGCGCCTGCAAGTGCGGCTGCATTGCTGCGAGGCCCGCGTGATTGAGGCCCAGGTGCATGACCTGGTGGGCTGACGTCGACGCACGAAGCACCCTTGCCGGTGATTGAACCCGGGAAGGAATGCAGAACTACTACATTGAAGCGTACATTGATGAAAGATGCAATTTCAACCGCTCTTTCAAACGGGGCACCCCATCATAGAGTACTTGAACCTGAAAAAAACGTGACGTCTTCAAGTGGTGTCTGGCAGCTGCGATCGTGCGCGTGCACATGCATTGTGGAGACTTGATCCTGACATCCTCTTGCCAATCAGTTATCAATCGCCAACGTGCATGTGTGTACACAATGCACGTTTCCATGTCTGCTTCCCGAAAGTCCAATAGTAAGCAGACGTGTACATGTACACACAGACCGTGACGTTACCGGTACTCTTGAGCCACGACTCTCTTTGTCCTACATATGCGTTGACCTACTGTTGATCGGCGGCGAGCACGAGGTTGACATGGATTTTCAATGCCTTTCTGGGACGCGTACCGAGCTCGATAACCAATGGCATACACTTCCGGCCCACTCGGTGCGTCTCGCCGCAGCGATGTTCCGATGATGGCGCCACTGGCAGAACCGGCGTTGAGCTCCGATTTGTTGAACGTATTGTCTGCGGCTAGCTGTGGCGTGCTTGTTGTTCCGTAGCTGCTAAACTCAGGCTGCCAGCTGAAGTCCCGCATGTGCCCCCAGGCGCCTAGTAGGCGCGCTCGAGGTCCATGGACACTGTCTGGCCGCTGCATCCTCGCTGCCACGAGCGGAGCCTTCGGCTGCGACTGCGGCTGCTTCGACTTCCAGTGAAGACGGCACAGAGATCGGAGCTGGGCATTTATTGACAGCGGGTTCGCAAAGCGCGTCGCTGACCGCACGGCCGCCTGCCAACAACGCACTGGCAGCCCGTCAACCCAACCGTCGCGAGCTTACGGCCACGCGCTCACTGTGCCCAGCGGAACCACCTTGCTTGGGATCACCGAGCGCAGCCACCAAGGCACCATGCACCCGTTGTGCAGCGCCACCATCCGCCTCACTTCTCGTTCCGTCAGGGCTTCGGGCACCGTTCTATCCGCCCACATGCGACCCGGGGTGTCCTCAGCGCACTGCCCTTGAATGGCGCCGTAGTTGTGCCCCAACGGGAACATCTCGCGCCGATGCTCAGCAAGCGCCGCCAGCATCGAGGCGGCGGCAGGCTCAAGCTTCTGCTCGTCCGTGTACCAGCCGAAACGGAACCCCTTCCGCCGCTGCAGGTCGGCCATGACGGCGAGCGCCTCCACGTCATACAACTGCGGGACGACGAAGGAGAGGGCCTCGGGGTCCTGGAACAGGAACTCGAACAGACTGACATTCGCGGACTCCAGTGCCCAGGAGCGAGCAGGCCGCCCACAGGCCTGCAGCACCGCATTTATGCGAGCTGCCTCCAGCTGTGGCCGCACTGGCATGTACAAGGCGCGTTGCAAATCGGAGCTGATCTCCCGCCTCACCAGCGAGCCGCCGTTGAAGACGACGCATGCGTTCCGCGGGAGTGTGCCTGCAGCAGCTGCTCGCTGCACCTGTGCTGCGCTGCTGCACAGGTAGAACGCCAACGGAGGCGGGCAATCCATCGAAGGGGCGCATGGTGGCGTCGGCGAGGCGCTCGGGGCGCAGCTGCGGAGCTCAGGCAGGTTCGGTGGCAAATCTTCAGCGGGGAAAGCGCTCTGAAGCCAGCGCAGCGCATCGTCGCACACCGCGCTCGGGTCGGCTCCTGGCGCTAGGGCAGGCACAGGGCACGCAACTGACTGCTGGCAGCCCGCCACAGCTGCCAGCTGCGGGTACAAAAAGCTGCCGACGGCCCACACGTGCACGCCCGCAACGTTGAGCTGCCGCACCAGTGCAGCGATGCTGTCTGCCGTCGCCCCGGTGCTCTTCACGTCCAGAAAGACGGACAGGAGGGGCGCCCTCGCAGCCGCAGGCTCCTGCGCCATGGCTGCCGCCCCTTGTAGGTGTAGCCTGCTGCCTGGCGGAGTCATCGCCGTGCCGCCGCGCTTGAGCGAGGCGAAATAGAGCGCCAGCCACTTCGGCACGCTCATGTCGCCGCTCATCTGCCGCACCTCGCTGTGCATGTTCCAGCCCAGCGCGCGCTCCAGCAGGATCTGCATCAACGTGCCGTGCTGCACAATCGTGTGCCCTGGTACACCTGCGCTGCCCAGCACGTTGGAGTGCCTCGTGTTCATGTACACGTCCCACTCCATGACCACCGGATTGTGTGGGGCGCATGTCAGCGCGGTGCACTTGTCGTACGTGCTGCGCATCAGGGCCGTGGAGGTCACGTTTTGCTCGAGTGCCGTGCGCGTGTAGCAGGCGCCGAGCACGGGGTTGTTCTCCATGACGAGCATTGCGGCCGAGGGCTTCAGCCCGCCCACGCCGGCTGCTCGAAGCCGATCGGCCGTAACGGGGGTCAGCTCTGTCAGCATAGCGCGATAGGCGCTGTCGGCTAGCAAGGCCGGAGCTTGTGCCATGCCACCACCGTGCACGTACGTTGTGTTGTTGGTTGCGAAGACTCGCTCAATCGTGCCTGACGCAACGCGCAAAGCGGGCAGAGGCATCCATCGCGCTCGGGTGACGATCGCGCGGCCGAGGCGGTACAAAACGTACCCGCCCCCGACGCACAGTGCCGCTTTTGCGGCAATCTTCAACGGCGGAAAACCCTGCAGTGCGAGCCAACGGCGCTCAAGATCGGCCATCGACGGGTAGAACTTGTTCTTTCGCGCAGGAGGGTCCAAGCTCAAAATTCACGCCTCAGCATTCGTGCGTCAATGTGCACCAAAGAGGCGGTGTGGAGCTCTTCAAGGCAAGATTCGCTCCGTGACTCGCTGCTTTGTCCCACCTTTCCTGATTTGATCGTTGTAGACTTCATCGTCCATGCAAGTCCACATTCCTCCCCCGATCTCGGCCTGGCCGCACGCGCGTCCCCACCCCAACCTCAGTATCGTATGTGTGTCGCTTTGCTAGTATATTGAGTGGCTGTGGCCTTCGGTGTCAGAGCGGCGGCAACCCTTCACGCGGAACTCCCGCGAACGCGGCGGTCGAACGGCGGCACGCGCGTTGCGTGCCGTGGGGGCTCTCGTTGTGAAGCGCGCACGTGGTCAACATGGACGCTGGCTCAGATGTTGGCGACCGCGCTAAGATGGACCTGCAGAAACAGAAATTGGAGAAGATGACGGCGCTGGATGGCAACCTGAAACGTCTCGCCCTCGCGACAACTGAGATGCGGGCGCGCTTTGAGAAGGAGTCGGAACTTCTGAAAGCTCCCGCACAATCGGTGATGAGCGGGTGGCGTAACGTGTCGCGGCTTATGACGGTGCGTGACAGCAGCGAACTGTTCGACTTGCATCGCGCAGGAGTTTTGCCCCGTGTCATCGAGCGCTCCGGAGCGTGGCGGTTGTTCGCTGCAGGTGGAGCAACACAAGGAGCAGCTAGAACTAGCATCGCAAATGTTTCAGCGCGACCTCGAATGGCGCAACGCGGCCATCGAGGGGATGCTCAATGATCTGGACGACGAGGAGGAACAGGAGTGCTACGCGATCCGCGTGCACAGCGAGAAGTTGGACAAGCTCATCGCGCTGCAGGAGCGGCGCATCGAAGACCTGCGCGTCGCCTTCGTAGAGGAGGTGCGCCGCATGAAGGAGGACCACGAGATGGAGCGCGCAGACATGATCGGCGCCAGCAAGGCGCTGCGGACAGAGATCCTGCACTTCATGCGCGCCATCCGAGAGGACGAGGAGGCCAAGTTGTCGGCGCTCGAGGCGGAGGCGGCGCAGAACAAGGAGCAGCAGCGCCGGCGCGCCCTCGAGCGCATCCACGCCCTGCAGACGGACATGGACAGCGCCATCGAGATCCTTGAGAAGGCGTTCGAGGAGGCGCACTCGCGCTACCTGTCCAACACCGACCAGCGCACGCAGGACTTCAAGACGCTCTCCGCGCGCGGGCAGCACGACACCCAGATGAAGGAGCGCCAGCGGCGCGCCATCAAGCGCCTGCAGCTGCGCCTGCAGTACCACCAGAACAAGCTGGCGTACCTGGTGCGCGAGGCAGACGACAAGAACGACGCCCTTGCCGTGGAGCGGGACGCCATCGGGCGGCAGCTGCTGGCGCTGAAGGGGCGCTGGGGGCAGGCGCAGGAAGTCAGCAGCCTGCGCCTGAAGGCGCTGGCGGTGGAGGCGAAGAAGAGCAAGGCGCAGCTGGGGGAGCACCTGGCGCTGGCCAGCCGCATCCTGCTCGCCGCAGAGACCATCCGCCAGCTGGAGCCCGCGGAAGCTCTGGTGCAGCCCTTCCCCCTCATCGAGTCCGTGGCGCCCGAGGGGGGCGGCCTGCTGGTGGCGGTCGGCACTGGCCCAGGCGCTGCGGGAGGTACCGCGCTGACCGGCTCGCAGGTGCTGCCCGGGTCGCCGATACGGGCGGGGGCAGGTGGCCCTTGCGGACTGAGCGAGATTGCAATGCTGGGGTCGCCT
>Ga0208629_101216_pt1 | contig 10883 bp, 8 predicted proteins | sample LakWasMet19_HOW5_2_FD_183865 | JGI IMG/M metagenome (GOLD analysis project Ga0208629, IMG submission 183865) | Freshwater sediment methanotrophic microbial communities from Lake Washington under simulated oxygen tension - Sediment Metagenome... | ecosystem: Environmental > Aquatic > Freshwater >...
ATGGCCTTTCGCGGCCGCAACTCGGTGACGGTTGACGTGTTGGCGGACTGCTTTGCCCAGCTACAAGGGGAGTACGTGGCGGTGCTGCTGCAGCGCCTGCGAGCCGCGCATGCGACGCTGGTTGCTGCAGTGCCCGAGCTGGCTGGCGCAGGCGAGGGCGCGCTGCTGCACGAGCTGCCGCCGCCGCTGTCAGGTGCGGTGGCGAGCTGGCAGCCGCTCGAGGCCGCGCTGCTGTGTCTGGAGGCCGTTGCCGAGGACCTGTGCGAGCTGCTGGAGGAGGCCACCCTGGATGCTGCGCACGCCGACCCCTCCTTCTTCGAAGACGTCGTCGCCCTCGTGCTGCTGCTCGTGCGTGGCGTTGCGCCGGGGAAAGCGCCGCCAGAGCTGGTGGCTGCGTCGTGCCGCTGGCTCGGCGGCCTCGCCAAGTGGCTGGCCTTCGTCGACCTGGCCGCCCCCATGCGCACATCCCTGCTGTTTGGCGCTCCCGCTGCGGCAGGCACGGCAGCTGCGAGCGGTGGCAGCGGCGGCGGCAGCGTGGACGTGAGCCTCAGCTTCGTGCCCGGGCAGGAGGTCTTCACGGCCATCATGGCCCTGCTGACCGCGTCGCTGCAGGACATGCGGCACGCCTGCCGCCTGCGCTGCGAGGGACCTGGCAGCTCTGTGAGCGCCCGCGGGGGCGAATCGCTGGCCCACGTTGTGGCCGCGGTGACCGGGGCGTCCTCGCCGTCATCGGACGACGCGGGCTTGAGCGACGAGGACGAGGACGCCGCCGCAGAGGCCTCCGGCGGGTCGTCAGAGGACCAGCTCGTGGCTGCCGCCGCCGCCAAGGCGCTCGCAGCGGTCTGCAAGACGTGCCGGGGGGCGCTGGCGGAGCTGCCCGCGGTGAGGGCAGTCGCTGATGCGCTGCAGGCGTCAGCTGCGCTCGGCCTTCCCACCACGGCGTACAACCGGGCCCTCTACAGCGTGCTGGCGATCATTGCACGCCTGGATGGCCCCACGCAGGAGGGCGCGCTGCGCTACCTGCTGCAGCCCGTGCTGGACCGCTTCCGCGACATGTGCGCCTCCGTGGCTGCGAGTGCTGCCCCCAGCGGCAGCGTGGCGGCAGCGCAAGACCTCGCCCTTGTGCGGGAAATATCGGTGCTGGTGACCGCGCTGCGGTCACCCGTGGCTGACGCTGGCGGCGTGCACGACCTGGGACTGTCAGACATGCCTTCCCCAGGGGCGAGCCCGCTGTCGCCCGCAGTGTCGACGCCCGCTGCGCGGCCTGCCAGCCCGCTGGCTTTCCTGATCGACGGCTGCTGGGGCTGCGTCGAGACGCTGATGCCCGCCGTGCACGCGCGCTCCCAGCTGGTGGCGTGCTCCCTGTGCCTGGTGCAGCAGTGCATCCGTGTGTCCCCCGGCACCATCATGGCGCAGCTGCCGGGCATGATCAACATGGTGGCGCACCTGTTCGAGGCGCACCTGTACCCTGACGCGCTGGTGGTGTGCAACACGCTGCTGACCGTGCTGCCCATGACGGACGACGAGGAAGGCGGCGCGGCGTCCGCGGCCGCGCGCCAGCGCCTGCTGTTCAGCGACCGCGCGCACCTGAGCTCTGCCGTCACCCCCTTCATCGTCGACCTCATGCGGCGGCTGACCGCGGCAACCATGGCCGCGGCGGCGCGGCCGAGCGCGGCGTCGTCTGCGGGCGGGGAGGGCCGGGCCCGCAAGCTGGCGACCGCTGCAGCGGCTGCCGCCGCCACCGCGGCGTCCGCCCCCTCGCTGGAGGACCACCCCGAGGCGGTGCAGGAGTACCTGCGCTTCACGCGGGCGCTACTGGACGTGTGCCCGGGGGCGGTGCTGTGCCCGGAGGTGCTCGCCCTGCTCGTGCCGCTGCTCGGCTTCACAGTGACGCTCTGGGAGCGCGTGGCTGCGCGCATGGCGGCCGATCTCGCGGAGAAGATCCTCACGCGGCCAGACCTGAACGCGGAGTTTGGGGAGGTGATACGCGGCGCGGTGGTGGCGTACGGCCCGCACCTGGTTCAGAGCCTCGTGAGCGCGATGCGCGACGACCGCGGCCACCTCGTGTTCGGCTCGGTCGCGGACATGCTGCGTGTGCTCTTTGAGACGTTCGGGGCTGCGGGCGCGGGGGCGGCCTTCCAGGGCCTCTTGGATGCCCTCAGCGCCGAGGACGCGACCGCTGCCGCCGCTGCTGCAGCGGAGCCCGAGCAGGTGGACGCGCAGTCTGGGGCAGGCTGCCTCACGGAGTCTGACCGTGCCACCATCACAGCCCTAGCCCTGCACCTGGCGAGCAAGAACCGACCCCGCTTCCGCATGCTGCTGGGCGACCTGTCCAAGCTCTTCCGCCGGCAGACGACCAAGGACGCCCTCATCACGTACCTGCTGCAGGACCCAGGGGCCACGCCCGACAGCGAGCCCCCAGCTCGCGGCGCGAGGGGCGGGCTGCGGGCCAGCGTGCACAGCCCCGCGCAGGCGGCTGGGTACGGGCCCGCGCGGGTGGGGCGCGCGCTCTCGTTTGACTCCGGCCCGGGCGACCGCACCCCATAGCTTCATTTTCGGGGTGGCGCTGCAGTCGGCGTCACGTGGCGCCGGCCGACTCCGCGGTTGGCACTAGCACTTGAGCTTAATTCGGTGCTGGCTCGAAACATACAGGAAAGCCCTGCTCATGCTTGCAGTTCCTGGTGCTCTCGTCAAATCGAATCAATCAATGCACCCTGTCGATTACCACGGAACGTCCATGCCGATGGGTGTCACCCACATATGCATCGAGGCTTCACGGAATCCCTCGACGTCTTTGCACAGGCTGGTGTAAATGGGTATTTCAAGATGAGCACAACTGCTAATGCGCTAAATGTCGTCGGGTCGGCTCCATCGAGCAGCGACGTGGCTCGAGTCCTCGCCGCGTGAGGCGGGGGCAACAAGCTCGGCAGCGGGCTCAAGCACATGAATGCGGCCCGACGCATCGCCCGCGGCAAGGAAGCAGCCGTCGGGAGAGAAGCGGAGCCGGGTGGCGGCGAGCCTTGCCGTGGTGGCGGCAGCTGGGGCCTCGCTCAGCACGTGCAGGGCAGCGGTGTGCGCCGTGTCGCGCAGGATGTGGTACAGGCGAACCACACCGCTGAGGTCGGCGCTCGCAAAGACGGCCGGGTGAGAGGGCGACCACACCACGTCTGTGCTGTAGTCCAGCGGACCGTCGAATGTCTCCATGAGCACAGCCTCCTTGAGCTGCAGGGAGGAGGCAAGGGAATCACGAAGGGGGCAAGCACACAGTGAAAGATGAGCGAGGGCCAACGTGATAGGCGTGAAGGGCCTGCCGAGGGGATGTAAGGCGTCGCAGGCCACGCACCTCTGTGTTCCACAGCTTCACGGTGCCGTCGTAGCTGGCGGTGAGCAGCAGCGGCACGTCGCGGGCGGGGTGCGCCGCGAGGGCCGACAGGAAGGCGTAGTGAGCGGGCAGGCGCACCTGCGTCGTGCAGGTGTTGCCCGTGAACTGGGCGACGTACAGTCCGCCCTCCTGCCCGCCGAGGAAGATGCGGGAGGGGTCGGCGGAGGAGAAGCACGCCCCCGAGCACACCACGTCCCGCTGCGCCTCCTTGCCGTCCTGCGCGAAGCGGGCGGTCAGCTGCGCAGAGGCGGTAGGCGCCCCCAGACCCGTGCCTGACCACTGGCAGACGCGCCCCTCAGCCGAGAACGAGTGGATCGTGCTGCTGGCGGCCGTGCCGGTGAACAGCAGCGCCGTCACCGCGCCCACGTGCCCCGCCTCGCAGAAGGCGCTGGCCGCCACGGGCTCCCCCCTGCCGCTGCGCACGTCCCACACGAGCAGCTGGCCCTGCGAGGTGCCGCCCACCACCAGGTGCGGCGCGTGCGGGTGGAAGCGCACGCACGTCAGGTCGCCCGGGCAGAAGGCGGCTGAGGAGCCCGCGCGCCCCAGGGTGAGCGCACCTACCGGGCTGCCGGGCTGCTGCACGCTCCACAGCAGCGCCGCAGGAGCTTCAGCAGCCTCCGACGACCCGGAGCCTGCCGCCCACCCCGGCGCGGCCCCCACCCCCAGCGCAGACCCGGCGGGCGTGGCTTTGGAGGCGGCGTACGCTGCCACGAGCGTGCCCGGCGCGTAGGAGGACCAGGCGATATCCGTGACGGGGCAGCCCCTGAGCGCAGCGGCTTGCCGCGCGAGGGCGGTGGCGGCAGCGTCACCTCCGGCAGCCACGTCCAGCATGGTCACCACAGGTGAAATTCCCGCTGCGCCGGCCTCCCCCGCGGCGGCAGCAGAGTGCCCGGTGGCTTGCTGAAACAGCCGCTTGAGGGTCGGCTGCTCCTCTCCCGCGATCTGCCTCTCAACCAAATCGACGGCAGCGCTCAGGAAACTACCAAACTCCGCCTGCTGAAAGATGTCTCGAGCACTCGATTCATCCATGATGCCGCCGGAGGATCCGGGAGCGTGCAGTGCTCCTGCGCTCGGAGATACGACGGACGGAACTGCAACAGAGCCAGCACCCGCCTCAATCTCGGCGCCCTCCTGCTCCGTCTGCACGCCCGTCTCGCATTGCAAGTTTACCGTGTCCGAGTCTCTCCCAGGGAGGTCAAATGACACAGCGTCTGGCACACGCGCCAGCGCTCGAATGCGTCTCTGCCGCTCCAGCTCGTCCGTATGAGCCGTCCGAATCACAGGCTCTGCTAGCAAATCACTGATGAGAGGCTCGAGCGCCGCGCTGGTGGGCACGGCAGCAGAACCAGCCGCCACATCTGGCGGACCACGCTGGAGCAACCCTGCACTGGCTCCCCGGCTCTCCGTCGCAGTTGCCTCGTCGGCTGCGGCGAACTGTTGTGCCAAAGCCAAAGCCGAGCCGAGATCAACTGCACCGGAACTGTGCACTGGTGCCGCTACAACGGGCGCGGCGGCAGCACCACTTGGGGCAGCTCCAAACTCTTTCTGGCGCTTCAACTCGTCAAGCTTCCGCCGCCGCTCCTCGAGCGCGGCCGCCCGCTTGGTCTTCTCGTCCATCCTGAGGAATGACCGCTCTCAAGGTTGTTCGAGATGGTCGCGGGTCAACAAGGGTGTCAGTCTCGCAGAACACACAGTCGTGTCGATCTCCACGTTGTGTGAGCTGTCGAGTCCGGGATCGGGCGGGCCAAGGTCAGAGCGAGTGTGAGCGCTCGCAGTCGGAGATGCACACCCGTATCATCATGCAGCCACCTGTCACGCCCTCGAAAGCACGGCTCGCTTCCCGTTTTACCTACCTGGCGCTGAGCCGCGAACATTGAAGCACAGCGAAACCGCTTGGGGGATGTCGTCTCCAAACCCACTGCCTTGGTGGGCAAGCTTCGTGTGCGCAGGTGTTGGCGCGTGCATTGCGGAGGCGAGTAGGCCCTGTGTGTGCAATGCAGGCCAAGGTAAAGAGCCAGAGCGATGGGGCTTACCGATTTGAGCAGTGCTTCGGTTCGCGACTGACGTGCAGGTTGCGACGCTGCCGATTGATACCGCGAAAGTTCGTCTTCAGCTGCTGCGCCGCTCTGCCGAAGCCGGTGTAACAGCTACAGCTGTGTCTCCGGCCGCGCGGGTGGGCATGATCGGCATGGCTCGGCAAATCGCTGCGAACGAGGGATTTTTCGCGCTTTACAAAGGCTTGTGGCCCGCCATCCACCGACAGCTGGTATTTGCGTCGCTGCGCGTGGGCCTATACGGACAGGTAGGGTAATTAGCACGATGGGAGCTGGTTTTTTTGCGGCGCACGCCCGTGTTCCCGAAGGATACTGACGCGTCCTCGCGATGGCCGAGTGCGCTGCAGATCTCATCCTACTTCCGCAAGCCGGGCGAGACCACCATTCCACTGACTTCCAAAGTACTTGCCGGCCTCGCTTCTGGGGCGATTGGCATCACGGTCGCCAACGTGAGTGTTCGCTGCCGAGTCTCTCGGCCGACGCTGCAGTGTTGCATCTCCGCTTGCAATTTGCTACGGTAATCTTTCGCGGTTGCATTTTGCTTGTGTTCTGCAGCCCACTGACTTGGTGAAGGTGCGGTTTCAGAGCGAGGGTCGCCTGCTGCCAGGCCAGAAGCCGCGGTACTCCGGGGTCTTGAACGCCTACTCGACCATTGTGCGGCAGGAGGGGCTGCTCGGCCTGTGGACGGGCCTGGGGCCGGCCATCGCGCGCAACTCCGTCATCAACGCGGTCGAACTCGTCACTTATGATACAACGAAGCAGGTGAGGCATCACCGCTGCGGATCATGCAGCTGCGACGCGAGCGCCTACCAGCTGGAGCCACCGCATGTTGCTCTCGCATCACTGCCCGAATCCATAACCCGGATTGCACCTTTTGTATCGATTGCAGTGGCTGCTGAGCAGCGTGAAGATGCCTGACAACCTGGGCACGCATGTAGCCGCAGCTGCTACCGCCGGGCTGATGGCCACTATCATCGGCAACCCGGTGGATGTGGTGAAGACGCGTGTGATGGCTGCGCGCAAGGCGGCAGAGGCGTCTCCCACGGCCACAACCGCTGCCGCTTCGTCGGCTGCTGCTCCTTCCACCGGCAGCCCGGCTGCGGCGCCGCAATATCGCAACGCCTTGGACTGCGTCGTCAAGACGATGCGGCATGAAGGCCCTGCAGCCTTCTATCAGGGCGTGGTGCCGCAGTTCTTCCGCATCACGGGGTGGAATATCGTCATGTTTGTCAGCTTCGAGCAGCTCAAGCGCGCCGCTTCGACGCGGTTGCAGTAGTTCCAGATATGTGGAGCATGCCCGGTCGACGCGCCGCGATATTTGAAGCTCGGAATCCGTTGGAGATGCTACCGCCACCTCACGCAATTTCAGCTATCCTTCGACCAGTTCGGAACTCATCAGACCTGCGCAGCGCAAATGCATGGGTGTGAGTGCTATAACAACGACACCGCCATGGCAGCAGCGAAATGTGACTGTCTCACATGTCTATGCGTACGTGATTTCAATAATTGCCGGCAAGTCTACACGAGGTCCTCAAAAACCCAGCAGCCTGCGATACAAAGGGATGAGGTTGCCTGCGACGAAGCGGTCGAATCGAAAGCCGGCGTCAGGGGCAGCGCTTGCGGCGCTTACGACATGTGTCCCGTGCAGCAGCTCTGGGAGTTCCTCACTGCGACGCTCCATACTGCTGGCCCGAGATGAAGTCTCGGCCTCCGCAGCGCTGCAGGCCCCAGATGGCTCAACGGTGGCGGCGACTGGGCGAGCAGGCGGGGCGGTCTCCACACTTACACCGGCCGCCGCAGCAGCAGCGGCTTGCCCTGAACTCTCGTGTCGTTGCAGCCAGGCGGCGCGCCAAGCCCGCACCAGGTCAGGCCGTCGTGCCAGGTATGCCAGCTTCTTGCGAAGGTCAGGCTGGCCCCTGTATAGGTGCTGCGAGCCGCGACAATCAACGCGCTCCAAAACGTGGCCCGTGCGTCGTTGCTTCTCGGCCGGGGCCGCAGCTGCCGCTGAAGTTTCACGCACGAATTCCGACCTTCGCATGTCTGCTTCTCCGTCTACCGCAGACGCACATGCTGCAGAGCTCCCGCCGCACCTTGCAGCGACAGTCGTAGTTTCAACGGTGTCACGGGCCTGCAGAGCTACCGCCAGCGTGTCGCGATCCCCCTCCGCCTCAGCCGCTTCCGCGACTCCAGCGCCGGCTGCTCCTGAGCCTCCTGAGCCACCGACCTCCACAGCGCCTGGGCGTAGCAAAGCAGCGTGAGCCCCCAGCTCCGCGGCAGTGGGGGCCAAGATCTCTGGGTAGGCCAGCGCGCCAGGACAGAGCGGGTAGCACCCAGCCATCACCGCCTCGACCACAGAGACGCCAAAAAACTCGTGCGCGGCTGTGGACAGCACCACGTCGGCGGAGCGAAGCAGCGACCAGTACTCGGCCTTCGAGAGGGCGTAGCCCCAGTGCGCAATCTTGCCGGCTGCCTGCAGCCACCCCTGAGCAGCGGCAAACTCCGGCGGCACCTCAGCAAAGCACTCCCCGAGCAGCACCACCCGGAAGTCGATGCCAGCGTCATGCAGCTCGCGCAGGGTTTGGAACAGCACCTCTGGCTGCTTGTCATATTCCCAGCGGTGGTTCCAAGCGATGACGAGTGGTGAAGTGGGCGGGAAGGGGCACGGCCGATCCGCTGCAGTCGCTGCAGCACTAACTCCTGCAGACGCGGTCACGGGGGCTGCGTTATCGACTGAGACAGAGCCCATTGCAACCGCTACTGCATCCGCTGTCGAGGCGCGTGCTATTCCGGTCGGTGTCGCCGGGAGCGCGTCCGCTGTTGCGCTGGAAAAGGAGGCCGCCTGCTGCGGCCGTGCTGGCGGCGGGAGCTCCACTGGGAAGTATGCGACTACTGCCTTGCTGCGGATCTTCGCAGTTAGCACGGTCGCGTCCGGCCTCTGCGCCTTGTCTGGAATCGTGCGCAGCAGCGCGGGGATGCAGGCGAGGAAGGATTCAAGGTTGAAATGGCTGTTGAACGCCACCACGTCCGCGGCGATGGCGGAGAGGACCTGCAGCCAGCCGAAGTGGAAGTCGCGGTCTCCGCGCGCCGCTGAGCTTTCAGCAGCATCCGCTGCGCAGGCCGATGCACCCTCGACTGATGGCGCCAACACTGTGGCCTGCGCTGCTGAATCACGCATCCCTTCTCGTCGCACAGGGTAGGCAAGCTGGTTCTCGTGGAAGAAGAGAACCTTGTGTGTGCCGTACAGGTCGGGACGCAAGCCCAAAAGTTCGGTCAAATTGAGCATGGATGAGCAGAAAAGCGTTGTGGCGGCCGCCTCCGGCATGGGAACAGTTGGCACTGCCGACGACGCCCACAGCGAGCTCGCTCGCATCCGCCAGTGCCATTTTTTGCCTGGTAGCTCACAGCAAGTCACACGGACTCCCGCCTGCGTCACCAGCGTTCGCAGAAAGGCGTCCAGCTGGCTGTGGCTGCCGCACGCAAACGGCTCGACGATGATTACGTGTCGGGTCGCCATGGCATTGCCGGGTCTACTGCGACAAGTAAGAACCCGTCAAAGTGGAAGTACCGCGCCGACTTCTAAATCGTTCATGAATGTGGAGAGAGCACGGCCCAGCGACTTTCTCCAAGTGAGAGGATTAACGCAATTCGGCAAGTGGTCTGCACCAAACCCGTCTCAGACGCCTTTGCGGCGCGATTCGTCGCTGTGTCGAGCGAGAAAACGAATGTTAAGAAAGTTTTTCCACTTTGAGTGTTGCCAAGTGTGTCCGATCCCTCGAGCTGCCAGTGGGAACATCTCGCACCTCAGGCTAGAGTTGGTGATCAGGGGATCCCCATGCATACGTGGAGTCTGAGCTCGAGGGATCGGACACAACAATCCAGCACTCAAAGAGGGACACTTTCTGAGCTTTAGTAAGCTGAGTCACGGTGCGCATAATGCCATACTGCAGTCACGGTGCCACCGTCGTCACGGGTGACAGTCACGGTGCGCGCAGCCCCGGGCCGCCGGCCCGGGCCGGCAGGGCCCACTGGCACTGGTGGCACTGCATCATGATATGCAAATCGGCTGAAGCTTGCTGAAGCTTCGTTCCCTGCCACTAGTGGGCCCCGCGGCAACGGGTAGTACGCGTACGTATACGGCGCCACTGCCACACGGTGGCACCGCATGACGCCGGCAGCTCGACGGCGAGTCGCGACATCCTGTCATGATCACTGATGGCATGGTGTGGTGGCGGCTCGCCGCCGGCGAGCCTGACTGATACAAGCCACTCAAGCTCGCCCGGGCAGGTGCACCCGTCTGCGTCAGGAGCAAAACTCGATTCACCATCTCGGAGGTTGAGAGCGCAGGCGCATCAGATCGAGCTGCGTGAAACACTGGCAGATTCTCGACAGAAGTTCAAAGCGAGTCGCCGAATCGCGGCAACAGCGGGCGGCAGCAATGTGTGGAGTGCAGCCGCGACAACTTGTCACGGCAGGAGAGCTGGCTGGGAGACACATGCTGCATCAGTCTGTCTGCTAGGGCTCGGTATATGACCCGTGGCAGTGTGAGTACAGCAGCAGAGCAGACATGGGTGGGGCACAGAGCACGAGCGTTTGGAAAGAGGACACAGGCTCGCTCAGGTATCGAGTGACCAGGGTACAGCAGTGGGGAAACGTCAGCCAGTGGCGCCGGCAGCTGCCACGGCAATAGCAGACGAGCTGAAGGGCGTTGGCCGGGTCATAGCGGTGGGGGGTGCTGCAGCTCTCCGCCTGTGCGGAGCAGGCAGCGTGTTGGTCGCTCAGGAGCCTCATGCGCAGGGAGCGAGAGCGGCACGCGGCCGTGCTCATCTGCCGTGTTGATGCCCGTTAGCGAGGGCAATTCCCGCGCCCTTCTCCACAGCAGGTGAGCCAGCAGCGCCGGGTGCGAGAACGGGTGGCGCGCCCACAGCGGCGGCTTGCCCCGTCGCGAACACGCCCCACGTGAGCAGCTCGCTGCGCAGCCGCCCCCACAGCACCTCGGGCCGCTCAAAGTCCTCGATTATCCTCGGCTCTGGCTTCTTGCGGCAGCAGGGAGCCAGGCGGCCGCGCCGCGGCGCCAGCCAGCGCCACAGCGAGCACCAGACACCGTGCTCCGCGCAGCAGCACCGGCGGCGGCGGGCGGACGGCGGAGCGCCGGCGCGCAGCTCTGCGGAGCCCCGTCGCGTCGTGCCGCCGCTGCCTGCGTCCTCGCTGTCTGCAGTCTCCTCCGCAATGATCGCGTACACGCGGTCGCGGTGCCGCTCGTAGTCCGCCTGCGTGAGGCGGCGCACCTGCTCGTCCATCAGGGCCCGCAGGTACTCGGTCAGCTTGGCGCGGCGCGCCTCGGGCGGGTCGCTCGCCCTCATGCGCTCCTCCAGCTCTTTCAGCTCCTTGCCCAGGCGCTCAGCGTCCGTCAGCGGCCTCGCACGCACGCCAGGGTCGCCGCTGCCCAC
>Ga0208629_101217_pt1 | contig 10882 bp, 6 predicted proteins | sample LakWasMet19_HOW5_2_FD_183865 | JGI IMG/M metagenome (GOLD analysis project Ga0208629, IMG submission 183865) | Freshwater sediment methanotrophic microbial communities from Lake Washington under simulated oxygen tension - Sediment Metagenome... | ecosystem: Environmental > Aquatic > Freshwater >...
GCAGCAGCAGCGGCAGGGGGTTACTACACCCCTGCGGGGCCCAGTGCCGCCTTTCCCGACCCCTCCGCCCCCGAGGCTTCCATCGCCGCCGTGCCAGCGCTCGTCCACCCGGCGGAGCTGGCGCGGCAGGCGCAGCGCGCGGCGGAGGGGGCGGAGGAGGCGCGTCGCCACCGCGTGCGCAGCGAGGCGCTGCTGCGGCAGCGGGAGGCAGAGCTGGCTGCCCTGCGCGAGGCAGCCGTCAAGGCGGCGCTGGCGGTTGCAACGCGCGGCGGCGGCAGTGGCAGCGGCAGTGTACAGCACGCGCCCTCCTCCTCCTCCTCCACTGCTGCCGCTGCTGCTGCGGACGGGACCCCGCGGCCTCGGCCGCGGGGCATGCCCGGTCTCGCAGGCTCAGCCGCCTCAGCGTCCTCAGGCGCCTCAGGGTCTTCACACGCGCGCGGCCCCTCCGCTGGCACGTCTGGTCTGTCTGCGCCATCGCCAGCTGCAGCGGTGCCTGCCGGCCGCCCCTCCTTCCACGCTGCCGGCGGCTCCGCGCTCGATGCCGACGCCTCCGAGGGTGCTGGCACAGACGCAGCCGCCGCCTCCGCTGCTGCCGCTGCTGCTGCCGCGGCGCAGGCAGCGGCGCGCGAGGCGGCTGCGCGGGAGGCGGCAGCGGAGCGCGACGCAGCGCTGGTGCGGCGCGAGTGTGAGGAGCTGCGGCGCCACAACCGCGCGCTGCAGAGCCGCCTGGAGCGCCTGCACCAGCAGGTGCTGGAGGCCCAGGAGGGCGCGGCCGCCGCCGCGGCGGAGGCGGCGGCGCTGCGCAGCAGCAGCCACACCACTGGCGGCGGCGCAGCGGGCGTGACGGGTGCGACGGTGGGTGGACTAGCCGGTGGCGACCGCAGCGGCGACGCGCTGCTGTTTCCGTCCCTCTCGGTGACCCCACAGGCGGCGGCGTCCACTGCTCAGTCTACCTCGACCGCTTTAGCAGCCGCCGGGGCCACTGCCGCGGCCTCTACCACGCCAGCGGCGGCAGCAGCAGCGTCTGCGGCCACCGCTGCTGCAGCTGCAGCTGCAGCGGCAGCGGCGCTGGAGCACAGCGAGCTGGGCCTGCTGCGGCTGCAGCACAGCAAGCTGGAGGGCGAGTTTGCAGCGTATAGGCGTCGTACGCTGGGGATGGTGCAGGAGCGGGACGAACAGATCGGCCGCCTCAGCGGGGAGCTGACGGCCCTGCGCCGGCAGCAGCACGCGGCAGCCGCAGGCGCTGCTGCAGCAGGAGCAGGGGTGGTAGGAGTGGCAGGAGTAGGGGCAGGGGGAGGAGGAGAGGGTGGCGGGCACGGGCGGCGGCCCTCCGCTGCTGCCGGGTCAGGCGGTGGCCTGGCCACACCACACTCCAGCCGGTCTGGCGGCGGCGCCAGCAGCAGCAGCGGGGGCTTTGGCGAGGGCGCGGCGGCGTTCGCCCTCACGCCCGCCCGCGGCGGTGCAGGTGGCGGTGCAGGCGGGGGGCTGGCGGGGGCAACTCCCTCAGCCAGCAGCGGCGGCAGCAGCAGCGCTGCTGGCGGCGGCGCCGGCGGCGGCGGTGCAGGCGGCAGTGCCGGGGTCCCGCTTGACCCCGCGAAGGCCTCCTACCTGCGCAACATCCTGGTGCGCTACCTGGGCACCCCTCCGCTGGACGCAGCGGGTCACCCAAACAGCATCCGCACGGCGCTTGAGCCTGCTATCCTCACGGTGCTGGGCCTGGCGCCCCCAGAGATCAGCAGTGTGCTCGGAGGGAGCGGCAGCGGCGGCGGGGGCGGCGGCGGGAGTGCAGCCACAGCAGGGGGCGCAGGGGCGGGGCGGCAGCAGCAGGCAGGTCACGTCGGCGGCGCGGAGGCCGGGAAGGGGGCGAGCGGGGGCGCGGCCGGTGGGGCTGGCGGCGACTTTTCGCTGTCCCTCGGTTCCCTCTGGAGCTCCCTCTGGCAGGGCGGGGGCGGAGGCGGCGCCGGCACCGGCGGGCAGTCGCAGTAAGGGTGTTCCCTGCCAGGGCCCGCCACAGACCGCCACGGTGCCACAGTGAATCTGTCCGCGCGCCCTCCGCATCACTGCCGTGTGGCTGCAGCGCCCACCTGCAACGCGAGCTTCAATCGATCAGGACTCATGAACGAATGCAGTGTTGGAAGCGTGGGGTGCTCCGAGTCCCCAATCCGAGTTGCCGTTCCGACCCCGAAAGTCAGCCGACGTCGAACGCTCCGAGCTCCGAGTCGACACTGGCAGCTCGGGCTCAGAGTCGCTCAGGCTGGTCCAGTGACTGCCAGCGTCGCGGAGGCAGCCTGGTGCGACGAGTACGGCTTTGAGTGGCGGCACTACCAGCCTCGGGCTGGCGGCCCGGCCAGCAGTCCCGGTGCCAGTCACCGTAACGCTTGCAGTCAGGCGGCCTCCGAGAAGTCGGCCCGATTGAGGTACTGGCCGAGTCACTGACGGCCCGAGTGCCCGCCGGCGCAGCCGGCGAGTCATGCCTGCCAGCGTCTGGAATTTGCCAGTGGCCCCTTTGCGCTGGCCGCAGCCGATGGTTTCCTGATGGATGCCAACACGACGCGCCCGCCCCAGATGCCGGCACGGGCCCGGCACGGCAACCGCCTGCTGGAGAGAGTGGCCGGTGGACGCGCATGCCGGATGCCGCGTGTGTCGACCCTGCACGCTACGCGGCCGTGCACATTTCACGGGGAAGCGCCTCTGCTGAAGTGCTGCCGGTGGTAGCTGCAGGGGCCGTCAGCAACAATCCCGCTAGGCCTCTTCGGTCCGCTGTCAAGATATGGGGTGCGGCGAGGCGGGCCGTGGCAACACCCACGAGCACGAGCACAGGCTGCACGCACTGCAGGCAGGATGATATTCGCGGCCGCACCTGCGCACCGCGGCCACCTGCTGCCACGGTGACCTCGTATTGCGCCGCTAATCAGCCGAGCGATACTTACAAACCACGAGTGGCGTGCGCCGTCGACGTCGTTGACTCCAATTGCAACCAAGCCCGTGGCCAAATCGACATCAAATGTCTCATCACTATGTTCGACTCGGATACCGGCTGTTCGCCGCAGTCATTCCGAGCTGCACTGGCAGTTTGCGACGTGCATATGCGAAGCGCTAGCACCTCGAGTTCGCAAGCGTCGGCTTGCTTTCTCACATCACTGGCAGCTTAGTGCAGTGCGCGCATCTGCGAGAAAGGGGCTCTACTGGGAAGTCAAACGAGAACGGTAACGGGTACAGCTCCAGGGTGACCACAACACAGCTGTAGGCCTGAATTGCGCTGTAGGCCTGGATTGCGCTGTAGCCGAGGCCTGGACTGCGCACGCTGCAGCGGGCTCTTAGCGACTACGAAATACCGCCACGAAATTGAAGACGCGGAGGGCGCGGATTCGGAGAGGGCGTTTGCCAATGGAGCTTCGGCCCGGCCTGCAGCAGTCGCGGGCACAGCGCAGGCCGACGTCAATGCCACGACAGCGCCGATAGCACGGCATGCGCAGGTGCCGCAGCAGGGCTATGCGACGCGCAGGATACGATATATGTAGTACCCGCTGGAGAGCGCTGCTTGGAGTCGCTCGTTCACCCAACCCACCCTGCTTGTAATTATCACTCACAGCGTGCAGACGTCCAGGGCTTGCCACCTCGCTCACAGCCGCGGAGGAGCAGACAGTGACAAGAGCCAGGTGAGGCACTACCGAAGGAGACACGGCAGGATACACGGCACGCATGGTCGAGCTGGTGCGAGCGAAGCAAGCAGTGGCAAGCGCCACAAGAGCGCACGGAAGGTAGAACCCTGGGCGGCGCGGCACCTCAGGCTGCACACCGCACCCGACTGCGAACACTACAAGTGTGTGTTTACATACGCATCCGGCTGCTGGCAGATTGATGCAGCCCAGTCGTCGTGCTCGGCAGCGGTGATCGGCAGCGGCACCGGCAGGGAGAACACAGACGGGGCCGTGCTGACAGTGTGCCCGGCTGGAGCCGGTGCTGTCTGCGCGCACTTGTACGAGGGCACGATAGACAGGATGTGGCGACCTTCTGTCGGCGCGGGGAGCGACGAGCAGCGGCTTTGCACGGCGGTATGGGGTGGCGTATCGGGTGGCTGTATCTTGCACGACGATGGCAACCTCTTGTAGCCGCACGATCCACCTCACTGGAAGCGAGCATCATACACCCTCGAGATTCAGTGCGGGCCACCGCCACGACAGCGGGACCCTGGGCCCACACCCGATCTCGGATACCCGGTAGCACCGTGACGACAACTTGGCTAAGAGCCACCGGAGCAAGCGAGCACCGGTGGTGCATGCCGACGCACAAACCGATTATCTTCGTTGCTTGGTGCCCACCAGAGGTGTCGCCGACCTCACTGGCGACATCGGCGTACTACCGTGGCCGGGGGGGCGGGTCGTCATTGCACAGCTTGACCGCTTAGGCATCTCTCTGCTTCGCGTGCTCGCACGCTGCATCGGCGCGTGCCATGAGCTCCATTCGTTTCGACCTCCAACGGCGTAGCACGCGGCCATGATACCGGTAACCCGCAGCCCTCGGCTTCAAGTGATGAGGCGACGCCTCGGGCCTCGGGCCTCTAGGAGCCGCTTCAAGCTGCCGTGATCAGCGATTTGCTGCCGAGAAAGCTTCGATGCGCAACAATTATCGTAAGTTGACTGCCAGTGCCGTGTCGCAGCACGCGCACAGGAAACCATGCGCACCAGCTAGCTCGCACCGCCTTGGAGTGCCGAGCCAAGACAGACCCCAGACACATCCCCAGAAAGCGCGTATTTCAAGACCTGCCGAAACTTCGGCGGCATCCTCCGCGATTGTCTTGCAGCAAGCACCCACCGAGTAAATGCCTGCCTCCGCCTGCAGGCGTAGGAAACGCAATCCAAGCTGAGTCGGTCGACGGCATAAACTCCCGCAGTGCTGCAGGAGTTCCGCTGGCACGAGGTCAGATTTCAACAACCAACCGAATGGCTGAGGCAGTTGCTAGCGACGCTCTTCTGCGCGCTATTCGAACGGGCAATCTCCCGGATGTCGATCGATTGTTGCGAGACCCTCTGGTAGATCCTGCCGCTGACGACAACGATGCGATTTGTGTGGCTTCTGAGCACGGCCACCTGGCGGTCGTGGATCGACTGCTGCAGGACGCCCGAGTCAATCCTGCCGCTCGATACAACCGCGCTTTCCGCGTGGCCAGTGAGAACGGCCATCTGGCGGTTGTGGATCGACTGCTCCAGGACGCGCGGGTGGATCCTGCGGATTTCGACAACGACGCGATTCGCAGGGCCAGCAAGAACGGCCATTTGGCGGTCGTGAATCGGCTGTTGTTAGACGCCCGGGTACGTCCCACGGGCGGAGTCTGGTCTGCCATCGACTTGGCGAGCCGGGAAGGCCATGTGCTTGTAGTAGATCGGCTGCTGCAAGACCCCCGCGTTGACCCTGCCTGCACCGTTAACTCTGCCGTTCGCTATGCCAGCGGAAACGGCCATCTCGCTGTCGTGGAGCGTCTGCTGCAAGATCCCCGTGTAGATCCTGCGGCTGACGACAGCAGCGCGCTTCACATGGCTTGCGCAAGCGGCCATTTGCCGATCGTGGAGCGGCTGCTGCGGGACCCTCGTGTCAACCCAGCGGCTTCCAGCAGCTACGCCCTTTGCCGGGCTTGCGGCGATGGCCATTTGCCTGTCGTAGACCGTCTGCTGCAAGACCCGCGGGTGGATCCTGCCGCCCAAGACCACATTTGTATCCGCATTGCCAGCGAATATGGCCATCTGGCTGTCGTGAACCGCCTCCTGCAGGACGCCCGGGTGGATCCCGCGGCCCGTGGCAACAACGCCATTTGCTTGGCCAGCCGGGAGGGCCATTTACCGGTTGTAGACCGTCTGCTGCAGGACCCGCGGGTTGACCCTGCGGCTGCTGACAACCAGGCCATTCTTGTAGCCAGCCAGTACGGCCAACCGAATGTCGTGGACCGTTTGCTGCAGGACCATCGCGTGGACCCCGCGGCCCGTGGCAACCACGCCCTTGCCTTGGCCAGGCGGTACGACCACCTCGATGTTGTGACGCGGCTGCGGAAAGATCCCCGTGTGGACCCTGCGGCCGCCATCCGCATCGCCAGCCACACGGGCGACGGGTCAGTGTTGGACCGTCTGCTGCAGGACCCACGGGTGGATCCTGCGGCTGACGACAACGCGGCCATTCGCGCCGCGAGTGGGGATGGCTATCGGTTTGTCGTAGATCGTTTGCTGCAAGACGCCCGGGTGGATCCTGCGGCTCGTGGCAATGAGGCCATTCGCGTGGCCAGCTACGACGGCCATCTGTCCGTCGTGGATCGGCTGTTGGATGACCCGCGGGTGGACCCTGCCGCTCATAACAACGGTCCCATTTGCGTAGCCAGCCAAGAAGGTCATCTTTCGGTCGTGGAGCGTCTGCTGCAAGATCCCCGTGTTGATCCCGCGGCTGACAACAACTTCCCAGTCCGCCTAGCTAGCCAGGAGGGCTACTTGCCTGTTGTGAACCGTCTGCTGCAAGATCCCCGGGTGGATCCTGCCGCTGACGATAACGCCGCCATTTGCTCGGCCAGCCGGCAAGGTCGAGCGTCGGTCGTGGAGCGGTTGATGCAAGATCCTCGCGTGGACCCTTCGGCTCGCAGCAACGATGCCATCCGCGCAGCCAGCCAGAACGGTCATCTGCCTGTCGTGGAGCGCCTGCTGCAAGACCCCCGGGTGGATCCTGCGGCTGCTAGCAATGAGGCCATTCGCGAAGCCTGTCGGAACGGTTACCTGTTGGTTGTGGAGCGCCTGCTGCAAGACCCCCGGGTGGACCCTGCGGCTGCTGATAACGAGGCCCTTCGCATGGCCAGCAGTTTTGGCCATTTGCCCGTGGTGGATCGCCTGCTTCGCGACGCTCGGGTGGATCCTGCAGCAGAGGACAACCGGTTCTTTCGTCTCGCCTGCCAGAACGGCCACCTGGTCGTTGTGGATCGCCTGCTGCAGGACCCTCGTGTAGATCCTGCGGCTCGCGACAACTGGGCGATTGGCATCGCCAGCCAGAACGGCCATTTGCCGGTCGTGGATCGGCTGCTGCAAGACCGCCGTGTGGATCCATCCGGTGTTGACAACCGCGCCATCCGTCGGGCGCACGCTGGGGGGCACGAGGCTGTCGTCTTGCGTCTGCTCCTGTGCCGGGCTGTGCTGAGCCCGCTGCTCCCGCTGCTCGCTTCAGGCGAGCTGAGTGTGGACTGCGACGAGCTCGCAACGCAACTGTGCAGTGAGGCCCTGCTCCGCCGCGGCCACCTTGCTGCGGCAGTGCTGAGGAGGCGTCAAGCCGTGCTGGCGTGCTCGCACAGCTGAATTACGCTTCGTCGTCTGTGCCGCAGTTGCGCCCGCCCGCAAGCAGAGAGCTCCGCAGGAAAAGGCCAACGTACCACCACACGTGCTTGACAGTTCGCGGATTGCTGCGGCACTATGGCACCCAGAGCTTGTGGCTGCTGCCCCTGCCCGGCAGTGCCTGTCGCTCTATTCGATTGCAGTGCTGCTGCCAGTGGCGACCGGTGTGCCTTGCTTCGGCGCCCCGTTGTTGCAGGGGTGCGGAGCATGCGCCACTGGCACAAATTTGCTCACGCTCAGACTCCTGCAATCGGGCCACTCCAGCTTGCTTGCGGTTCTGCATCCCCCGCGGCTGGCTCGATCCTTTGAATTACGGTTCTGATGTTCGCTCGAACGCAGGCGGGTATCACAGCACTGCCGACGGCCGGCAGTGTCGGGCTCAAGTGTTCAAGTGATTCGTCAGTGACTTGCCCGTTGTTCAGCACCCGTTATTATTTGGCTCATGAGCCATCAGCGCTGGGCACCCTACCTGTGGTGTACCGGCACATGCAACAGGGAATGGTGGCGTAGCTGACGCAACCGCAGGGCCCGATGTGTTCATCATCCGCTCCCACCAGCGTACCCGCAGTCCGCCACCTCGCCAGGTATGGCCCCGGCCCGGCTGAATCTGGAGCCCCGGCAGCCGCTCCAGCCGGCGCCACATGTGTGCTAGGTCAACTTCCATGTGCACGCCCTGTCGATGCTGGCTGCGGGGCAAGCTAGCGGCTCGCGGAGCGTTTGCCAGCTGGTTGCACCCTGCAGCGATCCGAGAACGCTATGACGCGAGGGCACGGGGGATTCTCGTGCCCAGTCTGCCACTCGGCTCCACCGCAACAGGCCCAGAGCCAGCTGCAGGGCACGCCTCAAGCTTGGCGACGTGAGACGCGGGGGCTTTTTGTGTGCGCCCGCCGTTGCCAGCCACTACTAGTATTTCCGGCGTAGATAGTAGGAGAGCGGAGGAGCAGCCAGTGGCAAGCGCCACGCGTGCACACGGCAGGTGAGGCCCTGGCGAAGGAATACACGGCACGCATGGTGCGAGCGAAGCAAGCAGTGGCAAGCACCACAAGAGCGCACGGCGGGGAGAACCCTGTGCGGCGCGGCACCCGCACACCGCACCCGACTGCGAACACCCACACAAGTGTGTGTTTACACACGCATCCGACTGTTGGCAGACTGATGCAGCACAGGCGGCTTTGCACGGCGTTGCTGTGGTGTATCGGGTGGCTGTATCTTGCACGACGATGGCAACCCTCTGTCGCCACAGAATCCACCTCAGCGAATATCGTGCATCGCTGAGGATCATCGCGGCCGCCCCCATGCATATGACAGCGGGTCCCTGGGCCTACACCCGATCTCGGATAGCACCGTGACAGCAGCTTTGCTGGCTGAGAGCCACCGGAGGCAAGCGAGCACCGGTGGTGCATGCCGACGCACAAACCGAGTACTTCGTTGCTTGGTGCCCGCAAGTGGCGTCGCCGACCTCACTGGCGACATCGGCGTACTACCGTCACGGTGGCCAGGGGGCGGGTCGTCATCATGATTGAACCGCTTGACGGCTTTGGTAACTCTCGCTTCCGAGTCGCTTGTTCGCACGCTGCAAAGTTCGGCGCGTGCCATGAGTTCCATTCGTGTCGACCTCCAGCGGCGTCGCACGCGGCCATGATACCGGTGACCGGCAGCCCTCGGCTTCAAGTTATGAGGCGGCGCCTCACTGACGGGCAGGCGGCGGAAGAGCCTGCCGTGATCGGCGATTTGCTGCCGAGAAAGCCCGGTACCGCAGCGGCGCCGACGTACCCTGCTCCTGCCAGTGGAAGACGAGGAAAGCCGACGGAGCGCTGACGCCCTTGCGCCCGGCTATCAGGACCTTGTGGGACAGGATGATGATGCACCAGACCCGCTTGTGGCCGCCATCGCAAGCGACTTGCGGCGGCGTCTCCATGACGAGCCGCAGCTGCTGCCACTGGCAGTGGACGCCAACCTGGCGAGTGACGGCGACGACGACGGTGACAACGACAGCAAACCCGCTCTTTGATGCAGGTGCCACCAGTGGATGATGGTACGCAGCCGGATAGTCGAACGCAGTAATGCGTGAGGCGATGCTGGGCTGCCAGCAGCCTGCCAGTGCCACTGGCACCCTTGAATGCCGACAACCACGCCATTCCCTGCTGCACCTGTAGCCCGCACCTCCTGCCCCACGTGGTCTGGAGCGGAGCGGCTACAGGCGGTAGGGTGCAGGGCCGGAAGGATGCGGCCCTAGAAAATGAGCGGAGGCATCCCGAGGGTTCAGCACACACTGTGGCACGCAGGGGCCCGCTGGTACTGCTCAGCCACTGCTGTGGTGGCAACCCCGGCGGCCCGGGGGCCCTCCTGACCAGAGGGGTTCCGCCATGGCACTGCGTGCTGGCGCCTCCGCGAGTGTGACGCGTGCAGCAGATCAGTGGTCGCACACAGCTGCTCACAGCCCGTAAAAAGGCTGAGAGCGCTGCGCGGTAAGGCTCCGCCAAACCCGCAAGACCGGCCCGCAGGTCAGTCTCAGCTGCGACGGTTTCATTTTCTTCGCAACTCGGCCGTGGCTCAAACGTGCAACAGGCGAAGCAGCCACCCGGCGCCCGCGCATGCCGCGACAGAGTTCGGGGCTGGTTCGTTGTTGGTCGGGCACTCGTCGTCCACCGACGCTGCCAAAGCGTGCGGGAAGCAGGGCAAAACGCCGACGTCAACCGCAGACGCGACCCCACTTGTTTTCGCCTCCGCTCTCAGACGTGCGGTGCTTTTCCGCGCATTTGAGTGAGGATGGCAAGCGCTGCTGACGCGCCGGTGTCCAGGCGGGCGGCGCCTGGCTCCATGACTGACGTTTCGGCTGTCGCGGGATTTCCTGCATCGAGGTTGAGCGCGAGCTCCAAAATGCTCCTTCCCTCCTTGCCGAACGCGAAACCCCCATCGGCGCCAAGCTCCAGCGAATTTGCCGCCGGCGCTGCGCTCGCCGCCGTGACCCGATCTCGCGCCTCCGTCGCCAGCGCGTCGCGGCTTGGCTCGCATCCTCAGGTCCCTGCTTCGGTTGCACGTTTGCCGGAGCCTGCCGTCACCGTGACGGCGCGCCTGATGCAGTCTCCGTACGCCTTTTCGCCCAGCCCGCGCGGCTCGCGGCTGCCGTACCAGGGTGCTGTGGGCGGTGAAGTTGTCGAACCGCCGCAGGAGTCGTCGGCCGCGGATATCCCAGCTGCCGCCAGCGGCGCGTCGCCGTATCACTCGTTGGGCGGTAGCGGAGGGCCGGCGCCCGGTGGCCGCAGCGGCAGCCGCTCGCGGGCTGGTCTGCGCACCGCGGGCGGCGGCGGCGGGGGAGTGGTAGCCCGGCAGGACAACCGGGCGTATGGGCCGGTGTGGGCGCTGCCACACCCCGGGGGCGTCACAGAGGGCGCGGGCCAGCGCCGGCGCAGCGCGTCCAAGCCGCGCGCACAGACGGCGAACCCCTCGCTGTCCCCTGCGGCCCGGTCAGCCCTCGGGCGCGGCGGAGGTGGGGGTGCGGGTGGGGGCGAGGGCGGGGTTGG
>Ga0208629_101218_pt1 | contig 10878 bp, 6 predicted proteins | sample LakWasMet19_HOW5_2_FD_183865 | JGI IMG/M metagenome (GOLD analysis project Ga0208629, IMG submission 183865) | Freshwater sediment methanotrophic microbial communities from Lake Washington under simulated oxygen tension - Sediment Metagenome... | ecosystem: Environmental > Aquatic > Freshwater >...
AGGGGACGGGTCCGCAGCCGGGGAGGGGGAAGGGGCGGCGCCGGGGGTCGCGCTGGCGGAGGGCGCGGGGGTCGGTCCCGGGGGGTCGGGAGGGGTGGTGAGGTAGGTGTAGTAGGAGGCGACCACGGAGGGGTCGAAGGGGTTGGAGGGGCAGCCTGCACGGCATTGAAGGGAAGATGTAATCAAGAAAGGTGAGGGCTGATGATGAGCCTTCACAGGCCCGCGAGCCGTAGCATGGGCGTCTCGTCGGCTTGCCCGCGCGCATGCGTATGAAGCAGTGCACTAGCCCCACATGACCGCCCGCCCGCGACCTGCTCGTCCCTCCGCGCGCCTGCCTGCGCCTGCGCCACCTCAGGCCTGCCTGCGAGCGACGCACCCGACTGCGCGGTGTCCCGCATGGTGTACGCCTGCACGCCCGGCCCGGAGCGGACGTAGAGAGTGCAGCGCAGGCCCTGCGTCAAGTCGTCCCACGCAGACACCGCGTACGCGTCCGCGGCGGCGGGGCTCGCCATCACGGTGTCGTAGCAGCGAGAGGTGAGTTTGACGCTGTCGACGGTGGCGCCGCTGGGCAGCTGGTACGTGACGACGGCCGACAGGAAGGTGTAGCTGTCCGTCAGAGTCACGTTCTGCGTCGAGGTCGCCGCGTCCGCTGGCACGAGCGTGCCCTGCAGCCACGCCGGCAGCAGCGTGCCCAGCGTGCACCCGGGCGGCGGCGAGAAGGGGCCGACGGTGAACACGGGCAGGCCGGGCGCGGTGGGCGGCGGCGGGGACATGGTGGAGGTGGTGCACCCCTCCACGCTGCCCATCGGCAGCAGCCCCGTCACCGCGCCCGCCACGTCCTCGTACTGCGCGAAGCAGTCATCCTGAGAGATGCCGGGCCAGTTGTTGCTCGCCACCAGGCGGAAGTTGAAGGTGCCGCCGCTCCCGTCGTCGGCGGAGCGCACGACGCCCATGCCCGCGTAGCAGTGCGTCTCGTACGCGGCGTTCGGCATCTGCTGGTCCTGGAACCAGATGGTGCTGCCGTTCGCGTACAGGTTGATCTGCGGCGACGCGTACGTGTGAGTGTAGTCAGCGCCGAGCTCCATGGCGCCAGAGCCCGCGAATCCCGGACCTGCACCGATGTGTCGAAAGGGGGTCGCATCGCACGAATGCAGGCGTTATCACATACTGCAGCGGCCGCGGCCCCTCGCACCGCAAAGAAGATATAGCACCAGCACAATAAGCTCAATCACAACAGCGCGGTAACTAATGCCGCAAGCACAAGCATCCGCTGCTCGGAGTTCCAGCCACTATCGCGGAGCGATCGATGGCAACGCGAAAGAATGGTCAGCCAGGTTTTGCAACGCGCTCCACTCACATGGAGCTGGAAACGCGGCTGCCACCGCAATAAATGCGGCAGCGGCAGCAAAGCGTGCTGTCTTCATCGTGAATCGAGGGCCCACGAGCCTGCCGCGCTGTGCGTGCGATGTCGCGTGCAGTCTCCGCAGTGCTTAGAGGGTCCGTCGTCGTTGCTTGGCCGAGCATCAGGACCGGGTTCCGATCCAGATCACGTCGAGTACAGGTACTCGCTCGAGCACTCGACAAGACTCCAGAGCCCATTCAGTTTTGTCGTGACGATTTTCCGCTGCGGTGAAAAAGACGGACAGCTGAGACGTGGCCTTTGCTTCGAAATCGATCGCGGAGTGGCAAACGGCTTCCCGAGCCAAACGTCTTCGTCCACTGCATGAGCACCTCTACCTCGTTGCGTGGACATATCTGTTTCGAAAGGGGTTGCGCCCTTGTCTCGCTCGTTGATCGCTCCTTGCAATATTAGAGCATCGCCGGCATGGATGAGCTGGTCAATAGGCCGCGCCACAAGTGGCGACAGATCTGGCTGCAGCACCGCTACAAGTGAGGCCTACCGTGGCCGTGTTCGTTCCGCAGACCGCTGCGCTCGACCAAATGGTCCATTCGTCGCCCGCAGCAACAATGTGTGCCTTCGATCTGCGACCTCTGCGCCCTGTGCAGCATCGTTATCTACTTTGCGGTGGCGGTGGTGATTTTCTTTGTCTGGCACTTCATCTCGGATGGGGATTTTTCCTTCTTGATGACGCTGGGCAGCTTGCTGACCTTGGTGTCGTTTGCCTTGCTGGTCGCCAAGGTGGCCCTGCAAAAGAACACCAGCGGCGTCAGCGTGAAGGCGCTGCAGGCCTTCGCCTTAGTGTTTGCGGGGCGCTTGTGCTCCATTTTGGTGGGTTTGCGTTGCGCGGGCGCGAGGCCTCTCGGATCAAGCCATCGGTATAGGAACAAATCTGACCTACAGTCATTCAATGTGACCGTTCGCTGCTGCGACGACTGCAGTTTTACGAGGGGTATCTGCCTTTCGACAAGAGCGGGGACTGGTTTTACCAGACGTGCGAGGTGCTGGCGCTGCTTATGGTGGCGGGTCTGCTCGTCGCAGCATCGTTCGTGTGAGTCGGCAGGAAGCCTGCAGGAAGCCTGCAGGCAGCAGCGGGCGGACGCGCACGCCGGTGCCCACTCCAGTGGCCAGCAGCAACCCCTCGACACCCCCGCTCCCGCTCCTGCCTGTTCGCGCCGCGCTGCTGTGCAGGTACCGGCGCTCCAAGAGCGACGTGGAGGCAGACGCCTTCGTGCACTACCTGGTCCCGCACAAGTACGCGCTGCTGTGGCTCGCGGGCCCGTGCCTGCTGCTCGCGGCGCTGCTGCACCCCAACCTGAACAACAACTTCTTCACGGACACCGCCTGGACGTTCGCGCTGTACCTGGAGGCGCTCGCCATCCTGCCGCAGCTCGCCATGTTCCACCGGCAGAAGGACAAGGAGGTGGAGCCCTTCACCGCCAACTTCGTCTTCGGCGTCGCCGTCGCGCGCGTGCTGTACTTCCTGTTCTGGCTTTCCTCCTACCACGAGCTCAACGACAAGTACGCGGAGCACTTCCACAGGCGGTACCCGGGCGTCATGGTCGTGCTCTCGCAGGTGCGTCGCGCCCTGAAGCAGGTCTGACGGGTGGCTTTCCGCACCCGACTCTGCCTCGGTTTTCAATGCCGTCCCATACAGCCCACCCGGCTCACCCCCTCCTGCATCCATCCACCCATGCCCTCGTCCCCCACCCCCTACCCCTCCCCTTTCCCCCTGCAGGTGGTGAACCTGCTGCTGATGGCTGACTACGTGTACCTCTACATGAGCTCGGCGCGCAACAGGCGGCCGCTGCTGCTGCCGCAGACGATCTGAGGCGCTGCGGACGGGCTGAGGGACTGCGGACGATGTGAGGCGCTGCGGCGTGCACGCAGGGCGGAGGCGGGGAGCTGTGCTGCCGCTGCTGCTGCCGCTGCTGCCGCTGGGGCTGCACAGCTCCGCTGGCCGTCGATGTCGTTTGTGTGCGGCAACAGCCCAACTTGATGGCCGCGGTGCCGCTGAAGATTCGCTGGACGGCCGCCCATGGATATTCAATGCGAGAGAGTGCATTCCTGGATTTGCTGTTTCGGTGCCGACATGTCGAGATCCCTATCTTGGCCGTGGGAGTCTGTGGGCACATCTCACAGTGGCCTCCACACCACGTCATGCACTCGCGGCGTCGAGTCACTAGCGCGAACGGCAACGCCAGCATTGAGCCCAATTGCAAGCACACCCGACATCAAAAATTTCGTTCGAAAATGGCCACTTTACACGTTACAATCGTTGCAAAAAAGCTGAACACGCATCAGCGACGTACACGCGGCGCGTGCACGTGGGCACGCGCAGGCATGCAGAGGAGTGCGCAGGCACACACACGGCACGAGCGACGTCCACACGCAGCTCGCCGCATCGCAGGCCGCTCACTGCTGGCCCGGGCCCAGCCCGCTCCGCAGGGCGGCAAATCGCGCTCGCAGGTCATCGAGCGAGGGCAGGTTGGCTGCTTCGCCTGCCGGCGTTGCCGGCGGCGCGGAGGCCGCAGCCTCGCCCATGCTGCCCTCGCTGCTCGGGGCGTGGGCGGCGGCGAAGGTTTCGTGGGGCGAGGCGGAGGCTGTCGCGGGCACAGTGGGTGCCCCCACGCTGCCGCTGCCCGTGTACCCGCTGCGGGTCTTCAGGGGCATCGCAGGGTCCTCCGAGTCATCGCTCGCCCCCGCGCTGGGGCTCAGCGCATGGCCGCCCGACGCGGACGCGGCGGAGCCGCTGCCGCCGTTGGCTGCGGGGGACGGCAGGGGGCTCGACGCGGCCGCAGTCGGGGCGCTGGAGAGGCGCGCGACGGGGCGCAGGCCGTGCCCCGTGTCCGTCATGACCGTCGTGCCCGCAGGCACCGTCACGAGTGTGACGTTGCTGCCGTCGGCGCCGCGCACCGTCTGCACGGTGGAGTTGGCGGGGAGGCCGGAGATGCCCGCTGCAGCCGCCGCGGCCGCCATCTGCGACGCGGCGAAGGCGGCTGCGGAGGCGGCCTTCTGCCGTGCCATGTTGTCGTCGTTCTCTGTCCGCCCGCCCGCGAAGCCCGCAGAGCCCGCGGACCCGCTCGCAGAGTGAGATGCGCCGCCCGCGCTGGCGGCGCCCGCGGAGGCGGGCGACACGAGGGAGTTGGCGGGGGATCGGGCGCCGTAGGAGTAACCCGGGCTCACCATCGCAGCGGGCGGGGTGGCGTAGGGCGGGGGCAGGCCGCCCGCAGCGCTGCCTGCTGCAGGAGCGGCATACCCCGGTGGCAGCGCGGTGTTGATGGGTCCGGGCCCCGCTGGCGCAGCAGCAGCAGCGGTAGCACTCGCGCCTCCTGGCCCCGAGGGCCCAGAGCCAGGCACGGAGGGGAGACCGTAAGCACCGCCGCCGCCGCCCCCGACCGGGATGCCTGCAGGCACTCCTACGCCGCCTCCCCCGCCATGCATGTGCATGCCCCCAGCAGCAGCGGCAGCGGCGCCTGAGGGGTAGTAGTAGCCGTAGGGCATGGGCATGGGGGGCATCGGCCCCGCAGCGATGCCCACCGGAAGCCCCGTGCTCGCGTCGAAGCAGGGGGTCGCCACGGGCACCTGCGCCAGGCCGCCTGCGTGCATCATCATCATTCCGCCGTCCCCTCCCGGCCCCATGCCGCCGTAGCCGTACGGCGGGAAGGGCTGCGGCTGGTACGGCCCGGGCACCTGCTGCTGCTGGTGATAGGGGTAGGGCATCATGCCAGCGGCAGCGCCCTCCGCAGCAGCGACCCCGGGTACAAATAGACCGCCGGGGGAGGCAGCTGACCCCCCGCCCCCTGCAGCGGAGCCACCAGCGCCGCTCCCGGGCCCGCCGCTGTATGGCGACGCGCCGGCGCCTGCAACAGGGCCCGCTGGGCTACCGCCGGTCCCACCGCCGCCGCCGCCTGCGCCTGCTGCGGGCAGCGCCGCCGCGTCTGCGGTCGCCGCCGCCACCAGCGCGGGGTCGATGGGGGGCAGCCCCACCTCGCTGGTGCCGAGGTCTGCAAGGGCCACCTCCACGCCGCCCTCCTTCGCGATCGCCAGCAGCGTCTCCACCTTGAGGGAGTCGGGGGGCGTGCTCGTCTGCGGAGCGGTTGCGGCGACGGAGGCAACAAGAACGGACAGACACGGTTGGTGTGGGCAGCGCGTCTGTGTCTGGGCGAATGATGACAGCGGGCGGCGAAGGAAGCCCCAGGCGGCAGTTTGCACAGAACACAGCGGCGCTCAGCTGAGGCCAGAGACTTCATGCGCCTCCGCTCAGCTGAGTCACCGGCACCTGGAGCAGCTGCTGCCGTGCCGTGCCGCCGCCCCCGCGCCGCAGCAGCCCGCGGCCCGGCAACGCACCGTCAGGCGCGCCTTGACCTTCTCGTTGACGCGGCAGCCCGGACCCTCCCCGCGGATGGCCACGCCGGCGAAGGCGTCCCCGTACTTGTGCGTCAGCTGCTCGCGCACCACGCGCAGCTCCTCCACCTGCGAGCGCGGCGCCGCCCACAGCAGGGTGTGCACCGACTCGAGCATGTCCGCGGGGCACGCCTTCTCGCTCGCGATGAGCGGCACGCGCTGCACCAGCAGGTCGCACATGAGGCCGATCACCTGCGGGCGGGGAGTGCGGGGAAGGGAGCGGAGGGAGGGACGCGGGAGGGAGGGCAGTATACGAGCAGGGTTGCATGAGACACGCGGAGCAGCGTTGCTGCGTCGCGTGCGGCTGTGCTCCGCGTAACGCTCGAGTGCGGCCGCACCCACCTCCATCGCCTCCGCCTCGCGAGTGTCACGGATCACTGATTCGACCTGAATGCGCGCTTTGTCCCACTTTTTGTCCTTGAGCTGCAATAAAGACACGCGACCGAGCAGGCAGTGGTTGCACGCCCTCAGTCACGCGGAAACGCCCTCGCCGCATGTGCCCGCAGGGCGGCAAAGTGTCCGCAGGAACTTACGAGCGCCGCAATCTGCCTCCGTTCGATCTTCATTTTGTTCGACCGCTTGTTCTCCTTGAGGCGAATCCGTTCGACGGACATGCTCAGGTGGCTTTTGAGCTTGGTCCTATCGAAGGCAGACCAAAAAATGCCGGACATCTTGGCTCGTTGGGGGTCCGGTGACACAATGCGGAGGAGGTGGCAGCGGACTGGGAAGTTGACAACGCAACAAAGGCATACAGTCAGTGTTGACGAACGAAGTATGCCCGGCTACACAGGCAGGTTGCGCAGTGAAGCGAGAGCGATGTGGATGCGGACCATTCTTGACAAGTTGTCCGTCTCTCGGGCTCTTCAATTTCGCTACGCATCTACTAAACAACACATTTCCACTCGTGCCGAGGTTCGCTAGCGTGCAATCTATGAGTTGTAATATGCAATCCATTCACGTAACCGCTTCAACTAACGCGAATACAGAACCGCCTTCACGCAACCACGCTGTGGGGAGCCTTCGCACGTTGTAGCCAACTTAGCCAGCTCCGCGGCATGCAATCGTTTCGACAGCATCACATGAGCGGCAGCTTGTGCAAGCTTCAATCAGGAAGCGCCCGCAGGCTGCCAGGATGCCCCCCTCGCCTCGCCTCGTCGATGTTGCTGAGGCCGACCGTTTGCGGGCCGGCCGCGATGTGGAGGCTGCAGTCGAGCAGCAGCGACGCTGGGTCGGGCAGGGGAAGGGACGCTGCACCGTCGTTGCCGACAACTCGGGCTGCCCCTGCACGACACCGCGAGCCGCGGTCGCCCGCTGCCAGCCACGGCAGAGGCGGCGAGGCGTCGGCGACGCGGCCCACGCTGAGCGACCTGGGAGACACAGACCGGCCGCTGATCAAGGACCTGCTGGACCTGGAGCGCGTGGAGGACGTGGTGGCGCTGTACGAGGAGTCGCGGCACGAGATGGGGTTCCCGGGGCACGCGGCGGTGCTGCACCGCGTGCAGCAGCTGCAGCTGGCCGCGGCGCCGTGGAAGCGCAGGCCGCTGCCCAAGGCCTTCTTCGACGACGTGGTGAACCGCAACGCGGACGGGCTCATCTCCATGGTGGCGCGCCTGCGGGCCATGCCGCTGCCGGGGCAGGTCCGCCCGGAGGCGGAGGCGAGCGAGGGGCTGCGGGGGCGACTCGACAGCAGAGGGGGCCGCGACACCCCGCCGGCAGCGCCCCCCTCCGACCTGCACGTGCGCCAGGCGGTGCGCACCGTCGTCCAGTCGATCTCCAGCCTCGCGTGGGTGAACCGCCTGCCGCCCGCCGTCGCGAACCGCGTGAGCATCACGCTGTCTGACCTGGTGCCCTACATGAGCCCGACAGACATGCTGGAGGCGCTCAAGGCCTTCTCGCTGGCGCACCTGCGCGCGCCGCTGCTGCAGGGGCGCCTCGCCCGCGCGCTCGCCCCTCAGCTGCACGCCCTCAGCAGCGCGCAGGTGGCCTCCCTGGCCCGCGTGCACTGGGACATCCCCATCGCGGCGCGGCTGCCGCTGCAGGCGGCGGCGCTGCGGCGGACGGCGGCCGCGGTGGTCGCGGAGACGCGGGCGGAGGAGCGCGCGGCGCTGGACGCGGCGTGGCGCAAGCGGCGCGCCGTGACGCCCGAGGAGCGGGGGCGTCTGGCGGCCCTCAGCACGGAGCGGGCGCTGCGGCTGCTGCAGGCGGCGGAGGCGGTGCTGCGCCAGTGCGCCACGCCCGCGGTGCAGCGCGCGGTGGCGCAGGAGCGGGACGCGGCCGCGCTGGCGGAGGAGGGGGAGGGCGGTGGTGGCGGCAGTAGCGCGGACGGACAGCTGCGGGAGGAGGCGCTGGCATCGTCCGTGGGGGAGGAGGTCGCTGCCGTGCAGGCGGCGGCGCAGCACGCGCTCAGCCTCGCCGTGCCCCCGCTGGCCCGCATCGCCTTCAAGCCCGCCAGCGACCCGAAGCAGGAGGCGGGCGGGCAGCGGCTGGGCGTGCGGTCGCTGCTGGCCGTCTCGCGCGTGTTCAGCTCCGGGGTCAGCCGCGACGCTGCCACGCACGGGGTCAGCCTGCGGCAGGGCATGCTCCCCGACAACCCCGGCTCCCCCTTCCTACACCCGATGCTGGAGCGGCCCGCCCCCGTGCGCGAGGCAGCGCACCGACGCGTGCTGCTGGCGGCTGCGGCGGCGGGGCGGGCGGAGCTGTCCGACGCGGCGGTGTACCTGGGGCGCGAGGGCGATGCTGCTGCTGCCGGCGCCGGCCGGCACGACTGGGACGGCGGCGGCGGCGGCGGCGGTGCCGACCCGCCCCTCGCGGAGCTCTCTGACGGTGCCGTGACCGACCTCATGGCCGGCCTCGCAGACAGCCTGACGGCCAACGTCACCCTCAGCCGCATGAGCGTGGACGAGCTCGCCTCCGCCGCGGCGAACGTCACGCGCTACCATGTGCTGCTGCAGGAGCGCGCGCAGCTGGCGGCGCACGCGCTGGCTGTCTGTCGCTCCGCCACGCAGCAGGCGCTCCGACGGCACCAGCGGGCGGCCACGACAGGGGTGGCGGGCAGCAGTGTGGCTGTGCCGCTCAGGGGGCGCTCCCCTTACGGCACCACCAGCGCCGCTAGCAGCACGCGGGGCGGCGCCGGCGGTCGCCGCAGCGGGCCACCCGAACGGGGCGCCAGTGCCGCCGCAGTCGACTCCTCGGCGGGCGAGGCCGCCTCCTCCCTGGCTGCTGCGCCCGATCCCCGCGTCCTGGCCCTGCAGGCGCTGCAGGCGTCGCTGGCGGGCCGCGTCGAGCGCCTCAGCGACAGCATCGCCCGCCTCGCCGCAGGCAGCCACGTCGCCCGCCTGCTGGAGGCGGCAGCGCGCCTGCTGCAGCCCTCCCTCAGCGGAGGCGAGTTCGCCGCGGCGGTGCAGGAGGCGCGGGCGCGCGCCTACCGCGCTGCACAGGGGCTCTCCCCCGAGGGCCTGCCCCTCACCCTCACCAGCTCCGCCGGCAGCGCGGGCAAGCAGGGGCGGGGCGGCGGCGGGAGCGCGGCGGCTGCCGGCGGGCGCAAGTCTCTCGGCGTCGCGCTGCTGGAGGGCGGCACAGGGAGCAGCGGCGCTAGCAGCAGCAGCGTCGGCTTTGACCGCGTCGTGCTGCAGCCCGGGCCCGGCGAGGTGCTCGCCGCCGCCCTGCCCGCGACGGAGGCTGCGGGCCTGCTGCCCCGCGTGGAGGCGCGGCTGGAGCACCCAGACAGACAGACGCGGCGCAAGGCGGAGCGGCAGCTGCCGCTGGCGCTGGGCGCGAGCGTGGGGCAGCTGCAGCTGGCGGAGGACCTGGAGGGGGCGGCACGCATGCACGCGATGATGTACGGGGAGGGGGAGGGGGCGGCAGAAGAGGCAGGGGTCGAGGTGCGGGGGGAGGTTGAGGTGGAGGGGTTGACAACAGCAGCTGGGGAGGGGCAAGTCGAGGTGGCGGGGGCTGGCGGGGCCGGCACGGCAGCCGCCTCTGCAGCCGCACCAAGCAAGCCCCGGCATGCCACAGCTGCGACAACAGCGCAAGGAACGGCCGACGAGGGTGAGGGGGGCGAGGCCGAACGGCCCCCTGCCTCCCCCTCGTCCCCCTCCTACGACCCCTTCCAGCACGAGAAGGCGCGCGCCTACGCGGCCCCCATCCTGCCCTCTGATGTGGCCACCCTCAGCTACTGCGCGCTGCTGGCTGGCGTGCCCGCCCCGCAGTGGTTCAGGGCGGTGGCGGGCTGGTACGGGCAGCGGGAGCGCCCCTACGAGCACGCTGCCGCTGCGCTGCTGGGCTACGGGCACGCGAGCCTGCGACACCTGGGTGGCAGCACTGGCAGCAGCAGCAGCACCAGCAGCAGGAGCAGTGATGGCGGCGTCAACGCAGCTGCTTCCGCCGCGGCTGCTGCTGCGAGCAACGCATTCGCAATCGGGGGCAAGGGCGCCGGCGGCGGCGGCTCCGCGCTGCTGCAGGCGGCGCTGCTGGGCTCCCCTCGCCTGCGGGAGGAGCACGCGGAGGGGTGGGCAGACGCGAGCCCGTCCCTGCGCCAGCTGTCCGGCCCCGACGCCTCCCGCCTGCTGGCGGCCTTCGCAGCACTCGCCCCCGCCCCCGACGCGACCGCCCTCGCCCTGCTGCTGGCGCGCTGCTTCAGCCGGGAGGCGGCCATCGCCGCGGGCGGGTACCGCGTGGAGGCGCTCTCTGAGGGCGAGCTGGCGGAGGGGCTCGAGGCGGAGGCGCTGCTCGCTGCGGGCATGGCGCGGGCAGCGCCCCCTGCTGCGGCGACTGTTGCTGCTTTTCCTGCCGCGAGGGCTACTGGCGGCGGCGGCAGCAGCGGCTTCGGCGTGACCGCAGCCGGTGCGTCTGCCGCCCCCTCTGCGGCTGCCGCCTCCCTCGGTCCGTCTCGCAGGGGAGCGGGGGCGGCAGCAGGGGTCGGGGGCGGCGCCATCACCCCCGAGTTCGACGCGACCCCCTCGTACGCCTACCTGCACCGCACCCCCTGGGACGACCCGTCGGACGCGGCGGTGGAGGCGGGCAAGGCGGGGGGCCTGCGCGGCACCTTTGCGGGGCACCCCGGCCGCGGGCAC
>Ga0208629_101219_pt1 | contig 10870 bp, 7 predicted proteins | sample LakWasMet19_HOW5_2_FD_183865 | JGI IMG/M metagenome (GOLD analysis project Ga0208629, IMG submission 183865) | Freshwater sediment methanotrophic microbial communities from Lake Washington under simulated oxygen tension - Sediment Metagenome... | ecosystem: Environmental > Aquatic > Freshwater >...
AGTGCCACAATGTGCGGCACCCAGGTGATGCATGCCCCCGGCCATCCGACCGGCGTCGTCGTCAAAAATTGGGAGCCGTGGAAAGAAACAAGACATCCCGTCCACCCAAGGGGGGTATCGCGTGCCTTGGCGCAGTGACATGGCCACAGACGCTACGGCGCCGCAGCTGCGAAGCACGCTCACGGGAGATGGGCAGTCGGTTCCACATTGCAGCCAGGGGAGGGCCACTGCTGTGATGAGACGAGCCTGCGATGCGACAACCCCCCGTGCACAGGCGCTGCAAGAGTGGGAGTGCGGTACTAATTTGAAGGCAGCATTACACTTCAGACGGAGTGCACGCTGCGCCGACGCCCGTGCGCGAACGTATGCAGCTGCCGCGCGCAACCTCGCTGCGTGCGACGTACACCCGAAAAAGAACATAATCACAAGAGGCCACGCTACACAGGACTTGAATACGGCAGTCACTGCGCCAGCTATCGCGCGAAGCCGCTCCCGCCAGCCCCGGCGGCGCCACCGCCCGATGGAAACGCCCCTGTGGGCCCGGCCTTGACCACAGCCATGACCCTGACAATGAACGCCTCGATGTGAAACAGCTCCTTGTTGCCCATCTGCAGGCGGTGCTCGTAGTGGGCCGCCCAGTGCGCGATCTCGTGTCGAATCTCCTCCGGCAGGGGGCGGGCCCCCGGCACCCCCATCACCGTGGCTGCGGTGCTCGGCAGCGCTGCGCTGCCTGTGACGGCCCCCTCCCCCGTGGCGATCAGGAAGCCGCTGAGGCGTTTGATGATTGTGTCGGCGGGCACGCAGTTCACCAGGAGCTCGTACACGCGGGCGCGGGCTGCGAGGAGGGCCCGCGGGGACTGTTCCTTCAATATGTCTGCGGCCAGCAGCTGCGTATACCGCTCCCAGTCCATGAGAGGGATCGGGGTGGCGGCAGAGAGGGGCGCGCCCGTGCCCCCGCCGCCTGCGCCCCCTGTCGTCACTGCCGCAGTCTCGAGCATCAGAATGGCGCTGCGAGGGGAGAGGAGTCGCGAGAGCAATGTGGGACGAGGCGGCAGCAGCGTGATAGCGGGCGGAGGCACTGTGCAGCAGAGACGACAGGTGTGCGAGCAGAATGGAGCGTAGCTGCTGCCTTGGAGGACACGAAGACATGCTGCGTGACACACCCCACGAGAGAGAGGCCTCGGATGGCATAGAAACCAAGCCCTTCGGGCGTGCCCCCGCGTGCCCTCAGGCCCGAGCGTGACCCTGTCCGCCCCGCACTCACCGTCGCAGGTTGCGGCAGCTCTGCGCAGCAATCTTCGCGCCTACGGTCTCCGGCAGCGGCAGCTTCTCAGCGTGTGCCACCCCTCGCAGCACACCCATAATCTCCCCCTGGCTGGGCGCGCTCACACGAATGCCCAGGCAACGGGAGCGCACCGGCTCGATCACCTGCGAGAGGGGGAGAGCGGGGAGAGAGGTAGGGTGGAGGGGGTGGAGGGGGGAGGGCAGAGCGGGGACGCAGCAGAGGGGACGCAGCAGAGGGTCGGGCGAAGGGGCTGCGTCGACAGGCCGCAGCGGGGTAAGCCGCATGCGAAGGAGTGCAGCCGCAAGGAGAGGCAGGGCTGGGCGTGTCTGGCTGTGACTGCAGCGGCAGTCTCACAGTCCTCCTGCGGTGCCGTCCCCATCTCAGCCTCTGCATCACTCGCACGACGTGCAAGAGAGGCGTGTGCTCGCCCTGCAGAAGTCGCCACCCCTTTTCGCCTCACCTTGCTGAGGCTGCTGGCGACGAGGATGAGGCGGCACGTGGCGGTGTAACGCTCCATGGTGCGTCGCAGCGCTGCCTGCGCCTCCTTTGTCAGTCTGTCCACCTCGCTGAGCAGCAGCACCTTCCACGGCTTGCTGCGCTCTCCTGTCTCCGCGGCTGCAGCAGGAAGGGGATCGGGGGCGAGCAGAAACAACGCGAGTGATCAGCGATGCAGGTGTGAGCTGAAATGCCTGCCGACGTGGCCACGGCAACTGCTTGGCTCTGGGACGGGGGTGAGTGGCACGCGGGTGCAGATGTCGCATGGCGAAGGAGGGCGCAGCCATGGCCGCCATGCAAAGCCTCCGCAGCGCGGTGGCAGTTCGAGTGTCGTCGGTGAGAGCGCAGCCCGAGGCGTCCAGCCCCCCGAGCATGCCACGGGCTGGGTGCTAGCTTGGCAAGCTGCGACCGTTGCACTTTCGCCACCCACAGCGCTGCCTCCGGGCGCCTCCCTTGCCGCAGCGCCCATCTCCCTTGCACGCTGCTCACGGCCCAGCGCCCTGCGCCAGCCCTGCGTATCTGCACCCGAAGCCGCCCCCACCCCCCGCATCCGCTGCAATTGCTAGCACTCGCTGCGTGTTAGCTCACCGCTCATCGGGTTGTAGGCCGCCATCTCCTTGATCAGCTCCTGCACCACGAAGCGGTCGTAGATGCCCGCGTCTCCCGGGTTGATCTCGATGTGATACACGGACGCCACGGTGGTCATCTCGACCGCACGGCCCGTTGGCGTCTTGAAGGTTCGATGCTCCAGCTTGACGCGTTCAACGCCGGGACCAAAAATATCGCGCAGCATCGCCATGATCCGCGTCTTCTTGCCCGCGCCGCTTGGGCCATAGAACAGCATGTGCGGGATGTCACCCGCGTCGGCCTGCAGGCAAATGAGCGCTTGCGAGAACTACTCCAGGTGAACGCCGACGCTACGTGTACGCACGCGTGCACATTCGTCTGATGACGGCAACCAGACAACCGTCGCGACCGACACCCACGTGCTCAGCCCCATGGGTTCTCGAAGCCGCCCCATCGAGGTCAGCCAGCGACTCTAGAAACGCACCAGTTTCTTCAGCTGCAGCCCTTGATCTTTGTGGTAGTCAAGCTCTGTCAAGCTCTTTGGCCTGTACTTATCCACCCAGAGCGGCATTTTAGCGGCGGGCTTGTGGCTAGCGCTCAGTTAGCAAAGGCAAGTGCACCAACGGGCCTCGATGGATTCAGGCGAGATTTCTGAGTATGGGTGATTGACAGCCCCTTCAAAAATGCAATCACTGTAACAACTTGATGCGTTTTGCCTTCCGCGTTGCCTCTTTCTGATCGGGAGAGCGATCAAGGCGTGAGGGACATCGGCGAATTTTTGGCGACGACATGAACCAGACGGTGTGACAATCGCGCCCAAAACAACATCGCCGCGACGGCCCCTGGCTGGTTCAGTGGCGTCCTACGAGACAATATGGAACTTCACACCCACTACCGCTCTAACATCTGCTCCCGATCCGAAATGCGGAGTTGCGCTCGGGCTTGCTGCTGACACCGTGTGCGCGTTCTGAAACCCGCTGTGCGAATTGCAACGCAATGAGCGACCACGCGCCAAGTAGCGGCCTCGAGCACGCTGCCAGGGCGGAATCGCGCTTCTTGCGCGTGGAGTCCAGCGGCGCCATCAAGCGGTCCGGCAGTGACATTGACCTGGCGAGGCAGCTCGCCCCTCGCGACCACGGTTTCCCCCTGACAGGTACTCAGAAGCGCAAACACCCTGAGCCTGCAGATGGAGATTCGTATCCAAGTTTCTCAGCATTTGCGGACAGCTGGTCCACAAGCGGCGTCAGCGGGGATACCGCTGCTGCCAGAGCTGTCGTCCTGGGCACGGTGCGAGGCTTTGTGGTGACCAGGCTGGGGACGACAGATCTGGCGCCGGCAGGGGGCGCGGCAGCCGCATGGGGACCAGTGGCAGCAGGGTTGGGAGGGCGCACTGCTCCCCCGCTTGCCGCCTCAGCGTCTGTGGGCGGGGCCCTGAACAGGCTGGGCCTGCAGCGGCAGGGCTGCAGCGGCTTCAGCGCACACAGCGGCCCCTCCGCACACAGCGGCCCCTCGAGCGGCTCGCTAGCCGCTGGCATCCCCGCCAGGCTGGGTGGCAGCCAGCGGCTTGGCGGGGCGCACAGCCGCAGCATGCACGATTTGACTGCGCTGCGGGTGCCACAGCCCACCACCGCTCCAGCAGCTGTGTCCGCCGGTCTGTCGTCCTCGCTGCCTGGCGCGCCCGCGACAGTCGCAGTCGCAGGTGGCGGCAGCCCGTCTGGCTGGCCTTTTGCGGCTGCAGGCCTGCTGCCGCGCACTTCATCGGCTGCCTCGCACCCGGCGCTGTCCAGCCACGGCGGCGTAGCCACACCCTCCGGGGCAGCTGCCACACCGTTGACCCTAGCAGCAACCAGCAGCAGCAGCAGCGCCAACTCTAGCAGCAGTAGCGCTCACAGCACCGCGATGCGGCTCGCCACTGCAGCCGCGCCGCCTGTGCCCCTGACGTTTTCAATGCGGCCGCTGCGGCGCCCTCTGCGGTCCGCTGCGGCAGCGGCGAGCGACAGCATCGCAGCGCCGTCGCTGCCCCTGCAGCGCCAGTCCTCCAGCGGCTCCTGCGGCTCCCTGCACTCCATGGGAGGGGCCTCCACAGGCTCCGCGGGAGGGGCAGGGCCTGCTGCTGCTGCCGCTGGAGGGCTGCCGAGGCCTGCGTCGCAGAGCCAGTACATGCACCAGCAGCAGCAGCAGCAGACGGGACCCACCCATGCAGCAGGGGCCGGTACAACATCAGGCTTCAGCTCCTCTGCGGGGGGCGGGGGCTACACTGGGTTTGGACGGCGGCGGCGCCCCGCCGGCCCTGCAGCGGAGGATGGGGGCTTCGGCTGCGGCGGCGAGGGCCAGGGAGGGGGATCCTCTGGCTGTCTCTCTGCCAGCGGGGGCGGGGGCTTTGACCCATACGGCAGCGGGCAGCAGCAGCCCTCTGTGCGCAGGTCGGCCCGGGCTGCAGCCAGGGGCGCAGCAGCAGGCGGCCGCAAGCCGTGGTTGCAGGACGAGGAGGAGGACGAGGAGGGCGAGGGGGAAGGGGAGGCAGGGCCGGGCGGTGGGAGCCACAGCGGGGCGCCGGCAGAGGGCGGTCGCCGCGGCAGCAGAGGGAGGGGGCGGGCCAGCCACGGCCCTGCCTCTGCCGCTGCGGCTGCTGACCGCTGGTCGATGTCCGGCAGCGAGGGAGAGGAGGAGGAGGAGGGGTGCAGCGAGGGCTCGGATGGGAGCGACGGGGAGGATGAGAGGGCAGCGGGCAGCAGGCGAGGGCGCTCGTCGCTCGGTCGCAGCGCCGGCAGCAGCGGCAGCCTTGCCCACGGCCTCGGCCGCAGCGGCGGCGGCGGCAGCAGCAGCTGGGGTCGACTCCACGACGGCTCAGGCCACGCTGGTGCTGCTGCTGGCGACGGGGGCGGGCAGCAGCAGCGGGAGCGCGAGAAAGACAGCGCGGCGGCGCGCGCTGCCCGCGTGGCCCGCAACCGGGAGCTGGCGCGTCTGCGTCGCCGCAAGCAGGAGGAGCTGAAGGGCGCGCTGGAGGGGCAGGTGGAGGGCATGCGGGCGCTGCTGGCGCTGCTGGAGGGGCACAGGTGGGGGCGGTGGAGGGGGGCGGCGCCCACCGCTGCAGATGCCGCGGCGTTCGCTGCAACAGCTGCCGCCGCCGCCGATGCTGCGGCTGATGGGGCCTCTGGGGCCGCTCTTTCGGCCCCGATGGGCGACGCCGAGGAGGAGGAGGAGGAGGGCGAGGAGGAGGAAGAGAAGGCAGTGTCGGAACAACAGCAGCAGTCAGTGCAGCAGTCCAGTCTGCACATGCCAGCAGCAGCGACAGCGGCAGAAGGGGCACGCCTCGTATTTGTCGACCCCTTCGCTGCCCCCTTCGCTGCGGTGCTGCCCGCTGGCGGGGCCGCTGCGGCTCCCTTCCCCGCAGCTGCAACAGGTGCAGCAAGCGCAGCCCGCTTCCCAGCTGCCGCTGCCCCCATGGGGGTGGCCCCAGCCCTCCTCATGCTCAGCGGCGCTTCTGCGGCCCCTGCAGGCAGCGGCAGCGGAGGCATTGTCTCTGGCGCTGCGGTGTGGGGCCCTGTCGATGGGAGTCTGCTGCACCAGAGCCACCACCACCCGCTGCTGCTGCTGCCGCCTGGAGCGGCCTTCGATGCGACTGCTGCAGCGGCTGCAGCGGCGGCGGCGCTGGAGGATGATGCGCTGAGCTTCGGGCTGGACCTGGAGGGGCCGGCAGGGGGAGGAGGAGGGGTCGGCAGCGTCGGGGCACGGGGCAGCATGGGGGGATTCCTCCCCTCCGGGGCTTGCGGCCTGGATGCGCTGCTGCCGCCTTACTCTGATGACCTCCCCCTCGCCCCGCAGGTGGGGGCTGCCGCCGCAGCTGGCCTGGCAGGGTACCTGCCTGGAATGCCTGGGATCCGCAGCCACAGGGCCCGCACCAGCAGCAGCGTGGATGCCGCCGTCCCCTTCGGTCTCGGCCACGGGCCCAGCAGCAGCAGCAGCAGCCGCCAGGGGGCTGTGGGTGGCGCCGGCACGATGCCGCCCTCGCCTGCCACGCTGCTGGCGCTGGAGAGCAGCCTGCCCCTTCCGCTGCTGCACCCACAGCAGCAGCAGCACGGCTTCTCCGGCAATCTGCCGCAGCGAGCCTCCACCCCACCCCCGCCGCAGCCTGCGCTGGCCCCAGGCGCCGGCGCAGGCAGCGGCTTCGGCTCTCCCGGCCTGTGGTGCCCAGCGGGGTGGGAGGCAGCCGCCGCTGCTGCCGCCGCCGCTGCTGCAGCGGCTGCTGCGTCCGCGGCGTCGCAAGCGGCCTCTACTGGCAGCGTGCACGTGGCGTTGCAGCCTGTCGGCGAGGCAGCGAGCGGGTCTGTCGCTGTGCAAGCGCAGCGGCTGCAGAGCCAGCAACCGCACAGCGCACAGGCAGCGGGCAGTGGGGCCGGCGCTGGGGCTGCTGGCTCGCCGTCGTCCTCTCTGCCTCGCCTGGCTGCGGGCTCTCACCCCGAAGCACAGCGGCCAGCAGCAGCAGCCGCAGCAGCGGCGCCCCATCAGCTGCGGGCGCGGGATGGGCTGCTGGCGCAGCTGTGCGGCCGCGAGACACTCCTGCGGGCTGTGCCTGCAGGCCTGCTGCCCTCAGAGGGCGTGCAGGAGCGAGCGATGCCCCTGGCGGCTGCAGTGGCGGCGGAGGCGGCTGCTGCGGCTAGCCTTGGGCGGCGCCTGGCAGGCCTGGTCGGCCACTGCCGCGTCGCAGCGACGGCCGGCGACAGCGGCGCAGCAGCGGCAGCAGCTGCGGCGTCGGCGTCGCCTTCGCCTGGCCTGCTCGCAGCTGCCCTGCGCCTCACGCCGCAGCAGCTGCAGCAGCTGGCAGCGCTCCCTGCACCCACTCCCCGCGCTGCCTCCGCACCCTCTTCTCCGTTGTCCCCGGCGGCGCCCGCCCCTGCATCGCTGGCTGCGGGGCGTGGCTCCTCCGAGGCAGCAGCAGCGGAGGTGATGCTGGCGCTGGTGCAGAGGCTGACGGCGGCAGGCCGGCGCAGCGCGGCGCCGCCGGACGCAGCGGCGCTGCTGCCCTGGGGCCGTGGAGGCGCGGGTGCAGCGGCGTCGTCCCCGCGCCCTCTGTTCTTCCCCCTGCTGGATGCGATCGCTGCCCCGCTGCGCCTCGTGTGCGAGGAGGGTCAGCTGGGAGCCCTGCTGGCCTGGGCGGACGCGCGCGCAGCGGACGTCGCGTGTCTGCCCTTCCCGCACTACGGCCCCCCCTCCTCGCACGCGCACTCCCCGCCCTCTGCTGCTGCTGCAGGCGCTGCCGCAGCGCCGCGTCGCTGCGCCGCAGCGGGGCCAGGGGCGGCTGCATCCTCTTCGTCCTCTCCCTGCCCTCTGTCCGCCTCGCAGGGCAGCGAGTCCCCCCGGGCCGCAGCGCTGCACCACCAACAGCAGCAGCAACAGTCGTCTGGGGGCCGCCGTATGCTGGCGTTGGGAGGCGCCTCCGCTGCTGGATATGCCGCTGGCGCTGGCTCCACAGGTGCCCTCAGCGCCAGGGGTGGCGTCGGCGCAGTGGGCTTTTCCTCGTCCTCCTCCGGGGGCACCCTCGGGGGTGCGGGTGCCGCAGGGGGCAGCACCACCAGCCTCACCGGCATGCTCTCGCGGGCAGGGCTGGCGTCCCCCGCCTCCTCGCCCCTCGCTGCCGGCGCTGTGGCCGCGTTCCCGCGCTCGATCTCCGCCTCAGCTGCTGCTGCTGCGGCAGGCGGGGGCCACGCCACCCCCATGGGAAGCGTGCTCTCACTGGCGCAGCTGCAGGAGGGCGCCCCAGCTGCTGCTGCGCCGGCTGCTGCTGCCGCCGCCGCCGCCGCAGCGACAGGCCGATCCTACGGCTCCGGTCTTGCCCGCAGCGCAACCAGCAGCCACAGCGGCACAGGCGAGGCCTCGGCCGGCGGCGCTGCGTCCCCGTCGCCCTCCGTGTCTGACACTCCCTTCGCCGGCAGCAGCAGCAGCGTTGGTATGTCCCTGTCCCCGGCCCTGCACGGCCTCGGCCTCGGCGGCTTCCACGGGCAGCAGCTCACAGGGGGCGTGACCGCAGCAGCCGCCGCCACCGCAGCCTTCGCAGCGATGCTGCCTGCCGCTGTGGCGCCGGCTGACGGTGTCTCCGCGGCAGCAAGGGCCGGGCAATGGCGCAGCGGTGCTGCTGGCGGCTTCCTGTCGGTGCCGGGAGGTGTGGCAGCGAGCTCGGCGGCATCACACCCCTCCCTCCTCGCCCTCGCGGCGCGGTTGCGGGCGCAGCAGCACCCCTCGCTGCTGCATCACGGGCAGTCGCCGCCCCCGCCGCCGCCGCTGCCTAGCTTGTAGCCTCCTGCCGCCTTTCGACTCCCCGCGCCGCAAGTCGAGGTGTGGAGGCGGGCTCAGCGGTCGCAGGGCGAGCCGGTCTCGCAACCCGTGGGGCCGTCGCCGCCACAATGCATCCTCGCTCGCATGCGCTCCACCCCACTGACTAGTCACCGAGCTTCCTGATGAGTGCTGCGTGTTGGCGCACTTCGCACCGGCGCTCGTGGCCCTGCCTGCGCGTGACTGCTCGCCTAGTTTCTCCGCGGGATGCGACGATGAGCCGGCGAAGCGGCTGAGAGCCTCAACTCCTCAGGCCCGTTGGCTGCTCTTGTGCGCGACGCGTGCGAACGGGCAGCGTCATGTGTGCGCTGCGCCATCTCCTTGTTCTCTGCTTGCTACGTAGCTTCGGACCGCTGCGGATCCTCGCAGCACGGAGCAACTGGATGATTTGAAGTTGCACATTAAGTGATGCCTGGGCTAAGTTCCCTTCTGATAATGGCGCGCTTCATGTTTTCTGAGGCACACTGAAGCTGTTTCAGTGCGAAGGAAGCGATGACGTGGGGAGAGGATCTTCTGACCGCGGATGAGGCTGCTGCAGAGTCACGTCAGAATCTTTCGCGAAACGCAGCAACTATCAATCCTGGTGCCAAGAAAGCAGGCGAGTTGCTATCGGCAACGAGGTTCGCCTACATCTCTTCAAGATGCAGCGGTTGCGCACGTGTTTGCGCTTCAGCGACGGGGACCGTGGACGGCAGGACATGTCGTCACAAAATCCGCGTCAACAGGTTTGGGGCGGAACGCGAACAACTTTGAGCGACGCGGCGTGGCTTTAGCGGTTGGAGATTGGGTCTGAAACTTGCGCGCTCTGATTTGCATTGCTTCTCTTGGTCTCGCGTGGCTCACAGGTTTACGACTGCTGTTTGTTTGCAGCATGGCTTCCTCCGCTGCCAGCATCCCGGCGCGTGTCCCTTCGATTGCCATCACAAAACTTCGAGATGAGAAAGTCAAGTTCACACTCACAGGCACCGACATCTCAGTGGCCAACGCGCTGCGGCGGGTGATGATGGCTGAAGTCCCGACGTTTGCGATTGATTTGGTTTACATCTACGAGAACAGTAGCGTGTTACACGATGAGTTTGTTGCGCACCGCCTCGGGTTGATACCGCTGCGCTGGAAGCACCGCGACTCATTGGTACACCACAAGTTTCCATTTGTGAGTGCTCGCCAGCTGCCACGAGGGCAAGTCCTTCGGAGCCCCAACTTCGAATGCCAGAGCCCGTGAAATTGGCTCCTCCGCGCCGGTCCGACTTTAGCTCCCATATATTGTGCGCCCCGTGCTGATGTATGCAGCCTGCGGAGTGCGAATGCGACTTCACGTACAGCGATGTGTGCTCCAAGTGTAGCATCGAGCTCATTTTGGACGTCACGAACACAAACGAGGCGGACGGGGATGCCATCAAGGTCACCACGCAGGACCTGAAGGTGAGACAGCGGCTGGCCATGAATGTGGGCGGAATTACAGTCGACTTGCGCAAACACTGCTCCGCTGCCCTTGGATCCCCGCAACGCTGGCTGTCGTTCCCCGCTCCACCCCGCCGACGCCCCGCGTGCAGTTTGTGTCGGCAGAAGCTGCGGAGAGCTTTGAGGTTGCACATTTTGTGAGCGGCGAGGAGGCTGTTCTGTGCGCCCCTGATGAGGGCATCGTAATCGTGAAGCTTGCGCCGGGCCAGCGCCTGGCTGTGCGCTGCGTGGCGCAGCTGGGCATCGGCAAGGTGCACGCCAAGTGGAACCCCTCGGCCACGGTCTCCATGCGGTACGAGCCTGACATCACCCTCAACCACGACCTGCTGGAGCGGGTCAGCGCCCGCGACAAGGCTGACTTTGTCAAGCGCTGCCAGCCCGGCATTTTCTCTTACGACGCAGCCAGCGAGCAGGTGGTGCTGGTGGCCCCCTCCAAGGCCAACAACATTGATGAGATCCGCAAGGTGGGCGCCCTCATCAGCCGCGCCTACAGCACCAGCGAGAGCATCGTCTCCGTCGGCTTCCTGCCCGATCGGTACACCTTCACCGTGGAGACGAGCGGTGCGCTGCCGCCGGAGCAGATTGTGGAGTCTGGCCTGGACGTGTTGATCACCAAGCTGGGAATGATCAACCTCGAGTGCGCCTCCGCAGTGGCCAGTGCCCCCAGCCTCGCTTACGGAGCCGCAGGCGCAGGGCGCTTGTAGGCGGCACACGCCCCGGACTTGTGCGGCG
>Ga0208629_101220_pt1 | contig 10870 bp, 4 predicted proteins | sample LakWasMet19_HOW5_2_FD_183865 | JGI IMG/M metagenome (GOLD analysis project Ga0208629, IMG submission 183865) | Freshwater sediment methanotrophic microbial communities from Lake Washington under simulated oxygen tension - Sediment Metagenome... | ecosystem: Environmental > Aquatic > Freshwater >...
GGAGCTGTCGGATCCGTGGGCTTACCAGACGCTGTCAGATGGTGAAGCCGCAGAGCACCCGGCTGTGCTGGCAGCGGCAGGCGGGCAGGTGGCTCCTCTCTCCGCCGACGCGGGCGGAACGCCCCTCGGGAGCTCGGTGACCTCGCAGACGTCGCTGCGCCTGCTGCTCTCAGCCCGGCAGCACAGCGCCTCCAAGTCCGCTGAATTCATCAGCCCGGACGGCTCGCATGCAGCACCATCCGCGACCTCATCATCGCTATCCTCCTCAGCTGCGTCCGCCGCTGCGGCGTCTCTGGCTGGCGCTGCTCTCAGCCGGATAACTGCGCCCTTCGCGCAATTCGGTCCACCGGACCGCAGCATCAGCTTGCCGCTGCTGGTGGCCAGCTCGCAGCCTGCCCCGCCCCTTGCCTTCCACCCGCTGGTGTCGCCTCCGAGCGAGGCGCCGAGCGAAGCCCCGCCCGGTGCTGCCTCGTCATCCGTTGGCGGTAGCTCACGCGCGGGCGACACCGCTGCCTCCAGCGTGTCCGTTGCCGTGAGTCTGCGCTACGGCAGCCGGTCCCAGGCAGGTGGGACCGCATCGAACAATGGGGCGGCAGCGGACACACCTGCGGCTGAGGAGCCGCTCTTCCACGAGGCGATATCGATGGCTGTGGGCCGCAACGGCCGCGGAGGAGCGCAGGCCAGGGCGCCAGGCTCACTGGCTGAGCCCCTCCTGCCTGTCGCCGGCATTTCCCGGCAGATGTCTGCGCCCGGGCTGCCGCGCCATCACCCCTCTCCCCTTGGTGGGGTTCACGCCCGGGACCGCAGCGCGAGCGAGCGAGCTGTCGCTGCTCCCGCGCACGGGTTTGCGCCGAGCACCGAGCACGCAGCAGCTGCACCCCGCTGCAGCCCCCTCGCCCCCTTTGGCGCGGGGACGGCAGGCGGTCCAGCATCGCCCTCAGCGCTGTCAGCACAAACTCCGGCTCCTGCCCGCGATCAGGCCGGCAACGCGCAGTTCGACCTTCAGGAGGTGCTGCTGCGCATGCGGACAGACGACGCCCGCGCGGGTGGCTCAGCCGTCGGACCTCAGCCGGCGGCAGCTCCTGCGAACACGAGCGGGTCTGCGATACCAATTTCGGACTCAGCATCGCTGCCGTCACTGGCCTCCAAGCCGCTGTCCCCGTCGTCCTCATCTTTCTCACTGTCCGATTTGGCGCAGCATGGTGCGGGTGGCCCGGGAAGCGTGGGGCGGGCGTCGCCGCAGCCGGCAACGCCACATGCGCGGACGACGCACCCTCCGCCGCTCTCTGGGGCGCCTGCGCAGCGCGCGAGTGCGGGCGTGGGGGCGGGCTGGGACATTGGGTACGCGTTGCGGCTCGAGGAGGCCCTGTGCATGCTGTCGGGCCTGTGCCAGGCGGTGCTGCAGAGCGACGCGCGACACGCGGCGAGGGAGAGAGCGCTGCGGTGTGGGCTCTCCGTGCCGCAAGCCAGGTGTCCGAGCCTTGTGAGCGACGCTGTGGCCGCTCATGCGGCGGGTGCGACTGCGGCTGATGCTGGCGACCCCAGCTCCCCCAGCGCGACTGGAGGCACGGCGACTCCTACCGGGCAGGTCACTGGGAAGTTGGACGCGCAGTCTCTGTCTCGGGATCCGTCGTCTCAGAACTTCCACCTGCAAGTGCTTGAGGCCATCGACTGCTCGCACTACTACTCGACGGCGTACGAGGAGGAGGCAGCGAAGCTGGGGTTGCCGGCTCCTGGCGCGCGCGGGCCAAGCGCAGCAGCGGACATTCGGTCACCGCTGTCGCCCCACTCCACCGCGCCCGTGCCCCCTAGCCCTGTCCCTAGCACAGTTGCGGGCTCGGATCGTGATGTGTCACCAGTTGATGCGAGTGCGCTCCCAGGCGTTGCACGGTCGGACATCTCCGCAGCACTGCAGCCAGCAATGGGCGAGGCAGTACCCACGGCCGCTGCTCCAGCTGCATCACCTCCACCGCTACAGGTGCACGTGCCTGCGAACAGGCGATACGGTGCTCGGAAACCGCCAGCGTCGGCGCCGATTCCGCAGCCCGCGCACGGCTTCGATCTTGTTTCGTTCGCAGATGCAGAGTTCGCCAACTTGCGTGCCGCAGCTGCACTCCGCGGCTCGCAGGTGGTTTACTCGCTGGATCCGTACCTGCTGCGCTCAGGGGCGCTGCGGGCGCATTTCAGCGAGGGCGCTTCCGCCTCTTTCTTTTGCCGCAGCCTCGACCAGCAGCTCGTGGTCAAGACCATCAGCGAGCAGGAGCTGCGCGAGCTCGTGCGCCTGCTGCCCGCATACTCGCGCTACATGCTCGAGAACCCGGACACGCTGCTATGCCGCTTCTACGGCTGCTTCAGCCTGAAGCTACCCTCCTCCTCGCGGGTCTGCTTTCTGCTCATGGGAAACGTGTTCCCCGTCGTGGAGGCGGGCGCGGCGGCCGAGACGTTTGACCTGAAGGGCAGCACAGTGGGGCGTCGCGCCCGTGTCTCCAAGAGTCTGGTGTCGCAGAAAGGAAAGCCGGGGGGCACCTTGCAGCAGGATGCAGAGTTCAGGGAGCTCTACCCGCACGGCCTCCCCGTCGCAGACATTCCCGCGGATGAACGGATGCTGCCGCCGCTGCCGAGCTGCAGCAGTGGCGGCGGCCCTCGCACGCTGTGGCCTCGGGACATGGTGCTCGGGTGCGAGCGCTCGGAAGGCATCGTGCACCAACTGATGAAAGACACCGCGCTCCTGGCGTGCCACGGCCTGATGGACTACAGCCTGCTGGTCAGCATCATGCCCGTCGCTGACTACGACCCGTTCTCATTCTCCGTGCCGCCGGCGACGGTGCCTGCTGAGGTGCCGCTGGCGGGTGCTGCTTCCCTGGAGTCCGCTACAGCGCCCTCTCGCGCAGGCGCAGGGGGTGAGCGGCCAGCCCTGCTGCGCGCTGTATTGCGCCCCGTGCCAGGAACCAAGGACGGGACCTGCAGCTGGGAGTTGGAGTCTGCAGGGGATAGCGAAGCTTCGTTGTCCATCCGCGACGCATGCCGGCTTCTGGAATCTATGGGTTTCTCATCGCTGTATGGGCATTCAAGCGGCGGCGCAGCGGAATGTGAGAAGCTCGAACCTGCCGGTGGAGTGACCTTCAATGAGGCTGGCTTGACTGGCCCATCTGCCAACAACAGCGCAGGCGATCCGGCCGCCGCCGTTGTTGCCTCGCGCCACCGCCTGAATTCTGAATTCCACTTCACGGACGCCGTTGTTGACAATGACGCCTTGGTTGCACCCGCTGCAGCAGCCAGGGCCCAGCGCTTTGACGCACAAGCGTTGACACAAAGCGGGGGTGGCCCCAGCGCGACCCACGGCGCATCAAGCAGCCATCTCTCGCCGTCGGACGTGGAGGGCGACGACGACAACTCTGAGGTGGCCGTGGCATTCAAACTCTCTCTGAATGGCGCGGCAACGTTGGCGCTTCGGGAGTGCGCACAACTCACACACGCTGCTGCCACTTTCCCGCGCCAGCTAGCGTCGTACGGCAGCGCACCGCGAGGCTTTGTATCGCAAAGCGTTGTATCCGAAGCCCACCCTATCGCTCGCATGACACGGTGGTCACCTCTGGCTGTATCTCTCTGCGCGCTCGGCAGGCCACGCGCTCCAGCGGCACTGAGCCAGCGGGCGCAAGCAGACGGGCTTCCGCGGCCCCATCCGTCCTCCAGCGATGTTGGCCCGGCAGGGACGCCACGAGCGGCCCCTCTCAGCACTGAACGCTCGAAAGTGCGCGTGTGGCGCTCGCTCGGCAACTCCTCTGGTATCGACCCCATTCCGGTGCCAGGCACGGCAGACGAAATGGCTCGTAGCTTGGAGCTTACAGGCGGCCGAGAAACCTCCGAGGTAAAGGGTGCTGACGAATGCGGCTCCAGCGCTTCAGGTGTTGCTGTCGTGCCCACTGCAGTACCCTCCTCACAGCTGCCGCCTTCCACACGGCTTCAACACCCGCTGACCTACCAGGGGCGCGCGTTGCTGCAAATCGGCATCGTGGATGTGCTGCAGTCGTACGACGTGGGGAAGCGCGTCGAGAACACGTTCAAAACGCTGCGGCATGCGGTGGCGCATGCCACCCTGGCAAGTGCAGACATTAGCAGCGTGGCGCCGGACGCATATGCTAGCCGCTTCACCAACTTTGTGACGCAAATCTTCAGCCCGCTCCCCGGCCTAGCTGCCTCCAGCGCTGTAGATCTACCCACCCTTTCTCTTGCCGCTGGCCACTCAGCTGGATCGTCGGCGCTTCGGCACTGAGGACACTGCCGGCGTGCTGGGCCGGGGTTTGACTGCGCCTGCTGGTCGGCTGCTCGGTGCTGCCCCTAGGGCTGCTGTCCGAGTGCTGTGTCGAGTCGCCAGGACTCAACCCCCTTCATCTCTGTTGACACTTTGTGGCAGCGTAGTGTGCCCAGCTCCGGCAATTTCTACAGGGTCGCGGGTCACAATGGCCAAGAGACGCGATTCGCTGACTGCATGGATAACAACTCCGCAGGACTGCACGCTGAGACGGATTGCGTGACTCACGGACGGTGAGGAGATATCGCGCAATCCGGAATCAGCTGATGTCGCTGTCGCCGCCGCCCGCGGAAACGCAGCAGCGGCTAGATCCACCTCCGAGGCTGCGGGGCTCACGGACGCGGTCAGCGTGGCGAGCGACGTCGCGGGGGAGTGCGCTGCTGCAGCGCAAAGCGAAGTGGAGGCAGGGCTCGATTCCACGCCGGACAGCAGCGCAGCGGGGGCGGGAGCAGGCAGGCAGGCCTGGATCAACAGGGTCACGGAGGCCCTCTGTCTCTCCAGCGAGCCCGCCTCGGCAGCCCCTCTGCACGCCCCGCACCTGCGCACACAGGCGGTGAGTTCAACCTTTGTGTGGGAAAGGCGGGCTGCGGGGCTGCCGCTGTCCGGTGTCGCTGAGTGGCGGCCCAGTGGGGCCTCGGCTGCTGTAGCGGTGCGGGGGGTCGTGGCACCCGTACCCCCTCGCCGCAGCCTGCTACTCGCAGTGTATTCGGGCGACCCGTCTGCCTGGCCCGCAAGTATTGCGCCGGGCGGCTCCGCTGCCCCTCCTCCAGCGCCCGTGCCCCGCTGCGACGTGCTGCTGGAGGGGACGGCAGGTGTCCACGTCACGCTTGCGGAGTAGGTGGCCAGCCCGAGCCCCACGGGAACGCCATGCCGCGCCTTCAGGAACGCGTATCTAGCCCGCCCAAGCCACCGGTACGCCTCCGAGCTGCCCGCGATGGCGCCGGGCACGCCCCATGCGAAGCCGCAGAAGCCGAGGCGCACCTCCCCGCTGCCGCTGCGGGCCAGGAAGGCGTCCAGGGGGCGCAGGCGCCCGCGCAGCACGCACATCAGGGCATGCACCGGGTGCACCGTGCGCAGGCCGCGCGCCAGCGCGTTTTGTGTGCCGCACGGGATGGCGCAGATGCGGAGGCTGCTGAACACGGCGGCCAGGAGGGCCGCGGCCGCAGCCTGAGGTGCCGCTGTGGACGGCTCCACCCCGGCGGCAACAGGCTCGCAGCAGCAGCGCAGCAGGGCGTTGACGAACTCCCCGACCGTCCCATCGCCGCCGATGATGATCACCAGGCGCGTCTGCGGCTCCTCGCTTGCTGCCATCGCCCCACGCACCTCGGCCACCGCCGCGCGCCCCAGCTCGCGCAGGTGCGCTCCGTGCTCCGTGACGACCGCCGCAGTAGGCCACCCGGCCGCCTGCAGCATCGGCTGCACGACCTGCTCCAAAATGCGGACGCCCTCCCGGCCGCCGGAGTTTGGATTCACAACCAGGGTGATTCTCGCGGGCGGCGGACCTGCCGCTCGCCTGCGAATTTCCGCGACGGCCTCTCTCGCCTCAGCAATCGAGCCTAGGGCGACGCGCGTGCGCTTGAGCTTCAGAAAGGGGCTGGCATCAGTGGAGCCTCGTCCGCAGCAACCCGCCTGCCGGAGCGCTGACGTCACGATGGCTCCAGGTCCATCGTCAACCACTTCGGCGCCCACGATGTCGCACCACGGCAGCTCACATCGCCGACTCACACTTTCGTGAAGTAGCAAAGCGGTGGGTTCCATGCGCAAAGTCATGACGCTGGTATGTTCAGCAGGCGGCGAAGCATGTCCACGAATTCGCGGTGGGACTCGACAACCGCAGTTGGCGAGTGTGTTTCGTACCAATTCAAAGCTCAAAAGATCAATACCCCTCCAAAAGCGGTGCTGCCGGATCGCTACGTTTCAGCTCCGCAGTAGCTGCTGGCGTGATCTGCACGTGCAGCATGATTCTGGCTGTTCCGCAATACGCTTCAAGAAGTTCATCCGCCTGGATGTCTGCAGGCTGCGCAGCCGAGTAGGTTGTCGAAACGCCGCCGACACTCTTCTGCCGCACGGCTCGGAGCGAGAGCCGCGGCGCCACACGAGGCTTTCAACTCAGCGCCGTCGGAGGCGATGGGCTCGGCAGCGCTGCTGGCAGAACGTCCGCAATCCAGCGCGCTGTCAGCGCGCCCAGCCGGGAGCAGCTGGCGGGGTTGAGCACGAAGGCGTGCTCGTGCCCCTCAGCGCAGCGGACAACGGTGGACTTCTTAAACCGCGCGCTGAGCGAGTCCGCGTGCCGTTGGCTCACCCAGCCATCCTCCGCGCCAAAGTACATGACGACGCGCTCCTCCAGGCGGCGCAGGCTGGCCTCGTCCCCGTCCTCGAGCGCGCAGATCTCCCGCATTTCGTGCAGCGCCATATGCAGAGCGTTGGCAGCGACGTCGGCGTGCAAAATGGACTCTGCAGCAGCCAGGGACTCGTGGCTGTCAGGCGACGTCAGCTGGGGAATTGCGCGCCGGAGGAGGGCCTGACGAAGGGGCCTCGGCAGCGCAGCCACGACATGAGTCAGCATCCACGCGCAGGACCGATAGTACTCGAAGACTGGGGTCAGCTTTCGTCCATTCGGCGTGGCTTGGATGTCGATGAGGGTGGGGAACATGCAGAAGACGCGCAGAATCTTGGCGGGCGGCAGCTCCGCCAAGCACCGCATCGCGCAATAGCTGCCCACTGAGTGCCCGCCCAGCAGCAGTTGAGAGCCTGGGTGCAGTTTCTCCACGCTTTTTACAAACGCAATCTTGTGAACCACCTGCTGCTGCAACGAAAATCGGCGCCGGGTCGCTGTTGCGGCCGAGTGGCCAGCGTGGCTGGGGCAGTAGATTGTCAGTGGCGCAGGCCCCGTGGACAGTTGCCGGTGAATGCAGCCAAGGTATGTTGAGTAGAAATAAGGGCTGCCCGGGTTACCGGGGAAAAATATGAACACCACCGGTGGCTGGGCGGCCTCCGCCTTGACATGCTGCCACACGAGCACCTCAGTGGCGATGCCATCGACGTCATGCATCTCGGCAGCAAACGCCGGAGCAGGCGTGCCCGCGAGCGGAATTCGACGAGCCGTAGTGGACGAGCACCGCCGCTGACATGGGCGAACAGCTGCGAGGAAGAGCCGCATGGCGCCGACGACGAGGAGGCCGACTGCTGTGATGCATGCGAGCACGAGATGAACCAGGGGCGAGAGAAGGATGTGCACCATTTGTCGACACATTGCGTGGGGTCTCGGGAAGGATGGCGCCGAATACAGCACGCTGAACCGGTGCACGCGTGTCGCAAGCCGCTGACGGCGCTGCAATGCGGACGAAAACGACCGACGACAAAATAGCACCGCCATTTAACGAGGCTCGGTTCGAGCCTTCTTCACGCGCGTTCGTGTGCGCATTCATCGAGCACACACGACCATCAAGACACACTTGTTTGACGCATGCCTCTCCAGCGAGTTGATTGGAAATTATCGCTTGATTGCACGATTTTGCAACGCTCTTCACCGGCGGTCAGTGACCGACTCCCCTCGGCCTGGTTGTGTGCAAGATGATGGGCCTGCTCGCACTTGCGGGCGGCTTGTTCATTGGGCTTGCAGTAATTTTGATGCTAGCTCCGACAGGCACCAAGCAGGCCGCTGCCACTGCGGAGTCAACCGAGGGCAGGCCGGCTGAGCCAGGCCAGAGTGCGAATGCAGCCGAGCGCACGCTCGATGATGTGCGCGCTTCGGGCAAGACATGCAGGGCGGCCCTTGACTTTTGCTTCATCATATTTGTCATCGTGGCCACGCTGTCGGTGCTCGTGTACGAATACAAGCTGGACCCGCTGGTGGAGCTCGCGCGCATGTTCCCGTCAGAAACGCGTGTCGTGTCGGACGTGCTCCGTCGGTTACGAGAAGATTGGCCCTCGAAGTTTTTCCAGGCGTCGAAGTGAAACGTGGGGGCCGACGGTTGTGCTACGAGGCGCGCGCGGCTGCCCTGCTCAATGCGCGCCCAGCAAGCGGCGCTGCGACGCGCTGGGATGCCAGCAGCATCTATTGCTCCCGCGGGAGTGTACGGAGCTACTTTTGTGCCCGAGCATGTCAAGACACCCATCCTCCACAAGCCGTGCGCGTTCCCTACAGCACCACATGCTCAGCGGGCGCACTCCACAGGCTTCCCTCCGAGTCGCAGAATCTGAGGATCAGTTACTGCACCCGTGTCGGGCTGGTGCAGGCTTTATGAAAGTCCGCGAGCCGGCCAGCTCGGCCTCACCATCGACAAGCGCCTGGCCAGCCTGCTAAGCGGAACCTGGGCGCCCATCGCCGTGTGACGGAAGTTGCGTGACGCAACCCTCCGAGTCGCCGGGCCGCGACGCCGGCGCAAGCCGGAATGATGCGGTGTAGCCGTTGGCGCGATCTGTGTCTTGGGGCGAGCGACTGTGCGACTGTGCGGTGCCATCGCCGTCTCCAAGGTTCCGTTGCCCGTCGCCGCACTTGCAAATTGCAGCCTGCCAGCCGTCGGCGAGTCGGCGACTCGCTGAACCGCGTGGCGGCTGAATCCGTCGATGGACTCAGACTCGCATGCCGCATTTGTACGCGATGCCGCAGAGACAGCCGCATGTTTCGGCGACTGCCTGCGGCCAAATGGCTTTGAACTCGGGTGCTTCGTCGTTGTGACTATCGACGCCTCGCAGGCTCGCGAAATGGGCGTCGCGATGCACATCGTCGCCGCCGGGCTGCTCTTCTCGGCAGTGGCGTTCGCACAGCAGAGTCCGAGCGTTCAGGTGGAGTGGGATGACATATTGACACCTCTGAGTACGCGTCCGGCGTGCCAAGTTGTGGTCAACCCGCTCATTGTGAGAGGATCTCAAATTCACGATCAAGTCTTCGCCAGCCTCCGAACGCTCGTTACGGGGGCACAAAACCTCGGCCCCATCCGGTTCGTGCCGTGGCTGCCTTATCCACGACTCGGCGTGGCTGCATTGGATCCCCCCAGCGGGTCGAATGTGTGCGGCTTTCGCGACGAAGATCCAACCCCTGTGCCCGTGATCCTCGCGTGCCCGGCTCTCAGTCACATCGTGGCTGTCGACTTTGCATCGTTCGGCCTTCCCACCCAGACGTACTGCGGTAATCTCAGCCGTGGGCCATGTCATGCACCCGCCTCCGTGGCAACAGTGACGCAGGCGTGCGTCGGCAAACAGAACTGCACGTTGGAGGCCTCCGTGTCTTTCTTTGGCGGCGTGGACCCGTGCCCAGACACTCCGAAGCGACTTGCGGTCCAGCTGCAATGCTCTGCGGGGTCGAACGTGACATACTGGGATTTCACGCACCTCGACCCCCTGATGGAGGATTTCATGGGGGCCACTGCGGCGTTGGGGGCGGAGGTGATTATCAACTTCAGCACCCCGCCGACCTGGCTGTACAACACGGCTGGCGTGCGGGTCGGCTTTCCTGATCAGCCTCTCGGTGAGACCTGGAGCTATGAGCAGGGTACGCAACTGGTCGACCCTACGGCAACGGCCATCGGTCAGTATTACGGACGGCTCCTGGCTCACTACACGGATGGAGGCTTCACGGACGAATGTGGGGTGTTCCACCCTGGATATCTGTTCAACATCAGCCACTGGGAGGTGCGTCTTAGCTACAACCGCGGCAGGCCCGCCGTGCTGTAAGAGCAGCGCCTGTGAGATGACCTCCGCATTTTCGTGCTGCGCGCTGCCAGTTGTCCGCAGGTGCTGAACGAGGTGGAGGCAGAGCATCACTACACGCCGCAGGTGAGAACAGAAACCGCTGCTGCTGCTGCTGCTGCTGCTGCTGCTGCTGCCATCACGTTGTGTGCGGGGTGGGCCATAACCTGTGTGCGCGCTTCTGCTGCCCGCATCCATCCCCCGCAGGAGTACGTCACGGTGTATGACGCGATCGTACGCGAGATGCGGGCGCTGGCGCCCCGGGGCACCCGCAACCTGACCTGGGTGGGCATGGCGCTGGAAGGCCACAACGAGTGGGACTGGTGGAGCACGTTTCTTAACCCCGCCAACCACGCCCCCGGCACCCTTCTTGACTGGGCGAGCTTTCACTTCTACGCCTCCTGTAGCAACCGCACGGACCCTTCGGGCTACACTGCCTTCTTTTCCGCCGCGGACGCCTTCGTGGAGGAGTGCGGGGATATTGTGGCGCAGCAGCGCAATGTCCTTAACCCGAGTGTGAAGCTGGATGCGGACGGTGCGTGCATCTGCAGCTGTTGGCTCGCCGGCAAATTCGAAGGCGCCTCCATCGCCTACTCACACCCGCACCTGCTCTCGCTTGAGTCCCGCGGTACGTTAACCTCTCACCCCCCTGCGCTGCCGCCACCGTGCCACTGCCCTCGTCACTTCCTGGCCTGTGCAGAGCTGGGCGTGATCCTCCCGGACGACAACTCGCCCTCCGCGCCGGATTTCCCGCGCGTGTACTGGAACGCGGCTGCAGCCATGTACGCCTACCTGTTTGGCCGCCTCTCTCTTGTTGGCATTGACGTGCTGGGGGAGAGCCAGCTGGTAGGGTACCCGCAGCTGGGC
>Ga0208629_101221_pt1 | contig 10866 bp, 7 predicted proteins | sample LakWasMet19_HOW5_2_FD_183865 | JGI IMG/M metagenome (GOLD analysis project Ga0208629, IMG submission 183865) | Freshwater sediment methanotrophic microbial communities from Lake Washington under simulated oxygen tension - Sediment Metagenome... | ecosystem: Environmental > Aquatic > Freshwater >...
GTGCCGCCCGCACGGGCCAGCGCACGCCAGAGTCGCTCCCGCTTGCACCCGTGGACGAGGTCGAGGCGGACGTCTTCTTGCTGAGGCTCATGAGAGCGGTTGAAGCACGTGTGAAGGCAGCCCGGCATGTGAAGCCAGACGGCAGCGTTACGCAGCCCAGCCCCAACAGAGGTTCCGTTGAGCGGTGTTCGTGGCTGCAGGCGTGGAGAGCATGGAGGCAGGGCTGGGACGTTTCAGCAGCGACGCCATACTGGGAGTTTCTGCACCCCAGCCTCTGCCCCGACACTAGAAGCACACCCTGCAAGCACATCACCGCATGCAGGCTCGATTACCTCACCAAGCAGGGGAGCAGGGCGCTGTGGCATGAATTCCGACTCGCTGCCGATGCGCGGCCTGTGCACTCGGGACTGCCACCTTGACCCGGGGTCAGGTTGGGGATGCGACTTTTTGAGCTTGCGGTGGTCACGGCGGGGCCCTGCATCAATCAGCAGACGTTGTTGATCCATAACGTACAGGTCGTGGCAGACGCGGCCATTCGGTCATTGATAGGGCATATTGCGCTGGGGCGGCGGCTGTCAGAGCCCCCTAGTGTCACAGGCGGTGGTGGCCAGCAACACTCCCGCGCAGCTGCGCGCGGAACCGTTGGCGATCATGCGGCACAACAACTCAGGGACGCTCGCAGTCCGGACGCTGGTGTCCACGCAGCCCGCGAACAGGCGGCCTCGCTGGGTGTGGGCAGAGCTTCTGCACACAGCAGCAGCGAAGCGGAGCAGCACGAGCGCAAGCTGGGGCTGGCTCAAGTGCACGCACTGGGCGCGATGGCGCTGCGAGCAGCGCCCGCCTCCAGTTGCGGCACCGGCACCGATCGCACCGTCGCGCCCGGCGCGATATTGATGGCGGCCACAGACGAGGACGGCGATGCAACCCCCCTCAGCGCCACCGTCCCCGCGGCGAACGCTGCAAGGCTGCGGTCGGATGTCGCCGATGAAATTCGCCGGCGGGCTGCTGAGGGTGCGGCGACCAGCGCCATGGCCGCCAGCTCGCTGGGATTGAGCGCTTCGCCTGAACCCGTGAGCGCAGTGCAGCTGGGATTGAGCGCTGCACCTGAACCCGTGAGCGCAGTCCAATCGCTGCTGCAACAGGCGGCACACAGCCTGCATTCCGTCGATGCTGCATCTTGTGCCACTCCTTCGCATGCGACCAATATCGATCCCTCTGCAGGAACCAGCGACCACATCCACTGCCAGCAGCTCCAGTCCCGGAGGCTGTGCAATCTGCCAACGGCGGTGACTTCCCAGTGCTGCTCCCGCTACCTTTAGAAGTTCATAGGCCGCTGCCCGTCCAAAGTTTGCATAAGGATGGTCCGCGGTAACGGCAGTGTTTCCGTCGGGTGTGTGCGCAAGGCTGGCATCGATTGGTCACGACAGGGCCACACACAGCTGGGTCGAACTCCGTCAACGCGGCAATCCAAGCAGCTCGGCACATAGAGTTCATGAACAGAAACCTTTCCCGCACCGCGTGCGTGCGCCCCTTGGCCTTTGAAGATAGCGAACACGTATCATACTTAAATCAAAAGACTTGAAACGAGCCCCACGTCACTTGAAGTCATCACTTTTCGTTGAACGCCGGATCGACAGGCAGCCGGCAAAACGAACGGCTGCTGCGCAAGATATTGCAGATCGGGAGGTCCAAACTCCGGTGGCGCGCTCTTCGAGCCGGGCACTTGGCTTTGTCGCTTTGAGTTAAAAGCCTGTGACAGGGTAGACATGGGCCGTTGACGCGCCTGTACCGTTTGCAGACTGCAGTACTCCAGTACCGGAGTGCACCTCCGAGGAGTCCTGCTGGGCACCCATCCGTTGTTCGCAGTGCCTGCTGCTGCGAATAACGAAGGCCGTTCGTGAAGCCAGCGAGAACAGCCACCTACCTATCGTTCAGCGTCTGCTGCTAGATCCTCGTGTGGATCCCGCAGCTGCGAACAACCAAGCGATGCGCATGGCCTGCCAGCACGGCCACCTTCCGGTGGTGGATCGCCTGCTTCGGGACACTCGGGTGGATCCGGCGACTGCTGGCAATCATGATGAGGCCATTCGCGCAACCAGCGAGTTCGGCCACTTGCCGGTTGTGGACCATTTGCTGCTGGATCCCCGGGTGGATCCCGCGGCTGGTAATAACGAGGCCATTCGCCTTGCCAGCCACGACGGCCATCTGGCGGTTGTGGATCGCCTGCTGCAAGACCTGCGGGTGGATCCCGCGGCAGATGACAACGCGGCCATTCGCGCAGCCAGCAAGAACGGCCACCTTCCGGTTGTGGATCGCCTGCTGTTGGATCCTCGGGTGGACCCCGCGGCAGATGACAACCGGTCCATTCGTGTTGCCTGCCAGACCGGCCATCTGCCGGTGGTGGAGCGTCTGCTACAGGACGCTCGAGTGGATCCAGCGGCGGCTGACAACGAGTGCCTTCTTGCAGCCGGTGAGAACGGCCACCTGCGGGTTGTGGATCGCCTGCTGCAGGACGCTCGGGTGGACCCTGCGGCTTTTAACAGCGTAGCCATCACCGAGGCCTGCTCGCGTGGCCACGTGATGGTTGTGGATCGCCTGCTGCAAGACGCGCGGGTGGATCCGTCAGCTGCTGACAACCGGTCCATTCGCCTTGCCTGCCACAGCGGTCACCTGTCGGTTGTGGATCGCCTGCTGCAAGACCCACGGGTCAATCCTGCGGCTGCTGACAACAACGCCATTCGCCTTGCCAGTGAGAACGGACATCTGTCGGTCGTGGATCGCCTGCTGCAAGACGCGCGGGTGGACCCATCGGCTGCTGCCAACAATGCCATTCGCGTAGCCAGCCGGAACGGCCACCTGTCGGTTGTGGAGCGTCTGCTACAGGACGCTCGGGTGGATCCAGCGGCTGCTGACTGCCGCGCTATTCGCATGGCCAGCCGCAGCGGCCACCTGCCCGTTGTCATTCGCCTGCTGCAGTGTCGGGAGGTGCTGCGCACGGTGCGCCCACTGCTCGTTGCGCGGGCGCTAGTGGTGGAGGCTGAACAATTGAGAGCGCTGCTGTGCCGTGATGCCCTGCTCCGTCGCGGTCACCTTGCCGCGGCTGCGTTCAGAAGGCGGCGGATCGGGCGGTGACGATTGCGGCTCGGCTGTGCAGCCTTCAAACCGCCAATTGCCTCGTCGAATACACTGTTTGTGGAGTGTGTATTTCAAGTTCGATGTCTTGACGCTGCCTGTTGCTTGTGACCGCCGCTCATCAGCGGGCACCGCACACCCCACACTTCAACGCCTGCTCACTTGACGTCGTGAAGAGCGGTTGTTGCTTCGCTTGACATCAACGGGCCTTACGTGACTGACAGCTCCGCGGCTGGGTGTGCAACCGCCTGCAAGGTAGAGCGCGGGTAACACGTGTCGCGGCGGCAGTAGTGCCCGGACACGTGCACGCACGAACTAGCGAGACTGTACTTTGTATCGATATCGCCTCGCTGTACCGGCAAGTGCACGGCTATGCCACTGCCTGTCGGTGAAGTGACACACCGATCTTGTCAAGTCGATGCATATGGGCGAACGCCTGTGCACACTGGCTTCCTTAAGCTTGGTATTCGGCCCAGTCTAAAAGCTGCCCACTGGTCATGGCCATGGTGCCATCGCACCGTGGCAGACGGTTGAATGGATTGAGTCAATTCTATAAAGGTTGTCTGCGGTCGGCGGCCCGGGATCGCAATTAATTTATGCATGCAGGATAGCATGCGCACCTGTCGCGAGCTCGCGGATCCGGAGTTTGCAATCATCACTTCACGTGGCTGCGTTTGCCGGAATGTCTGAGGCTGGCACACCTCCGAGAGAGTCTCGATGCCTCGAATAGACGGCTTTGTACCGCTGGAGTACGCACGGCCGGGCTTTAATGACAGCCTAACCTGTACCCTCGCGACTTTCAGTCAAAGCCGAAAGTGCCACACAGCCCTGGCTCAGCAGCAGACGCAGGCAGCTGCAGACCCACGCCTCGGCAGAGGAGCAGTGGCACTGGTTGCGGCTGCAGCCGCACCTGTGGTATGCGATGCGTCTCGTGATCCAGCGGCGACACCTGTGGGAGGCAGCCTCGCCAGCCCAGTGTCGTTCACGATCGGAAGCTGATGCCTCGGCGCATTTGTTGGCGGGGAGCAATTGCAATCAGCGCTGTTGGCGGGCGAAGACGCAGCTGCTGCAGTGGGCGACTCCGAGTCGTATCGCGACTTGCACGACCATGACAGCGCAGCGGATAACGAGGCCACCGCCGACGGAGCCGCGTTCATGTCACATTGGCTGACAGACGGCGACGATTACGAAGATTCGATGACGGCAACATCGGCACAACCAACTTGAACAGCAGTGCTGATACCGCCTCGCGTCGCACGACTTCCGTCGGTGGCATTCCTGTGCCGCCGCTGCCGCCTCCAGTTGCGCATTCCATCTACATTGTCATGCTCAGTAGCACGGAAAAGCTGCGGACTGAGGATGAGCGCGCCACTGCCAGTGTGGGCGGCGAGTTGGTGTCTCTCGTGAACGGGCAGCGGCTGGACGTGAGTGACGCTGCCATGCTGCACGGCGCCGCCGAGGTCGCTGTGCCACTGAGCGAATCTGGTCGAGGACACCTGCCGGTCACATTATTCTTCGTCGGGCAAGAGGAAAACGGCGTTGCATCCACTGCCCGTTGGATGCGGGTGCGGCAGCATGGCACGCAGGACGGCAACAGCAGCATGGCACAGCTGCTCCGATTCACCGCGCTACGCCCAGATGCCCGCCGCATTGCCATGATTGACGCTGATGTCGTGCTGGGACGCCGAATCGCAGCCGTGTTGCCCGACAGCGAGCGGCATCTCGTTGGCGTGCTTGAGGCCGTGGTGCAAGCGGCCATTCTGTCGTTTGGGTGCGCCGTCACGAATAACTCGCCCTGCGGCGAATCCGTGCGCTTCCTGACAGCACGCTGACAGCACGCTTGCGTGGCTCAGACGCCAAGTCCGGCGCAGTCCGTGCCGCCCGCACGGGCCAGCGCACGCCAGAGTCGCTCCCGCTTGCACCCGTGGACGAGGTCGAGGCGGACGTCTTCATGCTGAGGCTCATGTGAGTGGCTGAAGCACTTGTGAAGGCAGACCGGCATGTGAAGCCAGACGGCAGCGTTACGCAGCCCAGCCCCAACAGAGGGTTCGTTGAGCGGTGTGACTGGGAGTTTCTGCACCCCGGCCTCTGCAGCTGCCCCAACACTAGAAGCACACCTTGCAAGCACATCACCGCATGCAGGCTTGATTACCTCACCAAGCAGGGGAGCAGGGCGCTGTGGCATGAATTCGGACTCGCTGCCGATGCGCGGCCTGTGCACTCGGGACTGCCACCTTGACCCGGGGTCAGGTTGGGGATGCGATGTGCTGAGCTTGCAGAGGTCACGGCGGGGTCCTGCATCAATCAGCAGACGTTTCGATCTTGCCTGCGTTACCACGCTAGCCGGCCCGCGGCAGAGTGTGTATGTCAAGTTGGATGTTTTGGATCTGCTTGTTGCTTGCGACCGCTGTTCCATCAGGGGGCACTTCAGACTTGAACGCTTGCATATTCGACGTCGTGGGGTGCGACCGCTGCGTAAGCTTTGCCTGCCATCAATTCGCCGCGAGCTAGCTTTGGGTTTGAAATCTAGAGACAGTCTAAGGGGTCGAGCGTACACGCACCACGGTCGCAAAGCGACATAGCCTTCGCGTACTCGCTTTCAATTGCTGTGAGCGAGAGTGAGCGAATTGTGCGTCGAATCCGCAGTGGTGCACGCTCAGCTGTGTCCGTATCGGGCCACATGTACAGCCACTTGAATGTTGGGGCTACAGCTAGATGGTCGAATGCCATGGCTGGCCAGCTGCCAGCTGGCTGCACCGGCCCGCGGCCGGACCGGTTGACGCGTTGGGCCGACGTTGCGCAAACTCCGGATCCGGGATCGCGATCAGCGCAGGTCGACGGCCTACACACCCACAATTGTTCAACACCTCGAACTTAACCCCAACGCGCCACGGTGGTGAATAAGAGCTGGCTGCGCCTGGCTATCAAGACGCCACGCGACGGCCACATGTCACAACTCTGTGGATGGTGCTGACGAGCGCCGAATCCATTTGAGCTAGTTGCACTATGTTGCCACAAGGTGGCACTATACCGCTGCTGGCGGCGACGACGGCGAAACATGCGAGTGTGTCCGCAGAATGACCGCGCAGAGCGGGCGTGCGGCTCCGGCTTGCGCTGTCTGCTGCCCCACCTCTTGACCCCCGAGGACGATTACACGTGTGCCGCTGTCACCAGCTCCCCGCACACACACAGTTGCGGCACCGGCAGCATGACGGCGCGCTCTCTCTTGCAGCTCAGGAGACTCGCAACGCGCGAGGGGCGCGGCGTGACGAACGGCAGGGGAGTCCGGATCCGTCAGGTCGCTTCAGCCTCGCCCGCGGGTGTGTCGCCCGAAGCAGCCAGCGTTCTGCACCAGGTGGTGGCGGCCACAAGACCGGGAGCGCGTGCGACGCCCGCTGCTGCACTCAGGAGTCCTCGGGCTTCCAGAAGAGGGATTACCCTGACACTGGCAGGTCAGCGCCGTGCCGTTGGCTCAGAGCCTCGACGGCGCGAACGTTCAGCCACCCGACGAAAACGTGAGTTGGCTGCGGTCAAACTCATCGTTTGATTTCGCTTGGTTGTGCGGGTTCGAAGGTCGGCTGAGGCGGGCGTGAGACAGCGTGTTGCTTCACAGTAACTTCAGGCACCGTCTACCAGGGGCCCACGTGTTGATGCGGCGAGTCGCGAAGCTGCGTCATGGGTGCTTGAAAGCGACTTCAGCCCTGCGCCAAGTCGGCAGAGAACCGCGATTTGCTCAATGAAAGGGGAAGGATCAGTGCAAGGGCTTCCACCGCCAAGCCACGCAGACGGTTCGATCCCGTCTCTCATGAACCAGAGGGTGTATCGAGTCTCGCAGTTCCTGGGGGGTTCGGTGGAGGCTGTGAGAACTCGCCCTGACCACGGGTTTGTTGCCGATCTTGCTCGATGGGCGGCGAGCACCAGCGACACCATTGTTAACCCTAACGACACCCAATTGAACTTTGCGTGCTCCGCAAGAACAGCGGGCGGAAAGCGACTCCCTGACAAAGTATTCGAGGGTTTCAAGTATTGGTGAGACAGAGAGATGCCAGTGGCACGAAGAGAACCAAATCGCAAAGATGAAGACGTCACTCGATTCCACTGCCGCCGCCTTTTCCGCCAGCAAACCGCGCGTGCTGCCGCTTTCACCTCGCCGGCATCTTGAAAGGGCTGACGCGCCTGCACAACCCGCTGGGCACTCATTCGTGATTGCTCCGCTTGCACGCAGCATGGGGTGTGCTCTCGGGACTCTGGCCAGCCGTCGGGAGGGCGTTCCGGCTGCAGCCAATGCCCGGGCCATTCGCGCGGCCAGCGAAAACGACCATGTTCGCGTTGAAACTTGTTCGTCGCTCCATTCCCGGGTAGATGCTGCAGCGGCGAACAACGAAGCAATACGCGTGGCGAGTCAGGACGGCCGTCAATCGGTTGTGGGGCATCTTCTGACAGATGCCCGTGTGGATCCTGCGGCTGCTGACAACCAGGCCGTTCGTCTCGCCAGCCAGAACGGGCATCTGCCTGTTGTGGATCGCCTGCTGCAAGACGCGCGGGTGGATCCTGCCGCCGGTGGTGACGAAGCGATTGGCATCGCCAGCGAGAGCGGCCATCTGGCGGTGGTGGAGCGTTTGTTGCTAGATCCACGCGTGAATCCCGCGGCTGCTGATCACCGAGCCATTTACGTCGCCAGCCAGAAGGGGCATCTGGCGGTCGTAAGCCGGCTGCTCCAGGACGCTCGAGTTGATCCCGCGACTGCTGACAACGTGCCCATTCGCGCAGCCAGTGAGAACGGCCACCTGCTGGTTGTGGATCGGCTGCTGCAGGACGCTCGGGTGGATCCAGCGGCTGCTGACAACGTGGCCATTCGCGCAGCCAGCGAGATGGGCCACTTGGCGGTTGTGGAGCGTCTGCTACAGGACGCTCGCGTGGATCCTGCGGCTGCTGACAATGGGGCGCTTCGCGCAGCCTGCGAGTTCGGCCGCTTGCCAGTTGTGGAGCGTCTGCTACAGGACGTTCGGGTGGATCCAGCGGCTGCTGACAACCGGTCTATTCGTGTTGCCTGCTCCAACGGTCACCTGCCCGTTGTGGAGCGTCTGCTACAGGACGCTCGCGTGGATCCGGCGGCTGCTGACAACCGGTCTATTCGTGTTGCCTGCTCCAACGGTCACCTGCCCGTTGTGGAGCGTCTGCTACAGGACGCTCGCGTGGATCCAGCGACTCCTGACCACTGGTCTATTCGCGTTGCCTGCTCTTGCGGTCACCTGCCGGTTGTGGAGCGTCTGCTACAGGACGCTCGCGTGGATCCAGCGACTCCTGACAATTGGGCGCTTCGCGCAGCCTGCTCTGACGGCCACCTGCCGGTTGTGGAGCGTCTGCTACAGGACGCTCGAGTGGATCCAGCGGCTCCTGACCACTGGTCTATTCGCGTTGCCTGCTCTTACGGTCACCTGCCGGTTGTGGAGCGTCTGCTACAGGACGCTCGGGTGGATCCAGCGGCTGATAACAACCGGCCCATTCGCGCAGCCAGTGAGAATGGCCACCTGCTGGTTGTGGATCGCCTGCTGCAAGACGCACGGGTGGACCCTGCGGCTGCTGACAACCGTTCCATTCGCCTTGCCAGCCAGAACGGTCACTTGGCGGTTGTGGATCGCCTGCTGCAGGACGCTCGGGTGAACCCTGCGGCTGCCGACAACGAGGCCGTTCGCCTTGCCAGCCAGAACGGGCATCTGCCTGTTATGGATCGCCTTCTGCAGGACGCTCGGGTGGATCCAGCGGCTGCTGACAACTGCGCTATTCGCGTGGCCAGCCGCAACGGCCACCTGCCTGTTGTTATGCGCCTGCTGCAGTGTCGGGAGGTGCTGCGCACGATTCGTCCACTGCTCGTTGCGCGGGCGCTGGTGGTGGAGGCTGAGCAATTGAGCACTCTGCTGCGCAGTGACGCCCTGCTCCGTCGCGGCCACCTTGCCGCGGCTGTGTGCAGACGGCAGCGGATTGGGAGGTGATGATTGCGGCCGCAGAATTTTCCAGGCAGGAGCTGCTCGGTTGCAGTCTTTGCCCTGCAGCCCCCAGTGCAGGCGCTCACAACAGCGCCTGGCGGTAGCCTCAGCGGAGGTCGGTTGTCGGTAGCTCAGGCTGCGGTTCTGTGCTTGCCAGCGTTACTACGTTAGGCGACCCGTGGCAGGAGTGTGTAAGTCAAGTTGGATGTCTCAACGCTGCCTGTTGATTTGACCGCTGTTTCATAAGACGGCACCTCTCTTGAGCACTTGACTCGAGGAGTGCGGCTGCTGCTTTGCTTGACAGCAATGAGCCGCATGTCAGCTCAGCGTCCGGGTCCGACAGTTCACGTGGCGGTTGCATGCCGCCAGCACCGGCAAGCTGCGCGGGGAGCAGATGCTCCCGACGGCGGAAGTGTTGGTCCCCGCCAGCTCCGTGACGGCTCCTACTGCACTCCCTGTGGACCTTCAACTGGCGAACACCGCTGCGGTGAGGCATAGCCGGTCTGGCGCCTCTGGGTCAGCCACTTGAGGGCAGGGTAGCACGTTTTGCGGTGGCATGCCCCCCAGTGTTCGTGCATGCATGAACTAGGTGGTATCGAAACAGTGCACGGTCGACTATGCACATGTCAGTGACAGTCGGTAACGCGTGTTCCACAGCTGCAGTAATCCTTCAAATCGACGGGCAAACCCCTGTGCGCACTAGCTGGTCCAGTGTTTCGCCTGGTCTAAAGGCCTTACTAATTGAGCTGTCCACTGGTTGCAATTCGCACCGCGGTACCGTGGCAGAGGGGCGCTGGTATGTCGGGTCAAATGATCGATGCGATAAGCGGATAGCGATCAGCTTGTGGATCCGAGACTAGTACTGCGACTAGTACTCGCGCGCTCGAGGCGGCCGAAACCGCCCCCGCATGCGGATACCGTGCAACTGCTGACGCGAAGCTCGCCCAGTCGTACACGCACTCGCTGTGTACGTGCGCCGACGTCGATGGAGGAAATTTTCTGGTTCAACGCAAAGTAAGGGGGACACGCGCACGCACACGAGCCGCACCGCAGCGCAGCCCAGCCACTCGTCAGTCAGCGCCGGCCCAGCGCGTGGCAGGCATCAGAGTGCAGGGGGGTGAGCGCAACGCCCGTCAGTCTCGGTGATGCATGCACAGGCGCCACAGCAGGCATCGGCAGCACCCGGCGGTCGACGCTGGAAGCGCCTGCAGCCCGCGCGTGGCTGTCCGTCACTGCAGGTTGCGAAGGCGCCGTGCAGGGCGAGCTCGAGCCGGCACCGCGGCACGTGGCAAGCTGCAAGAGCCACGCCCAGCGATGGCTGCTGGCGCGTGTGCAAATAGATAGGGCCCGCCGACGCCAGGGCTGCACCGGGGAGGAGAGGTTCGGAGGGGCGCGTTGGGCGAGGTTGCCTGACGGCTACTACCGTCGGCTAGGCGTTGGCGAACCGGGTGGCGCCAAAGCACCTCCTGGTGAGTGCTGCCGGCCGGCGAGCGGGCGAAAGAACAGGCACTGCGAATGTATATGTGAGGCAGCGCGCACGGGGCGCGGCACCGCATGCAGCAGCTGCAGGCGCTGCTGGGGCCCATGACGCTCACGCCAGTGAGCTAGCGCGAGGGGCACCGTCAGGTCAGCGGAGGCTACTGCAGCGCAGATGAATTCAAGGGATTTGTGAGGTTAGCATCGCGTCTGCGGCTCGTGCCACAGGCAGCGCAGAGGTATTCAAGGGATTTGGGAGCCCCCGGCATCG
>Ga0208629_101223_pt1 | contig 10842 bp, 4 predicted proteins | sample LakWasMet19_HOW5_2_FD_183865 | JGI IMG/M metagenome (GOLD analysis project Ga0208629, IMG submission 183865) | Freshwater sediment methanotrophic microbial communities from Lake Washington under simulated oxygen tension - Sediment Metagenome... | ecosystem: Environmental > Aquatic > Freshwater >...
CAAGGCGGCGGGGAACCCGCGGTCAGCGGCAGCGGCACTGTAAACAGGCGTGCGGGCGATCGGCGGGCTGGATGCGGCGCGGTGGGGCAGGTGCGGAAGCGGCGTGCGGGCCTGCGGCTGGTACTGGCGCGAGTACAGCTGCAGGTAGGAGGGAGACGGCGCGGCCGCAGCCGTAGCAGGGCGAGGCGAAGCGCTGCTTGGCGCTGCGCTATCGGGCAGAGGATACGCGGTCGCAGCGAGCAGCGACCGCTGCGTTGCGTAGCCCTCTGAAGCCGTGATAGAGCCCGCCTGCATCTCCGGAGAGGCCGGGGCAACTGCGGTACCTCGCTGCTGCAGCGGCGCGGTTGGTGCTGGCGCCAATTCGACTGCCCCGCTTGTGGATGTTGCCGGCGGGGTCTCCGAATGCCCGGCAGCCTCTCCAGCGTGGCCTGCTCCCTGGGCCCTGTGCTGGGCCGACGTCAGCGCGGCGGCGGCAGCAGCCGTGGGCGGCAGATGCGTGCTGACCGATGACCAAGCTGTGGCGTCTGAGGAGTGGCTGCGGCCCGTCAGCCCACCAGCACCAGCATCGATCGTACCCTCAGCAGAGCGGCCCGCAGGCCCCTGCGCATGCTGCGGCGGCGCAGCAGCTGCAGCCGGGGTTGGAGACGCTCGCAGCAAACCAGAGGGGGACCTGCGACCGTCAGCCCCGAGAGCCGTTGGAACGGCGCTCCCAACAATCTCCCGTCCAGCCGCCACTCCATCGTTGCCGTACTCAACATCCGACACTCCCGAGGCTGCCTGGTGAGGGTCATAGCCCTCGCTGCCCGCCGTACTGGTTGCGGCAGAGAGAAAGGACGCAGCAGTGGAGGACATACGATCCATGGACGGCGAGGGCGGCGGCAGCAGCGCGGAGGAAAAGCCCACGCTGCCGCCAGCGGTGAACTCCGTTCCGACAGACGACCCGCGATACAGCTGGAGTGCAGGAACGACCACCGAAGAGCCGGAGGCTGGGGGCCGGGGAGGCGTCAGCATGGCTGCAGCAGCAGCGGCGGACGGCGCTCCCGTCGGGGACGACAGCAGCCGCCGCGGGGACTGCTCTGTGACTGCAGACGCGCTCGCCGTGGCGGCACTGGTGGCGGCTGTGGAGGGTGGCAATGGTGGAGCAGCGAAGCCAAGAGGGGTTGCAGAGTTCAAACCGTTGTGGATCATCGCAATGTGAGAGCTGCGTTGCTCTCCATGTGATCTCCCAATGTCCAGTGTACTCCGGCTGCTTGTTGTCGGGTCAGTGATAGCTCGCGGCGGTTCAGCTGGTTTCGGCGCACCATTCGACAGAGCAATACCAACAGGTCGCGCGCGCCAGGATTCCGATGACGCTTCGCTGCCGCTGTCGTCAGTGATGCCGACCACGCTGTCGTGCTGAGGCGCTGATGCGAGGGCGGCGACATCGTCATAATCAGGCGATTCGCCTGGGAGGTCTTCCGGCGCTGGCTCAGCGTGATGGCGGGCATTGGCAGGCAGCGGCAGCCCATAGCGCCCGGCAGCACTGCTGCTAACCACCATGCGCCGCTGGGAGCCGCCGCCTCGGCGCACAGCCGTCGACGACAGGAGCGGGTTCGCAACTTTGCGGACCAGCACGCCTGCGGCGGCGAAGGAGGCTGGGTCTGGCGACTCTACCGCGGCCAGCACTGTAGGCGCTGGCAGCACGCTCTCCATCTCTACCAGCTGCGCGTTCCCGTCCTGCGTTGCCGGCGCAGAGGTCGAAGCGCTGCCATGCGCCATCGCAGCAGGGACACCCCCAGCAGCTCCCAGTGGGGAGGGCGAAGCGGAAAACAGCCCGGGGGTCCCCGGCACGAGCTGCGCCCCCTCCACAAACGGCCGCAAAGCGACTGCGGACACGCCGATCTCAGGAAAGCTCAAGCCCCCAGCGGCGACGTGGAATGTTGTGCGCAACGCGCCCACGTCGTTCAAATCAATGTCCAGATCGCTGAGGTCAGGCAGCTCAATGCTGTTCTTGCGGCCCTCGGGCGGCACCGCACGTGGCGTGCCGCTACCGTCCATGCTGTGCTGGGCAGCCCCCTCCGAGGGACTCGCCATCACGATATGACGGATGACGAGGGGAAGAAGCCGATTGTACGCGCGGAACAAGCACGAGAGCTACCGCAAGACCAGGCCAAGGCACCGGCGATTAATCTACGAAATAAGGGGCAACTACTCGCTGTGTGCCTTGACCGAGTCGCTGAGGCCAACTCCAGCGCCACTGCCCGGCGCAGATGCTGCAGACCGAGCGCGAACCGCGACAGCCGCCCTATCTCCAGGAGCTGGAGCACGCGCGTCCTCTGTGAAGGCGTCCCACACGTACAATGCAATCACCAGATTCGTAGCGATGAGACCGGCGGCCGCACTGCACGGTGGCGAAGGCATGTCAGCGAGGAACGCACAATGGTGGCGGCGAGCGCGGATTGGCGAACACACGACAGTCGGCTTGTACAGGCGGCAGCTGCTCACCCGACAATGTCGCGTGTATTGCGATCCGAAGTGATAGCAGCTGCAGAAAGGGCAGACGAGAACAACGCCCAGTTGAAGAAACGAGGCAGAGGATCGCAGCGACGCGGCAAAAAGAGCGTCACAACCAACCGGCGAGTGGCCCACGGCCGAACAGGAAAAATGAGCCGATCCCAGCGACGAAGAGGGCAACGGAGTACCACGCAAGCTTGCCGAAGGTATCTTTGTTGTGGCGGACGCTGCAAACACGGGCGCGGAGCGCGGAAGGTGTACGCGCCAGAAAAACGTTGCATTGTCAACGGAGCCAGAGCGGCCATCGCCCACTCCTGGAAAGCCCACGGCAAATACGTACATATGAGACACCCGACCGGACATGGCGCGAAAGGCTGGCTTTGGCAGTGCCTCGCAGAGCGCTCGCAACAGAGCGGGGTTGTTGTTGTGAGTGTGCGCTCGCTCTACGATCTTACAAGTTACAGTGAGCCTGGGCCTGGATGACACAGGTTGGAGAATATATTGCAAAAACGCTGGTCTAGCTCAGTATGGGAGGCCAGACACTCGTGAGGACGCGACAGCCAGCCTTCGATTTTCTTGAGCAGGACAGACTGCTGTCGCGATGAGGAGAATTGAAAATGCACGAAAGCCGCCATTGTGGCTACACCCACTGCCTCGAAAACACACTGCTGCTTTCATCGGAGCCTGCCTTTCAGACGCGCCGCAGCTCGCTTGTAGCGCAACCTCCTCCGGCCACCTCTCTCTTGGCTGACTGCAACAATGGGTCGCCTGCAGCACCTTGTTCGGAGAATAGAGACTCTGGGCGTGGGTGCCACCGTTAGGAGAGGAAACCAGGGTCCTTCGTTGTTCATGATCACTCAGGTGCGCGGAAAGCCCGGCATCCCGAACGCCACCCTGCGGTTCAAGGCCGTGCCAATCACTGCCCGCGTTTGGTCTGCGGGAGAACATGGAGCGCACCCCGAGGCTGCGTCTGTCAAGATCCATACCGTGGGGCGCGAACAGGCTCTCAGCGGCACAAGAAAACCGGATTGGAAAGTGATTGGCGAGGCCTCTGCTGAGCGGCTGAGCTTCATGGAGAAGACTCCTGATGGGATTCTTCAACTGAAGCAGGAGGCGCTGGACCATGCAAAGAAAGGCACGGCGCCGTTTGTGTTTACGGAGGAGCTCATCACAGCCACACGCCTGTACGCTGAGCGACGCGCCGCGGTGACTGCCGAAACGGAGAAGGCGGCAGCTGACACCTCCGCGAAGCTGACAGATCTGGCTGCGGCGCGCGTTGAGCTTCGCAAGAACAAGAACAAGTCTGCGAAGGCGTGATCACACTAGCTGATGGCGCAACATGCGACAGAGAGTGGCATCGCACAGTTGGTAGCGGAGCTGGTGTGCGGGCGACGCATGCACCACGATTTTCGCGGCGGGGCTGGACGTCCGCCGCGCTGCCGAGAGCAGCTTCATCGCCGAGGAAGCGGATTCCTCTCAGCGACGTGCGGTTCTCTCAATGCCATCGGTTCGCCATTGCGACGCAGGGACAACAGACGACTGGAGGACAAGCGACTCTTGCGATGCTCGGGGGAACGTATTTTGCGTTGTCTCTCCACCTTCAACGTCTAATGCGGCCACCCACGGACCGTGGCGCGCGCCGGCACTTTCCGGCAGGCTGCGCTGTCGTCGCCAGGGGGCGGGGCTCAGCTGCTCGCCACCTGCGCGTACCCGTTGCCGGTGTGCGTGTAGAAGCCAGCCGTCGCGGCCTGGTCGCGCCTCATGCGGCGGCTGTTGTGCGCGCGGCGCCCGCAGTAGCCCACGAGCGCGATGAGCAGCACGCCGGCGATCACGATCCCGGCGATGGCGCCGGCGCTGAGCGGGCCGGAGGGGTTGCTGGAGCCGCCCTGCACCCACGTCGTGATCTGCGCAATGACGGCCGCGCGCTGCGCCGTCAGGGCTGCGGGGTCCGTGGTGGCGTTGCTGGCGTGCAGGTCGCGGCAGTGGCTGCAGCCGTCGCACACGGCCGTGAGCTCCTTGTAGGTGGCGCTGACCGCGGCGGGGCCCGCCCCGGCGGGCTGCCAGGGGTCGTCCGACCCCTGCGTGGCGAACACGCGGCTGCCGTTCACCTTGGGCGCGGCGCCGCCGTACACGGCGTTGAAGGCGGCCGTGTCGGGGAACGTGGTGGGCCCGTACGCTGCGCGGCACTGGTTCAGGTAGTAGGAGGAGGTCAGCAGCTGCGAGCGGATGGCGCCCTGCGGCGGCGCGATCTGCCAGTACGCCAGCTGGCCGCAGCACTGCCACACCCACGTGGTGCTGTCGCTCAGGTTGGCGGCGTAGGCGCCCGCCTGCGCTGACAGGCACGGCGTGCTGTAGTAGCAGCTCTGGCCGAAGTCCGCGCCGTAGTGGTCAGCCGTCCAGCGCGCAAACGCCTGCAGCGCCGCCCAGCCCGTGGGGAAGCCGCCCGCCTGCGCCGGCACGGGCGACTGCGGCGTCGCCTGCGCCGTTGAATTCAGGTACGAGCACAGCAGGTCCTTGTAGCCGTACTGCGGGCCCATGGCCGCGCTGTCCGCCAGCATCCACGCAAAGTCCTGCTGCGTGAAGAAGCCGGCGCTCACGTTGTACAGGGCGAAGAGTTGAGTCCGATTCGCGGTCCATGCGGCCTCAAAGGCGCTCGTCACGGCGCGCAGCGCGTTGGCGCAATCGGGGCCCACCGCGGTGGCGATCGTCTGGTCGAATGCGGTGTAGTTGTAGATTGCGTTCACGACGCCGGAGGACGCCCACGTCGCAGCGAGCAGGTCTCCGTGCTTCACCGTGATCCATGACACGAGGGCGCCAGCGTACGAGCCGCCCGCAATCGTCCACTTGCGCGAGGGCTTGTAGCCCGGGCTATAGGTGGTGTTGGGCCCCAGCGCGGGCAGCGATGCGCCCCTGTTTGCGAGGAAAGCCTCAAAGTACGGGACAAAGTTGGCAAAGTCCTCGATTGACTGCTCGACGCGCAACCACGTCGTCAGTGCCGTGAGGTTGGACAACGGCGTGATGGTGCTGCTGCCGTAGTAGCGGTGCTCCAGGTTGCACGCCACGGCACCGAGCTTTTGCGCCAGCTCGGCCACCGCCCCGGATGCAGACGAAACCACTGTCCACTCGCCACTGACCTCGCACACTACGGGTGTGGCGGGGTCCCAGCACTTATCCCCACAAAAGCTCGTGTCCCACCAAAACCGTTGCTGGAATGTACCAAACTTTGTGCGCTGAAAGTTGTCGATGAACGAGGGCTTGCTGTTGGCAGTGGCATTGGGGGCCCACCCGGATGGGAGACCCAAATTCACGCGCAAGCTACTGAGCTCTTCGGCTTGTGACTGCAGTAGTCTCTGGTACAACTGTCCGCCGCGTGCATGGGGAGGCAGTTTATCGGCAAGGTGGAAGCTCGACCCGACCACCAGCAGTGCGGCGGCAGCCGTGAGCGAAAGAGCGGAGGGCATTTCGTCAGTTGTACCGCGTCGATGCACTCGAGTCAATGCCGTAGAGGACCCTGCGGGCTCAGGGTCGGCACCGGAAGAGGCTGAAGCGCGACGACGACAGCGGCCAAAGATCGGAACCGTCGCGCGTGAAGAGACAACTATTCCGAGCCGGTTTTGCCGCGGGTGCGCCTTCAACCTACCGCCAAGCATGCAACGAGCGGCGTAATGCTCTCGGATAAGGATCCACTTTCACGATTCCAGTCAGGATGTTTCGCCGCCCCTCCGACAGACGGAGTTTGTGGGCAAAGTGAATGGCGCAATTTTCTTCGCCAACGACACGCTGCGCCGCCCGGCCGACAGGCGGCCTTCAATTCCATCTGCAAGAGGTAACTCTGCAGTGGTCCAGCAGCTTTCGGTAAAGCTCGCTTTGTCACCAAAACAACCAAGATGTCCGCCGTCGGTGAGTGCCTCACTTCGTCACCCGTCGCTCGTCGCGCACGGCGCCCCTTCGTCGGCCGCAAAAATCTTGGACGGCGTGCAAGGATGCGTGGGCGCTGTTTCTAGGGCTATCGCCGCCAGACGTCGCAGTCCGGTGCGCGGATGTGCGCCTGTTCCGCCGAATTTGCGGCTGCTGGCTTCTGCGAGCATCTGGGCATTTGCTCTGCATTTCGGGAGGGTTGCCTCGTTGTGTCCAACGCTATCGCGGCGGATATACTGCAGCATCATTTTCAGGCTGCGGAGCTAACAAACGCACGAAGGAATGCCTCTAACTCACCGGCACTTCACTTTTCTCGATCAATTGCGTGGCTTGGTCCGCGTGCAGACGCCACCTCCTCCGCCGCCCTCTTCGCCAAGCTGGACGCGACCTCCTCCAAGGCGGTCATCGCCCAGCTGACGGCCTCCGGATTCGCCTACCTGGCGGGAGCAGACGTGCTCGCCCAGGTGCGCCGTATCCTGGAGGATGCCAAGGGCTCCACCCCCGCCGCCGTCGAGGCGGCCGCGGAGATCATCGCCTTCCTCGCCAAGGGCGACAAGGCGCACGTCGAGCCGTACACCGTGCCGCTCCTGCCCGCCCTGCTGGAGCGCCTGACTGACAAGGCCGAGTCCACCCGGACTGCCGTGACCGCCGCCGCCGAGGCGGTGGCGGGCTCCGTGAGCCCCGCTGCCCTCGCCGTGGCGCTGTCCACCCTCTACGAGTGCCTCAACTCCAAGACCAAGAAGTGGCAGACTCGCGTGGGCGCGCTGTCCCTCATCGGCCAGCTGGCGCGCATGTACGCGGAGATCCTGCCCGCGCAGGTGCCCGAGCTCATCCCCCGCCTGTCCGAGTGCATGGGCGACGTGCGCGCCGAGGTCGCCAAGGCCGCCGAGGAGGCCATGGTGTCTGTGTGCGCCACCGTGGGCAACAAGGACATTGAGCGCGTCATCCCGCAGATCATCTCCTGCATTGCCCGCCCCGCGGAGGTGCCCGAGTGGTGAGTGGTCGCAACCTCTGCAGCTGTCACAGCTCGCCACGACTGCTACTCATCGCCTCTCTACGTCATCCCACGTTTCTACTACTTACTGCCTTGCCCTGCCTCCCCTCCCCTGCCCTGCCCTGCAGCATCCACGCGCTGAGCGCCACCACCTTCGTGCAGGCGGTGGAGCAGCCCACCCTCGCCATCCTGGTGCCGCTGCTGGTGCGCGGCCTGATCGAGCGCTCCACGCCCATCAAGCGCAAGACCGCCATCATCGTGGCCAACATGGCCAAGCTGGTGCCCGAGGTGAGCCACGCCGCGCCCCTCATCCCCAAGCTGCTGCCCGGCCTCAAGAAGCTGCGCGACGAGGTGTCCGACCCCGAGGCGCGCAACGTGGCCACCAAGGCCTTCGAGACCCTGCTCCACGCCGCGGGCGCCAAGACCGAGGAGGAGGCCATCGCCGCCGCCGCCGCGCTCGTCGCCGCCGCCGCCACCTCCGGTGTGGCCGCCGCCGGCGCCGGCAAGCCCGCCCCTGCGGCTGCCAAGCCCGCGCCCGCCAAGGGCGGCGCCTTCAAGGCCAAGCCCGCCGCCAAGGGCGCCAAGCCCGCCGCCGCCTCCGCCGCCGCGGAGGAGGAGAAGCCCGCGCTGCCCCCGGCGCTGGCCGCCGCGCTCTCTGCGCTGACGGAGGCTCTGTCCCTCCTCAACCTCGACCTGACCGCCGCGCTCACCGCGCGCGCCGCCGCCGCCGTGCCGGCCGGTGCCGCCGAGGCCAAGGACGCGTCTGAGGGCCCCGCCTCCGCGACCGCCGCCGCCGCCATGGTGACCTCCGCCCTCGAGTACGTGGCCGGCCTCGCCGCCGCGCTCACCGCGTCCAAGACCTGGAAGGTGCACGCGTGGGAGGCCGCCATCGTGCCCTACGTGATGCCGCTCATCCGCGCCGTGCGCGGCCTGGAGGTCGAGGAGGCCGCCTTCGCCAAGGCGGAGGCGCTCGCCGTGGACGTGCTCAACCGCGCCTACTTCGCCGCCACCGGCAAGGTGCGCGTGGACTCCGGCGAGGAGGCGGACACCGACGTGACCGACCCCGACGCGGAGGACGCGACCATCCCCGACCTGTGCAAGTGCGAGTTCTCGCTCGCGTACGGTGGCAAGATCCTGCTCAACAGCGCGCGCCTGCACATGAAGAAGGGCCGCAAGTACGGCCTGATCGGCCCCAACGGCTGCGGCAAGTCCACCCTCATGAAGGCCATCTCCAACGGACGTGAGTGACAGCGCTGTATGACTGCCTATCGTGGCTGAATCATGGTGGCTGCTTTCTTGGTTCGCACCCTTGCTTCTGCGCTGCCCTCAAACCCTGTGCTTGATTTTTCTCCCTTCCCCTCCGTTCCCCGCCCGCAGAGCTGGAGGGCTTCCCCAGCAAGTCCGAGCTGCGCACGTGCTACGTGGAGCACGACATCCAGTCCGAGCACGCGGACCTGTCCGTGGTGCAGTACGTGCTGGTGGACCCGCTGGTGCGCGAGGCCCTCGGCATCAGCCCGATCCCCGAGGGCCCGCCCATCCCCGTGATGGGTGCGGGCGTGGTGACCCGCGAGATGGAGGACGCCATCGCCGCCAACGCCAAGATCGCGCAGGACGCCGCGGAGGCCTCCCCCGCCGAGGCCAAGGCCAAGGTCGTGGAGCAGCTGGCCGGCCTCGGCTTCTCCGCCCCCATGATCGCCGGCCCCGTGACCGGCCTCTCCGGCGGCTGGAAGATGAAGCTCGCGCTCGCGCGCGTGATCCTGTCCAAGGTGGAGCTCGCCCTGCTGGACGAGCCCACGAACCATCTGGACGTGCAGAACGCGGCGTGGCTCACCGAGTACCTCGTCGGCCTGACGGACGTGTCCCTCATGGTGGTGTCGCACGACAGCCAGTTCCTCGACGCCGTGTGCACGCACATCGTGCACTACGAGGGCTTCCGCCTGCGCACGTACAAGGGCAACCTGTCCTGCTTCGTCGAGAAGAAGCCCGAGGCCAAGTCCTACTACGAGCTCTCCGAGACGGCCGTCAAGTTCGCCTTCCCCGAGCCCGGGTTCCTGGACGGCGTCAAGTCCAAGGACAAGGCCATTCTCAAGATGTCCACCGCCTCGTACACCTACCCCGGCCGCGACAAGCCCTCCGTCATCGGCGCGAGCATCGCGTGCTCCCTCTCCTCCCGCGTGGTGATCCACGGCCGCAACGGCGCGGGCAAGTCCACCCTCGTCAAGATGCTGACGGGTGAGATCGAGCCCTCGGAGGGCGGCGTGTGGAAGCACCCCTCCCTGCGTATCGCCTACGTGGCGCAGAACGCCTTCCACCACATCGAAGAGCACCTGAACCTGTCCCCCTCCGAGTACATCCAGTGGCGCTACGCCTCCGGCGAGGACCGCGAGGCCCTCGTCAAGGTGTCCCGCGTCATCACGGAGGAGGAGGAGAAGCGCATGGCCGCCGTGCAGACGCTCAACGGCGTCAAGCTGGTGGTGAAGGAGCTGCTGGCGCGCCGCAAGTCCGGCCGCAGCTGGGAGTACGAGGTCGCCTTCGTGGGGCAGCCCGCGGACAAGAACCAGTGGATGCCGCGCGACTGGCTCGAGGCCATCGGCTGGGGCAAGGCCGTCGACGCGCTGGACGCGCGCGAGGCCGCCGCCGCCGGCCTGCACTCCAAGCCGCTGACCGCCGCCAACATCGTCAAGCACCTGGAGGCCCTCGGCCTGGAGGCCGAGTTCGCGCTGCACCACCGCATCCGCGGCCTCTCCGGCGGCCAGAAGATCAAGCTCGTGCTCGGCGCCGCGCTCTGGCAGAACCCGCACATCGTGGTGATGGACGAGCCCTCCAACGTGAGTGCGCGCCTGAGGCTGTTGCTGGCTGTTGTGTTGGCGTTGCTGCTATCTGCCGTTGCATCCTCAAACCAGTGTTTGCTATTCGCTGTCTCAACTCTGCTGCCCTTTCCGCCCGCCCCTCCTCCCGCCCCCTGCAGTACCTTGACCGCGACTCCCTCGGCGCCCTCGCCGCCGCCATCAAGGAGTTCCAGGGCGGCGTGGTGCTCATCACGCACCACCGCGACTTCACCAAGGAGCTGTGCTCCGAGACGTGGGACGTCGTGGACGGCATCGTCACCTCCTCCGGCGCCAAGTGGGCCGCTGCGCAGATCGAGGCCAAGCTCGCCCCCGATGAGGTCATGGACGCGGCGGGCAACGTCATCAAGGTGGTCAAGAAGCTGCAGGGCAAGGAGCTCCGCAAGGCGCAGAAGGAGAAGGCCCGCAGGCGCAAGGCCGGCGAGGACGTGTCCGACGACGACTGGGATTAAGCAGCAGCTGCCCCTGTCCAGGCCGCCGGCCGTGACACGTTTGCCACGGCTGGGATTGGATGACAACACACACACAGGACCACTCGTGAGGATCATCGGACCACTGATTCCTCTTTGCAATCGAACCACACACACATGC
>Ga0208629_101224_pt1 | contig 10831 bp, 6 predicted proteins | sample LakWasMet19_HOW5_2_FD_183865 | JGI IMG/M metagenome (GOLD analysis project Ga0208629, IMG submission 183865) | Freshwater sediment methanotrophic microbial communities from Lake Washington under simulated oxygen tension - Sediment Metagenome... | ecosystem: Environmental > Aquatic > Freshwater >...
CACGACAGGCAGATGGCCCTCGAAGCTGGCTGTGTAAATGGGTCTGTTGCCGTTTGCCGCTGGGTCCACTCGCAGGTCTTGCAGCAGGAGATCCACGACAGGCAGGTGGCCTTCCTGGCTGGCCATGCAAAGGGCGTCATTGCCGCCAGCCGCGGGGTCCACCCGCGGGTCTTGCAGCAGCCGCTCCACGACCGCCGAATGGCCGAATTTACTGGCATGGCGGATGGCGAAGTTCTCAGCAGCGGCAGGGTCTACCCGCGAATCCTGCAGCAGCCGCTCCACAACAAAAAGATGGCCGTGTTGACTGGCCAAGCGGATGGCGGTGTTGTCTTCAGCCGCGGGATTCACTCGGGGGTCCTGCAGCAGCCGATCAACAACGGTCAGATGGCCGTTTTCGCTGGCCAACCGAATGGCGGAGTTGTCTGCGGCCGCAGCATCCACCCGGGGGTCCTGCAACAGCCGATCTACATTCGATAGGCAGCCTTCTCGACTAGCAACCAGCAAGGCGGTGTGCAGAGCCATTGGGGTGAGTTGGACACTATAGGTGCCACACAGCGACGAGGAGGCGGTTCTTCCTGGCCGCGGCCTCTCGGCACAAAATGGTCAGTCGATTGACTGTCAGCTTCCATGCTGCTCGCAGAGAAAGGGTTTTTTTTTAAAGGACGTTGCAAGCCCCGGGGCCTGTGACATGCGAACAAAGTCTGACTGTCTCGCCCAGCTTAAAAGGTCGCCGTGATGAGCGCGCGATTGTTGTGTTGGAGCGCGTCAACCACAATTCAACAATGAAGCGCCTCAGACGCCTGTTCACGCCTGTTCACGCCGTCGCCTCTCGCGACGGGCGGCTCACGCTTCGCGCGTTCTGGCGCCCCGTTTTGACACTCGATTCGATGCACGACCTCGCCGGCTTCGTGGGCGTTCAGCGCCGACGAACTCATCTGCAACTGCATGTGATCCGCGAATGTTTGTGGGACTGTGGTCATTCGCAGCAACCGCTCTTGACAATGGTTTGGCCGTACACCGGACCGCTGCTGCGCGGCGACGAAACGGTCGGTCTGCCGCCGAACACGGACCACTTGTTCGTCGAACACCTGATCGAAAGGCAGCGGGCGGCCTACATTCGCACGCTCAGTCTGGACATGAGCAACTGGAGTCCGATTGGGCGCCTGGGCCTTGACCATGACGCCGTCCCGCAAATTGTGGATGCGTTGGTCTCCGCGCGGGCGGAGGCAGTTGCACAGGAGCGCTGCATGGAGCTCCGTGTTCGCGGTCGGGTGGCGCTGTGGCTCCGCGACCCGATCGTCCGCGCTGTCACAGCGTCAGCAGATGGGAAGTCTGCCGAGCTGTCCACAAGCGGGCGCAGGGGCTTCCCCCCGATCATGCGAATCCGACCCGTTGACTGCGGCCTCCCCGACGTGAGCACAGCGGCGTTTGTTGAGATGCTCGCCGATGCGGCGAAACCATTCATGAAGCCGCTCACACCGAAGCAGCCGTGGACGCCATCGAAATCAAAATGCGGCTTTATTGGCATGGCTTGAAGTCGGCGAGCAAAAAAAGGGGGGAATAAGGCGCCGCAGGCGCCCCTACCGTGCGCGTGAATCAAGTTGTGATCGCCGCGATCACTGGTTGCGATGGCATCCGGCCTCATTGTCACTGACAGTGGCAGCAGAGCGCTATCCGGGAAAGGCTTTCCCGCTTGGGCTTTTGCTGGTAGCGTACGATGCCGCGGGGCGGTGAGATGGGTGCCTGCATCGAGACCAGCAGGCTTCGGATGGACCGCATCTGTTCGCGTACTCCAGTAGCTCACAAACCTGCCGTGTTGCCCGAGATATGCGGTTTGCTCAGGGAACTGCCACCGTAGTCACGACCGTCCGCTCCTCGGCGAGGGATGTGCTGACATCGAGGTGGATCGTGTGGCGACAGGAGGGTGACACACTCCGGCTGCTCGATGGCCGCCAGCAAATCGGCAGCATAACGGCTGTCGAAGCCGTGACGGGTCTCTTGCGACACACGACCCGCGACGTCGAATCGATTCAATCAACTGAGTTGCGTCCTCGTGAACTTCGTTGAACGTGCGCACCGGCTTCGTTGTCTTCGCTCCCGTGCTGATGAGCGCTACGAAGTACCAGCACTGCACTAGCCAACACCGGTTTGCTGCGAACGAGGTACAGTGGCAGCAGGTCACCTCACGGTGGCCATGGTGTCACACGGTGCACATGCCGTGTACCGTCCTCAGGCTGCTTGCCGTGTGCACTTGTGGTACTTGCCACTGAGGCCAGAAAGGTTCACAAGCACAAGCTTTAACCTCTGAGCTATAGTGCGCACTATAGCTCAGAGGTTAAAGCTTGTGCGCACTATAGCTCAGAGGTTAAAGCTTGTGCTTAGACCCTTTCTGGCCTCACCACTGCCTGCTTTGCTGCGACTAATGGATAGACACCGGGGCCAGGAAGCTGGGCGGGAACGCCGGTAGCTGGCAGCGGCGGGATCATGCAATGCGCCGCGGCGCGACTGATCAGGTTCAGTACTGCAGTGATCGTGATGCCGCCAAGCTGCAGGCGGGGCCCAGGCCTGGGAAGCGCTGTGCAGCCGTGTCGGTGAACGCTGGATCTGCCGCATGTTTTCGTCAGCGAACACTCGTGTGGTGTCGCAGATGCCCCCTGCAGCTGCGGCCAACAACCCAGGAGATATTCATGGCGCCTGGCGCCATGGAGCCAGCGAGACGTCGACGGGCGCGCGGAGATCCGAATGCATCCGGATACAATTATCGACTCGGCCAGCCTGACTCGGACCCGAATGTGCGCTCGCAGGGCGATAGCTGTCATACCGATGTCGACGCTGATCCACGCGTTTGCGCCGCTGCGTGTGCAGGACGACGGCGGTGTCGGCGGTTGAGACTGACAACTGGAGCTCTCGAAATGCCCCTACCGGAGCCGCGAGGCTCGTGGCGGCCCCTCTCATTGCTTCAGTGGTCACCAGTGAAAAGCGTACGCCCACATCACTTCAAAGCGGCTCAACGTGGACAATACGCGCTCCTGGCGGTGCCGAAAGGAAAACTGCTCAGCCAGCCAGCTCACTCATGATGGCGATGCTGCAGGCACGCGCATCGTCGCCCGCAGCCATCGCAGCTTTCGGGCTCAGCCACGCTGTCGCAGTGCTCACGCGGTTGCCTGCGCCTTGGTGCGCTTCACCTCCTCCAGCAGCTCCTCCACGGACGTGAACTTTTCGCGCGGCTTGCCGCTCGCCGCGCCGCGCTGCACCTCTGCAGCGTCGATGGCGCGGAAGTCAGCCCACGAGACCAGGTGCGCGGGGTCGCGCCCGCGCGCCGCCACGAGGGAGCGCACCGCCTCCAGCGGCTCTGCGGGCGGCTGCACGTGCGTCAGGCGGCCCGCGCCGCGGTCCTCCACAATGCTGGCCACCGTCTCGCGCGCGCACGGGATGTTAGTGCCGATGATGCCGCTGGGGCCCCGCTTGAGCCAGCCCGACACGTACACGCCGCCGAAGGCGCTGCCGTCGTCGTTCACGACGCGCCCGCGGTCGTTGCGCACCACGGCGCGCTTCCCATCCCAGGGGATGCCCGGCACTTTGATGGACTTGTACCCCACGCTGCGCAGCACCATGCCCGCAGGGATCACCTCCGTCTTGCCGCTCGGCACGGCGCGCTGGGCGTTTGGCGGGCCCTCCAGGCGCGTGACGTCGAACTCCACGGCGCCGACGGAGGTGCCGTCGCCCTTGCTCGCGTCGGGCAGGATTGCGCGCGGCGCGAGGAGGAAGCGCAGGTGCAGCTGCCGCGAGCGCCCGTGCAGCGGCGCGGCGGCGGTGTCGGCCAGCAGGGCGTCCATGCGCTTCTTGGCGCGGTGCTCCTCCGCCTCCTCCAGCGACGCGGCCGTGCGCCCCGCGGCGAGCTCTGCGGGCCGCACCACGAAGTCCGCATCCTCCAGCTTCGTCACCTCGCGCAGCTCCTTCATGGTGAAGGCTGCCTGCACGTGCCCGCGCCGCCCCACCACGTGCACGCGCCGCACCTTGGACTTGGACAGCGCCTCGAGCGCGTGCGTGGCGATGTCGGTGCTCGACAGCTCGGTGATCGTCTTTGTGAGGATGCGCGCGCAGTCAATCGCCACGTTGCCCTGCCCGATGATCACCACATCAGCGGCCTCCAGGTTCGGCTTGAAGTTCCGAAAGTCGGGGTGCCCGTTGTACCAGTTGACGAACGCGCGGGCGGACACCACGTTATTGAGCGCCTCCCCGGGCACGCCCAGGTGCCGATCACTTGCCGCCCCATACGCGAGAACGACAGCGTGGTACAGCTTCTGCAGCTCCTCCACTTGCACGTCGCTGCCTATTCTCACGTTACCAAGGAACTTGACGCGCGGATCGGACGCCACCTGCTCAAAATCATTCTGCACCGACTTCACCTCGGGGTGGTCGGGCGCCACACCGCTGCGCACTAACCCGAATGGTGTCGGCAACGCGTCCAACAGATCCACATGCACAGAGGGGTCCTCCTTCAGCAAGTACTTCGCCGTGTAGAAACCCCCGGGGCCGGTGCCGACGACAGCAACTCGAAATGGCGTCTGCGCAGCATCCGCAGAAGCCGCGCCGGCAGTGGCGGAGAAAGGCCGACACAGTGGCCTGGCGAAACACACGCCAGCAGACCAGCCGACTCTTGCTGCCGCAAGACGGCGCACGCAGAGAGTGGCTCGCATCGCCGAGGGCAAGCGGATATTCGCTGGCAACGGCGACTGGGCGGACTGGGCAACACGAGCCGAAGCCGAGTTCGTGCACGTCAGAGGAACCAAGATTACACCACCAAAACGGCGCAGAGGAAAACCACCGCCTCAAGTTGTCGAGGGAAGCATATCAAGCCAACGCGCAAGGGAGAGATGAGGTCCCACATCCCTCGGTTTCGTCCCGCAAGCCTCAACATCTTCATCACCCATATACCCCCGCATCGCCGCAGCTTCCCGGCCCCATTTTCTCCCAAAGATACTGCCTGAAAAGTTCAAAGACGAAGATAAGCGAAAGCCTCGCTTGTTTCTTCTAGTATTTCAATCTAATCTGCGTTTAGCCTTCCACCGCTCCGGCGTTACGACACGTTCTGATGTGCCTTCGGGTCGCAGCCCGCACTGGGCGGGCCAGACTGCGCGGGCCTAACGCGCTGCTGCGTGCGGCGTTCTGCTCAAGAATGCTGACCGTTGCGTCATCCGGTCGCAGCGGGGCGGTGCCACACACCCGCCGCCCTGATGCGCTATTCATGCCGCAAGAGCACACTCAGGCAACCTGGCTATCGCTCACACCGGAGGACACAGAACAGATTGGCTACCGGCTCGGCAAGCTCATGCGAGCGGGCGACACCGTGCTCCTGAAAGGAAAGCTTGGCGTTGGCAAGACTCAGTTCGCGCGCGGCTTCGTCCGCGGCGCCAGCGGCGACGACGCCGTTGAGGTGACGAGCCCGACGTTCCTGCTGGACAACGCGTACGCCACCAAGGGCAGCGCGGTCACGGTGCATCACATGGACCTGTATCGCATCCGCAGCGCGGAAGACGCAGCCCTGCTCGGCATCCCGCACGTGTTCCGCTCGGGCATCTGCATCGTCGAGTGGCCGCAGCGCCTGGAGGGTGCTGGCGCATACCCGCCAGAGCACCTGCTGGTACAGCTCGTGTCGGAGGACGACCTCGCCTTCCCGCGAGAGATGCTGCCCTCTCTGACGGCCCACTCCGTGCACGCGGTGCCGCACACGGGCGTGGGCGGTGCTGCAGGCCATGGCGCGGAGTACGCGGATGCGGCAGCTGCCGCACACGCGAGCGAGGAAGCGGTGGGGCCCTCTGTGGACGTGGAGGAGGACCACTTTGCGCGCGCCGTGTTCATGTACGGCAAGGGGCAGCGCATGCTCTCGCTGGTGGCGGAGCTGGAGCGGTCCATGCCCCTGCTGCCGGAGGCGCCGCTGCCGCGCGAGCTGCGGTGACGGTCCGATGCGACGCCACGTCCCAGCACGACGATCCGTTTTGCTTCCTTTCTCCGATACAAGCGCACTCTGATGAACTGTGCACCCCCTGAGGGCTGGTCTGGCGTGGTGAGGGACTTTTAGTGGCGTGGCGGCAGCCAGCACCGATTGTGAAGGCAACGGATCCGCGAAACCTGAGCCTCAGAGGGTGGCGACGAATGGCGATTGGCGGAGACGTTTCATGTCAAGAGGCACCTGCCAGTGGCGGTGGTGGGATGCACCAGCACCGTCGAGCTTGTAGCCGATGCCTGCCCGTTTTCAGATTTTAGCTTAGCGCTGTAGCCCTCATCACACGAAGCCTGCTTCGTATGTGGTTCGACATTGAATTCGAAAATTCAAGGGCATTGAGAGGTCGAAAGCAACTCAAGACTGCCTCGAGATCTCAGAACGTTCAATTGCTGCAAGTTGCCAGTGTGGTCGCTTCGCTGCCCCACAAAGCATCTGAGCCAAAAGGAGTTGGGAGAACGGCCGACGCGGCTATTCAACGGCAGGGGGCGCCGCCGGCTTCCTTGCCGTCACGATCACAAAGTCGTAGCTGGACATGAAGAGCTCGGGAAACATGCAGCGCGCCTCGCTGTCCGGCACGTATCTGATGGGAGGGCGCGACGCGTCTGCGACGCCCTCCCACGAGGGTGTCGAAGCAGATGGAGGAGTCTCAATCGGCGCCTCCACCCTAGCAGCAGCTGGTGTAGCTCGCAGCGGGTTGGTCTTCCAGGAATCAGGCACGGGGGTCTCCGTCACGTCAGCATACCCCATGCGCGCCAGCGTGGCCACCAGCACCGGCAGCCCCTCACGGGCCACTGGCGATGAGTACACGAAGAGCCCGCCCGGCTTCAAGAGGGCGTCCACGACGCACGCAAGCTTGCGGGCGTACGACCGCCGATACGTGGCGTCGCTAACCATCACGACGTCCGCGCCGGTGGACGGGTATGTTCCCTCGTTGTCCCAATCAACCGCGGCCACCTGCATCTCTGCTGTCGCGCTGCGATGCTTCCACCGGACATCGTGCGTGCTTGCTGCAACCGACGCGTCACTGCCGCGAAAAACCGGAGCGCAGCTCAAATCAATGTTGTACTGCAGATTGTGAAGCGTCTCGCTTTGGTAGTCCGACAGCTGGACGGCAGCTGCGGCCGTTTGTTGAGAGCACACCAAGCCTGCGAGCCCGCAACCGCTGCCCAGCTCAAGGACGTGCTGCGCCGCAAACACATCTCTGTGCTCAAGGATCCATCGCGACAACAGCACACTCGACGCCCACACCGTCCAGCCGGTGAAATCTGCAGTGGCTTTCTCTTTGAACGCCTTGGGAGCAGCGCCAGGTCCGGCGCCATCACCTGCCCTGGGGTTCCGTTCTCTGATCGGGATTCCGCACGCGTGCTCCCCAAAGTCGTAAACAAACAGCTCCGCGGCCACTACGCCGTCAGATGCAGCGACTGTGGTTGCAGCCATATCGAGTGCTGCGAGCGCTGCTGCGCAGCTGCTCAGCTGCTCAGCGTAGGCAACGAACCCGAGAGCTCGGAAGCTTGGGCTGCAGGAGGACCAACACGGGTGCATGAAATTGTGCGATTTTGAGTGCCGGTACTGTGTTTGATCGACTCGAAGCGGCAAGGTACACATACTCGGGACTGCAGAGCCGCCTCACTGACGACCAACATTCAATGCGACTGTCCGTCCGTCACGTGTAATTTTTTCGCGGAAAGAGAGTTTTTCCCTGTCAAAAGGAAAACCGTTGTCTTCACAAGAGCGCTATCTCAGCGAGCGTGTGCAGCAAGTTGTGTTTTCCATCACCCTTGCCTCTCACACGGCGATCTTGCTCGAACAGGCTTCCGCTCCCACAGCAGTCCGATTCCGGAAGGATGGCGTCGGAAAGCGCAGTCCCGCGGCCTTCCCCTGCATCAATTCAGTTTGATTTTGTGCGGCGGGTTGTAACACGCGACCTGTTGCCTCGCTTGGAGTTGCTAGCCGCGCAGCGCGCCGCGCTCGGCTGCGGTGAGCTGCTGCGCGAGCCGTTGCCTCTAGATACTGCGTCTGCGTCGCTCCCGATCCTGCTGCCGCAACTCATGCGCACGGTGGGCACCGACGCCGACACGTTTGTCGATGCCATCATCAAGTGCTCCGAAACCGAGGCACAAGTGGCAAAAATATTATGCGCGGCGGCGGCTTCCGGCTTGGGGAAAACGCACCTGGCTTACGCTGTCGGCATGAAACACATGTTTGCCGTCGTGATACGCGTAGCAGAGCAAAGCGAGGACGCGGCGGGTGTCCCTCGCCTGAGTATGCCATGGGCCATTCTTGACGAAGCGCTGCGCAAATTTCACGCGCCCAAGCGACGAGTCATTGATGCGGCCGGACACGCGATTATTGCCAAACAAGCGTTCACGCTGCTGGAGCTGTTGTTGTATTGCTACGCTGACGCGTCGCTGACTGCGGTGGATCAAGCGCAGGAGCTTGGCATCTCAGATGCGGCTCAACTGCGTGAACTGGTGCTGCGGTTCAACCGCAATGTTACCGCGGAAGCCATCATCAGCGATCTCTTCACTGCCCGCATGGCGGAGTTCGCTTCAGAGGCTTCATATGAGCAGCTGGATGGCTCTGTAGTTGCCGTCCAGTGTGCCAACAACGACAAGCTCAAGAAGCTTCGCGAGGATCTTGTGCGCCGCACGGAAAAGCTGCAGTCGGTGCACGGTGCTGCAGGGCTGTTGCTTTGCTTGGACGAGGCCAACACTCTAATCGGATTGCACCCTACACTCTTCTTGCACCGCAGCGTGTTTGAGCGTGTACGGGTGGATGCAGCGGAGCCAACGCCACTTACCCCTGATGGCAGCGCGTCTGCGGCTCCCGTCGCGCCCGCCGGAGCTGGAGCTGGCGCGATTCCCGCGCCTGCATTTTTGCCGCCACCAACGACAGAGTCACCGACGTCCGTTGCTGGGCGGCCGGAAGCCGTGGAGCCAGCGCCGCGCGGCCTGTTCTCCGCGCTTGCCTGCTTGCTGTGCGATGTAGCCAACAAGGCGCCGTGGGCGCTGTTCATGACAGGAACGGCCTTCTCTATTGCGCAGTTCAAGACGACGGGCAGCGAATTTTCGCCCGTGCGCGGGTCCGTGGAGGTCGTGACGCCCACTGTGCAGCTGACCGTGGAGGATATGATGACGATCTTACAGCACTACTGGAGCCTCACGCCCGAGCTGCTGGCAGACGAGGACGTGCTCGGTGTGCTGCGATCGTGTGTGGGCCGCCCGCTGCTGTTTGTTGACGTCGTGTTTGTGCCGCTGTACGCGATGGTGTCGGCTGCGGCGCGCAGGGGCGCTCCGCTTGCTGCTTTCGACACAGCTGCAGTTATCCGGACCCTGCAGAGAGCGTTCGTGCAGACGCTTGCACTGTTCAAAACGCGCATGGAAGCGCTCATGACCAGTCCTCGCCCTCTTGGCACGGATACAGGCGAAACGACGCTAGCTCTACTACCTGTGCTGATGGAAGCTGTCCTGTTTCGTCAAGGCCAGCTGCGACTGGATAGCGGCGGCGTGCTTGCCGGGGCCATCGCGACCGGGCTTGTGCCTGCAGTTGCATGGTCGGCTGATGCTGCCCAACGATCGCTCCTGGACCTGAGCAGCGAGCCGCTGGTCTTTCAGGCGCTGAATGCAGCGCTGAACGGCCGTATTAAGGACAATCTGGCCAGCGTGCTGCGCCTCCTTGTGCCGCCGACACATCCGCTCCGCGGCAGCCAAGCTGGGCGTCCTGCCGAGTTGCTCGTGGCTGTCGATCTCGCACTGCGCACGCGCCGTGCGCGGCTCACAGCGGGAGCGGCGCCCATGACGCTGGATGCTTTGTTGATGCCCATGTTCATGGGCGGGGCAGACACATTGCCTGAAGACCTCTCCGCCCACAGCTGTCGCATTGAGACACCAGTGAGCATGGCGGACGCTGACCTGAGCCAATGCGTGCTCCGCCGCTTCGTGCGCGAGGACGGAAGCCTGGATGACAGCATCGTGCTCTATGACCTCCCGGAGCGTTTCGGCGCGGACGTTGCCTTCCTCGTCAGCTTCGCGCCGGTTGCAGCAGCAGAAGTGCATGTCGGCACTGGCGCCGGTGCAGCCGTCAGCACAGCGACCATTGCGCGCGCAGGGGCGGGCACTGCAGCCGCCGGCACTGCACACTCTGCTGTCGCCCGGCAGTATCGCCTCGTTGCCTTTCAGATGAAGAACACGGCAAGTGCCACGCTGTCGCGTGCTCTGCTGACTCTACATCCTGGGACTCAGCTGCTGCGGAAAACGCAGCGTCTCGCGCTAACTTCCGGCAAGCTAGCGGGGTTCAAATTGGCGTCGCCCCTCAATGGCGGCGCCGATTATGCTGATTGGCGAGACTACGTTGCGCTGGTGTCGCAGTACCCCTGCCTGGCGACGGACTGGATTCGCGTGCCGGTTGTAGCGCGGCGCATGGAGGCTCCGCTGTACGCATTCGCTTACGAGGTGAGCACGGGTTCCGTGGCGCGCAAGCCGCTCGAGCTTGCATGTGGACACTGGACCAAGGAGCAGCAGGCGTCTGCGGCGCGCAGTCCCGTTGTGCTGCTGTCGCTTGATGCGCCGACGTGGCTCAGTGCTGACATGCGCGCGGGGCTTGTGCAAGCGGACGAAAACACCGCCGTCATGGAGCTCGAGCGTTCGCCGAGCATTTGGGTACCTGCGACGGTGCGTACAGCGGCGGGGTACTGCGCTGCAGCAGGAGGCAAGTTTGAGATGCCCGCCGCATGGCGGGCGCCTGCCCGAAGGCGCTAGGCTGTTCTCAATATAACGACAAAAAGACGCACGCTCTGGTCCCATGCGAGTGGCGGGGCGGGAGGGC
>Ga0208629_101225_pt1 | contig 10830 bp, 8 predicted proteins | sample LakWasMet19_HOW5_2_FD_183865 | JGI IMG/M metagenome (GOLD analysis project Ga0208629, IMG submission 183865) | Freshwater sediment methanotrophic microbial communities from Lake Washington under simulated oxygen tension - Sediment Metagenome... | ecosystem: Environmental > Aquatic > Freshwater >...
CGTCGACGCGTCAGCGGCCTTCGCAGCGCCAGACGGCGGAGCGGACGCCGTCGCCGCTGGCGACGCCTCGCCGCGCAGGCAGCGGCTGTCGACGCTGACGGGGGCCGACGGCAAGCTGAAACTGGGTGCCAGCAGGCGGCGCCTGTCCTCCAGTGGCCTCTCTGGCGGCAGCAGCACGCCGGCCCCTGCGTCCCAGCTCGTCACCGTGCCTCGCCTTGACCCCGGCCTGCACTCGGCGCTGCTGAAGGCATCACGCCTGCACGCGACGCGCCTGAAAGAGAGCCTAGTCTCTCCGTCCCTCAGCAAGCGTGAAGTAATGCGCATGCTCGCGGAGGCGGCAGACGAGGTCCAGGCGATGCTGCTGGCGGCGCACGGCGGCAGCGCCGCGGCCCTGGGCGCCATAGCCCGCGAGGTCCGCGCGCGGGTGCAGGGCGGCAGCAGCGCTGTCCCTGCGCTGACCGCAGGAGGGGCAGCAGGCTCAAGCAGCCCGGCGGCCGCCCCATCCGGCACCGCCAACCCCGCTGACGGCGGCAGCTCTGGCGGTGGCTACATGGCGCGCCGTGCGTCCCTCAATGCTGCCGACAGCGCCGGTGGGCCGGTGTCCCATCCACCCACAGCGTTCGGCCTCCCCGGCGCTGCGGCTGCGGCTCATAACCCCGCCGCAGCGGTCGCCAAGCGCGTGCAGCTGCTCTCCCGAATCCCGCCGCTCGCCTTCGAGTCTCGCTTTGAGTGCGGCAACCTGTGCGCGGCCAGCCGCGTGGGGCCGCTTGAGTACGAGCTCAGCCTCGACCCCGACACCAACACCGCCGGCCACACGCAGTGGTTCTTCTTCCGGGTGCGCGGGCTCGTGTGCGAGGATGGCAGCGCCGTCACGCAGGGCCCTGACGGCAGCTGCACCACTCGCCAGCTGCTGCCGCCCGACGCGCTCGCACCGCCCACAGCCCTCGGGGTCGGCGGAAGGGCGCCGATCGCCTCAGCGGCAGCGGGGCCTGCCGCCGGCTCCGGCGGCGGCCGCCGGACGTCTGTGGGTGGCGGCGGTGCTGGTGACAGTGCCTCCGCGCTCCTCGCGGGGCCCAGCGAAGGCGGTGGCGCGGCGGACGCTGAACGCGCGGGCGGAGCCGCGACGCATGTGTCCGGGCCGCCGTCCCCCGGCGCCCCGCCAGCGTCACACTACCGCCTGCTGGACAGCGCGAGCGAGCCGCTGCGGCTGAGCTACACCTTCCACGTGACAAACCTTGAGAAGGGAGGCAGCTCCTTCAACGAGGGGATGAGGCCCCTCGTGTACTTTCAGTCAGCCCCACCGCAGTCGCCCGCGACGTCGCCTGCTGCATCGCCTGCGGCATCCCCTTCTGCGCTCCAAGCGGCACTGTCTGGTGCGCCGTACTCAGCTGGAGGTGCGGCCGAGAGTGCTGGGCCAACTACCAGCGCAGGTGACGCGTGGCCTCCGTTCTTCGCCGAGCTCTCTGGGCGTGCTGGTACCGAGGGCGCACCTGCGTCAGGCAGTGCCGCAGAGGCAGGGTCGCCTCCGCGCCCAGCGCGCGCCTCTCAGAGCGGTGGATTGTTCGGTGCTGGCGCTGCAGGGCAGCTCTCATCAGCCTCAGGGTCCTCTGCCCACCTGCAGCAGCACCCCCTCGTATCCAGCCTCATCCCGGCCGCGGGGTCAGGGCAGGCGTGCCTCGTCCCCACCCTCCCGGGGGAAGGCTGGCGCCGGGCGTGTGTCGATATCGTGTACTACCGCAATCAGTACAGCCGCGTTAAGGTGAAGCAGCCGCCGCCCTCCTATCATGATGACGGGAATGACGACGTGCCGAGTGTCCCACCGCTGCAGGGCGGGGGTGCTGGGGGCTGGGGCGGGGCAGGCACAGGGGCAGGAGGCACAGGTAGCAGCACCAGTACGCGCCTGGGGACTGTGTATTATCCTGGCTCGAGCTCAGCGGCGGCAGCGCTCGCGGCATCGGCGGTGCAGGTGGCGCCGCAGTACAGTGAGACGTGGCGCATCACCTTCCCGCCGGGGACCCATACCGTCTATTTCGCCTACTGCTACCCCTACACGTACACTGACCTGCGCCGAGACGTGGTCCGCTGGGAGCGCCGCGCCCTGCGTGCTAGTGTGCCGCTGCTGCGGGGGCTGCCTGAGCCGCGCCGGTCGGCCCTGCAGCGCAGCGCCGAGTTCGGAGACATTGCGCGTGCCGTGGCGTCTGGTGGCGTCCCCGCAGGTAGCTTGAGCGTCGCTGGCGCGTCTGTGGTCCGCCCTGCAGCGGCTGGCGCGGGTGCAGCCAGCGGTGGAGCTGGAGCCGTGGTCCTCTGGCACCCGCCGCTCGCGCCGCTGTCTGCACAGCAAGCAAGGGAGCTCGCGGCAGCCTTTGCACCCGTGGCCGACGGCCCGGGCGCCGGCGGCAGCGGCGGTGGCATTACCAGCGCTGGAAGCTTCTTCGGCGGTGCGACCACAGCGCAGCCATCAGGTGCAACTTCGTCCGCCGCATGCGCTGCAGCGAGCGCAGCGAGCGGCGGCCAGGCGGCCAGCGCAGACGCCGCTGCCGATGCAGCAGTGCGGCCCTCATCGTCGACCGGCGGCAGTGGCCGGCGGGGCTCCCACCGAGGCGACAGCTCTCTGGCTATGGTCCCAATCACGCAGGCTGCCACGCCTCTGTCTGACGTTCCCGTCCGGGAGTTCGACTGTCTCTCCGCCACTCACCCCGCCATCGACGGCTTGGCTGCAGAGGCCCTGCCGCTGGCCGTGCTGCAGCCGCCGGCGGACAGCTTGCGAGCGCGCTACGGCGGCGCCACAAGTCCGTTTACCGCCGCCAGCACCGCAGCCGCTGCCAGCGGCGTGTGGGTCGCACCCGGTGTCCCGTTCGGCCCGCGTCCTGGCCTCTCCATGCGGCACACGCTGCCGCTGGGCACGCTGTTTGACAGCTCGGTCATGCACCGCACGCACCTGTGCCACACCATCAGCGGCAACCCCGTGCCGCTGCTGACGATTACAGACTTCGCGTCCGGCCCCGCGGCGCTGGCGTGCCGCCCATACATCATCTTATCGGGGCGCGTTCACCCCGGCGAGACGAACGGCAGCTGGATGCTGCGCGGCGTGATCGATTTTCTGACCTCCTCCGCCCCGGTGGCGGTTGAGCTGCGGCGCCGCGTGATCTTCAAGGTGATCCCCATGCTGAATCCCGACGGGGTCATCAACGGGCACCACCGCACGAACCTCGCGGGGCTAGACTTGAACAGGCACTGGACTAACCCGGACATGGCTCGGGCGCCCACCATCTGGCACCTGCGGCACCTAATCCTGACGCTGCAGGCGCGCGCCGCGGCCGCGGGGATGCTGGCCGAAAGCCTCGCGCTCGCCCCGCTGGCGATGGAAGACCTGCAGCACCACGACGCGCAGTCGTATGTGCAGCTGCTGCTGGGCGCCTGCACCGCAGACATGCTGGCCAAGGCAGCGGCCCGCGGCTTTGCGCCCGAGCCCGCGCCCGCAGCAAGCGCTGCAGTGGGCTCCGCAGGGGCATCAAGCTCCGCTGCCGCACCCGCAGCAGGGGCAGAGGGCCCGCTTCCGTCCGTCCTCCGCATCCTGCCGCCGCTGCCGCAGCCCGTGCTGCTGTTCGTGGACTTCCACGGGCACAGCAGACGACAGGACGTCTTCACCTTCGGCTGCCACGAGTTTTCACACGACGGGGCTCCGCCGATCCCCGGCGAGGTTCAGCGTAGCGACACGACGCCCGCAAACCCGTCGTCACGCCTGTTCCCGCGCCTGCTTGCCGCCCGCGTCGACACGTTCAGCTACAAGGGCTGCTCGTGGCGCGTGCAGAAGGAGAAGTACAACTGCGCGCGCGTGGCGATGTGGCGCGACGCGTGCCTCACAGCGAGCTACACGATCGAGGCCACGTTCGGGGGCTCCACCGCCGCCTCGCGCTCGGGCGTGCACATGAGCACGCACCAGTTCGAGGAGGTGGGCCACGCCTTCTGCCTCGCGACGCTGGACTGGCTGGACGGCCCCACGGGGGCGCGGCACGCCACCGGGTTCGATACGGTTCGACGGCTGGCGGGCCAGGCGCCGCCAGTGCTGCCACCCGCCGCGCAGCCGGTCGCTGCAGGCGGCGTCAGGGGTGGCGGGGCGGTGGGCGGGGCCCAGGCGCCGCCTGTCGCTGGTGCACCTGAGGGAACGGCAATGCTGCCCGCATTGCCAGGCGCCTCTGCGTTGACAGATGACGAGCGCCGTCCCAAATCTGCCGCGGCGGTCGCTAGCGGTAAGGCAGCAACGCGGGCAGCGCGCCGGTAGCGGCTTACCCGCTGCTCAACTTGACAGCCTGAGTGTTCCACCGCAACGGCACCAGCGCTGGCGTCCTTCAAAACCATCCCTACTCTGCACGTCCTATGGAGTCCAGCCAAAATCTACCCCCGGTGCTCTGGGTGTGGGTTACTGCGGCCGCTATTTATTGCGCCCCATGCATGTATTGACCATCTAACGCGGCTCACCGGCGCACGATAAGGTGCGTTGCACGGTGTGCATGTGGATAGGTGATACGCAATACGGCATGCGAGGTGGCCGACTTCTGCCAGTTGGCCGACTTCTGCCAGTCCTCTGGTTGCTGCCGCGTCTTGTCACACGGTGCTGCACGGCCACAAGCCGGTGCGCCACGCGGTAGTGCGGGCCGCTACCAGCACCAGTGCATGGCGCGCGATACCGCTCGATGGTTATCGACGCGTGCGAGATGTCGCGATTGCGCTGCACCGAGTGTTGCACTTGTGAGAGGCTGCCTATCGACGGGCGGTGCGCAGACTCTCCGCCGCCTGCCGACAGCAGGCGACGCGAGTGTTACTTGAAGCAGCCTCGCGCTGAGTGCATTTGCCACAGAGTGACCACCCGACGCTGCACTTGAACATCTGCCAGAGAAAGTCAGCACTCGTGACTAGGGCCAGCGTTGCTGGTCCTTATGCAAGCGCTCGACCGCCTACTGACCTCGATCAGCTCACGGATTGCCGAGCCAAGAATTCGAGTCGGCGAGTGTCAATCAATTTGTAGCTTCACTGTTGCCAGTGGCAAGTTGGACTTGAACACGTGACTTCAAGTTGCAATTGAAGGTGCCAGTGGCTGTCACGGCGCAACGTTGTACAAAAATGTACGACGGGGTTGAGACTCGCTCTCACCGTGGTGACCCCAACACCTACCAGTGCGGCCCGCCAATGCCATATGCAGGGGCTCTTTGGAGGTGACAGCCTGAGTCGCCCACCTCTCAGCTGAGCTCGGAGCCTCACTGCCAGTGGCAGGCTGCCAGTCACTGGCAATGAGCAATGAGCTCGACTCTCGACTCGCCAACGGAGCAGTAGCCCTGTTTTCAGCCCATGCACGAGCCGAAAGCAGCGTAACTGAGCTGAGGTAGCCACGCCGCATGAAAAAGCCTATCATTAATAGCTTGTTACTTTCCTTTAGTGCGCCCAAAAGCCCAGGACTGAAAATGATCTGTGAAATCCTTGTCCGAACATGCGGTTCCCGCAATTATCTTTTCGAGGGGCATCATTTTCCGGGATCCAGTGCGTGGCGCCCCTCGACCTCGCTGCCGTCGGCGCCGGCGGCAGCGAGGTCGGTTCCCGCACCATTCAACATCATTGATTGCAAGGACAGACGGAAATGATCTGTGAAATCCTTGTCCGAACATGCGGTTCCCGCAATTATCTTTTCGAGGGGCATCATTTTCCGGGATCGAAACTGTTTTGTCGTTTGGTTGATTGTAGTGCATTTGCGCGGTACCTTCTTACTCAGGTAATAGAGCCGCACTACCCGAACCGCAGATTCCTGCCAGTGGGCACTGCCAGGCTGGGCACCGCCGAGACTAGTGGAATCTGTCCCTTGGGAATCGTTGGAGCTCGTGTCATTGGCGCTGCCATGCCGTTGGACAGTCGTCCGTTCCGGTGGGCAGGCATTTGGGCGCTTCTTGGACTCGCTCTCAGGCTGCCGCTGCCGGCTTCTGCGACGCCGGCGTCCGTCGCAGATCCAGCATGCCCGGGGTGTGCTCCCGACTTCCTGTTCTTCGACAACACAGCCAACTTAACGGCAACGGCCAAGGGCAACTTCGTTGTGGATGTCGGTGTGTAAACAATGCGTACCCGCGCAGGCGGAGCGGACATGCCCTCTGGCAGCGTGGGCGGCAGTGGCTTGTGTCACACCAGATGTCTCCACGATCGAATGTTGCAGCAAAAGCGTATGCGGTCGCCTATTATCCACCCTCAAGGTACGTGAGCTCCCGTCGACACTTGGCTCTAGCCTTTGGTGCCCGCCGGCGAAGTCTTGACTCACGGGAACTCCAGAGTTTGCACTACCTATACTGCACCATGATTCGCGGTCACTGGTTGCAGGCATCCCGGAAGCAATTATTGCATCGCCAACTTCCAGTTCTTGGCGAACGCGGATGTGCCAACGACGGTGCAGCTGAACTTTGAGATCGAAATGATTGCCGGCGGCGCCTTCAACCCCATCAACTCTGACCCTCAGAACGACTTCTACGGTCAGAACTCAAACTTTACGATACACATCGGCACCGCCGCGACGTACTTCAACATTCCACTGAATTACCAGCTGACCGTGCCGACCGCCACCCGTGCCGCCATCTTCATAACCTCCAACGCCACCTTCAACTGGCGCTACATTACGGACTGTCACGGAAACGGAGACGGGTATCCACGAAACTACATTGCAACTGCCGACTCCTTTCAGTCCAAGCTCAGAACAGCCAGAGCCAACACCTGGGTGATTGTCGGGAACGACGACGATGGCTGCTGGCCAAGTGTGCGGGTGCTGGGCACGGATAGCTGCGTGCTGCCAACCCCAAGCCCAACCTCCTCGCGCGTGAGTTCCCGGGTTGATTACTGGCAGCGTGCTCCCTCGTGAGCTTACCGGGGAAGGCCTGTGCTACATATTGTCATCGCCATGTCAGTGCACCCTGCCCGATGCACCTATGTCAGCCCCACACGCAGTCACAAGTATCTCATCTGCTACCTGCTTCGTCCGTCTGCATATTGCCGTCCTATACATGATGCAGTCTCCTTCACCGAGCTCTTCGCTGGTGAGTTTTTGCGTTGCGTGTGCATGCTGGTCTGCCTTAGCTCGATACTCATCTGCACACACTAAAGGCTTACACCGTTGTTCCTCTGCATTATCCGTCTTTCACTGTTGCAGTCTGCTTCCCCAAGTGCCTCACTGGTGAGTTCCTGGACCACGTGTTGCCGCACGCTACGCGTATGCGTGGTGCTTGAAGTAAGCTTTGGACTCGTTGATGCGCAGCGAGTGTCGCACCGTTACCCTGTTGTTCCCAGCCCCACTCCACATTTGTCGTCCTGCGATTAAATACAGCCTGCTTCGCTGAGCGCGACGCTGGTGAGTTCCTGCACTGCACTCGGTGTTGCGATGATGGCATTTGCATTGCTACCAGGCACGCCTCTTCTGCTCTGGCATGTGTCACCACGAGAGCGGTGCCACCATTCGCCTTCGTTCGCATACACTCGCAGACGTCGTCGCCGACGGGCGCCGCAACTGGCACGAGCTCCGCAAGCGGCACGGAATCTGAATCGGCCTCGGCTTCTACCTCCGTCTCGGGCTCCGCAACCCCATCGTTGTCTGGCACGCTATCGTGTGGCGCCTCGCCGTCGGCGACCCCTTCAGATTTCCCGGCCGTCTCTGACACTCCGTCCGGATCGTCGTCCGAGTCTCCGTCCGGGTCGCCGTCCGAGTCTCCGTCCGGGTCGCCGTCCGAGTCTCCGTCCGGGTCGCCGTCCGGGTCGCCGTCCGGTTGGCACAGCGCAGATGCGACGGTGAGGGACATGCAGCGAGCCGTGAGCGAGCCGTGAGCGCGCGTGATGGGAGTGAAGCTTCCCAATGAAGACATAACGGTTCAGGCGGTGGCTTCGCTCATGACATGGGTCGTTTGGGTTTACGCCGAACACACGTACGCCGGGAGCCCCGCCTGCGCGCCTTTTCACACCGATATGTTGTTGATGCTGCGCAAGCCATTTGCAGGTGTCTGCCACTGGTACCGTCACACCCTCGGGAGAATTTACGCTCTCGCACGGAACAGACTCCAATACACCCGTGAGTGTGCTGTCCACGCTGCGCTGTGGCACGCTGCGACCACCTTTTGCAACATTCAACCCGCCTGGCCCGGCTTGGCATCCTACGCGAAGGTCTGTGCCCTGGCTACGGCGCATGGGTGCCCGCTGCCGCGGATGACACGTGGTGGATCTTGTCCGTGCGTCGTTGCGATGCAGACCCCGTCAGCACCTGTTTCTCCGTCCGCTGGCGCGTCGCCGTCCAGCTCACCCTCGACAACCGCCTCTGAAACTTCTACCTCAACGGTGAGTCATCAGGGTCCCTTGTCTGCTGTGCAAGCTCGATGCCAGTGGGAATGACCGAAGTTGCCGTTGCCACGAAGAGCGGCAGCTTGTTGCTTTTCTGACTAACGGTGTTCGTCAACTGAAACAATAAAATTGATCTGTGTACTGAGCGTGCGAATGGTAACGGTTGCGTGCAGAGCACGGCGAGCCCAACGGCTTCGCTGTCCAGTGGGGCATCACCCAGCTCCACCGCCACCAAGACTCCGGTATGTTGCAACGCTGGTCACTGTGCTGCATACAGCTGATCCGACCCGATACGCATGAATCCTCGACTTTCACCTACTTGCTTCTTTCTGGCGTATTGCGCGTGTAAGTGCAGTCCTCCTCACAAGTCGCCTCCTGCACAGCGCAACCAAGCAGCGGCAGCCTGGAGGAGTGCATCTTCAGCAACCTGGCGAAAGCCCCCATCGCCCTTCCCTTCGTGGGCGGTGCTATCCTCACGTGCAACCAGCGCGTGGCCATCACGTTCACGCCCCCCTGTGACGTGTTCCCCTGCTCCTTCGACCTCACGTATCTGTCTGTCATTCTGAAGGCGCTGCCGCCCTCCTTCCTGGGCCCCTGTGCTACGGCAACCGTCAAGTTCAAGATCGAGCTCGGCGAGTTCCACCGCAACCTGCCGCCATTCCGTCAGCTGGAGGGCGGCGCGCCGGCAGCAGGCCGCCAGCTGCATGCGAGCCCCTCTCCCAACTACGCGCCCTACGTGGACATCCAGAGCACCATCACGACAGCGCCCATCACCGTGTCTGCTAAGCACCCATCCCTCTTCACGCTGGACCTCACGGGTCTGCATTACAGCACCTGGGCACCCGCTGTAGACCGCCTGGATGGCGACCTGAAGCTCATCATCACGCCTGACATCCAGTACGACTGCCACGGAGACCACTGGTGCCAGCAGCATCTGCAGCAAGTGCCGCAGCAGATCCTGTGGCTGCTCAGCCAGTCTCCCGAGAACAGCGTGCCCGGCCCGTGCCCCGTCAACGGCCCCGACTGCATCCACTCCAACGCCACCAGCTTCCTCATGCTGCCGGCCTGCAGCAACGGCCACATTCCCTTCATCGCCAACGCGAGTGTGCCGTACACGGGGGCCGGACGTCGGCAGCTGTGGGCTGATGACTGCATCCATTCGGACGCCTGGGCGGGCACCGGCTTTTTCCCGAGCATGGAGCTCGGCGCGTCCGTCCCCTGGCAGTTCCTGCGCCCGACTGACTGTGCGTGCCGCACGCAGCCTGATCGCCGCCGGTTGGCTGCCAAGAAGGTGAAGGCCGACACCTCCCGCGCCCTCGCTCTGGCTCCCGCTGCCCCCTCACGCCTCCTCGCCGCTGGCAGCGCTGCCTCGACGAGTGCATTCTTCGGCCGCTGCGCGGGCGCCCCGAGCAACGCGGCAGTCGTCCCCATCGTGGTAGCTGACACCACCATGGCGGGTGCGTACACCGCTGGCGGCAGCATCCCTGTGCAGCTCGGCTCCGAGTACTTCCTCCAGTACCCAAGCCCCTGCTCGACCGCGGGCTGCTCGCATGCTCTTGACTCGCTCACGCTGCCCCTGGTTGTGCCTTCCAGCTTCGGCGGCAAGGATGTCGCAGGGCTGCGCGTCAGCGCTCGCGTGTACGTCCCAAGCGCCAGCGTGACCGGCTACAACGTGATGACTGCCCACGAGACGACTGTGAGCCTGACTGAGGTATCCGTCGCCGTGTCGCCCTACATGGTCGGCAGCACCGGCACCCCGTTCGTGACCGTGAATGTGCAGTCAACAGCAATGGCGTACCAGGACAATGGCGCCAACGCCTTTGTTCTCGGCCTCACGTTTGCGCTTGTGGCCAGCGATGGCTCCGTCATGACCTCCACGGGCGAGGCATCTCTGACAGGTGACCCCGTCCTGAGCTGGGAATACAGCGTACCTGTCCTGGTGAGCGGCTCCGAGTCCCACCCCGTTCTCTTCACCAGCCTGCCCAGCGGCAACGACGTCGGCATGTCTGCTGCATTCCTGCCCGGCGTGCGCTTGACTGCCCACGTGGACGAAAGCGGAGTGGGAAGTGCCGCCAGTCGCGTGTGGAACGTGGCATGCGCCTCTTTTGGAGGTGCCGCGACCGCTCGTCGCTTGTCTGCGGCGGAGGCCAACGCAAATCGCCGCGGTCTGTCTGCCCGTGGCCGCTCACTGGCCGCGGCAGCACCCCTGGACTGCCCTCAGACTCGCCTTGTGGACCAGGCGCCCTTCCCTCTCGCTGACAACGTGGCCGGCGGCCGATTCATTACGACCAGCGTCATTAACCTCGGCGCAGGCTCCCAGGCTGCGCAGCCCGTGGACGCGCTCCTGGTGTTCCCTGCCTCCTGCTCGCGCTGCACGATGCAGCTGGCCGAGGCCATCCTGCCGCTTGCGCAGGGCCTGGGCTGCGGCGCCAACGCCAACATCCAAGTCTCCCTGGGCATCTGGACTGGCGGTGCCGT
>Ga0208629_101226_pt1 | contig 10820 bp, 5 predicted proteins | sample LakWasMet19_HOW5_2_FD_183865 | JGI IMG/M metagenome (GOLD analysis project Ga0208629, IMG submission 183865) | Freshwater sediment methanotrophic microbial communities from Lake Washington under simulated oxygen tension - Sediment Metagenome... | ecosystem: Environmental > Aquatic > Freshwater >...
ACGTTCGTGTTCGGGGAGCCGAGCCCGGGGAACCCCAACCAGCGCACTGCAGCAGCAGCGGCGGCCGCGAGCGGAGCTCCCCGACAGGCGCTGCGGTCGCCTGCCGCAGCCGCAACAGGGTCCCTCGCAGCGGCATTCGCGTCGCGACGCAAGAGCGGCGCCACAGGCCCCGGTGCTGCGCCCTCCACGGCAGGCGGCGCCCCAGGCGGCTTCGCGGAGGACAGCCTCGCCATGGCGGCGGCCGCCCCGCGCTCCAAGCTCCTGAACGACCAGGCGACGCTGATGGCCGACACGGCGGCGGACATGGCGCGCAGCCTCTTCATCCAGGTGTACGCCGCGGGCCTGGCGAGCGAGGTGCGGGACGGCTGCGCGCGCGTGCTGTGCCAGCTTGCCAGCGACAGCCGCACGGCATGCCTGATGGGCGGCTCTGCGCCCGCCACAGCCTTGATCGCGCTGTCGCGGCACCCCGGCACGGCGCAGGCGCTGGGCCGCGCGTGTCTGCGTGCGATCTGTCAGCTCGCGATCGGGGGCGATCCCGATGCCGCAGCCGCCGCGCCTGCGGGCGAGTCTACCGAGGGTGCCACTGCAAGCGCGCCATCCGAGTCCGGCGCGGCGCTGCAGCAGGGCAGCTCCCGCAGCGCGGCCAGCGCGGCACCCGGCAGCACACAGCGCGGCGGCAGCGCGCCTGGCGCGCCCATTGCGAGCACCGGCGCGATCGCCGCCCTCATCAGTGTGATGGAGACCGCTGACACCGCCGACACGACGGGCAGCACAGCGGGATCGGGGCTGGAGGGGATGGCAAAGATGCGGGACTACCTCACAGAGTACCTGGACAGGGCCTGCAGCGGCGGCGGGGTCGGCACGGGTGGGCGCGGCGGGCTGGCGGAGCCTGACCTGTCCTGGTGGAAGACGGTGCACAGCGCTGACCTGGTCATGCACCCGCACGCCGCGGTGCTGTGGCCTCGCCTGCCCGCTGGCATGCTGCTGCGCTCAGCCTCGCGCGGCAGCGTGGGGTCAGCAGACAGCCAGCGCAGCTCTCGCGGGCTGCTGCCGGCGCTGCCCGGTGCCTCCGCCTCAAGCAGGGATCTGTCGTCAGATGTAGCGGCCTTGCGCTGGGCGTCTGCGACAGCGTCCAACGGCCTGCCCAGCCCCGGCGGCGGGATCAGCAGCGACGCTGTTGAGGCTGGGCAGTTTGCGCTGGCGAGTGCCATGCCGACGGAGGCTGGGCACCCCAGCACCCTCAACCTCTCCCTCGCCATCTTCGGGCCAGGCTCCGGCGCCGCCTCCCAGCGGGAGAAAGTCGGCGCACTGTTTGGCGGTGCGGCAGCCGCCGATGCGTTGAGGGCGTCCGCGGGCGCAGCGGACGGTCTCCCGGCGCCGCTGGCACTGCAGCTGCCGGGCACGGGCCACGCGGCCGAGCTGGCGCCTGCCGATGCCTGCTGCCTGCACACCCCGAGCCTGCATCCAGCCTCGCGCCTCTCGCTGCTGCCGCTGCGGGCGCTGGCAGCCCGCGGCTATGCCCTGCTGCACGCCCTCTCCCACCTGCCGCCACCCACAGCGCCTGCGCCGGCAGCAGTGCCAGGCGCCGCCTCCGCAGCGGCTGGCGCCGCCGACCCTGCGCTGCTCGCCTCCTTGATCGGGTTTGTGATCGGCCACCACAGCTTTGTGGCTTACGAGGATGGAGCGGCCCTCTACGACAGGGTCGCGGCTGCAGTGCAGGCCATGGAGGCAGAGGTGCAGGACCGCAGCAGGGACGCGCTGGCCAAGAGCTACCCGCGGTGGGGCGCGAGCAGCGCGGCCAATGTCGCACCGGCTCCCGCCCTGCGAGCTGGCGCTGCTGGGTCGTCAGGCCCGGCTGGCTCCCTGTCCAGCCGCGTGCTACTGGGCGCAGGCGCCGCTGGGCAGCTGGCGGCGGGCAAGGCGGGTGTGGGCCGCCTCAGGCTGGACATCGGCTTCAGTCGGCCCTTCCTCGCGCCTGCCGTGGTGGCAGTGGACGCCCTCAGCCAGCTGGATGCCCGCCAGGCCCTTGCGCTGGACGCTGCAGGGCTGCTGCTGGGGCGCGGGGGCATCGCTGACGGCGGAATGAAGGGTGGAGAGGCGCGTGCTGGCCTGTTCGCGGCCAAGCGAGCGGCCCGGGCGTCGCTCCCGAACGCGATCCAGCTGCAGAAGGGCACCGCAGAGGCGGCTCTTGCGCTCATCCAGCCGCTGCACACGCAGGAGGCCCTCTGTCCGCCCCTCCTGCCGCTGGCACTGGTTCCCAGCGTGGCGGCTCCCGAGCTTGCGGGCCTGCTCCTGGGGCAATCCGAGCCGCAGTCAGCTCGCGCCGAGGCCCCAGCGACCAGTGCGGAGCCTGCGGGTGGCGCCGCACCAGCAGCAGCGTTGCCCTCTGGGCAGCCCGCGGCCTCGGCGGGCCGCCCGCTCCCAGCGGATTCATTCCGCACTCTCTCATCCTCCACCGCCACCTCGCCCGCTGCCGGCCGCCGCTTCGCCCGTCCCTTCAGCGCGAGCTCCGCCTCCTCCGCGGGCAGCGCCGAGTCCGCAGCCAGCGGCCACCCCGCCATTGCGCTGCTGGAGGCTGAGGTGGGCTTCGAGGCTGCGGGTCGCTGGCCCAAGATCGGCGGGCCCATCGCCTCACTGCACGCTGGCACCTCCGCAGCGCGCTCCCGCAAGCAGCAGACCGCCATCCACGCGATGGTTCACAGCGCCCCCATCGTGCCCCCGAGGGGAGGGGCGGCCGGAGGCGCCGGCGGCGGCAGGCGGCGCAGCTCTGCCTTCCTCTCCGCCTCCGTGGCCGCCTCGCTGCTCGCCTTCTCGCGGGACGAGGCTGCGGCGGCGCCGCGGCGGCGCGGGGCATCGCCCCAGCGGCTCGCCCTCACCCTCGACGGGGGCGGGGCGGACGGAGGCGGCCCCGCTGCGAGCATGGGCGGCCTGCAGGTGGACGCGCTGGGCGCGTCGGCGCTGGCTGCGTTCAGCGACAGCCGCGCCTTCGCTGGGCGTGGGGGCGGGTACGGCGGCAGCGGAGGCGGCGGGGTTGGCGGGGGCTACTACGACAGCCTGATGCTGCTGGATGGGATCGGGCTGGAGGAGGGCGAGGACGTGGACGGCGGGGCGGCCGCAGAGGGCGGGCAGGACGCGTTCGGCATGGGCGCTGGCGTGCCCTCTCTGTCCATCGCCCCCTCCCTCTATACCGTGGCGGCCGCGGGCGACGCAGGCCCCTCCGGCGTGGCCGCAGGCGGCGACCCGTGGCTGCCCGACGACGAGGATTCTTTCCTGGTTGACGGCTGGGGCCGGCGCCTCGGGGCTGAGGGCGCCAGCGACGACGTGCAGGAGGAGGCGGCAGACGCTGCCGCCGTCTCCGCCCGGAGCGGCGCAGCAGCGCACGCTGGCGCTGCCTTTGGCGCTGACGGCTTGGCGGTCTCGTCTCGGCGCGGGTCAGCGACCGGGCAGCGGCCGGGGTCTGCCTCCTCATCCTCCTCCACAGGTGCGGCCGCGCCGCCCGGCGGTGCCCGTGCGGGGGCGGGCGCCAAGCCCAGCGTCGCAGCAGGCGGCGCGGCCTCTGCGCTGACCTCCCCGACCTTCTCCGCCGGCTCCAAGCACAGGCGCCTGTCCACCATGGAGGTGTCCCACCTGATGCGGCAGGTGGCGGCACCTGAGCTCGTGGTGGCTGCGGCCGCTGGCAGCGCGGACGGCCGACCCGGCACGGCCACCGCCAGCTCAACCCCGCACGGGTCGCCTGGGTTCGGCTCCGTAGCGGGCAGGCGCGGCAGCGTGGCGGGATGTGGCCCCCGGCGGCGCAGCAGCCTGGCCATGGCGCTCGGGATGCCTGCGCCCACTTCAGGCGCCGCGGGGCGGCTGGGTGCCGCTGCGGCGGCTGCCGACGCTGCCGCCGCAGCCCGTGACGCGATGGGGCTCCCTGGCGCCCACACCACGCGCAACCGCTTCGAGGAGCCATCGCTGGGCAGCGTTGAGGTGGCCGTCCTGCGTGCCCTCGAACAGGCGCTGCAGCGCTCCGTGCGCCAGCGCTGGGAGGTGCCCTTCACGCAGTGCGTCGACCCGGGCGTGTGGCGCGAGCTCGTGCCGCGCCCAGAGCATGTGTTCGAGCCCGCCCACGTGCTGGCGCTGCTGGGGCGCGCCTACGTCAAGATGGCGGGCCAGGAGCGGCGCTTCGCAGCGCAGAACACCGCCGCCGCGATGGGCTCTCTGCTGCCCAACGCAGTGGCAAGCGCGACGGCCTCCATCGGCCGCGCTTCCGCGCGCAGCGGCGGGCCGATGGCGCCCGGGGGAGCCACGTACACCTCCACCAAGGCACTGCGCGCTGTGCTGGGCCCTGCCCTGCCCGCTGAGAGCCCCGCGGCGGCTGCCGGCGCCTTCGCGCTGATGCTGCTCGGGCAGCCCGTCGCCCTGCGCTGCGCTGCAGCCCCGGGAGCGGCTGCTGCTGGGGACGAGGCGCAGCAGGTGCCGGGTGCGGTGCCGGCGCCAGTGGCGGGCACGCGAGCCCCTGTGGGCAGCGGCTTCAACGTGGCGGCGACGCTGGCGCAGCAAGCGCAGCTGCAGGCCCCGACGACGCGCCGGTCTGTGCCCGCCCCCGGCCCCTTCTTCCGCTGGGTGCCCACGCTCGCAGCCCTGCTGGCCTGCAGCGCTGCGCACGTGCCCACCTTCGGGCTGCTGCTGGACACGAACGAGCGGCGCCTGCGCGCCCTGGCCCCCTCGCGGGTCCGCAAGCTGATTGCGAGTCCGCCCGCCGCCCCGCTGTCCCCCGCTGCGGCCCCTGCGCGTGCACAGCGCAGCCCCGCGCCTCACGCTGGCGCTGTGGGCGCGAGTGCCGGGCAGGCGCTGGAGCTGCAGGACGTGGAGGGCGAGGGCGAGGGCGGGGAGGAGGAGGAGGACGCGCGCGCAGCAGCGGCGGCAGCGGCGGCTGCGGCCTTGCCCGAGGTGTGGGGCGGCGCGCAGGCTGCCGCAGCCAGCGTGGAGGCGCAGCCAGCGGCGGAGGACCCCCGCCTCGTCCCCTCCGCCTCCATCCTGGACTTCGCGGCAGCGCTGAACCCGCCCCGCATGGGCGGCAGCGAGGGCGACAGGCCCGGGTCGCGGGGCGCGCACCTGCGGGAGCGACGCGCCTCCCGCGCCTCCCTCAGCGGCAGCGGCGGAGCCCCCAGCACCCCCGGAGGCGCGGGGGCGGGCGGCCACGGCCCCTTCGGCGAGTTTGGCGGCATCGGTGCGGGGCAGCGCAGGGGCTCCGTGGCCAGCGCTGCGGGCGGCAGCGCGCTGAAGGGCCGGCGCGCCTCAGCGGGTGGCCCGCTGCCTGCCGCGACCCCGCACGGCTCGCCTGCCGCCCGCCCGCTGCCTGCGCCCGTAGCGGTGGCGGGCGGTGAGGGTGATGCTGTGCTGGCAGCGCCCTTCCCCGTGGCGCCTGCCTCACCTGCGGCCGCGGAGGCACCCCAGCCCGGCGGCGGCGCACTGGGTGAGACTGCGTCGGCAGCGGGCCCGCTGACGCTGTCGCAGCTGCAGCCGTCCGCTGCCGCGCCGCAGTTTGAGCAGCAGCATCAGCAGCCAGGCAGCGGCGCAGCTGGTGTCGGAGCGCCGAGCTTCGTTCCCAGGCCGCCCTCAACAGGCGCTGCGGGCGCCCGCAGCGCCGCTCGCAGGTTTGCCCCCGCCTCTGCCGGCGGCGGGGCGCGCAGCACGGGCCACCTGGTCCCCTCCTCCCGCACCGTCTCAGAGCGGCTGGCTGCCTCGCCGCTGCACACGCCGCACTCCGGCTCCGCGAGCCGTGCGGGACTGCACAGCCGCGGGGCCGCGAGGGGCGCACCTCTGCCCGCGCCCGCACCCGCAGCGCCTGCTGCGGGCGCTGCAGTTTTGCCCCCGCACCCAGCTGCCGGGGCTCAGTCGACTGCCGGGCCAGGTGGCGCACCGGCAGACCCCGCTGCCGCAGCTGCCGCGCAGCACGCTGCGGCCAGCAGCAGCTTCCTGGCCCGCATGACCCGGCCAGCGCCACGGGGCGCCGCCGCTGCGCGCCCAGCTGGCCGCAGCCGCAGCCCGCTGCTGCAAGCGGGCGGCGCTGCAGCTGCCGCGGAGCCGAGCCGTGGCGCCGCGGCTCCCTCCAGCACGTCCGTCCTGCAGAGCGTGCCGGAGGAGGCAGGGGTGCCCGTGCCACACGGCGCTGCTGCCGCTGCTGTAGGCCACAGCACTGCTGCCTCTGCCCCTGCTCGTGCCGCGCTTGCCCGCCCCGGCGCTGCCTCGACCTCTGCGCTTGGGCAGCACGCTCTGCGCAGCTCGAGCGGCGGCCCGCTGCGACAGGGCGCCCGCTCCGGCAGCAGGGGGCCCGCTCCGACTCAGCGATCGGCGGCAGCAGCAGCCCACTCGCTCCGATCACGCACACCTGGCGCCCCTTCGAGCAGCGCTGCAGTCCCGGCTCCCGCAGCGACGCCTGTCACGCGCGGCAGTGGCAGGCCCGCAGAGGTTGCAAGCGCCATGTCCGGCCGTGTGCATGCCTCCGATGCACGTGATGAAGCCGCAGGCAGTGGCGCCCTCCCGTCTGCTGCCGCGCCTGCACAGCTGTCTGACCCTGCCAGCGCAACACCCGCAACGCCCCAGCGTCCCTCCGCAGCCCCACCGGCTGTGAGCGGAGGCGCCACGCGCAGCTCTACATCACAGCTTCGCGACCGGTCGCTGACCCGAGGCAGGGCGACTGCCGCATCCTCGCCTGCGCTGCGCCCTGCGCGAGCCCCCCAGGCAGGTAGTGGGCCCGCTGCTGTCACGCGCACCAGCCCTCGCCCCGCAGAGGCGTCCCGCAGCACCGCCAGACTGGGTAGGTCAACCAGTCGGAGCGTTGCCAGGCGATGATGCACCAACCTAGCGCTGTGATACCGCCTGGATATGCCACGATTACATTTCGTACCCCCGAAACGGTGTCCTCAGCCCGACTGCTGCAGCCAAGGCTGTCCGAGCTGGGAGCTCAACGCATGTGCATGCTGTTCAGTGCCTCAGAGCTCACGAAGCTGACTGCCAGCAGTGCAGTGCTTTGAACTCGCCGTCGAGCAACCAAATTGAACCCCCAAACCCGCACGTCCCGGTGATTCATCAACTCGGTTGTGTAGTGCTTAACAGCACACGCAAAACACGCCATGCTGGCGGTCATCCTGGCGTGGCCAGTCAAGTTGAGGCGACTGCGATTTCATCGACGTGCTCAGCATGTTGACGCTAGCACGCCATTGCGAGCACGCAGAACACGCGCAGCGCTGGTGTCGGCATATCCCGCTCTTGCCGGTTTTGGTGTTTGGGGATCAAAACAAGGCTGCTTTTCCGCAGTGGGACCTGTGGCAGCAAGCGCGCCGCGCAGCTGCCCGCGTCGGGTCCAAGCGAGTTTTTGAACGGATGACCGGAAACTGGATTTGATGTCAACGACCCCCGCACCTGCAATGGCCGCCCGGATGGCCTCCGAACGGCCAAATCCTGCTTTTTTGCTTGTGAAGCAGCTTGTACAAGAATGAGGCTCATCCTATCCCTTGCAGTTGGTGAGGAGGAATGCGTGAGCCAAACCTTGCCTCGAGAATCGGATATCGCCGGGATAATCGCCCGGCCGCGCAACCGACTGGATTCTCAGATCAGCATACAGATCTCAGATCAGCATACGTTTGCGCGAATCCCAACACAACCAAGGCAGTGCCAATGATCCCTGGCGCTGATTCGTTCACCGTACGCAACTCCTGACAAATGTTGGATCCCCCGAGTCCGTGCAGGAGCGGCCGCCACGGCGGTGCCCGTGCCACCTCGTTTCCCCGCAAGCTTCAGTGCGCAGCTGACGGGGTACCAGTATGGTGCCAACGGGCAGCTGGAGCAGGAGAGCCACGTCAACAGCTGCTGGCAGTACGACGGCACCCAAAACCGCACGGCCTATCAGGCCCTCGACGGGGGCGATGGCCAGGTGTATGATTTCAAGAACGCCATCGCGTACGTGCTGCAGGACAACTACTGCCAGTTCGTGTGCCAGATCATGGAGACGGAGCCCTGCGACCTCGAGGACAGCCTGTGCTCGTACGACTACACGCACGGCGCGCAGTTTAACGGCACCGCCCTCATCAACGGGCAGGACGCCAACTCCTTCACGTGGACCGAGGGGGTGCGTTCTCACGTGCGATGCACATGAGAGTGCTGCCGGGGTTGGCGGGTCTCGAGTCGTCGTATTGATGCTTCGCGGATCACCTCCGGGTCAATCACCATATCCGGTACTTCGAGTGATCCGGTCGCGAATGTGCTCCTTCTGTCGCATCATGCCCCCTGCAGATTGGTCCGATCGTGATGAACACGCTGACTCTGTACACCGCGGCGAATGCGAGCGAGCCCCTTGAGATGTACCGCAACCTGACTCCCCTGGGCGAGGTGAGAGCCAGAGCACACACACTGTGGCACGCACATACACACGACTCGCTTGCCATGATCCCGGCGTGCCCACGTGCCTGCCGCACCGACTTGCATGACGGAGCGTGGGCGCTGGTGCTGTGGGCCAGCTGTCCTACTTCATCCTTCCTCTTTTCTGCTTCCCTCCCCCCATCCGTTGCGTTGTGTCCCTGCAGTACGACGGCGCCATTCAGTTCATGTACGCCAACTGGACGGTGGGCGCCCCCGCCGCCAGCTGCTTCGACGTGCCCGGCGCCGAGTACTGCCCGTACGGCGACCCCGACGCGCAGTGCCAGGACTTTGTGACCAAGGCCACCGGTATGCGCCGCGCGATGCGCATGGGCGGCATCTTCGCAGGGCGCAAGTAGACGGCTCTGCGCCCTTGTTGACTGATAGACTGATAGGGACACTCTACTTCTGCTGGATATCATCACAACGTCAATAACGCTTCGCGCATGCAAGCAGTATGGGGGCTTCACGCTGGCCTGCTAAAGCGCCGTGTTGAGCCGATCACTCGCTCCTGCGACTGAGATCCGACTTTTCCGGCACGGTCGTCGCAGCAACTACAAGGTGAGACACGTTGCCGCACAGATTTGCGGAGCGGGGTGTGTGTGTGTGTGTGCAATAACAACTGTTGCCAGGAATGAGCACAGTTCTGTTTGAAGGTCTGACACGCACACGGACCGGTCTCGACAACGTCACTTCGGCAGCTGATCATGAGTGAATTCGTCGATGACATACGCATCGGGAGTATTATCACTCGAGCTCGTGTGTACTCGCATTGTTGTATGCAACCGAGACCACTCCCTCGATCGTTGCAACATCACGGCGCGGTGGCCACGCGATAGGTTCGTTATCTTCAACAACGCGGATGACATGAACGTGGCAACAGCGGCCAGCATTAGCACTCTCAAAACATTCAGTTGTGTGGCGCTCTGCAGTCAGGGTGCGGTTTGCAGACGTGGATCCGGAGCCCTCCGAGTCTCCCGCAGACGCGTCACTCGAACCGGCCTTGCTGCGTCAACGAAGCGGCGAGGGCCTTCGAGGCAACCTTGCGCGCGGCATCAAGCGAAACGAGGCACGCGGCAGCACCCGCAAAGCCGGGGCGGAGCGGCGGAACCGGATTTTCCAGAACCCGCCTGTAGGCAGCCTGCGCCTGCTCCGTGGCCCCGTCCCCAGCAAGTGCCTGGGCGAGCGCAAGCTGCGCCTGCGTGAGCGACTCAGCGTGCGCCACAGAGCCCGGAGAGGCATGGTGCACGAGGGCTCGGTTCAACAGGGTGGTCGCGACAGCGCCCTGGCCCAGCTCGCGGTATCGGTCGGCCAGAAACTGGAGCAGGACCGTGGTTTCGCTGTTATCTCCCACCAGGCCCTGCAAACAAGGGAATGGAAGAGCTTGGAGCGTCTTGAGCACGAATACAATCGCGCCTGCAGCATCTCACACCAGCACATTGACCGCGTCCCTCACCAGCTTGAGGGCCTGGTCAACGGCAGCAGCAGCTTCGCGATCGCGCAACGGTTCAGCCGTGAGGCACAGGAAAGCAAGCCACGCCCAGATTACAGGGTTCTGCAGCAAGACACAGGAAAGACGGCACAAGGAGAAATGCAATCAACACACGTGCCATAATCTATCAACACCATGCGATATGCAACGGCGCGGTGTTCGTGCTTCATATTTCCAGCGAGCGGATTAGAGAGTCAGCGGATACGAGTTGGAGCAGGCCAGCAGACTGTCGCATTCAGGCACGGACCTGGTTGTCCAGAGTGTTGGCTTCCGAGAGCAGGGCTTCCGCCATGACGGCGTCGCTCGCGGCCCAGGCAGAGCGCCCGAGCCCCAACAGCGCCACGGCCCATGCCTTCGGCGCCGACGAGCCCGCCGCAGCTGTGCCTGCCCGTGGAGCGGCAGTCGCAGACAAGCCGCCGCCTTCCGCGAGCAAGGCCGCATGCGCACGCGCCTCGCCTGCCGTCACGTGGCTAGGCGCCGTGCGCGTCGCCTCTGCGGCCCGCAGGTACGCGTCGCGGGCTGCCGTGAGGTGGTCGCCCGCGTTGAGGGTGGTGGAGCCGGGCAGCGCGGGCGCCTCGCTCGTGACGGTGGAGCAGTGCTGGTGCAGGGCCGCCACCTGCAGGTGCAGGCGGGCGGGCCCGAACTCGTCGTCGTGCACGCCGCCCCCGCCCACCCCGCCCCGAGAGCAGAGGGACCACGCCTCGCCCGCCTGCGTGCTGTCGTTCACGTCAGCGACGGGCAGGCTGTGCAGTAACCCAGCCGGCCCCTGTGCCACGGGCGGGCGCAGCGTACCGGCAGCCATACCCAGGAAGCGGAGAGCCTTCAAGAGGTCGTCGATACCCACATCAGCAACGTCCGGCGCGCCCGGCAGCGGGGTCGGGATCGCTGCAGTTGCCACCTCCACCGCGCCGCCCGCCGCTGTGCCACT
>Ga0208629_101227_pt1 | contig 10819 bp, 5 predicted proteins | sample LakWasMet19_HOW5_2_FD_183865 | JGI IMG/M metagenome (GOLD analysis project Ga0208629, IMG submission 183865) | Freshwater sediment methanotrophic microbial communities from Lake Washington under simulated oxygen tension - Sediment Metagenome... | ecosystem: Environmental > Aquatic > Freshwater >...
TGCCTGTAGCTGCTGGCCACTGCGACCAGCACGCCGTCCATGTCCCACAGCAGGGCGGACAGACGCTTGGGAACCACCACCGGGCCGTGCGACGCCTCCTGCTCCGCCTGCACCGCAGCCAGCGCCGCCAGCAGGCGGTCGATGTCGTGCGGGCGGCCCGCGGAGATGCGGATGCAGTGCTGCAGGCGGCCGGAGGGGTAGTAGCGCGTCAGCACGCCCCGGCGCCGCAGCGCCGCATACACCTCCGCCGCCACGAACGGCGGCCGCACCTCGAAGAGCACGAAGTTGGAGGCCGTGGGCATGGGCACGAGCCAGGGCAGGGCGCCCGCCTCGCGGATGAGGCGGTCGCGCTGCTCCGTCAGCGGCGCCACCTGCGATCGCATGATCTCGCCGCTGTGCTTCAGGGCGGCGCGCGCCGCGTAGTCCGCCGCCACGTTCACGTTGTAGGGCTGCTTGATGCCCATAAAGGCCGCCGCCGTGCTGCGGTGCGAGACGCTATAGCCGACGCGCAGCCCCGCCAGGCCCGCCCACTTGCTGAAGGTCCGCAGCACGATCAGGTTGCCGAGGGAGGGCACGAGGCCCACCGCGCTCGCGCCCGGCGCTGCGAACTCCGCGTACGCCTCGTCCACCACCACGATGGCGCGCAGCGCGCACAGGCGGCGCACCTCGTCGTGGCTGAGCATGGCCCCGGTGGGGTTGTTTGGGGACGCCGCGAAGATGACGGTCGCGCCCGCAGCGACCGCCGCCTCGATCGCGGCAAAGTCCAGGCTGAAGTGCGGCGCAGGGCCGCGGTTCACCGTCAGCACGTGCACGCGCGCGAGCTTTGCGAGGAAGGGGTACATGCCGAAGGTGGGCGGCAGGTTGACCAGCGCCTTGGGCGCGAACAGGCGCAGTGTGAGGTCCAACAGCTCATCGCTGCCGCACCCGCCACAAATGTGCTCCGCACCCACGCCCGGCGTCGCCAGGAAAGCTGCGATGGCTTGTCGCAAGTGTGCTTGTCCGGGATCTGGGTAGATGTGGTACAACTCGCATGACGCGATCTCTTTTTGAATCTGCGAAAGGAAGGGTGCATCGTGACGTAGATGTGATTGAGATTCATATCGGAGCTTTGACCTGCTGCAGACTTGTACCAGAACATTCCCACACGGGCGCACCTCGGGGAGTGGTCCGAAAAGATTCTCGTTGGCGTCAAGCTTTACGAGGTCGCTGACCGTGCAGCCGATTTCCTCCGCCAGAACCTCCAAGGGTTTCACTGGGGCGTACGGGTCGAGCGCCGCATAGTCCTGCAACAGGGACAGGCTCAACACCGAATGCGGTGAAGTACCAGGCAATATCGCACCAAAGGTTGCCGAGGGCGAGATCCAGGTGGACTCGACGATTGGCTCACCTCGCGGAAGAGCTCCGCTGGGTCGACTTGCCACGACGTCATCGTGTCGTCCCAGGAGCGCGGCAGCTCCCAACAAGTATTGTACGGGGGACTTCTCGAATAAGATCGTTTTCTTTTAAGCAACTGCGATATAAGATAGAAGGGAGCGAGAAAAACGCACGCCGAGGCGCAGTTGTCCACCGTCTGTTGGAAGTGCTGCGTCAGCGTTGCCAGAAGATCACGCGAGCACAGGCGTTCACGAAAGGCAAGAGGAAGGAGAAGTACTCGTGCAACACCCTCGCTATCACAAACAACGCACTCTAAATAAAGTCGCGTGAGACGTGTAGGATGCTCATCCCCCGCTTGCTCGCCACCGCTCACGCGGACGCGGGCAAATTCACGGTGGCCGGACCCGTGTACCTCGAATTTCAATCAGAGGCCTCGGGTTCGACACGCATCGTGTTACCGGTTGATGAGGTCAAGCCAGCGCTGAAATCGCTGCGGGCGTTCGTTGGCCCGTTTGGGCTGCATCAGGTGGACTCCGCAGCGACCTACCTGGATGCAGGCGCGGCTACAGTTTTGTTTGCGGTGGATCCAACTCTCGGCCCGTCAGAAATATCGGCTGCGCTGGCTGGGCTGCCGAGGTCTCGAGTAGGAGTGCTGACAGGAGCTGTGCCCAGCACCGAGGGAGTTATGACCCTCGGAGCTGAACTGGTGTCGCGTGCTGGTCACGTTTGGTTTCAAGCGGGAGCGGCCGAAGAACTTCCGTCCAGCAGCGCGCTGACAGCTGTTAAGAAAGCGCTCGGGCCTGAGGTGACAGTGGCGCTTGTGCTGCCGCCTTCCCTCGAAACCCCAATCGCCCCTGACGCTGTGGGCAGGCTGCACGCGGCAGCCTGCAGCGTCGTCGGCGCCGCAACAATCGCGCCCAGCGCAGAGGAGAGCGCGGCGCTAGCAGCGACTGGCAGGCAGCCGCTGGACATCGGCAGCTGCTTCGCGGCGTGTGCGCGCAGCGACCGGCCTGACGGCCTGTTCGCCACTGTGGTGGCCGACGAGTGCGGCAAGGCGCTCGGCCTGGTGTACAGCAGCAGCGAGTCCATCGCGGAGGCTGTGCGCTGCGGCAGGGGCGTGTACTACTCCCGCTCCAGGTGAGAGAGCGCTCGGGCACGTTTGCTGCAGCAGCGCAGCAGGAGACAACTCCGCATCATTCCCCCGCTGGCCGTATGAACCGCCTGCCCCTCTCGTCGAGCGCGCGTCTCTCGAGCGATTGACGCAGTCGTGTGACCCAGCTCGCCCACCCACTGCTTAACACCGCACATGCAGGGGCGGCCTGTGGCGCAAGGGCGACAGCAGCGGGGCGGTGCAAGAGTTGGTTCACATGGCCCTGGACTGCGACAGCGACGCACTGCTGTTCACGGTGCGCCAGCGGGGCGCGCCCCCCGCGTTCTGCCACCTCAACACGCGCACGTGCTGGGGCGAGGACGGAGGCCTGACCGCGCTGCAGGTGCGTGCGGAAGCAGGCAGGCTCGCGGAGGCAAGCTCGCAACCGCGGCTGACGTGCATGCAGTTTCTCGCCGAGCCTTCTTTCGCAAGCCGGATATTTCGCATGTGCGTTGCCAGTCCTTCAGCCCCGCTGCGTTAAGCGCATGCGCCTCTCGCCCTCCCCCTGCACATGTCTGTCTGCAGCGCGTCCTGGAGTCCCGCCGCGCCTCCGCGCCCGCGGGCTCGTACACCAAGCGCCTGTTTGACGACTCCGCGCTGCTGCGCCACAAGCTGCTGGAGGAGGCGCAGGAGCTCGCGGAGGCGGCGGAGCCAGACCACGTGGCGGCGGAGGCGGCGGACCTGATTTACTTTGCGATGGTGGCGGCGGTGCGCGCGGGCGTGGGCCTGGGTGAGGTGGAGGCGCACCTGGACAGACGCGCCCTCAAGCTCACGCGCCGGCCCGGCAACGCCAAGGCAGAGCGCATCAAAGCAGCGGAGGAGCACTTCGCTGTCGCCGCCGATGCCGCAAAGGAAGCGAGTGATGGCGCTGCGGCTAGCGCAGCAGTCATTTAGTGTGCTGGGGCAGCCCCGTCGCCCCTCACATCTGAAGGGCGGTACCGCAACGGGACTGACAGTGCTGGGCGCTCCCGTGAAAGCAGCATGCCGATGTGTAAACGCCCGTCGGAAATCCGCAGCGCGCATCGACGTTGTGACGCAGCGAGGCCTCATCCGTCGTCAGTCGCCGAGTCGACCTGCATTGCTGATCGCAACAGCTTCGTGGCCATATTCTGGCCCCAGAAAAGCGCACCATTCGCGATCGAGCCGCGTGCAATCGCCGCAGAGGCACCCGAGTAAAGGCCGCGTACGCCTTGCCGGCGCAGGATGCCCTGCAAGGTTGAGCGCATGCTCTGGTGCCCATCCGGAGCGCCGGGTCCAGGTATCGATCCGAGAGCAGAGCTTCCAGCTTTTTCAGTAGGCAGACTGGCGTTGAGAGGCGCTGTAGACGCCGAAGACAGCATGCCTGCAACCTGCGCTCGCGACTTTAGCACGTCGAACGGGTAAATGAGGGCCCACGCGGTGCCTCCAGCCATTCCTCCTCCAATCATGGCCATCCACCCCGGGATGTCGTGGTGGGCCGGTGCAGCGCTGCCGAGCACTGCTCGTGACAGCCCCACGCAACAGAGGCGGTAGCAGCCAAAAAACAAGAAATTGAAGGGGATGTCTCGGGCCCACAGCGCCCGCAAGCCTGAAAAGAGAGCCAGGGCGCCCTCCTCACGTACGATCGTGGCGGCGCAGTGCAGAGTGTTGCGGTAGCGTTTCTCCCCCGTGTGGCCCGCGCTGCTTTGATATTGCATGCGACATTTTATCACCTCTGCTGGACAGATTGCCGCCGCAGAAAAAACACCAGCGCAGCCGCCAATGACAGCCTGTTGCCCAGGCGTAATTGATGCCTCATCGGCGCCCGCTGCAACGAGCCGTCGCAGAAACCCGTTGGCGGAAAACACTACAGCGTTTTCGATCATCGCGCTGAGCAACGCCGGGCTAGCCCCTTTCCAAAGTGATGCGACGCCCTCGCTCCGAGCCATCTGGAGGATGCACTCCACGCTGTTTCTGTACGCTCCAGGCATCGTTTGCATGCGGACTTTGGCCGTGTCAAACGGGCTACCACTGCCTACAAGACACGCAGCCCCACACAGTCCCGACACCACGTCGGTCAGCCACGCAGACGACATCGCGAGTCGTTCGCTCCGCCGCCAAGTTGCGGCGCCAACCACACAGCGTCCAGCAAACCGTGTGTACACACGTCGCCCATTAAAAACGCCAAAATAGCACACCCCAGTTCCTCGTAGACGTGCCGCCGTCACTCTCATTTCGTGATCCGCGCGTGCTCATCAAGAGAGTTCAACGTTGCGTTCACAAGCTTCATCAGCCAGCTCCGGGAACGGCGTCTCAGCAAGGGATCTCGTGCACTGCGCGTCGTGCGGCCTCGACCTGCAGCATCGCAAATGTACCTTATGCGTCTTTGTGTTCAGTGTCTATAGCTTTGCCTCATTGCTCTCCAGAGGCGCAAACCGCATCCCCCATCCATCATGATGGCACTGCAGTCTGCAGCCCGGCGGGTACTCTCAGGGCAAGGGGTTTTGGGCGTGCGTATGGTCGGAGACCCGGTGCTGCATCGCATTTCGCCAGAAATAGACGCCCGAAGCTCAGCTGTGGTCGACGCCCGCAGACAACTGCACGAGGTTCTCGATGCGTTTCGCCGAAGTCATGGGTTTGGCAGGGCCATTGCTGCGCCACAAATAGGCTGCAGTATGCGGATGATCGCGCTGAACCTCGGGAAGGGCCCGTTTACGATGCACAACCCGAGGTTTTTCAACCAGTCAACAGAGACAATGTCGATGTGGGACGATTGCATGAGTTTCCCGTCTCTGCTCGTCAGAGTCAGACGGCACCGAAACTTGGGCGTGAGATATGAGAACGATGCGGGAGAGCCAGTTGAGCTTCCAGCTTGTGGTCAGGCACTCGCCGAACTCCTGCAGCACGAAGTCGACCACCTTGATGGCATCACATCCTTCGATCGAATGGAGGGACCTGGAGCGGTAATCCATCGGGACGTCTATAATGCGCACAAGGCCGAGTTCGACGCGGCCGTCGACTACTCGATAACGCCTACGCTCTGATGGCGCCTTGCTGCCCGGCGGCAGGAAACGAGAGAGAGTCTGGTACCCGCAACGCAGTTCTCAGCAAGCCTTGAAGCTGACGAACAAACAGGCGCAAAACCTCAGCGGCTTCGGCGAGGGACATAGCTTTTTCCGTGAGAGCTTTGTTTCTCGCCACCAGTGCCGCCAGTCATCTCTGTGAGGATAAAAACGTGTCTACAATCCTGACGGTGACAAACGCCAAGGACTCCTGGAGTCGGAGGCTGTCGTTGCTTCCATAGCTCAGCTGAGATGCACGATCGGCGGGCGTGACATGACAATGCGCACATCGGATGCATATTCCTTCTGCCGCAGTGCCGATTGTGTTCAAGGTATGCCGCGTAGTTATAATGGGGAAAGTGTACTACCCCGATGATCTGCATGGAGCTCCTCGACGACAGCTACCTCGCGGTCGATATCGATGATCTTCACATGTACACGTTATCGAACGAGAAAGTCGACCGTTGCAGCTGTTGCATCATGGGATCGCGCTTCATTCCTCCCTGCCACCCGACGCACAATCGAACTCGCACTGCCACAAGATCGAAGTCGATGGATACACTCCGGCTCACACCGGAACGGGCAATCGGAGGGGAAGTATTTTGTCGTAATTTTCAAGGTGGTGCGGACTCAGTACGGGTCCAAGAATATGGGGCGCTCGAGCAACCGGGGGCCGGCGCTTGCAGAAGGCTATCTCACACAGACAACATGAAAGAGAACACGAGAGACCTATATGCAAGGCGAGCGCGTCTGGTGCTAGCCGGCAGGCGTCGGCATCACGCATGCACTTGGTCCATGTGCGCTGCGAGCACCAGCCGCAGCTGCAGTTCCAGGGTGTGGGCCAAGCCAGCTTGACCACGCGTGATAGCACCGGCACACATGCCGGCGAGGAGCGATGTCGGAGTTCCCCGTGGGGGGAAAAGCAGCGTGGCTGTTTAGCGGAGGGTCTCTAACTACGGCAACCGAGGAACTACGCAACGCTGGGTTACGTGCTGCCGCAGCGTGAGAGGGATCGTCCAGGAAGAGTCGCCCGCGTCAGCCCGACCTGGGGTTTGGCCCACATACAGGCACGGGCAGACCAGTCCGAACCGCAGGCAGACCATGCACATAAAGGCCCAAAAGCAGCAAGCACGTACGGGCGGGGGCTGTCCGCCGCAGACCCTGCACACTGCTCAACCCCACCGGCAGCGATCGCCAAGAGATCGCTGCACGAGGAGACGCTGCCCACCAGAGCACCGATCAAAGAGCCCTCGCGCCCCGCTGCCGCCACCACGCTCGCGACCGCCGACGGTGCGGCAGGCGCTGAGGCGCGGAGGGGAGCTCGGGGGTGGTCGGCGCAGACGAGCTTTGTAAGGGTGGGGGCAGCGCTCTCGAAGTGGGCGTAACGCACAGTAAGCAGGCGCGCACGGGCAGGCCGCACGCAGCGGGGCACCGGGGAACTAGGATGTGGACCGGTGCCCTAAGCTGCGCGCGAGCCCGCAGGCCGCCTCGCATTGCAAAGTAGCGCGACGGTGTACGAGTTCTTTTTTGGGAGGGCGGGGGATATACGCGAGAGGCAACGTGCGCACGAGCAAGAGAGCGACGGTCACAAATGCAGAGGTGGTGCGCCAGGCACAGCAGTGTAGGACTCGTGCTGGCTAACAAAGTGGACGGGCGAGGGTGCCTCGTAAAATGGGGATTGCCACCACGCGCACCCATCCAGTAAGCACGCGAAACGCGCTGTCTGTCTCTCGGAGCCATGGCTCCGCAAGCGGAAGCATAGAGGCACCGACCTGCAGCTTGGGCGCTACGCTATGCAAGGGGGTAGCACGCCGGTATACACAGCAGCGATCGCCGGATGTGGACTTCGGGTGGCGCCAGCAAGCGCGACGCCACAACAGCCACCGAGGGAGTGGCGCTGAAGGAGGGAACGGCAAACGTGACGGCACGAGGAGATCGACCCGAGGCAAGCAGCGGCCTCGGGGGTGCACCACAGCACGGAGGAGGCAGCAGCGCCCCCGCAAAGGGCCGGCGGGTGCACGTACCCGGTGCGCTCGACGGCCCCCTAACGGCCACCCATGTGGAAGGCTCCTCCCGGGTACGCCCCGCCGTACACGAGCTGCTGCTGCTGCGCGTAGGCGAGGTGCTGGTGGTGCGCCGCCGCCGCCTGCTGCATGCGCGCGTGCGGCACCGCGTGCGTCATGTGCATGACGGGGGGCGCGGGCGCCTGCTGCGCCCAGTCTGAGGAGAGCGCGCTGCCCGCGCTGTAGGCGGTGGAGGGGGAGGAGGCGGAGAGGGAGACGACCGCGTCGCCGCTGGAGGGCTCGGGCTCCAGCCAGGAGGGGTCCTCGGAGCCGGAGGGCAGGGGGCCGGAGCTGCCGAGGCGGCCGCCAGCCATGCCGGCCAGCGACGCTGCGCCGTCGCTGTGCAGCAGCACGCCGCCATCGCCGCCGTGGCCGTACCTGCCCATCCCTCCGCTGCTGCCCTCCAGCCCGAGGAGCGAGGCGGGGCCAGTGGGCAGCGGCGGCGCCCCTCCGCCCGCCCCTCCGTACGGGTGGTACGGACCCTGCGCCTGCAGCTGCTGCTGGTGGGCGTGCGGGTGGAAGGGCGGGGCCGCGGCGTACGCGGCAGACGGGTGCGCCGCCTGCGGCTTGGCCACCTCCGCGGACGGCCGGGGGGCGGGCGGGGCGGCGGGGGAGGGCAGGGGCGCGAGCAGCGCGGGGGCGGCGCGGCCCGTGAAGGGCGGCAGGGCGGGCGCGCCCGCTGCCGCCCCCTCCGCGGGCATCATGCCGCGGGGGTCGTCCTCGTCCGCGGAGGCGGGCGCAGCCAGGTACGGGGGCGCCAGGCGCGAGTCCGGCCCACCCGCAGCAGCGGCAGCGCCCAGGTACGGGCTGCCGCCCCCCTGCTGCTGCTGCTGCGAGGGCAGCGCCCCGTACAAGGAGCTCGCGGCGGAGGCGCGCCCCGAGGAGGAGGAGGGCCCGGAGGAGGAGGCGGCAGCGGAGGAGGAGGCGGAGAGGTACCCGCCCGCAGGCCCCGCTGCGGGGAAGCCGACCCCGCTGCTGCTGCTGCCGGCCCCCGCCCCCGCGCCGGGGTCGGAGACGTCCAGCACGCCCCCGCCCCCGTGCAGCATGTAGGCGAGGCCCTTGGGCGCGGGCTGCAGCGACAGCGTGAGGTCGCTGTCCAGCGCCAGCAGCGCGGCCTCCGCCGTCGCGGCCGCGCCCTCCAGGCCGCTCTGGTCGCCGAAACCGCCGCCGCTGCCCGCGGAGCCGAGGCCGCCGCTGCCGGGCGGGGACTGCGCGCCGGTCAGGTAGGCCGCCTGCGACAGCGCGGGGGGCGCCTGCGCGTAATGCTGCTGCGGCCCGGAGCTCGCGGCCGCGGCGGCAGGGCGGTACTGCTGCTGGGGCTGCGCCTGCGCCGGCGGGTGCTGCGGTGCGAACTCTGGCGCCCCCGGCGAGAGGGCGAGGCTCATGCCCGAAAGCAGGTCGTTCACGAGGGCCATGGCGTGCTGCGAGGAGGGCGAGGCGCCCGCCAGGCCGGCGGCGGAGCCGGGGAAGCCGCCGTCTGCGCCCACGGCGGGGGCGGGCGCCACCACGCTCACGCCCACGCCGCCGCCGGGGCGGCTGCCCGCCCCAGCAGGCTGCGCGCCCCACGATGCGGCCGCAGCGGGCGCGGCGGCGTGCTGCGGCGCAAAGTCGTGCGGCAGCGGCGGCGGCGCTGCGCCCGCCCGCGAGTACGCGACCTGCGGCTGCTGCGGTGCCGCGGGCGCAGCGGCGGGCGGCAGCGCGCGTTGCACGTAGTGCGGGGCGGGGCCCGCGGGGCCGCCCGTCACCACAGTGGTGCCGGGGGCGTGCTGCTGCTGCTGCGGCTGCTGGGGGTGAGGGTGGTGCGGCGCCAGGTGCACGGCGCGCCCCTGCTGCTGCTGCGGGTGCTGCAGCGGGTGCGCGTAGTGGCCCGCTGCGACACCAGCTCCAGCTCCACCGGCACCAGCAGCGGCGGGGTGCGCAGGCATGCCGTGGGGGTGCGGGTGCCCCAGCGCGCCTGCGGAGGGGTGGCCAGGCGCAGCAGCACCCGCAGCGGCTGCGGCGTGGTGCTGCTGCACGAACGCGCCCCCCGGGCCGCTCACGGAGGTGACGACGGGGGCGCCGCGCGTGGCCGCCCCGTGCGTCACAAACTCCTCCCCGCTGCTGCCCGCGCGGCGCGCGAGGGCGCTGGAGGGGTGGGCGATGGTGTGGCTCACGCCCCCGAGGGTGACGGTGGTGGTGGGGCCGGAGGGCGCGGGCGGGGCCGCCTGCGCCTGCTGGTACGCGTACGCATACTGCTGCTGCTGCGGCGCCAGCGCGTGCGCCGCACGGCCGCCCTGGCTCGGCAGCACCACGGTGACGGGGCCCGCCAGGTGGCGCTGCGGCTGCGGCTGCTGCTGCGGGTAGCCGCCCCCCGCCCCCAGCCCCATGGGCGGGGAGGCCAGCGCTGCGGCTGCAGTGGCGCCGGAGTAGTGGCGCGTGACGTGCAGGGGCCCGGGGGCGGCGCTGGCGAGGTGGCCAGACGGGCCGGCGGGGATGCCCCGCGCCCGCTTGCCCGCCTCCTCAATCGCCGCCGCGTGCTGCGCCTGCTGGCGCGGCGTCAGGTGCCGCTGCTGGCCCGCGCCGTCGGGGCCCGCTGCGGCGCCCCCCGCCGCCACGCTCGCAGAGGAGGTCACGTACACGGCGCCTGCGGCTGCCGCTGCGGCTGAGGGGGGCGCGCCCCCCGTCATCATCATGACCCCGGGCGCCCCCATGCCGATGCGGGGGGCCGCGCCCCCGCCCCCGCCCACGCTCTGCACGACCCCCGTGGCGGCGCGGCTGGTGGAGTAGACGGGGGGCGCGGGGGCGTAGGCGGCGGCGGAGGAGGGCGCGGCGTGCCACGAGACAGGCTGCCCGCCGCTGCCGCCCGCGCCGCCCATGGTCACGGTCGTGACGATGCCGCCGCTGCCAGCGGGGGCGGGGGCCTCGTAGCGGCCTGCCGCAGGGGCGCCGGCATACTGCTGCTGCTGCTGCAGGGCTTGAGACTGCTGCTGCTGCTGCTGCAGGGCTTGAGACTGCTGCTGCTGCAGCGCCTGGCGCCGCGCCAGCTCGTGCTCGTAGGCGCGGTGGGCGTGCATGGCGGACTGGACAGACACGGCAGCGGGCGCGGCGCCCGAGGCGACGGTGACGGGGCGGGGGTGCGCGTAGGGCGAGGGGGCGCCCGCTGCACCGGCAGCAGCAGAGGGGGCAGCGGAGGAGGCGTCGCTGTGGCCGGAGAGCGCGTACTGGTGGCCCTG
>Ga0208629_101228_pt1 | contig 10805 bp, 7 predicted proteins | sample LakWasMet19_HOW5_2_FD_183865 | JGI IMG/M metagenome (GOLD analysis project Ga0208629, IMG submission 183865) | Freshwater sediment methanotrophic microbial communities from Lake Washington under simulated oxygen tension - Sediment Metagenome... | ecosystem: Environmental > Aquatic > Freshwater >...
GGGAGGGGGTGCTGGCTGCCCTGGCTGCGGCTGGCATCGAGTCTGGGCGATTTGGGCCGCTGCCCGGCGACGCGCCTGTTGCTTGCGCAGCCTCAGGCGCAGCAGAGTCTGCGACACATAGGGGGGCAGACAGAAGAGGCAGCGGTAGCGGGGTCGGGTCGCTTGAGGCGCGCAGCGCCAGCGCCGGGGCAGGGCTGCCCTCTTCCTCCGCCTCAGGCGCAGGCGGGCATGCCCCGCTGCCGCAGGGTGCCCTGGAGCTGTCCATGGGAATGAGCGGTGACTTTGAGCTGGCGATTGACTGCGGCTCAACCAACGTGCGGGTTGGTAGCAGCATCTTCGGCGCACGCGAGTACGCGGGGCACAAGGCGGCTGCGGAGGCGAGCGAGGCGGCCGCGCGAGCTGCGGAGGCCGCTGCAGAGGCAGACCAACACGCGCAGCTCGCCGGGGAGGGCGGGCCGGTGGCTGCTAGCGTGGGCAGCGGGGGCAGCGGCCACGGCCCCGCACCTGTCTCGAGATGACGGAGGCTTGCGTGCCCGCCAGCTGCTTGCACTCCCGCTTGTCATTTCAAGTGTGCGCGCGCCCATGCCACTTCCTTCCGACGACCCAGGAACAGCGCACGCGTACACGTGTTCGCTGGGTATCTAGATCTGTACCGCCGGCCGACGTCTACTCGAGCTCAAGCCGCATATGCATGCGGATGTGATGCACTTGGAATTCGCACCATGCATCATTATGAACGAGCGAGCTCGATTGATATACAGATACCAAGGCACGCCTCGGCCAACTCTCAGCTCGAGGACTCATAGTATTCGCCCGGCTGGCATATGATGACGACTGCGCATATTTGTGGGTTGAGTCGTGATCGGTGAAATCACTTGCAAGATCGAGCCCTCGCAAGATATGCGGCAGCTAGCGCCGCTGGATCACAGCCCTGGCGGATTGAATGTGAGAAGCCGGCTGTGCCGCCAGGAACGAGGTGTCTGTGCAAGAGCCGGCGGAAAAAGGTACGTTCCGTGGCGTTTCCAGCTTCACGCCTTGCCGGCGCCTGCCGCAGCGGGGCCGGCCACGCCCGGAAGAACGGGCTGCAACGGGATGTGAGGGAAAGGGAATGAGGGCATGGGAGCATGAGGGAGACAGGACACAGCTACGATGACAGGCTGAGCAGGGGGCCCCAACACAACGCAGCCGTCCGCACACGCATTCACACCAGCATCAGCGAACCCGCAGCCCCCGCCCCGCAGCGGGTCACGCACCGGGAAGATGCCCTGGCTAATGGCCTGCACAACCTCATCCCGCAGCCCCTCAGCGGTCAGCTCGGGCACCGCATACTTGAAGCCCACGCCCTCGATGGCCGCCCCGTCCACCGTGAGGGGGTTGTTCTGCAGCAGCTGCTTGTGCAGGAAGGGCGAGAGTGGCGTCGTCTTGATGCCCGCCTCCTTGAGCAGGGCGAGCCAGGGCGCCAGGTGTGTGCTGTTGGCGTCGTCCACCACACTGTCCATCTTCATGCGGGCCAGGTTGCTCATCATGGCGCCGTAGAAGCCGACCTCGATGCCGAAGATGCCGCCCAGCAGCGCGGAGATGCGGCCCTGGTCCGTGTCGCCCTTGTCCGCCAGATTCCAGGCTGCAGGGGAGGTCAGGAAGGGGTGGGGTGGGGGTGGCAGGCGCGTGAAAGGCCCTCGGAGGGAGGGCGGTGAGGGTGCGCGGGTGCGACGGGCAGGCTGCCCACGCAGGCTGACGAAGCGGAGGCGCGAGGAGGGACAGAGGGAATGCCGGCGAGAGTTTTGTCGGCGCAGCACGCGGGCAGCAGGCAGAGCAGCCGCTCGAGCCGCAGTCAGAAGGGTTGGTCAGCTATGCCGCGGGTTGAGGCGCCTGGACTGCACCTGCGGAGCGGATCCGCACCGCCACATTGGGACGACGCTGGCAACTGATACGGCTGCGTCGGCCGCGCTGGCGGGAGTGGGGTGCTGTCCAGGCTCAGACGCGAGCGGAATCAACCGCTGTCCCCTTCCCAACCCCAGTCCACAGCACCGCAGATGGCCTCCGCCAGAAGGGGCCAGCCTTTTGCTACCGGCAGTCGCTGAGCAGCCGCTGATTCGGAGTTCACTGGGGCTGCGCAGCGGCCCTGCTGGTGCCGGGGCGTCTGGCCACACCTTGACATTGCCCACAAGGGGCAGCACATCAGCCATCCGGAGGCGGCGCAGCACAGCTGCCATCCCTTGCCCGCGCCGGTTCTGCGTCACAGCCCTCGCGACGCCGCTGGGCCGCAGCTCGCTGACACGCCTGAGGCGCCCGTGCCGAGTGGAGGAATCTGTCGACGCCCACCTCCTGGCGCCTCCGCTGCCTCCGGGCCGGCAACGGCTCACAGCTCTGCTCCAATCTGCACTGGTCTGAACCGTGCACCGCACTGCACTCCTGCCCCGCCTTACTGCTCCTGCGCCGCATTCCACTGCTCTGGCACTTCCACTGCTCTGGCACTGCTCTGCTCTGACACTTCCCCGCACCCCACTGCTCTGGCACTGCGCCGAACTCACTCGTGCCCGCCTCCACCTTCCGGGCAGCAAAGTACACGGCGCGCACAACGTCGAACACGTGCACGGTGTTGAGCTTGAGGTCTGGGCCCCACAGGAACTCCATCTTCTCCTCCTTCATGCGCTTGTACGCCGCGGCAATCACCGCACGCGGCATGAGGCCGATCGCGTCGCCGGGGCCGTAGATGATGGCTGGCCGCAGCACCACGAGCGGCAGCCCCGCGATGGAGCGCAGCGCCTCCTCCGCCTTGAGCATGTACTCGGCCTGCGTCGTCCACGGCCCCAGCTTGCTCCCCTCCGCGCTCGGCTTGGCTCCCGCAGCGTACACGAAGGCGCTGGATACTTGCACAAACTTCTTGACGCCCATGGCAACCGCCCCGCGACCGAGCTTCGCAGCAATGTCGGGGATCTTTGCCATGAAAGACTCTGCCTTCGTGTGGTCCGTCTCCGCGGCGCAATTGACAACGTAGTCGAAAGCGCCTCCGGAGCGTGCCTCGGCCAACACCTTGTCCAGGTGCTCATCGTCGCTGCAATCAGCCTGGATGCATTCCACCATTTCGTGGTCCATCGCCGCCTTGTGATCGGCTGACAGGAAGGCCATGAACTTGGCCTTCTTGTCCGCGACGCGAATGTCAGATGCGAGGTTGTTGTCGATCAGATATTTGACCAGATTGCGGCCCACCATGCCCATGCCGCCAGCAATAAGCCACTTTGGTTTGGACATCTTCAGCAGTGGTGCGTGTGGTAGGCGGAAGCAGATGCCAACTCGGGCGTTCTGGCCGTGGCGAACGCTGCTGCACTCGGGGCACGATCAACCCAGAGAAAAGGCGGCGCAGGGCCCGGACTCCGGAATGAGACCGGCAAACACACGAAACAGCTCTGGTTTGCAAATCATCGCTCGAATCTACGTTCCCACGCGATGGGCGCTTTCCGGTATTCTTTAGTCTCGTTTTTCGGCCAGGGATCGACAGACGCCCACCGCAAGTCATGAAATCGGCGTTTTCACGCTCAGGTGGCCTGCGACCCCGGATGGCCGATGGGGTGGCAGGTGGCATTTGGAATCTGCTCTACCTGAAGCAGTCCAGAATGAGCGGAAAGGGAGCAGCAAAGGGTTAGTCGTCGAAACACTGACGGCTCTCGAGGACAATCGTGGATTGCGGGCTGCGCAAGCGGGAATCTGCTGACTAGCCATGCGAGGGGGCTTCCAATATCGGCAACAACAGCGGTCTGCTGGTTTCTCGATTCCGCGGATGCGAGGGCCGGCGGAGCATGTGGAAAATGGCATGCAGAAGACCGAGCGCCCAAGCAGCAGTCCGTGCCGTCTCAGAACCCAGCTCGAGCAGCCCGTGGGGTCCGCTACACACTGGTGTTGCTGCTTTTGGAGTTGCTGCGAACGATTAGCCTGTGAAACCGGTTTTGCGCTCTCGCAATCGACCGATTCCCAAGCTGCCCTGCCAGCCGCGATCCACTCTCTTGGAGGCTTAGCCGCGGAAGCCGTCAGCCGACCGACCATCTCCGCTCCTGCGCGAACACACATTGGCCTGGCGCATGCTGGTCACCGCTCAGGCATTGTTCGAATGGCAGGACACCAATCGCTGTGCCGGCCATCAACCCTGCTCACCTCTCTGTTCCTTCCGTTTGCACCGCATTACGCCTTGTTAACGTTGCAGCCGCCCCGGCCAAGGGTGCGGCGCCCAAGGCCGCTGCCGCCGCCAAGGCGCAGTCTGCCGCCAAGGCCACCCGCGTGGGCGCCACCCTCCGCCAGAAGAAGATCCGGACAAAGGTCCACTTCTACCGGCCAAAGACGCTGGAGCTCAGCCGCGTGCCCAAGTACGTGCGCTCTCTCCCCCGCGCCGTCAGCAAGAAGGACAAGTACACGGTGATCCGCAACCCGCTGACCACTGAGTCCGCCATGAAGAAGATCGAGGACCACAACACCCTCGTCTTCCTGTGCGACCCCAAGGCGAACAAGCGCCAGATCAAGGCCGCCGTCAAGTCCCTGTACGACATTGAGGTGGAGAAGGTCAACACGCTCATCCGCCCCGACGGCGTGAAGAAGGCGTACGTGCGTCTCACCAAGGACCAGGACGCCCTGGACGTGTCCAACCGCATCGGCATCATCTAAAGCGGCGGGCTGTGGGGCGTTCGGCTGCCGCGGCGGGCTGGCGTCGTGATGACGCAGCGTCAGCTGCGGCGACGGTCTCAACCTTTCGAAGCGGCGGGCTGCAGCGCTGGGCCGGGGCAGGGCGCGGGAGCTTCCCCTCGACCGCTGGCAGCGTGGCTGTCGCATGAACAGAAGGCAGTCGGGGGCGCGCCGAGGGCCCCCTGCGCGTTGCGGGGGCTCGTTGTCTCGCTCCCTTGCTGACGGGGCTTGGGCTATTTCGGGGCGTAGCGCTGGAGTGAAGCAGCCGGCGGCGTTGGCTGTGAGATGCGGGGGGGAAGCATGGGGGCCGCATGGCCCCTTCCTGCGAGTCGGCGGGGGTGGACAGATTACCGGTGGCGCTCGGCACCAGGCTGATGCCAGCTGTCTGTCCCCCTCCCGGCGCTTTCTCCGCAGCGTTGCCCCGTTGCTTTAAGCTTCTCGGGCTGTCACATCGCTCCGTTGCCACGCTTGCCCTGCGTTTCGTGCGAGTGTCGGTCTCGTGCTTCGATGCCCTCAATACCGAGGCTATTTTCCGTCGTGAATCGCACTCGAGCGCGAAAGCTGCGCGCATGACCTCTGACAAACGATTCTGAGACGAACACTGCAACTGCTTGCGCATCGCGTGCGTGCACCAACCTTGAAGTCGCCGCCGCGTCAAGCCACGTGATGCTTGCGCACTCGTGTGCGCTTGTGTCGACTCGTATGCATTGGGGGCCGACTTGGGAATCCAAGCTTTCGAATCCAAATTTGTTTTCGACCGCATGCGCTTCGAAACAGGGTGCGCTGAACATGTCATCGGAGAGAATAGTTTCAACAGCGGGGCAGCAACCCGGGAAGGGGGCGGCACACATGGCACACAGGGCATGCAGCACACACACACGTGCGGTGTGGCGTAGGCCGGCAGCGGGCGGGCAGGCACCGGGGGGCACCACCGGCTGGCCGAAGCCCAGCGGCACACAGGGGGGCAGGCCTAGCGCCTCAGCGGCAGGCCTCAGGCCTCAGCAACGAATGGGTTGGGCAAGAGGGGCGGGCGCCAGCGCAGCCCGAGGCGCGGCAGTGCTACAAGTCCGAAGCTGTGAGGCGTTGCGTAGCGACAGCAGCAGCTGAGAGCTGTGGGACAGGAGGGGATGCTGCAGCGAGCAGGAGGCATGCAACAGGCAGGCAGGCAGGCAGACAGGGGACAACGAGCAGCAGAGCTGTCGGCCGGGAGGCTGGCGCGGCCGCGCCGGAGGCGTTACTCGCCTGCGGAGCGACGCGCCAGGCGGCAGCAGCGGCATCGACGAGGCGCAGGGGCAGCACCGCGAGGGGGCCTCAGGGACGGGTTGATCCAAGGCACCCCCCTGGTATCCCCGCAGCCCCACGCGAGGGCCAGCAAGCGGGTGACGCGGGCGGGGTGCAGCGCGGGCAGCGCGAGAGAGCCGCGGGCAGCCCCGCTGCGCCCTCGCACCCGGTGCTGCCAGACCGAGGAGTCTGCAGTAAGCAGGGTGGGAGTCGGCAGCACGTGCGAGATGGGAGGCGGCGGTCGCCCGGGGGCAGCGGCGCACACAAACGCTTTGCGCACCGCTGCCCGCAGCGTCACGCGCGCGCCGCGCTTACTGCGTCTTCTTGACCTCCGCCGGCTGCGCCGCCTCCTCGAGCGCGTGCTTCTTCGCCTTCTTGACCGCCGGCTTCATGATGCCCACGGCCTTCAGCAGGCCCGTCGTGATCTGATAGAACCACAGCGTGTTGAGCACTGCGGGGGCAGCGGGAGGGCGGAGGTAGAGGGGTGGAGGCAGAGGGGTGGAGGAGGAAGGGATGAAGCGCAAGCGAGGGCAAGTGTTGGGGCGGCGCACAGTGGCGCGACGAGGCATGGCAAGGCATGCCAGCGCGCAGTGGGGATCGCACAGGATCAACACGTCACGCTCCGTACACACGCAGCAACTCCCCTGCAGCACGCGCCTTCGCTGCGCTGCTGGCAACGAGGCAGCGCCCCCAGGCGGGCATCACGCATGCATGCCTGAGTCCCCACTGCTGCTCCTGCTGCGTCACCAACACACAGCGTCATGACTCACCCTGCAGGGCCAGGAAGCCGGTCAGGTACCCGTAGAAGGCGACGGGGTTCATAGCAATGGCGGCGGAGGAGGCGGTGCACGCGATGACCCACAGCACGACGCTGTTGTGCACCATGCGGCACAACAGCCAGCACACCCACATGCCCAGCCCGTTCAGGGGGCGGGCGAGGCCGGCCTTCGCCCAGGTGGCGTGGTTGTTGATGAAGAGCGTGCTCGCCTCGTTCAGCAGCACGGCCGCCATCACGTTCGTCGCGTACCCGTTCACGATGGAGGTGCCGAAGCCCAGCAGCGCCACGGCGTGGTGCAGCTTCATGCGCCAGTCGAGGATGCTCCAGTCCAGCGCCAGCAGGCACGTGTCGTAGGCGATGTAGCCCGCGGTGACGGACACCGCAAAGTGGCCCACAGGCGAGCGCGCCGTCCAGTAGCTGACGAGCGTCTCCTCGGAGTGGGGCAGGCCGCTGGCGGTTGGGCCCAGCATGGCCACCTCCGACCAGGAGCGCTCGGCGCCCTTGAAGTCGACAATAGCCAGGGCGCCGAGGTACGTGGACACGACGGCGTGCACAGTGCTCACCACGCGCGAGCGCTGGTCCACCGTCAGGGTGGTGGGGCACAGCGCCATGAGGGAGGAGCAGAAGAAGAACGTGGCGGCTGCGACCAGGAAGTTTTCCCACATGTCGACCGTGCCCGGTGAGACGGTGGAGACCTGGTGAAAGGCGACAACCGCCCCAATCGTAACTACCGCGGCGATAGCCGTCAGGTACAGATGCCACCCTGGTGCCGGGGCCTCTTGCGGAGTTGCCGCCGCGTCGACGGCGGTTTCTGTCTTCGAGGGCACATCGGCGTTCGTGCTGGCAGCCTTTGCGGGCACCGTCACCGCCGGATTGTGGCGCTTCGGACTTGCTTTGGTGGGACTCATTGTTGGGGGCGGTGGGGGTGGTGGAGACGGCGCACTGCCTTTTTGTAGGACCTGTGGACCTGTGGTTACACGGGTTTCACAAACGAGGCAGAACGGGGTGCAGAACGGCGGCACAGCAGCGGCGCCCACAGCGTACAAGAGAGTGGGGGACGTGCGTCGTTGAACTGCGGAGGATTATTGCGTTTCTCCCAGAGAAACGAGGACTGGGGCACATTCGTGCAAGATTTCACGGAGACGGACGGGGACGAACTTTCATGTCTCGAGTGCAGCGCGCAACGCGTCCTCTTTGACGGCCATACGTATGGCAGCGCTGCTCAAATCGGTTGCAAACCTGCACGAGATTGAGAATGAGAGCGCAATTGCTCGGCGGCTGGGCGGCTGCGCCGCTCAGCTCGTGCATTCATGCGGTTCGAGCACGGCCGATGCTGCGAGCACCATCCGCTTTTTGTGCGCTCTCCGTCCAAATCCGAGAGGCACACGGTGCCGCTGCTGTTCTACGGCGACCACTAGCATCTGCGTACGACCCAGCACCCAGACTGCCGCGGCGCGCAACTGCTCCCACCAATCCAGCTGCTGTCGCGACAAACTTTCCGACAGCTGACCCATTTTCCGCCGACGTTGGCGATACCGACATCACACCCGCCTTGTCTTTTCTCTCAGCGCGGGCAAAGCACAGCGTTGCCGCAGCCCCTTTAGCTGCTGCGATAGAGCCGGCAGGGCCGCTGAAGCGCTCGCTGCGCGTGGCCCTGGTAGGCGCGCCCAACGCGGGAAAGAGCACGCTCATGAACGCGCTCTGCGGCACCAAGATCTCGGCAGTGAGCCCGAAATACAACACGACGCGGGATCAGATCATGGGCTTCATGCACGTGACGCGGCGGGCGGATGTCGTTCCACAGGAGAGCGAGTCAGCAGGAGGCGCGCAGGCGGGGGATCGCGGGGATGGGCCAACGCCGAGGGCGGCGGCGGCCGGCGCCAGACAGCAAAAAGGCGGCAAGGGCGGCAGCGTGAGCAGCGGCAGCAGCGGTGACGGCGCACGGGGCAAGCGGCCAGGCGCAGGCAAGGCGGCGGAAGCGGCAGGTGGCTCAGCTTCTGCTGGCGACGAGGAGGTGGTTGAACTCATTTTTGTGGACACCCCGGGACTGCTGCCCTCCTCAGCCAACAGCGGCGGCCGGCGCTACGTGTCCAGCCTCGTGACGGCGGCCACCGAGGCACTTGCCCAGGTGGATGCGGTGCTGCTAGTGGTCGATGCCGCTCGCACCTGGGACGCAGAGCAAGCCGGCACGCTGCAAACGGTGGCCAAGGCGTGCGCTGCGCACGGCCTGCAGCTGTGCCTCGTGGCCAACAAGGTTGACCTCCTGCGGCACAACGCGCGGTCCTGGGCCGCGGCGCACGGGCGGCCCTACGAGAGGCGGGCAGGGGGCGGCAGCGGCAATGGCAGCGGCAGTGGCGACGGTGACAGGGGGCGGTCTGGTGGCGTGCCCGAGCAGCTGGCCATGCTGCGGGGCGCTGCGGGCGATGGGCGCAGCAGCAGGGCGGGTGCGGCAGCAGCAGCTGCCGCGCGTGTGCCAGGGGGCGCTGCGTCTGGGGCGGAGGCGGGCGCGGAGGCGCAGGCGGTCGAGATTGACTTTGGTGCCAGCGACAGCGGCGCCTCCGCTGCAGCAGCAGGTCGCGCCGCGTCGCGCCAGCCGCTAGCCGGCAAGGCGGGCGCTGCTGCTGGGGCGGCGGTGTCTGGTGAGGGAAGTGACGACGATGACGCGCTGTCATACGGGGATGACGCCTCCGCTGCTACTGGTGCGGTTGAGGCTGCCCCCTCGCATGGCCAGCATGCGCACAGCTTGGCAGGCGGGGCCTCCGCCGCAGCTGTCGGCGATTCCACTGCTGCCGCTGCTGCCGTTTCTGATGCTGCTGCTGCTGCGCCATCCCTATCGACAGGGGCAGAGGCGGAGGCCTCGCAGCCGCTCGCAACAGCTGCTCCCCGGCGCGGGCAGGTGCTGCCGGCCTCAGCGTGGCTGTCCCTGGCGGCGCAGAGCAAGGGGGGCGCAGCGGACGAGGGAGGCGCAGGTGCTGCAGCTGCTGCTGGCGCTGGTGCTGCGGGTGCCTCCGCCTCCTCCTCCTCCTCCTCAGGCGCCTCCCCCTCCCTGCTCCCGCACGCCGACCCCGCAGTGCTCGCCGCCGGCGCCCTGCACTCCAGCGAGGACAGGAGCCCCTCTACAGTGCTTGCAGCGCTGTCCGATGCCTTCGAGGCCGCCTGCGTGCGGGCGGGGCTGCTGGCGGCAGGCAGGGGGGTGGATGCGGGCTGGGAGCAGCAGCACCAGCAGCGACAGCAACAGGCGCCTGTAGTTGCAGCAGCAGCGGTGCGGGCTGCAGACGTTGAGGCCGCGGGGAGGGGTCGTGGCGCCAAGGGGGCAGCGTCGCCCTCCCCCCGCTCCCCCTCCTCCTCCGCCCTCTCCTCCGCCCCCGCCCCTTCCCCTGTGCCGCTCGTGTTTGCGATCTCAGCTCGGTCAGCGGAGGGGGTGCCAGGGGTGCGGCAGGCGCTGCTGTCCCTCGCCGCACCCACGCAGCGGCTGGCCTTTGAAGACGAGGTGGCGGAGGCGGGCGTCGAGGGCCGGGGCCGGGCCAGGGGGGCGGCAGGCGGCAGCAGCAGCATGGGACTGCCAGCCAGCACGCCCCGCCCCCGCGGGGCCTCCCTCTCCTCCCCCTCACCCTTTGCCGACCCCTCCGCTGACCCCTCCTCGCAGCTGCTGCTGCAGCGCCCCGCCCGCGTGCTGCTGCGCGATGCTGGGGAGGAGCACCTGCACGGGGCGGTGGACGCGCCGCACAGGGACCGGGTGGGGGGCGAGAGGGGCGGCGGGAAGCCCCTGCGGGACCTTTCCGCTGCCCACCCCTCCTCGCCCCTCAGCACCGCAGCGCCGCCGCAGCAGTCGTCGTTCGGCCGCGGCCGCGGATTCGGCGGCAGCGCAAGGTCGGGGTCAGGGGCGGGGCCAGGGGTTGCGGGGGATGCAGGTGGGTGGGGCGGCATGGAGGCTGTAGTGGGCACCTCAATGACCCCTCAGCAGCGCCTGGGCGAGATCCTGCGCGAGAAGCTGTTCCTGAACCTGCACGCTGAGGTGCCCTACAGCGTGGCGCAGCGCCTGCGGGGGTGGCGGCACATCCCTGCCTCTCAGAGC